>Ga0307989_1000138_pt1 | contig 52692 bp, 44 predicted proteins | sample EllFjometagen185_FD_203164 | JGI IMG/M metagenome (GOLD analysis project Ga0307989, IMG submission 203164) | Marine microbial communities from Ellis Fjord, Antarctic Ocean - #185 | ecosystem: Environmental > Aquatic > Marine > Unclassified | place: Southern Ocean | collected 2014-10-08 | reverse complement strand
TTGATGCTACAAAAATTTACAATTTGGCTGGTAAGTACAAAGCAATGTATGGAACACCTTTCGATCTGCATGAGCTAGTAGATATTCCCGGACTTGATGTCTCAAATATTATTTCTGTACGAATAGTTGATGTGGTTGGTAGCATTGACAATAGGTTTGCAACCTACGATTCAAACGAGAATATTATTAACGACCCATGGCCAACGCCATTTGAGACGGGAGGCTTTGATCTTGATGCTGTTGGGGTAATTAATAATCGAAATAATACTTCTGTTAGCGAAAATATTGACTGTGTTGCGGGTATTATATTTCCTAATCCTGCTTCTAATTTTTTCAGTTTTCCTAGTCATTTATCTGTTCAAAAAGTAATGGTATTTGATGTAAGCGGCATAGCTATTTTAGAGGTTAATAATCCAACCAATAATACTGTAAATATTGAGTTTTTACCTCGTGGCTACTACATTATTAAACTTTTTACAAATAAAGCTGTATTCACAACAAAACTAATTAAAACGTAACATCTAATTGTATATCACCAACTTTACAAACTTTCTAACTTTCAACTTTACAAACTTTACAAACTTTCAACTTTCAACTTTCTAACTTTATAAACTCTAGAGCTAATCAACTCATTAATAAAATATCAACTGTTTGTTTTAATCTTTGCACTTTGGGGTAATCTCCAGAGTCAGGTGATTTTTGATACTTTGTTCCTTAGCGAACTGGAGGTTATTGGAAATATTGATGATTTTAGTTCACCAACAAAAGTTACAACCATAGATTCCATAGCTCAAAAAGAGCTAAATCTTCATGATATTGGTGAGCTCCTTGCTGCCTTTTCTCCGGTTTTTGTTAAATCATATGGTCGCGGATCCCTGTCAACTGTGTCTTTTAGAGGTGCCGGAGCATCTCATACAAAAGTACTATGGGAAGGTGTAAATATTAATTCTCCCATGCTTGGGCAAACAGACTTTTCATTGTTGCCGGGCTCATTTTTTGATGAGATTGATTTACAATATGGCAGTGGTTCCTTATCTCAGGTGAGTGGCGCGTTGGGCGGAAGTGTTAATTTGGTGAGCAATGGCATAAAAAATGATAATCAAATAGTTGTCCAGCAGTCAATAGGAAGTTTTAGTACCTATCTCACCTCTGCCGCCGTATATCTTAATAATTCTAATTTTTATTCAAGTACTCGTTTTATTAGGCAATCATCTTTAAACAATTTTACTTATTTCAATAATGCAATATTGCCTTCCGGCGATGATATGACACAGTCGAATGCTAACTTTACTAACCTTGGATTTACTCAGCAGTTTTTGTATAATATTTCTGGCAAACAGCAAATTTCATTTATTACTTGGAACCAATGGAATACACGTAATATTCCTCCAATAATGACTAATGTTGAAAAAGGGGGGAATCAGATAGAGTGGAATAATGACTTCTTTTCCAGAAATGTTCTGAAGTGGGTTCTTTATAATGAAAATACAAGATGGGAAGCTGTTGGCGCATATTTTTATGAAGAGTTAGATTATTTTCTGGAAACAGAGGATGAATTAAATAGTCCCATTTCATTGATTGATTCGCAAAATAAAGTTGAAACATATTCATTTGCATGGAATGTATCATCAGAATTATTTGAAAACCTTTTTTTTGATGCTGGAATGGAGATGCTGCAGCAAGAAGTTAATAGTAATAATTATTTAAAAAAAAAGCAGCGTAATAGTTTAAGTAATTATATAAATCTTAAAAAGATATTTAACAATAAAATTACTGTTGAAGGTTTGCTAAGAGCAGAAAATGTGGATGGAGAACTATTACCCCTAATGCCCATGTTAGGTATAAACTATAAACCAGTGGCAAATCAAAATTTTAATTTCAGAATTAATGGCTCAAAAAATTACAATATTCCATCCTTAAATGATTTGTATTGGTACCCAGGAGGAAACGCAAATCTTAAGCCCGAAGAAAGTTTTGAAGTAGAGGTAGGTCTAGATTATGTTACAATGTTTAGTAAGAAACATAATATAGCAATAAGTGCAAGTGCGTATTCATCATTAATTAATGATTGGATTATATGGCTGCCGGGTGATTATCGGTATTGGAGTCCGAAAAATATTGCCGAAGTTTATGCCAGAGGTGGTGAATTATCTTTACGTATTTCAGGGGAGTTTGGTGAGGTAGGATACAATATTTTTAGCGAGTATGCATATACCCTAACAACTAATAACAGCGATAGCGCCATGGCATCAGGTTTGTCAGATGTTCAATTAATGTATGTTCCTGTGCATACGGCTAATGGCTATGTAAATGTCAATTATGGAGGGTATTATGCTAACTGGAATTTGTCGTACACAAGTTCACGAAATACTTCACTGAATAACGATGAGGATTATTCCTTTCCACTTCCTCAATATGTGCTGAATAACATATCGTTAGGAAAAAAAATAAATCTTAAAAAAGCAAAGTTTGATGTTAGATTTAAAGTATTTAATATTTTCGATGTTGACTATCAAGCAATACTTTGGAGAGCAATGCCAGGGCGTAATTATGAATTTTCTTTGAGCTTTACACTGTAAAATCAAGTTTAAACTAAAACCATATGTTTAAAAAAATAATTTTTATATTAAGTATATCGTTGTTGTTTTCGTGCTCCAAAAAGGAGGATGTTAATAATGATATTGATGATATTAGTAATGGAGGCGTATTTATTGTAAACGAAGGAAATTTTTCGGTGGCAAATTCATCATTGTCATATTATAACCCGGAAACTTCTATTGTAACAAGTAATATGTTTTACCAGGTAAATAATGTGCCTTTAGGCGATGTTGCCCAGAGTATTACAATTAATAATGAACTTATTTATATTGTAATTAATAATTCTGGAATCATATACTCAATTGACAGAAAAACTTTAGAATTTAAGGGTAAAATAAGTGAACTGACTTCACCGCGTGAAATAATTTTTATTAACGACCAAAAGGCATATATAAGTGATTTGTACAGCAGTTCAATAACAATTGTAAATCCCACAGACTATAATATTATTGGTAAAATTGAATTGGGAAAGAGTAGTGATTGTATGGTAAAATATGACGATGAAGTATTTATTGCAAATTGGTCATCTTATGCTCAAACTAAGGTTAATAATACAATAATGGTTGTTAATTCTGAAAATGACATGCTTACAGATTCAATTGTAATTGGTGTCGAGCCAAACAGCATGGTAATTGATGTTGAAGATCAGCTGTGGGTATTGTGCAGTGGAGGATTTATGAATGATGAAATGCCAACATTGTGGAAAATAAATTTGTATACTCACGAAATTATAAAACAATTTATCTTTGCTGATATTCAAAAAAACCCCGATAATTTGTGTATTAATGGCACTGGTGATTCGCTTTATTTTTTAAATGATGGAGTAACTGTCATGTCCATTCACGATCAGCAATTACCTGATAATATGTTAATTGATGAAAATAATAGAAATTTTTACTTACTTGGATTAAGTTCTGTTGATAATGAAATTTTTGTTTCAGATGCATTGGATTATAATCAGAACGGAGTGATTTATAGATATAAAACTAATGGTAAATTAATATCCTCTTTTGAAGTTGGAATTATTCCGGGATGTTTTGCTTTTAATAACCAATGATCATTAAATAGTTAATATTGTTTCCCGCAGATTTCGCTGATTTTCGCTGATATTGTATCTGGAATAATAAACTTTAGCCCTAAGTTCTCAGTTAAAAGTCAATAACCATATAACCAAATAACCAAATCATCAAATAACCAATATTCAACATTCAACATTCAATAATCAACATTCAATAACCAACATTCAACATTCAATAATCAATATTCAATATTCAACATTCAATAATCAACATTCAATAATCAATAATCAATAATCAACATTCAATAATCAATAATCAACATTCAATAATCAATATTCAATATTCAATAATCAATATTCAATAATCAATATTCAATAATCAATATTCAATAATCAACATTCAATAATCAATAATCAATAATCAATAATCAATATTCAATAATCAATATTCAATAATCAATAATCAATAATCAACATTCAATAATCAATAATCAATAATCAACATTCAATAATCAATAATCAATAATCAACATTCAATAATCAATAATCAATAATCAACATTCAATAATCAATAATCAACATTCAATAATCAATAATCAATAATCAATATTCAATAATCAACATTCAATAATCAATATTCAATATTCAATAATCAATATTCAATATTCAATAATCAATATTCAATATCCATTTCCAATCACACCCTCTGCCAATTTGACAAAAAAATACACTTGGCAAAACTTTTGATATGGGTTTTCTGGATAGTGAAATTGAAAAAGAAAAAACCATAGAATAATGAGTGAAGAAAATATAGAGGATGTAACTTTTGAGAATAACGATGAACATCAAATTAAGGAGGAGGAAGTAAACGAAAAGCCTATATCTGAGAAGAAAAAGAGGAAAATAAAAGCTGAAAAAAAACTTGATGAAGTTACTGAAAAGTACAATGATGCAAATGATAAATATTTGCGTTTGTATTCGGAGTTTGATAATTATAGAAAGCGTACAAATAAAGAGCGACTTGATTTATTAAAAAGTGCGTCAGAGGAAGTTATTATTGATTTATTATCAATTCTTGATGATTTTGACAGAGCCATTGCAGCTATGGATTCTCATGGTGTAGATGATGAAACAAAAAAAGGTATTGAGTTAATACGAAATAAACTTTTTAATACATTATCACAAAAGGGTTTGCAGCCAATGAACTCACAAGGTAAGGAATTTAATACTGATTACAATGAATCTATTACAAACATACCAGCCCCATCCAAAGATATGGTTGGCAAAGTAGTTGATGTAATTGAAAAAGGGTATTTGTTAAATGGTAAAGTAATTCGTTTTGCAAAAGTTGTAGTTGGCAGTTAAATTGATTTTTTTATTAAGAGTAGCAATAAAAATTAGTGCTTCCTAATATTATTAAACATAGTTTTATTGAATAATAGTTATGAGTAAAAGAGATTATTACGATATACTTGGCGTTGGAAAAGACGCTTCTGAGACAGAAATTAAAAAGGCATATCGTAAGATGGCACTAAAATATCATCCTGATAAGAATCCTGACGATGATCAAGCCGAAGAAAAATTTAAAGAAGCTGCTGAAGCTTATGAAGTTTTAAGTAGTAACGACAAAAAAGCAAGATACGACCAATATGGTCACGCTGGTATGCGTGGTGGTGGCATGGGCGGCGGTGGCATGTCTATGGACGATATTTTTAGTCACTTTGGTGATGTTTTTGGCGGTGCCTTTGGTGGTGGTGGTGGTTTTGGTGGGCAATCAGGCCGCAGACGTGTAAATAGAGGTTCTAATCTTAGGGTTAAGGTTAAATTATCTCTGGAAGATGTTGCTCATGGGGTTGAAAAAAAGATTAAATTAAATAAGTACATTGGTTGTGATGCTTGTAATGGTTCAGGTTCTGAAAAAGGAAGTTCACCTTCAACATGTCCAACTTGTCATGGGCAAGGTCAGGTAACCAGAATTACAAATACATTTTTAGGACAAATGCAAACCGCATCTACATGTCCGCAATGTGGTGGTACAGGTGAGCAAATTACCAATAAATGTAAAGAATGTCATGGAAATGGCATTGTTAAAGGTGAAGACGTTGTTACAATTAATATTCCAGCTGGCGTTGCTGATGGCATGCAATTATCAGTTGGTGGTAAAGGAAATGAAGGTGCTCGTGGTGGAGTTCCTGGTGATCTAATTGTGCTAATCGAAGAAAAGGAACACCCCGAACTTTTACGCGATGGTAACAATGTATTGTACGATTTGTATATCAATTTTGCAGATGCAGCTCTTGGGTCAACAAATGAAATTCCAACAATTGATGGAAAAGCCCGAATAAAAATTACTCCCGGTACACAAGGTGGTAAAGTGCTCCGACTAAAAGGCAAAGGTATTCCTGATGTTAACGGTTATGGTAAAGGTGATTTACTTGTAAACATAAATATTTGGACTCCTCGCGACCTTACAAAAGAAGAAGCCGAAATGATGGAAAAATTGAAAGAATCCAAAAATTTTAAGCCAAACCCAACTTCTAAGGATAAGAGTTACTTTGATAGGATGAGAGAGTTTTTCTCATAGAAATTTTTTATTCTACAGAAGAAATATTTAATTTGTACTTCTAACAAAGCTCCATATTTTTCAAATGCCTTTAAGAAGGCGTTAAGAACAAGTCTGGCTGTGCAGTCAGACAGGGCTTGCAAAGCATTTAGAACCCAGGAGTTTACTTTTATAAATGACTGGTTCTAGATGCAAGCGTGACGCCGTTATTGACGATTTTTTAGAGAGCTCCTTAACCAATAAATGGGTAGCAACAATATCAATATAATACTAACAACAGCAATACCCATACCTGGATTGTAAATATCTGCAATCCAGCCAATAATTGGTGCTAAAATTGCAGCAAATACCGATTTAGCCTGAGAAGTTATTGATAATGAGGTTGCCATTGATTCATCCTTCGAGATATTAGCTACTAGACTAATTCCTATTGGTTTTCTTAAATTTTCAATTATTATTATTACCATAAATCCGATTATAGGTAATATGTATAATCCCAAAAAATAGCTAAGACCTGTTATAACTCCAACAAATAGCCCAATTGCCAATGTAATATTCATCGGTTGACTGTAGTGTTTAAAAAGTTTTGTAAATTTTCCTGAGTATTTTGAGCTAAGTGCAGTTAGTAAATACAAAATAAAATAAATGATTCCAGTTGTAATAGCGATCTTTTTTTCATTATTTAGAAATGCAAAAAAAGGAATGCTTAATGATACGTATTTTAATAGGGGCTGTATATAATCTTTTATTGCTTTGTAGTAGCCTGTATATAATGTTAAATTAGTTAGAGTTTTAAAAAAACTAAAGTGCCTTATGGTTTGTAAAGTTGCTGATATTACCAATCCAAATTTATACTTTATTTTACTATCTGAAATTCTTACAATTTCTCCGTCTAAATAATTTGGATAGGAGTAAATAAGAGCCATGTTGGCAAGATATGGGATAATTGAGGCAACAAAAATAACATCATACTTTTCGAAATAAAAAACAAATGATGCTGCAATAAGTGATGATATGGCCGAACCTGTTTGTGACCAAGAACGGGTATGTCCATAATAGTCAATTTTATAATTGCTCCAATTTTTTATTTTTAAGTATTGAAAAATCATTGACTTATGAATCCCAGATCTAAATGCATCCGCAAAAGCAAATAACATCATGGCAACTGTAAGTGCTCTGATGCTCTGCGAAAAATAAAAAACAATAAATGACAGTATGTAAACAAAAAACGACATAATCAGAGTTCTTCTCCTTCCCATAGCATCAGAAATTATACCGCTAGGTATTTCCATAATTAGGATTATGATTTCACGAGTTGAGTACAGAAGACCAATTTCAAGAAAATTAATACCTTTTTCCAAAAAAAAGAGCATTAGGAAAATATCAAAAAACCTTAAGTTTTTAAAAAAACCATAAAGACCAAATTTGTAATACTGGAGATCTTTATTAAAAGTAGGTTGCATGGTATATTTTTCTCAAAAGTATAGATATTTTAGGAAAGTTTTAACATTTTTTAAAACAATAGCTTCACGAAGATTGTATTTTTGCCTTTTAACACATGAGTTCAATAATATGAATCAAAATTTCGCTCTCCGAGTACACAATGTTTCAAAAAGTTATGCCAATCATAAGGCTCTTAATAACGTAAGCATTGAAGTTCCTCAACAAAGTATTTTTGGGTTGCTTGGACCCAATGGTGCTGGAAAAACAACCTTAATCCGTATAATTAACCTTATTTCTGTAATGGATGAAGGTAGTGTGCTGCTGAATGGTAATCCAATTACTACTAAAGATATTTCAAATATTGGATATCTCCCAGAAGAACGTGGGCTTTATAAAAAAATGAAAGTTGGTGAACAGGCTGTTTACCTTGCGCAGTTAAAAGGCATGTCAAAAAGAGATGCCATAACACAGCTTAAAATTTGGTTTGATAAGTTTGATATTGGCTCGTGGTGGGATAAAAAGGTTGAAGAGTTATCCAAGGGAATGCAGCAAAAAGTTCAATTTATAGTTACAGTTCTCCATAAACCCAAATTGCTAATTTTTGATGAACCCTTTAGTGGTTTTGATCCAATTAATGTTAATATCCTTAAAGCCGAAATACTTAAGCTACGAGAAGATGGAGCAACTATTATATTTTCAACACATAACATGGCATCGGTTGAAGAGCTTTGTGATAACATTGCTTTGATTAATAATAGTCGAACTGTACTTGCCGGTAGTATACATGAGATTAAAGATAAGTTTAAGGAAAATGTTTTTGAGATTGCATATAGATCTGGTAAAAAATTGTTATTGCCTGAACTTGATTATTCAGTTAGCGATTATAAAGATATAGATAATTCACATTACGCAACTATTAAGATTAATAATGGAGGCACACCCAATGAGCTATTACAAGATATACTACATCAGGTAGAAGTTATTTCGTTTAGAGAAATATTGCCTTCAATAAATGATATTTTTATTAAGGAAGTAAGTGGGTGATTTTTTTTAGTCGGTAGTTGGCAGTCTTCAGTCGTTAGTTGGCACATGTAGGAGAAACGAAAATAGAATGACAAATTTGCTATAAGGAAAATACACAAATTATAGTCAATACACTTTTTTTTACCAACACTTATAAATCTATTAATAAAAATTAACGAGCAAAAACTTTTCAACATATCAGTCATAATTCAAAATATTTATTTACTTTTGGACATTATTAGTCTAAAAACTATTTGTCCAATGAAATCATTAGGAAATATTTTAAAAATTGCACGAAACGAAAAGGAAATGATTTTGCGAAAGGTATCTGCAGAAGTTGATATTGATCAGTCATTAATTAGCAAATTTGAGAAAAACGAGAGAAAACCTACCAAAGACCAACTAATTAGACTTGCAAAATTCTATAATCTTTCAGAACAAGAATTAGTAATAAATTGGTATTCTGAAAAGATTGCTGACGATTTAAAATATATACAAGCAACAACTGAAATTTTAAGAGTTGCGGAAGAAAAGATTAACTATTATAAATCTCAAAAAAATGGAAAATAACAAACTAAAAGTAGCAGAATTATTTGCAGGTGTTGGAGGTTTCCGTCTTGGACTTGAAAAATATAACAATTATGAAATTGTTTGGAGTAATCAATGGGAACCATCAACTAAAGTGCAACACGCATCAATGGTTTATGAAAATAAATTTGGAAAGGAAAATCACTCAAATGAAGATATAAATGAAGTCGTAATAAGAAATGTTGAGGAAATTCCAGATCACGATGTATTAGTTGGAGGCTTTCCTTGTCAAGATTATTCAGTTGCAACAACATTAAATAACTCAAAAGGTTTAAAAGGAAAGAAAGGTGTACTTTGGTGGTCAATTCACAAAATTTTAGAAGATAAAAAGAATAAACCAAAATATCTATTTTTAGAAAATGTTGATAGACTTTTAAAATCACCAGCATCACAAAGAGGGCGTGATTTTGCTGTAATGTTAAAAAGTTTAGATGATTTGGGCGTTACTTAAAGGTCAGGCTTTCCGCACTCACTCTTTTTTTGAAGAAAAATCAAAAAAAGGAGTTCAAACAATTGCTTCAATCCTTAACGCAACATAGTACTAATATTAAACATATGAATAATTATCAAAATTGGATTATAGATGAACTTGAAAGTTGGAAACAGACTTTTAATAATCAATATCCTGACCATATGGAGGAAACAATTGAAGATGAAGATAATGCATTTGACAAAATCAGTAACCTAATTACAAAATTTTCAAATTCTAATTGTAGCAAAGAAGATTATGAGAATATTTTATTTCATTTATGGCAAAGTAAATCAGAATAATTATAAATTTATCTGATATTGAATACGCTTATTTCTGATTATTTTGTCAAGTTCTTCAATAGATAACAATACAAATGAAGGTGCTTTTTCATTTAAAGTTACAAAACAAAATAGAAATTTATCTTTGAGAAGTTTACCAAAATTAAATTCATTTTCTGTTGCACCAAAAAAGAAACCTTTAGGGTTTTCTGGTAAATATTTTTTAGTGGTTTTTAATTCAACAAAAATTATATCTTCTAAATAGGTTTTCAAAAAATCCGAATTTATTGTTTTTCCTACCATTTCATGAACATAAATTAAATCAAAAGATTGCAAATATCTTCTTTCAATTTTTAATAAATCGAGTAATTCTTTTTTTGTGTCTAAATCAATTTTAAAAAAACCTGTATGATTATCCAAAAGAAAAAGAACACCTTCTTTTTCTGTAACATTATTTGATAATGTCAAAGTGAATGAATGTTTTCTTGACATTATTTTTGAATTTTAGTTTCGTATTTTTTATAAGAATTAATTGTTTTGAAATCAAGTAATTCAGAAAGGTTTAATTCAAATACTTTAGCAAAAACAGCCATATTTGTTAGGGAGATATTTCTCTCTCCTCTTTCAATCATTCCGATATATGTTCTATGAAAACCTGTAGAAAAAGATAATTTTTCTTGACTAACTTTTTTATTTTCTCTTAACTCTCTAATTCTTAATCCAAAACTTTCTATTAAATGCTTGTTTACCATAGCACAAAACTATACGTATTGTATGTTTTGATCAACCGACAATATGTATCATTTAAAATAATACATTATAGCTGGATAATTCGGTTCTAACAGCGCCACCCATTTCGGTTTATCAGTGCCACCCGTTTTGGTTTTAACAGTGCCACTATAACGTTTCTAAAGAAGCTCATGAAATTAGATCTCCATATTCTTGATGATTTTGGTTTACAGGCTTTTGATATTCATGCAAGAGAAGCCCTCATGGATATTATTGAAGATAGATATAGTAACCACTCAACTATTGTATCATCACAAATTCCAGTATCAACTTGGTATGATATTATTGGAGAAGGAACTATTGCCGATGCAATTTTAGACAGACTTGTGAAGTCTTCTCATAGAATAGATAAAGGGTCAATCTCTAAGAAAATCAATTTTGAAAAACTAATAATGATAATTTTTATGTAATATTGCATGAGCTTTTGGAGTGGCACCCATACTCCGAAATCAGTGGCATAGTTAGACCGAAATTGCCACCAGAAACATCTGAACATACAAGATTGTTAGCTGAACGTATTTTAATAGCAGTAGGGTCAAAATTATTTCCAAATACGATATATGCAGAAAAACCTGTGTTAGATAAAAATGAGGGCTTAACACTGAAAAATAAAAAAATAATAATTAGTAATAGAAATTTGAAATATAAAATAATTGAAAATAAGTAATGCCAGTGCCTAACAATTCAACAATATAACAATCCAACCATCAAAAAGATGAATAAAATCCTCCTAATTATACAACGCGAATATCTCTCAAGGGTAAAAAAAAGGTCATTTATAATAATGACAATTGTGGGTCCTCTTTTAATGGCAGCATTGATGATACTTCCTGCATATCTAGCTAATTGGAGTGGCGCAACTGAAAAAAAAATTGCTGTTCTAGATGAAACAGGCTGGTTCCTAGAAAAATTTAAGGATCAGGATAATATTTCGTTTTATTATGTTTTTAACGACCTGGCAACTGAGAAAAAAGACGTGCTTGATAAAGGTGATTTATTGCTTTATATCCCACGAACCGAGTTAAATATACCGGTAAATTCTGAATTGTATTCCATAAAACAGCCAGGTTTAAATGTAACATCTTACGTTAAATCGGTTATGAAGCAAATTGTCGAAAATAAGAAACTGCTCGCATCTGGTATCGACCCTGAAGTAATTAAATCTGCCAAAGTACATATTAATCTTAGCATGATTAGAGTTGAAGAAGGAGGGGTTGAAAAGAAAAGTAATACCGAAGTTGAAGTTGGTTTGTCAATATTTGCGGGAATGTTAATTTACTTCTTTATTTTTATGTTTGGCGTACAGGTGCTTAAAGGCGTTATGGAAGAAAAATCAAACCGTATTGTGGAAGTAATTATTTCATCGGTTAAGCCATTCCAGCTAATGCTTGGTAAGATAATTGGAATTGCATTTGTGGGTATTACACAATTTATTTTGTGGATAGTACTTACACTGGTTTTTGTAGGAGTGTTTCAAACAGGAGTTTTTAGTGATGGTGGCTCAGCAATGGAAATGTTTGGTGATAAAGCCCAATTATTAGAACAGGTGAAAGATAGTGGCAGTGGCGTTGATCCTTTGGTAATAGTAAATGAAATAATTGGAGGAATAGACTTGCAAGTGATGATTCTCAGCTTCTTATTTTATTTCTTAGGAGGGTATTTATTGTATGCATCACTTTTTGCAGCAATTGGTGGTGCAATTGATAATGATACAGATAGCCAGCAATTTATGATGCCGGTATCAATACCTTTGATCTTTGCAATTGCACTTTCAGGAGTAATTATTAATCAGCCTGATGGACCCCTTGCAATTTGGATGTCAATGATTCCATTTACATCACCAATAACGATGATGATGAGAATTCCATTTGGTGTCCCAATGTGGCAATTATACACATCAATGGGATTGCTGATTGCCGGTTTTATTTTCACAACATGGATTGCTGGTAAAATATATCGCACAGGGATTTTAATGTACGGACAAAAAGTTAGTTATGCCATACTTTGGAAATGGTTGACCAAGAAGTATTAATATTGCTAGTTAGTGCCTGCAAGAAAACACCTCTTTTTCCATGTCTTTGATAAGAATACGTCAAAGACAAGGCTTTCGACGTTTTGAAAACCAAGGAGTTTACTTTTGTAAATGACTGTTTTCAAAACGAGAGTAACGCAGTATTTGGCGTTTTCTTGCAAAGACTATTTAGAATCAATATAAAATAATATGCCATAATTTACCCACCATACAAACCTATTGTTTATTTTTGCGATAAGTTTTTGAAAAAAAGTAATTATTATGCAATACGATATTATTATATTAGGAAGTGGCCCAGGAGGTTATGTGGCTGCAATTAGAGCTTCGCAACTTGGTAAAAAAGTTGCAATTGTTGAAAAAGCTGAGCTTGGCGGTATTTGTCTTAATTGGGGATGTATTCCAACAAAATCGTTACTTAAAAGCGCGCAGGTGCTTAACTATGCTAAACATGCTGCCGATTATGGTGTGAAAATAGATGGTGACATAAATCCTGATCTTGCCGAAATGGTAAAACGTAGTCGTGGTGTTGCTAGCGGAATGAGTAAAGGAGTTCAGTTTTTGCTAAAGAAAAATAAAGTTGAAGTAATAGTAGGTGTCGGAAAGGTGTTACCTGACAAAAAAGTGGAGGTTACAAATGCCGATGGCAAAATGGCAACTTACGAGGCTGATAATATTATAATTGCAACTGGTGCACGTTCGCGTGAGTTACCTAATTTACCACAGGATGGTAAAAAAATAATTGGTTATCGTGAGGCTTTGGTTCTTGAAAAGATGCCAAAAAGTATGGTGGTAGTAGGCTCGGGTGCCATTGGCTCTGAGTTTGCGTATTTTTATAACAGCATTGGGGTAAATGTTACTTTGGTTGAGTTTATGTCGAATGTTGTTCCGTTGGAAGATGTTGAGGTATCAAAAGCCCTTGCCCGCTCCTTTAAAAAAGCTAAAATGAAGGTGATGCTTGACTCGTCTGTTGAGAAAGTTGATACTTCAGGAGATGTTTGTAAGGTTAGCATTAAAACTAAAAAAGGAATGTTAGAGGTTGATGCTGATATTGTTATTTCTGCAGTTGGTATTGTAACTAATATTGAAGGAATAGGTCTTGAAGAAGTAGGTATTACAACTGAAAAAGGCAAGGTTGAAGTTGACGATTATTATCAAACAAACATTCCAGGTTATTATGCAATTGGCGATATAGTGCACGGTCCGGCTTTGGCTCATGTTGCGTCGCACGAGGGCATAACCTGTGTTGAAAAGATTGCAGGTGAGGATGTTAGTCCCATTGATTATGGTAATATTCCTGCATGTACTTACACAAGTCCTGAAGTTGCATCTGTTGGCATGACGGATAAGCAAGCCCAAGAAGCCGGTTATGATATTAAGGTTGGTAAGTTCCCATTTTCTGCATCAGGAAAGGCAAGTGCTGCTGGCAAAAAAGATGGGTTTGTTAAGGTTGTATTTGATGCTAAATATGGCGAATGGCTTGGTTGCCAAATGATTGGTGAAAACGTAACGGAGATGATTGCCGAGGTTGTTGTGGCTCGTAAGTTGGAAACCACGGGTCATGAAATTATTAAATCCATTCATCCGCACCCAACAATGTCTGAGGCTGTTATGGAGGCCGTTGCCGATGCCTATGATGAGGTTATTCATTTGTAGAATTTTAATGAGGGCGGCATTTCGCGCTTTTCGCTTGTAGTTATTTCATACCGCATGTATTTTTGTAAGTTGTGCATGGGCCTCCTTAGGTCAGCCGCTGCCAACTAACAAAAACAACATGCGGTATTTCAATAAGCTACCGCTGCAATCGCGGCCGCAGGCTGACGCAAACGAAAAACTTGCCAAGACGAAAACAGAGTCTGGATATGTGATATTTGTCATTCTGAGACCCAACACCCTTGGAAAAAAGGGCGCACATAGTGAGATGACAAAAAATCCAAATCTCAATCTACAAATCACAAATAAATCTCAATCTTTTAAAAAAATAAATCTCAAACGATAACTGAAACTTTTGATTTTTGAATTTTGGCTTTTGGAATTTATTTGTTATTTGGCTTTTGATTATTGTTATTTCACATAAAACATGATTTTTAATAAAAATACTATATTGTTAACATACAACTTGTTACAAAATGCTGTCATTGGTAACGGAGTGAAGAATCTCTTTTTGCAATTTAAAATACATGAGATCCTTTGCTGCACTCAGGAGAATAAAATCATGCATTTTGAGCTTGCTAGGTTGAATCATAATTCAAACACTGAGTCTGCTCCAAAAAGTATGAATTTGGTCAAAATCAAGGCTTTTTGAAATTTTAACACCGGAGTTTACTCTTGTAAATGAGGATGTTAAAATTTCAAAGTAACACAGAGTTTGACCAAATTGGGCTTTTCGGAGTGGACTCAATACTCAAATTTGAGAAACAAAAAATATAAAGATATGTCAAATAACTTATTCGATACTATTAAACTAGGAGCTATTACTCTAAAAAACAGAATTGTAATGGCCCCATTAACACGTGGTAGGGCAAATAATAGCGAACACAAAGTTACCAATCTTGTGGCTGAGTATTATAAACAACGAGCAACAGCAGGTTTGATAATTACCGAAGGATCGCAAGTTTCAAAGCTCGGTGTAGGATATGCAAATACTCCAGGAATTTATTCGGATGAGCAAGTTGAAGCATGGAAAAAAGTTACCGATGCCGTACATAATGAGGGCGGCAAGATTTTTATTCAGCTTTGGCATGTTGGCAGGTTGTCGCATCCTGTTTATTTGGATGGCAAAACACCAATATCTGCTTCTGCTATTAATCCCAATCTCCCCATACGAACTCCACAAGGTGAACGAAGTTCGGTTACGCCAAAGGAAATGACAGTTGAAGATATTAAAAATGTAATAGGTGAATTTTCGAAGGCAGCTGCAAATGCTGTTAAAGCTGGTTTTGATGGTGTTGAAATACATTCTTCCAATGGATATTTGCTCCATCAGTTTTTTGCACCATGCTCAAATAAACGTACTGATGAATATGGTGGGGCTATTGAAAATAGATGCCGAATTATGTTTGAACTATTGGATGAGATGAAAAAACATATTCCTAACAATAGGATAGGAGTGAGGTTGAATCCTTCGTCTCATAATTATCATGGAATGACAGTAGACAAGGAAACACTACCAACTTTTGATTATCTGGTAAATAAACTTAATGATTACAACCTAGCATATCTTCACCTAAGTGAACCTTTTACTGATGTAACCGAAGTGCCATTTGCTGAGCCTAATATTGCAATACGGTATCGTAAAATATATAAAGGTAATTTGATGATTAACAATGGATTTACACACGAAACAGGTAACCATATTATAGAAGAAGGAACTGCTGATTTGGTTGCTTTTGGTGTGCCATTTATTGCAAACCCTGATTTGGTTTACCGCATGAAGAATAATATTGAGTTAGCCATTGCTGATAAGAAAAAGTATTATTCAATAGGTGCTGAGGGATATACTGATTATACTGATTGTGTTTCCAGCTAATGGTTTTTGTCTTTCTGTTATTCCAATTATGATTCCATATTACAGATAAATAAATTGAAATATTTTCTAACACAAAGAAAGGGAAAAAGAAACAATTTATAGTGGTAATATGGGGTTATAGTTGGCATTATTCAATTAAACACCATGCCCTTGCCTTAGCGGCTTAGTATAATAGTAAGTTATCTGTCACTCATCATTGAAACCGGGGTACCTGACCTTAGGATATCTTTAATCTTGCTAAATTCTAAAAAAATATTGGTCTGTCCATTTGAGTATGGAGCTATTTCGTAACTGTTGTACAAAAAACCTATGCCATTACCATTTATATATATATTATGATTTGGTTCTATGTTATCAACAAAAAAACCAGCATCTTTAAGCGAAACCTCAGCTGGTATCTGATAGTCTTTTCTAAGTTTTTGGGTAAGTATAGCTGTTAATGAGTCCTTGGAGTCCTCCTTAAAAATACTGCTGTAAGACAATGGAATTCCCTCGCTAAGGTTAATAATATCGTAGGCAATGTTTGTCATGCCATGAGCACCTCCTGAATATGCATATTTGAGATATTCAACACATAATAAATAATTGGAATTGTAAATAATCGACATGCTCACCATCTTTTGCCAGTTAAAAGATGCTCCATTTTCAAACCAATTTGCATTTTGTTTCTTGTAGGTGTTAAAATACTCAGCTTCAAAGTGGGTTAACATCGTGTCAGGGCTATTATTGTAATAATCTTCACCAAAAAAACTAGTGGCAATTATTTGTTTAACAGAATCTACAATTCCAGTCTGAAAATACTTATCCTCAGGAAAAATAAGTGTAAGTTCAATTTCTGCAATTGGTGATTCTGTATTATCCAAAACCAGTTTGTCCTCCGAATGTAGGTAGAAAACGTCAAAAGGAAGTGTCCCTACCGGGTAATACTCTTTCATGCTGAAAACTAATTCTTTATCATCAGGAGTTTTCCATGTGCCTTTGTACGAATCTTCGTTAAGTATACCGGAAAAAGTATATGTATCCTGTCCAAATTCTTTCAAATTAGTATTATCTAAATTTACATATCCATCAACATTTATGGTCTTGCCAAAATGCATTTCATTATTTTCGTTAATAAATCTGTACTGGTAATTCCCAGAAATTTTATCGAATAACCTTATTATATTAGCCGTAATATGAATGTTTTCACCAATAATACCTTCAAACCTAGTATAAAAAAGTTTATTACTTGATGCCTGCTGCGACATTAAAGCTGAAGATGAAAGTAGTAATATTAATACTAATATGGTTTTTATTTTCATTGTATTTTGTTTCCTATTATTTCAAATTAGATACATTGCAAAATTAATACTAATCCATTAGTTTTGCAACATGGAAATATCCGAATATAACATATTAACTAATAGCACAGAGGGGTACTATAAAAACAAAGGAAGTAAATTTATCGCTGTTGCATATTATGTTGAAAATGAAGATGATGTAAAAAAGGCAATGGCCATTGTTAAAAAAAAATATTATGATGCCCGACATCATTGTTATGCCTATAGAATTGCTCCTGAAAAAGAATATACAAGAAGTAGCGATGATGGTGAACCATCTGGGACTGCCGGGAAGCCTATTTTAAATCAGATATTATCTCACGAACTGAATAATATATTAATAGTTGTTGTAAGATATTTTGGAGGTACAAAACTAGGTGTAAGTGGATTAATTTTGGCCTATAAATCGGCTACCCGCGATCTGATACAGGGAGGTAAAATAGTTAAGGTATTTATTACCAGAGACATAGAGGTTAGTTTTGAATACCCTCTTATGAATAGTGTTATGAAAGTGATCAAGGATGGAAATCTTAAAATTATTAATCAAGATTTTGCCTTAGATTGCAAAATTAATATTAGAATAAAAAAAGATGCACTAAAAATTTCACTAGAAAAGCTGGGTAAAATTAGGGGTGCTACCATTACTGAGCTGTAATGCAATCAGATGCATTTTTATCTATATGTAGTCATTTACGTTAATAAAACTTAAAAGTCAAGTATTTTTAGATTATTTTATTCAAAATTTATAACGCATATTTGTTCTCATCAAATTTTATACAAGCATAATTTTTAAGTGCATTGTTTATAAAGATATTAGGTGAATTTGGTAGTTTATTATTTTGCGATTGTTAATGGAAAAGCCAAATTTTTAATAAAATAGGCGCTTAATTTTAATAAGGGTGACATTTATCACTGCCACATTTTGCTTTTTGCAAATAAAGTGATGAATAAATTAATTATTTGTTAATAAATACAATATAACATAATATGAAGAAGACGCATATTGAAGTTTGGGAAAGTTGTCTGGCAGTTATTAAAGATAACATCCCTCCTCAAAGCTTTAATACTTGGTTTGCTCCAATTGTACCATTGAGCTTAAATGATGAAGTATTAACAATTCAGGTGCCAAGTCAATTTTTTTATGAGTGGCTAGAGGAAAATTTCATTGGTTTGTTAAGAAAAACAATACGTATGCAAATAGGATATGGGGCGTCTCTTGAGTATAGTGTTATTGTTGCTAGTAATTCTAATAATAGGCCATTTGCTGTTAAATATCCTGCTGCTGACAGAAAGTCTACACAAAATAAATCGGTATCCATGCCACTTGATCTAAACAAAGGAAAAACTAGGGATATTCCAAATCCATTCATTATTCCTGGGCTAAAAAAACTAAAAGTTGAATCACAATTGGTTCATACAAATACATTTGATAATTTTATTGAGGGCGACTGTAATAGGTTAGCACGTTCTGCTGGTTGGGCAATTGCCGAAAACCCTGGAAAAACTGCATTTAATCCGTTATTAATTTATAGTAATGTTGGTCTTGGTAAAACGCACCTTGCACATGCAATAGGTTTGCAGGTTAAAAGTAATTTTCCTGAAAAGATAGTGCTTTATGTGAAAACTGATCAATTTATTAATCAATATATCGATTCTGTTAGAAATAATAATCAAAATGATTTCATCCATTTCTATCAAATGATAGATGTGCTAATTATTGATGACATCCAATTTATTGCCGGAAAAGAAAAAACCCAGGATATATTTTTCCATATTTTTAATCATCTACATCAAAATAATAAACAGTTAATTCTAACATCTGACAAGCCTCCAGTAGAATTAAAAGGCATGGAGCCTAGATTATTATCTCGTTTTAAATGGGGCCTTGCAGCAGATCTTCAAGTTCCAGACTTGGAAACACGTATTTCCATCCTTAAAAAGAAACTATATAAGGATGGTATTGAAATGCCCAGCGATGTTGTTGAGTATTTGGCGTATAGCATAACTACAAATGTTAGGGAGATGGAAGGTGCATTAATCTCTATACTTGCACAGTCAACTCTTAATAAAAAAGACATTACGCTTGAGTTGGCAAGGCAAATGATAGATAAGTTTGTGAAGAGTACAACTCGCGAAATTTCAATTGATTATATACAGAAAGTAGTTGGTGATTATTTTAATGTGCCAATTAATATTCTTATTTCAAAAACTCGAAAACGCGAGATTGTACAAGCCCGACAATTGGCAATGTATTTTTCAAAGATGCATACTAAAAACTCGTTAGCTTCAATAGGTTTGCACTGTGGTAAACGCGATCATGCTACCGTATTGCATGCTTGCAGAACGGTAAATAACTTGCTAGATACCGATCGGCAGTTCAAAATTTATGTTGATGACATTAATAAGAAATTGAAATTATAGTTAATCATAATGGTGCATTACCTGCTTGTTTGGCATACAGGTTTGCTACTGTGGTTTTCTCAAGTGAAGTCTATTTTGTGTCTGTCCATAAAGTTGATAGTAATACTACTGCAAATGTTACACTCAATACCAAATAAAGAAGATATATCCTCTGCAAAAGAACGAATTAGTGAATATATTCATGCAACTCCTGTTTTGTCATCTCAATTATTAAATGAAAAGTTTGGCGCAAACCTTTTTTTTAAATGTGAGAATTTTCAAAAAGCCGGCTCATTTAAGTCTAGAGGCGCTACTAATGCAATCTTATCCTTATCATCATCACAAATTGAAAATGGAGTAGCAACACACTCATCTGGCAATTTTGCCCAAGCATTGGCTAGGGCAGCTGACATATTAAATGTGCCTTCATATATAGTTATGCCAAATAATGCACCAAAAGTTAAGATTGATGCAGTATTAGGTTATGGTGGTATAATAACATTTTGTGAGCCAAACCTTCCAGCGCGTGAGGAAACACTCGCAAAAGTTATTGGTAAAACCGGGGCAATTGAAATTCATCCTTATAATAATTACGATATTATTGCTGGCCAAGGTACAGCTACAGTGGAATTCTGTCAGGAGATTAATAATTTGGATGTAATTTTATGTCCTGTTGGCGGCGGTGGATTAATTAGTGGTACAGCATTAAGTGCTTCGTATTTTGGAAATAATATTAGTGTTATTGCATGCGAACCAAAAGGGGCAGATGATGCTTTTAGGTCAATTAAAGCTGGTAAAATTTTACCTAGTATAAACCCTAAAACAATTGCAGATGGACTTCTTACTTCATTAGGCGAACTTAATTTTCCTATTATTCAAAAATATGTTGACGAAATAGTTACTGTTAGTGAAGATTCAATTATTATGGCTATGAAATTGATTTATGAAAGATTAAAAATTGTTATAGAACCTTCTTCGGCAGTTCCTTTGGCAGCTATTATTGAAAATAAGGTAAACGTAAGTGGTTTAAATGTTGGCATAATTGTTTCAGGAGGTAATATAGATTTAGATAATTTTTCATGGTCTCAAACAATAACCAAATTACCAAATTACCAATGACAATTAATGATCAATGACCCAATGACAAATAACCAATCACAAGGCAAGCTTTATTTATTACCAACAACTCTGGGTAGTTTTGATACTATTGGCAGTGTACTTCCAGATTATAATACTCAGGTTATACATGGGTTAGATATATTTATAGTGGAGCAAGTTCGTACCGCCCGGAGGTTTTTAAGTAAGCTTAAACATCCAATTGCTATTGATGATATTGAATTTTACGAATTAAACAAACACACTCACGAATCGGAAGTTTTTTCATTTTTGTACGGTATAACGGGTGGTAGATCAATAGGATTATTATCAGAAGCTGGAACTCCTTGTATTGCTGATCCGGGTGCTTCAATTGTTAAAATTGCACACGAATTAGGTATAGTTGTTGTTCCACTTGTTGGACCAAATTCAATTATATTATCGTTGATGGCATCTGGTTTTAATGGACAAAATTTTGCTTTTCATGGTTATCTTCCCATTGATAAATCTGCTTTAGCAAAAAGGTTAAAGGAATTAGAGCAAAGGGCAAATAGGGATAAGCAAACTCAAATATTTATTGAAACCCCATATAGAAATAATCAAATGCTAAGCTCGATATTAAAGTCATGCTCTCCTAATACTTTATTATGTGTTGCAACTGATTTAACACTTCCCAACGAAAGTATAATCACATTACCCATATCAAGCTGGAAGCATAAAAAACCTGATTTTCATAAAAAGCCTACTGTTTTTTTGATTGAAAAGCGATAATAACGAAACTGTTAATCTCAATTATTAATATCTAATGCTGATATGGTGATATTGACAACTGTTTTGTCATTTTTTATGAATCTAGGTTAGATACTAATTCAAGAATCAAAATAATATTTAGCCATACTTTGGGCTTTCTACTTACAATAGTTTGTGTTGTTTTTGTTTCGCGCAAAGCCGCCAAGGCGCAAAGATTTGATTATCAACCCAGTAAATATTTGTTGCATGTTTTGTAAGTGTTTGATTATATATATGTTATAAAACATTAACGGACTATTGTACTTATAATCCATAGTTGTTTATTATATTTGCATTTTTTTAAGTGTTAGCTATAAAACATTGGTATGTCAGTAATTAGTTTTGGTAAATATATTGAGGGTAAAAGTTATAAAGTGCTGGATGAAAGACAGATGCGTGCAAGTGCTGGTATCATGTTATTGCTAGGATTAATTGCGTTTATTAATGGATTTGTTATTCGTAATTTTATTGTAATACCCTATATTTCAGGATTTTTAATGCTTAACTTTTTAATAGGTATTTTTATTAATCCAAAATTTTCGCCAACAATTTTTATTGGATATTTATTTGTTCGAAAACAATCGCCATTAAACATTGGTGCCATACAAAAGAAATTTGCGTGGAGCTTAGGGTTGGGGTTATCATTTGTTATTTTCGTACTATCTTTATTTTTGTTGAATGATAGATCGTTTTTTGAACCTGTGTGCATCCTCTGCCTTATATGCTTAATCTTACTTTTTCTGGAAACCTCATTTGGTATATGTTTAGGATGTAAAATATATTATCTCTTCCTAAATTTGAAGTTGATTAAACAACCAGTAGAAAAGCCAAATTGCATGGGTGATGCTTGTGATACAAACCTATAATCAGGATCTTTGTCCCTATGAATTGTTCAAATTCAAATAACGATAAAAGAGGAGACTTTCAACTAACATGATATAATATTACCATTGGTATTAACAGCCTTATTCCTCAATATGTCTTTTTTTATTTTGTGTAAAGCTAAATATTTTGCAAACTTAGGTTGGTATAATACACACTTCATCGTATATTAGGATGATACATTAATTTGATGCAAATCAATCGCATTTTGATGTTTAGTTGGTATAATTCTATAAAGAGCAGGTTCAGATAGGCAATATTGCAATTATCCAAATTCCATCATTGAAAATCAGTAAAAAGGACTTATAAATTGGCGTAGGCTTCATCCAGCCATTTCATTCTCTCAATAAACCAATTTTTTAGATAAGCCAAATCTTCTTCATAAGTATCCAGCACTACGGGGTTAGGCCATATATAATTACCATATATATCCCATCTTAAATCGTTTTCTTGTTGAGCAAAATGAAGATGTTCTGCTTTAGCATCAATAAATTCCAGCAGGTAGCTTTCATTTTCCCTATAATAGGCAAACCTTTCTCTTACTTTTTGAACAAATATAGGGTCTTCGAACAAGCGACTAAACCATGCATGTCTTTTTGTCCAGAAACTGTCAACGAATTCACATTCAGTGAAATTCACATTACCAAAGCTAAGATCAAAATCCCATATTGGTCCCATCTTAATTTTTTCTCCAGGGATATGACTAAAATACATACTTGAATAGCTCTTTGAGTCTAAATTTTTAGATATTTCATTTATAAGATACCAATCAACAAAGCTGGCAACATCAATATATTTCTGGTAACCGTTCTCTGGATCTTTGAAGTTGTTAGAGTAAAGAACTTCTTCGAATTCGATAATATGGTTCTTTATATAATTGAATTTTTCACTGTTTGTTGTTGTTTCTGGTTCCTTAATCTGGATAGTAAATCTTGTTGAATTAAAGTATATGTCATCAGGAGCAAGGTGATCAGGGGTGTCAATTTCGCATAAGTATCCATTATCTCCTATATTCACTCTGTTTATACCTGCTTCAACTTTTTCACATAAATTATAGGTTCCATTATACTCATCATTAATAAACACCTCACTAAAAACATATTGTGGAGTCCAATCAAGGTTGCTAATGTATCCCATTTCAAAAGCAAGACTGTTTCTAAGAAGTGTTTTATCAGAATATTCAGCTAAGAAAATCCATTTTCTAGCTTCATGCATTCCCAATACCTCAGCTTCTGTATTAAGTTTTAACTGGTAAGGTTTCTTGGGATGATTTTCCCAGGTTGAATGCCCTCTGCCTCTTATTTTCATATCACCTGATATATTGTTATACGGTATTCCTCCCCATATATTTACATATCCTCTAATGTAATCCTCTTTGGAAGTAATTTCAAGGCTATCATGTGTATAAATATTAATTATTGGTAACCCAGTGAATAATGAGACTTCAACAACAAAATCCTTGCTTAATCCGTTTTCATCGGTAATTGTATAGTTAATAGCCTTACTGAAATCATTAACAGTTACTCCACTTTGTTGGGGTTTATCCCCAATCTTAATTTCATGACCAATAAATTCAAAGTCGGCAACCAACGCAGTTAGATCAATTTTTATTGGTACATTACCTTTAATCAATACATCCTTTTTTACCAAAGTAATATCATCATATAACTCAACATTATTGTTCTTTTTAAAAGTGAAGTTAAATAAATCAACATTAGGTTCAACTATTTCGTCTTTTCCACAGCCACATAAGAAAATTGTGATTGTAAAAATCAATATTGTTATAATTCGGTAGTTCAAGGTCATTAATATTCTTGATTTATAGTCCTTTTGAGAAATATATATTAATCATAATAAGCAAATATAGAAAAATATTTAGATGCATTTGTCCTGTTTACTAATGTAACTTTATGTTCTATCTCAACAATATCTTGCCACCCACCTATGAGTAGTTTTGAAAACCAAGATGAGAATAAGCAATTTTATCAAATCCCCCAACATTTTAACTTGATCAAAAAAAATTGTATTGAATTCCGAAGTATAAAAAATCCAGTAAACCATTTGGCTCACGGGATTTAATTTTTTCCTCAGAGCAAAATATATTGCTTATTGTGGTACTACATATATGTTTGCATCATTTCGATATCCTGATTTATCTTCATACCAATCTGGAAATTCAACTCCCTCTGATTGTGCCCATGCTGCAAATTTTAAATAAGCAGTTAGAATATCAGCTTTTTCAACTGGATAATTGAAATTAACAGGAACTTCTATTCCCCAAGGTAGTCCTGTTTCACTTACATAGTATGTTCCACTTCCTGGATTTGATACATCATGGTAGGTATCAAAATAATATGGATCAACTAAGTTAGTAGGTGGCTGATTTTTAAGATGTATTTCATGCCCTCTTTCCTGATCAACAAAAATGAAGGGGTTAAATGGTGGAGTACCTATTGAAGCTTGTGGAGTTCCGAAATGTGTAGTTACCATGTTTACAGTTGTTTGAATATATTTCCCACCAGGAATTGTATTTACCATACCACCTTCCATAATAGGGTTAATTGCATCAAATGGTATAATCACTGTTGTATTTGTATGCCCAACTTCATAACCTTTTGGGTCTATTTGTACTGCATTTCCAAATTTCAAACATCCAGTTACACTTTCAACAGTAGAAGATGGAGCATCAAACACTATACCGAATCCATTATTTAATGAAGCACCTGCTGCCATAATCTGGAATTTTGTAATTACATCAACTACATTGTTTTGAGCATTCGTAACAATTTTATAGTTAAAGTTTACTACAAAATCATTAAAATCGTAATCGCCGTATCCAGGCCATAAATCTTCAAAGGCAAAACTTCCAAAATCAGTTTCGTTAGGATAATATGAATTGAAGGCTCGTGTTGGATCAAGAGGATATGCATCTAGATTGTCAGGAATACCATCGCCGTCAGTATCATTACCTCCTCCTGTACCTATAATCAAGACAAGTGTTTTATTGTCAGTTCCTGCTCCGTTCGTTGCAGTTAGAGGTATGTTAAATGTTCCTGCCCCTGTAGGTATTCCACTAATTGTACTTCCATCAAAGGTTAGTCCATCAGGAAGATCATCAGTTGAAACATTGAAAGTCATTGGTTGAGAACCATCTGCAGTTATGCTGTAACTATAATGAAAATCTTTCATTGCATTTTCAGTTAACGAGCTTGTTATTTCAGGTGGCTGTGCACCTTCATTAATTGTTATAACAAGAGTTTCTATATCTGTTCCGTAGTCATTTATTGCTGTCATTGTCACATTATAGACCCCTGAATAAAGAGGTGTGCCATTTACAGTTTGAGTATTAGCATCAAATGATAACCCTTGTGGCAAACTAGCCATCGAATAGGTGATTGTTGCATCTCCTGTTGCTGTTAGTGTATAAGCATTAAATTGTACACCTGCGGTTCCTGAAGCTGTTAACCAACTTGTGATTTCAGGTGGAGTTCCAACCGTAAGTTCAAGTATTTCTTGTGTTGTTCCTCCTCCATTGGTGGCTTCAAGGGTTATATTATAAGTTCCAGCAGCTGTTGGTACACCCGTTATTTGATTAGGGCCTGTAAATGACAGACCTGCGGGTAGGTTAGTTGCAGTATATGTTATGTCTGGTTCACCAGTAGCCGTAATTGTATAAGTATATGATTGATTAACTGTTGTCTCATCAGTAAGAACACTTGTTATTACAGGAGGTGCAGTTGGTTCAGTTATTGTAATTACTAGTGTTTTAGTATCTGATCCCATAACATTTGATGCTGTCATATCAACATTGTAAGTTCCAGCAGTTGTTGGAGTACCAATAATTGTATGAGTTGCAGCAACCCATGATAAACCGGCAGGAAGACTTTCCATAGTATAGTTAATGGTTTCAGTTCCTGTGGCAGTCATTACATAAGGTGTAATATCTTCATTAACTAATCCTCCCAATTGTAATGAACTTGTTATTGTTGGTGCTACATTTGCACTACAAATTGGAGGTGTTGTTATATCATTATCACAATATGTCACATTCGTTCCGTAATCTGCTCTGTTGTCATATTCTGTGTTATTGGCACATAAGTCAACATAACCACTAATATTACCGTCTTTAGTAACTTTGCCCTTATCAGATGCAGTGATTGAAGCATAAGGTGCTGAGCTAGGACCTTCAAGTTCTTTTTTAATTTCAAAATCCTTAGTTTCAATTAAACTACCTTGCCCTAATATAGCTTTCTTGTCAAATTTTGCTTTATTAGCTACTTTCAAATAACCATTGTTAGTAAAAGTACCTTCATTTTTAAATTCCTTGTCATTGGCGGTATTGTAAAACTGACAGTTATTTATCAATGTTCCAGATTCTTTTATCTTAAACTCTTGGCTAGTTGAAATTGTACCATCATTTGTCAAGGTAGCTTCTAGTTCTAGTTTTATGGTTGATGATATGTCACCCCAATTTTGAATATCTCCTTTAATTTTTGTTGCGGAACCACTTGCACTACCTGAAAAATTGAGATTACCATAGATTTCCATTTCTAAATCAACATTGTTTTTAGGAAGATTAACAGTACCTTGATCGTTGATGAGTAATAGCCCTGTACCACTATTACCTCCGCCGCCGGAACCTCCACCGCTACCGCTACCGCCACCACCAAGATAGGAGTTTACAGTAACACTACCACAAACACGAAAAGTACCGCCTGCTTCAATTTCTAGACCATTTATAATCGCATTAGTACCAGCCAAAACGCACACCACTTCTCCTGAAGTAACAATTAAATTTTCTTGATTTGATGTAATTGTTAAATCACAACCCGTAGTACAGGGGTCATTGTCATCTGTTGATTTTGTATTAGTAAAATCCAATTGAATTTTCGAACCAACTACTGCTGCAGGTACAAATTCATTATTACCTGTTGATGACAATTTCCCAACATAAACTTCTGTTAAACGTGAAGCAATCCGAATTGGTAATTTAAATTCACCAGTTTCATTAACAGACCCAGTAAGAATCAGCTTACCTCCTTTTGCGGGATCTGCATCGTAAATTTGAATTATCTGAACACTAGATGCTTTGGTCATAGGTATTTTAATGTCAGTACTTAGATTCGAAAAACTTTCAAATGCGAATGATTCACTTACTTTCAAGTCGAGGAAGTTATCGATATTATTATTTGGTTCATTTGGCTTGTTGTCTTTACGACAAGAAGCGAAAATTAGGCTGATTGCAAATAAAAATGCAATTGAATAGAATTTAATTTTCATGGTGGTATGTTTTTAAAGTATGATATATCTAATTTATTATAATAACTAATCAATTATCGAGCCAAAATGTATAAATAACAGAAATAAAGGTAAATACAGTAAATCTATATATGCAAAAATCCCAAAAATGGAATAATAGTCCAAAAATCGCATTGGGTGATAAAAGTACTATTTTATTTTGTAAATAGTAATTAATAGTAGTTGTGTGGGATGTAGCAGAGTCGAACTGGTGACCCCATGCTTGTCGAGCATGTACTCTGAACCAACTGAGCTAACATCCCTAGTTATTAATCGTACAAAAATAGATATTTCTCTTTTATAAGCGTAACCCATTTTAAACAAATACTTATCTTTGGCCTCAAAATAACACAAATGAAAAAAGTAAGATTTTTTATTATCACACTCCTTATTATATATGGCAATATAATAATTGCACAAGATTCTCTAAAAACCATAACAGTTAAGGATATTTGGTCCAAATATAGTTTTGTTGCCAAGTCGGTACGAGGCATTAACTCGTTGGCCAACGGTAAGGAATATACAATGATTAAAAAAGGTTCGGTTGTTGTGTACGATTATAAAACTGGCGACTCAGTAACAGCTATGGTAGTTGCTGCTGATCTTGTACCTAAAGGTAGCGATAAGCCAATTAAACTTGGTTCGTTTAGTATGAATAGCAATGAAAATATGTTTCTAATTCCTACAAAGCAAGAGGCAATCTACCGTCATTCATCAAAATCAAATTATTATATCTGGGATACGGAAAATGCCGAACTCAACCTATTATCTGATGGAGGTAAGCAATCACTTGCCGATTTTTCCCCAAATAGCGATAAAGTTGCCTTTGTTCGTGATAATAATTTATTTATTAAGGATTTAATCACCAATTCTGAAAAGCAAATCACCTCAGACGGTAAAAAAAATAATATTATTAATGGAACCTGCGATTGGGTTTATGAAGAAGAATTTGGTTTTACAAAAGGATTTTATTGGTCGCCCGATGGAAACCGAATTGCTTTCTATCGCTTCGACGAAAGTAAAGTTAAGGAATACACACTAACTTATTATGGCGAACTGTATCCCGATTGGGAAAAATATAAATACCCAAAAGCCGGCGAAGATAATTCAATAGTTGAAATATTTATCTACGATTTGGCTACAGGCACAACAACCAAAGTAGATGTTGGAGAAGAAACAGATCAATATATTCCACGTATTAAATGGACTAATGATCCCAATAAATTGGCTGTTCAACGACTCAATCGACTACAAAACCATCTTGATATTCTATTGGTTGATGCATCATCTGGCAGCAGCCAAATTATGTATACTGAAGATAACGATTACTATATCGATATTACAGATAATTTGACTTTTACACCAAATAATAAACAGTTTTTAATAACATCAGAAGTGGATGGCTTTAATCATATATACCTATATAATATAGATGGTACATTAAATAGGCAACTTACAAGTGGAAATTGGGAGGTTACTAATGTTTACGGGTTTGATGCAAAACACAAGATGGTTTATTACCAGTCGGCCGAGTCATCACCCCTAAATCGTGATTTATATAAAGTAAGTCTAAAAGGTAAAAAGACTAAAATATCAACAGAGGGCGGAACAAATAAAGCATCATATAGTAATAATTTTAAATATTATATAAATAATTTTTCAACATCCGGAGTGCCACCTGTATACACTGTTAATTTGTCTGATGGTAAGGTAGTTAGAGTTATTGAAGATAATGCAGCCTTGCTAAAAACACTTGCTGAGTACAAAATTACAAAGCCTGAGTTTTTTACAATTAGCACCCCCGAAATTACATTGCCCGATGGCAGTGAGGTAGAACTTAATGCATGGAAGATACTTCCTTTCGATTTTGATCCAAATAAAAAGTATCCTGTGTTGCTAACTGTTTATGGAGGACCTGGTTCGCAGGAGGTGGAAAACTCATGGGGCGGTTTTAATTATATGTGGTTTCAGCTGCTTGCCGAAAATGGAATTATTGTAATGTCGGTTGATAATAGAGGAACCGGAGCTCGTGGCGAAGTGTTTAAAAAAATGACCTATTTGGAATTGGGTAAATACGAAACTCTTGATTACATTGAAACAGCCAAGTATATGGGCGAATTGCCTTATGTTGATAAGGATGAAATTGGTATATTTGGATGGAGCTACGGTGGTTTTATGTCGAGCAATGCACTGTTTCAGGGAGCCGATTATTTTAGTGCAGCCATTGCCGTTGCGCCCGTAACCAACTGGAAGTACTACGATAATATTTATACTGAGCGTTTTATGCGCACTCCGCAGGAAAATCCCGATGGTTACAATAATAATTCGCCAATTAATCATGTCGAAAAACTAAAGGGCAATTACCTGTTGGTGCATGGAGGGGCTGATGATAATGTACACCCTCAAAATTCAATGGACTTGTTTAGTGCATTGGTAAAGGCTGATAAGCAATTTGATTTTATGCTGTACCCAAACAAAAATCATGGTATTTATGGTGGAAATACACGTTACCATTTGTTTGCAAAGATGACTGATTTTTTATTTGAAAATTTAAAAGGAGAATAGAAGGGGGAATTGAATTATTGGTGCTATTAGATTTTAATAGTAAGTTACAAATGCTATAATGATTTAATTATTCTTGCATTTTCGCATTTAATCATTATTTCTATATTTATCACAAATTTTAGAGATGTGATTTTTAATAAATTGGTAGTATAATAGTATTGTATTTTTAATGGCGGTAGCCGGGCTTTACGTTTGTAGTTGTTTTATGGCGCTAACTGAATCGTAATTTTTACTAATTTACCATTTTAAATAAAAAAAAATGATAAAAAAATAATTATAAATAAAAAATCATTACTTTTGCCGTCCCTTAATATTTATTAATTTAACAAAAAAGAAAGAAGGTATAATATGATCATCATTCCAGTAAAAGAAGGTGAGAATATCGACAGAGCACTGAAGAGATTCAAACGTAAATTTGAGAAAACTGGCGCAATGAGAGATTTGCGTGCTCGTAAGCAATTTGATAAACCATCAGTTGTTAACAGAGAACAGAGACTCAAAGCGATTTACGTTCAAGGGCTTCGTCAAGCTGAAATGGGCTAATAAGTCCATAAAGGGAAATTCTTAAGAAGAAATTTTGTTTATTAAATATTTAATTGTATTTTTGAAACAGAGTTTCTTCTTTTTTTGTTTATGACAATAGATAGTTTTATTAAATATATCGCCAACGAAAAAAGGTATTCACATAATACCTTGGTTGCCTATAAAAAGGATTTAGAACTTTTTGAAATATATCTTGGCAAGGAGTTTGAAATTGATAACCCAGCGCATGCAACCCAGGAAATGATTAGGTCGTGGATGGTTTCTATGATTGAGGTAGGAATTTTAGCAACTTCAGTTAATCGAAAAATAAGCACCCTTAATTCATTTTATAATTATTTATTAAAGATGCAAGTATTAAGTAATAATCCTGCAAAGAATATTTCATCTATAAAAACACCAACGCCATTACCTGTTTATTTTGATAAAGACAAGCTTAATACTTATTTAAGTAGTACCGTTGATGCTAATAATTATAGTAAATTGCGAAATAGGCTCGTTATTGATTTGTTGTATTCAACTGGTATGCGCCGAAGCGAGTTGATATCTCTTAAAATTAATGATGTCGATATTTCAAATAGTTCAATTAAAGTACTAGGAAAACGAAATAAGCATCGTATAATTCCGTTATCTAGTAAACATATTGCTAGTATTGTAGATTATATTGAAGTTATGAAAAAACAATTTGGGCATACTTGTGATTACCTTATCGTAACAGATAAAGGTACTAAAGCGTATCCTAAATTAATTTATCGTATTGTTAATGCTGAGTTAGCAGGCATAACTAGTTTGGTTGTAAGCCCCCATGTGTTACGACATTCATTTGCAACACACATGTTAAATAATGGAGCCGACCTGAATATAATTAAGGAGATACTTGGTCATGCTAATCTTACAGCAACACAAATTTATACTCACAATTCAATAGAACAGTTAAAAAAAATTTACATAAAAGCCCATCCACGGGCAAAACTAAACATAGGAGGTTAAATATGAAAGTAAGCATTAATTCGGTAAATTTTAAAGCCGACAACAAATTAGAGCAATTCATAGAAAAGAAAGTTGGTAAGATTTCTGACTTTTATGAGGGGGTAATTGGTTCAGAAATTACTCTAAAAGTTGATAAAGCAGGAGCAAGTGACAACAAAGTTGCAGAAATCAGAGTTCAAATTCCGGGATATGATCTTTTTGCTAAAAAACAAAGTAGCACGTTTGAGGAGGCTACAGACCATGTAGTCAGTGCATTGAGGAAGCAGCTAGAAAAACATAAAGCAAAGTTTAAAAAATAATTTAGTTTTTTCTTAAATTTCTTTGGTTATTCGAACTAAAGTATATATTTTTGCAGACCTTTTAAAAACAAGGGGTCTGCATTTTTATCGCAGATAAGCGTTCTGAGAATGTTGCATTTTACACTACCACGAGTTGGTTAATTAGTAAAAACATTTGAAAATGTAATGCCAGCATAGCTCAGTTGGTCAGAGCAGCTGATTTGTAATCAGCAGGCCGTGGGTTCGAATCCCTCTGCTGGCTCGTTCATTAAATATATTGAATTCTCGGGGAGATACCGAAGCGGTCAAACGGGGCAGACTGTAAATCTGTTGGCTCAGCCTTCGGAGGTTCGAATCCTCCTCTCCCCACATTTAAGTTCGTTAAAATGAACTTAGTACTGGAAATTATTTTTTATTTTCCAGTTTTTACCTAATAAGCGGGAATAGCTCATTTGGTAGAGCGATAGCCTTCCAAGCTATAGGTGGCCGGTTCGAGCCCGGTTTCCCGCTCATTTTGCCGGGGTAGCTCAGGGGTAGAGCGCTTCCTTGGTAAGGAAGAGGTCACGAGTTCAATTCTCGTCCTTGGCTCTTAGGTAATAAATAATAATAATAGAAAATAAGAATACTTTTAATTTTAAATAAGTTTTAGATATGGCTAAAGAAAAATTCGACCGTTCCAAACCGCACGTAAACATTGGAACAATTGGTCACGTTGACCACGGAAAGACTACTTTGACTGCTGCAATCACGCTTTCATTACAAGACGCTGGTTTAGCAGAATTTGCATCTTTTGATTCCATCGACAATGCTCCTGAAGAAAGAGAAAGAGGAATTACAATTAATACTGCTCACGTTGAGTATTCAACTGAAAATCGTCACTATGCACACGTTGACTGTCCAGGTCACGCGGATTATGTGAAGAATATGGTTACAGGTGCTGCCCAAATGGACGGTGCTATTCTTGTTGTTGCTGCAACAGATGGTCCTATGCCACAAACGCGCGAACATATCTTGTTAGCACGTCAGGTTGGTGTACCACGTCTTGTTGTTTTTATGAACAAGGTTGATATGGTAGACGATGAAGAGCTACTTGAGTTAGTTGATATGGAAATCAGAGAGTTATTAAGTTTCTATAAATTTGATGGAGACAATACACCTGTTATTCAAGGTTCAGCTCTTGGTGCTCTTAATCAAGAGGAAAAATGGGTTGAGAAAGTGAAGGAACTTATGGCTGCTTGTGATGAGTGGATTCCATTACCTACACGTGATCAAGATAAACCATTCCTAATGCCTGTTGAAGATGTATTCTCAATTACAGGTCGTGGAACAGTTGCTACTGGTAGAATCGAAACTGGTATTATCAATACAGGTGATGCTGTTGATATTATTGGAATGGGTGCTGAAAAGTTGAAATCAGTTGTTACTGGTGTTGAGATGTTCCGTAAAATCTTAGATGAAGGTCAAGCTGGCGATAATGCTGGTTTACTTTTAAGAGGTGTTGAAAAGAGTGCTATTACTAGAGGTATGGTTATTGCCAAGCCTGGTAGTGTTACTCCTCATAAACATTTTATGGCTGAGGTTTATATTCTTAAAAAAGAAGAAGGTGGACGTCATACTCCATTTCATAACAAATATCGTCCTCAGTTCTATTTCAGAACCACAGACGTTACTGGTGAAATTTTCTTAACCGAAGGTGTAGAAATGGTAATGCCTGGTGATAACCTTACTGTTGAAGTAAAACTTATTGCTGCTATTGCTATGAACAAAGGTTTACGTTTTGCTATTCGCGAAGGTGGACGTACTGTTGGAGCTGGTCAGGTTACAGAAATTATTAAAGATTAATTAAGTTATACTATATTCTAAAGGTTACAACTTAGGTTGATAATCTTTAGAATATTTAATATAAACACGGGTGTAGCTCAATTGGTAGAGTGGCGGTCTCCAAAACCGTAGGTTGTGGGTTCGACTCCTACCTCCCGTGCAAAATAAAATTATAATTACCGTTATGGCAAAACTAGGAATATTTAATTACTTTAAAGTAAGTTATGACGAATGGATGCATAAAGTATCCTGGCCAACATGGAGTGAGCTAGAGAATAGTTCAATTGTAGTAGCTGTCGCTTCCCTTATAATCGCTTTAATCGTTTATTTGATGGACATTACATTTTCAAGTATACTTGAAAGGTTTTACGGACTATTTTAATAGTTTGTTAAACTGGAATTATTCGAAAATACATATATATTATTAACTGTTTTATCTAATCACAACTAAACCTGTATAATGAGCGAAGAATCAGGAAAAAAATGGTACGTTGTTAGAGCTATCAGTGGCAAAGAGAAAAAGGTAAAAGCTTATCTTGAAAGTGAAATTAGTCGTCTGAAGTTAGAAGATTTTATTTCTCAAATTCTTATACCTACTGAAAAGGTCTATCAAATCCGAAAAGGAAAAAAAATTAGTAAAGAACGAAATTATTTTCCTGGATATGTCCTGATTGAAGCAGAATTGACTGGTGAAATTCCACATATTATTAAAAACGTTCCAGACGTACTTAATTTTTTAGGTACTAAAGGTGCACCTGAACCAATACGTGAGTCGGAAGTTAAACGGATCCTCGGAAAAGTTGATGAACTGGCAGAATTGGGTGAGGAAGTAAATATTCCATATATTGTTGGAGAAATGGTAACTGTCGTAGATGGTCCTTTTAACAGCTTTAGTGGAGTTATCGAAGATATTAATCATGAGAAGAAAAAACTCAAAGTTATGGTTAAGATATTTGGTAGGAAAACACCGCTTGAATTAGGATTTATGCAAGTTGTGAAAGAGTAGATAAAACGAAATTTTAAATTTTTGACGTTGGTTTAAAATGGCAAAAGAAATTAGTGGATTAATAAAATTACAAATTAAAGGAGGAGCTGCTAACCCATCGCCTCCCGTAGGACCTGCTTTGGGTGCTAAAGGTGTAAACATAATGGAATTCTGTAAACAATTTAATGGTCGTACACAGGACCAAGCCGGTAAGGTTATTCCTGTTATCATTACAGTGTTTAAAGATAAATCCTTTGAGTTTATTCTTAAAATGCCCCCTGTCGCTGTTCAGATTTTGGACGTAGTTAATTTAAAAAAAGGCTCTCCAGAACCTAATCGTGACAAAGTAGCAACCATTACCTGGGAACAGATAAAAGGTATCGCCGAAGGCAAAATGAAAGATTTGAATGCTTTCACTGTTGAGTCGGCAATGCGAATGGTAGCTGGTACAGCACGTAGTATGGGTGTTAAGGTTAAGGGTAGTTTTCCTTCCGAAATTTAGTTAGCAAAAAACAGTTAACAGGAGAAGAAAATGGCAAAATTGACAAAAAAACACAAAGATGCTTTAGCCAAGTTCGAAAGCGAAAAAGAGTACTCCTTAAATGAAGCAGTAGATATTGTTAAGAATATTTCTTATACAAAATTTGATGCTTCTGTTGACGTAAGTGTACGATTAAATGTAGATCCGAGAAAAGCTAATCAAATGGTTAGAGGTTCTGTTACCTTGCCTCACGGCACTGGTAAAGATAAAACGGTTCTTGTTTTGTGTACACCCGACAAGGAGGAAGAGGCTAAAGCCGCAGGTGCGGATCACGTTGGACTAGACGACTACGTTAAGAAAATCAAAGATGGTTGGACTGATGTAGATGTAGTAATTACTATGCCTAGTGTAATGGCTAAGGTTGGTGCTTTAGGTCGTATTTTAGGACCAAGAGGGCTTATGCCTAATCCTAAAACAGGTACTGTTACTATGGATGTTGCTAAGGCAGTTCACGCTGCTAAAGCTGGTAAAATTGACTTTAAAGTTGATAAGTTTGGAATTATACACTCAAGTGTTGGTAAGGTAAGTTTTAGTTCAGAAAAACTATTTGACAACGCATTTGAGTTAATAAATCTTATTAAAAAGTTAAAACCATCATCCTCTAAAGGTAAGTATGTTGAAAGTATTAGCATATCCAGTACCATGAGTCCTGGAGTACAGGTTGATGAAAAATCGGTGTCTGCTGAAACTTAAAAGAATTAGTACTTATGAGAAAAGAAGAGAAAAAAGTACTCATTGATGCTTTGACGCAACAGTTAAGAGATAATAATAATTTCTATATAACTGACATTGCCGCCTTAAATGCTGAAGATACCAGCGATTTAAGAAGATTGAGTTTCAAAAATGGAATTCAAATGGTGATGGTTAAAAATACCCTTCTTAGGAAGGCTATGGAAACTGCAGAAAAGGATTATAGTGAGTTATACTCAACACTTGTTGGAAACACTGTTGTTATGTTTAGCGAAGCTGGAAATGCTCCTGCTAAAATGATAAAAGATTTTAGGAAACAAGCTAAGAAAGATAAACCAATTGTAAAAGGTGCTTTTATTGAAGAAGCAACATACCTTGGTGATGATCAACTTGACTTCCTTGTTTCCATTAAATCGAAAGATGAACTCATTGCTGACATTGTTGCGTTATTGCAATCGCCAGTTAAAAATGTTGTTTCGGCACTACAATCCGGAGGTGGAATACTTTCTGGAATTCTAAAAACACTATCTGAAAAAGAAGGATAGTATATTCGAGTAAATAAAAATAGTAATTAACATAAATAAAATTTATAACAATGGCAGATTTGAAAGCATTTGCGGAACAATTAGTTAACTTAACAGTTAAAGAAGTTAACGAATTGGCTGAGATTTTAAAAGACGAGTACGGTATTGAGCCAGCAGCTGCTGCAGTAGCAGTAGCAGGACCAGCAGCCGGTGGTGATGAAGAAGCTGAAGAACAAACAGCATTTGATGTTGTTCTTGTTGCACCAGGACAGTCTAAATTAGCTGTAGTTAAACTTGTTAAAGAGCTTACAAGTCTTGGACTTAAGGAAGCTAAAGAACTAGTTGACTCACATCCAAAAGCAATAAAAGAAGGCATCTCGAAAGATGAAGCCGAAGCACTTAAAGCTCAGTTAGAAGAAGCTGGAGCTGAAGTTGAGGTGAAGTAATTTCCCTTAAAGTATTTTTATGGTAAACCTCTACACCTATTTTGGTGTAGAGGTTTACCTATATGTTCCTTTACATCATTATTTTAATTACAATGGCACGTTATCAAACCATTGTTGAAACTAAAAACTTATAAGTCTTGGCTGAAATTAAAACCGGAAGAGTAAACTTCGCCTCCACGAAGAATCTATTAGTTTATCCTGATTTCCTTGATGTTCAGTTGAAATCGTTTCAGGACTTTTTCCAATTAGAGACAAACCCAGAAAATCGTAAGAATGAAGGTCTGTTTAGGGTATTTTCAGAAAATTTCCCTATCACAGATGCTAGAAATAATTTCGTTCTTGAATTTTTGGATTACTTTGTCGATCCTCCTCGATACTCGATGGATGAAACAATTGAACGTGGGCTAACATATAGCGTACCACTTAAAGCAAAACTTAAATTGTACTGTACTGATCCTGATCACGAGGATTTTGAAACTATTGTACAAGATGTTTATCTAGGTATGATCCCTTATATGACACCCAAGGGTACTTTTATAGTTAATGGTGCTGAACGCGTAGTTGTTAGTCAGCTGCACCGTTCGCCTGGTGTTTTCTTCGGACAACATCGTCATGCCAATGGTACACAACTATATTCTGCCCGTATTATTCCTTTTAAAGGTTCCTGGATGGAGTTTTCTACTGATATTAATAATATCATGTATGCTTACATCGACAGGAAGAAAAAAATGCCCGTTACAACTTTATTACGTGCCATTGGTTATGAAACTGATAGGGACATTCTTGAGATTTTTAATCTTGCAGAAGAAATTAAAGTTAGTAAGGCTGGTTTAAAACGTGTATTAGGACGTAAACTTGCTGCAAGGGTTGTTAGATCATGGTTTGAAGATTTCGTTGATGAAGATACTGGCGAAGTTGTAACAATTGAGCGTAACGATGTTATAATCGAACGTGAGACCGTACTAGAATCAGAACATATAGCAAAAATTGTTGAATCAGGTGTTAAAACCATTCTTCTACATAGAGATGATCAGTCATTGGCCGATTATTCAATTATTTTTAATAGTCTTCAAAAGGATACTACAAACTCTGGTAAAGAGGCTGTTGAATATATTTATTTCCAACTTCGTAATGCCCTTCCTCCTGATGAGGAAACCGCTAGAGGCATATTTGAGAAATTGTTCTTCTCTGATAAAAGATATGACCTTGGTGAAGTAGGAAGATTTAGAATAAACAAAAAACTAAACTTAAACACATCGTACGATACTAAAGTTCTTACAAAGGAAGATATTATTTTAATAATAAAATATCTAATCAAACTTGTAAACAATAAAACAATCGTTGATGATATTGACCATTTAAGTAATCGTAGAGTTCGTACTGTAGGGGAGCAACTATCAAATCAATTTGGTGTTGGATTAGCCCGTATGGCTCGTACTATTCGCGATAGAATGAATGTTAGAGATAATGAGGTGTTTACACCAACTGACTTGATTAATGCAAAAACATTATCATCGGTTATTAATTCATTTTTCGGAACTAACCAACTTTCACAGTTCATGGATCAAACTAACCCTTTGAGCGAACTCACGCATAAAAGACGTGTTTCGGCATTGGGGCCTGGTGGTCTGTCGCGTGAAAGAGCAGGTTTTGAGGTTCGTGATGTTCACTATACTCACTATGGTCGTCTTTGTACAATCGAAACACCCGAGGGACCGAATATTGGACTAATTTCGTCTTTATGTGTTTATGCCAAAATTAATAATCTTGGTTTTATCGAAACACCTTATCGTAAGGTAGAAGAAGGTAAAATTGATTATACTGCTCTTCCAATCTACTTAAGTGCCGAAGAGGAAGAGAATAAGATTATTGCTCAAGCTAGTACTAAAGTTGATGATATTGGTAAATTTATTAATCCAAAGGTTAAGGTTCGTTATCAGGCCGATTATCCTATTACTCCTCGTGAGGAAGTTAGTTTAATTGACATTGCTCCTAACCAAATTGCTTCTATTGCAGCTTCACTTATTCCTTTCTTAGAGCATGATGATGCTAACCGTGCATTGATGGGCTCAAATATGATGCGTCAAGCTGTACCATTACTTAATGCCGAAGCTCCATTAGTTGGAACTGGTATAGAAAGTTACGTGGCACGCGATTCAAGGGTTCTTATAAATGCGGAGGGTGATGGTGTTGTTGAGTATGTTGATGCTGATACTATTACCATTAATTATGATCGTGATGAACTTGAAAAGCTTGTTAGTTTTATCGAAGATCGGAAGACATATACACTTACAAAGTTCCAAAGAACAAACCAAAATACATCTATTAACCTACGTCCAATTGTTCGAAAAGGTGATAGAGTAGTTGAAGGTCAGGTATTATGCGAAGGCTATGGTACCAAAAATGGAGAACTTGCTCTTGGCAGGAATTTAATGGTAGCTTTTATGCCTTGGAAAGGTTATAACTTTGAGGATGCTATTGTTATATCTGAAAAGATAGTGAAAGATGATGTTTTTACATCAGTTCATATTGAAGAATTTTCACTTGAAGTTCGTGATACTAAACGTGGTATTGAGGAACTAACCAATGATATTCCAAATGTTAGCGCTGAAGCAACCAAAGAACTAGGTGAAAATGGACTTATCAGAATAGGTGCAGATGTAAGTGAAGGTGATATACTAATTGGAAAAATTACTCCAAAGGGAGAAAGTGATCCTACACCAGAAGAGAAGTTGTTAAGAGCTATTTTTGGTGATAAAGCTGGTGATGTTAAAAATGCATCACTAAAAGCACCACCATCAATGAAAGGTGTTGTTGTACGAAATAATTTATTTAAGAGAGCTCTTAAAGATAAGCGTGCAAAAACAGAGGAAAAGGATGTGGTTGATGCACTTGCAAAAGAATATGATGGATTATTTGCAGGATTAAAAGCAAAACTAATAGAAAAATTAGCTGTTCTTGTTAGCAACCGTTCTTCGCAAGGGGTTAAAAATAACTTTGGAGATACTGTTGTAGCTGCAAAAACTAAATTCACACAAAAAGTTCTTGCAAACATTGATTATATTAATGTTAATACTGATAAATGGACTACAGATAAAGCTAAGAATAATCTGGTAAAAACTCTTATAAATAATTATAATATTAAATATAAAGAGTTTTTGGGTGTTTATAACAGAAAGAAATTTGTTGCTGCAGTTGGAGATGAGCTTCCAAATGGAATTGTTCAAATGGCTAAGGTTTATGTTGCTAAAAAACGTAAGCTAAAAGTTGGTGATAAAATGGCTGGGCGACATGGTAATAAAGGAATTGTGGCTCGTATTGTTCGCGAAGAAGATATGCCATTTCTTGAGGATGGAACTCCTGTTGATATAGTTCTTAATCCATTGGGTGTGCCTTCACGTATGAACTTGGGTCAGATTTACGAAACTGTTCTAGGATGGGCTGGTAAAAAACTTGGTTTGCAATTTGCTACTCCAATTTTTGACGGTGCTTCAGTAGACCAGATTAATGGTTATCTGAAACAAGCAAACTTACCTGAAAATGGTAGTACATACTTATATGACGGCGGTACTGGGGTTCGTTTTGATCAGCCAGCAACTGTTGGGTATATATACATGATTAAGCTGCATCACATGGTTGATGATAAAATGCATGCTCGTTCAATTGGCCCTTATTCGTTAATTACGCAACAGCCTTTGGGAGGTAAAGCTCAATTTGGAGGTCAGCGTTTTGGTGAAATGGAAGTATGGGCGCTTGAAGCTTTTGGAGCAGCAAATATACTACAAGAGATACTAACTGTTAAATCAGATGACGTTACAGGAAGAGCAAAAGCTTATGAAGCTATTGTGAAAGGTGAATCTATGCCTATTCCAAATATCCCTGAATCATTTAATGTGTTAGTACACGAACTTAGAGGATTAGGTCTTGAACTTAGTTTCGATTAACTGTTTTATTTTTTTTTTGATAATATATAAATAGACATATATGGCTTTCAGAATAGACAGCAAAATACCAAGTAGTTTTGATAAAATTACAATCAGCCTTGCATCACCCGAGTCAATTCTTGACCGGTCGCATGGCGAAGTCTTGAAACCGGAAACAATAAATTATCGTACTTATAAACCCGAACGTGATGGCTTATTTTGTGAGCGTATCTTCGGGCCTATAAAGGATTATGAATGTCACTGCGGTAAATATAAAAGGATTAGGTACAAAGGAATTGTATGTGATCGATGTGGAGTTGAAGTAACTGAGAAAAAGGTACGACGTGAGCGTATGGGACATATTCAACTTGTTGTGCCCGTGGTTCATATTTGGTTTTTTAGATCATTGCCTAATAAAATTGGTGCAATGCTTGGTCTTCAAACCAAGAAGTTGGAAATGATTATTTATTATGAGCGCTATGCCGTTATTAATGCGGGTATTAAAGCTGCTGATGGTATTAATTATCTTGATTTCCTTACCGAAGAAGAATATTTTGATATAATGGAGGCGCTACCTCCAGAGAATCAATATTTGGATGATGATGATCCAGATAAATTTATTGCAAAAATGGGCGCAGATGCTGTGCACGATTTGTTACAGCGTTTGGATCTTGATAAACATTCTTATGATTTACGTCATAAGGCAAATACAGAAACTTCGCAGCAGCGAAAAGCAGAAGCTTTAAAGAGGTTACAGGTTTTTGAAGCCTTTAGGGATGCTCGTAAAAGAGCAGAAAACAAACCTGAATGGATGATTGTTAAAATTGTTCCGGTTATTCCTCCAGAGCTTAGACCTCTTGTGCCACTTGATGGCGGAAGGTTTGCTACTTCCGATCTTAATGATCTGTATCGAAGGGTAATTATTAGAAATAATCGTCTTAAGCGACTTATCGAAATAAAGGCTCCTGATGTTATAATGCGTAACGAAAAACGTATGCTTCAGGAAGCTGTAGATTCATTATTTGATAATTCTAGAAAATCAAGTGCGGTTAAAACTGATTCTAATCGTCCGCTTAAATCATTGAGTGACAGTTTAAAAGGTAAAAGGGGGCGTTTCCGTCAGAACCTACTTGGTAAACGTGTTGATTATTCTGGGCGTTCGGTAATTGTTGTTGGACCTGATTTGAAGCTTAACGAATGTGGTTTTCCAAAAGGGATGGCAGCGGAACTTTTCAAACCTTTTATCATTAGGAAGCTACTTGAAAGAGGAATTGTAAAAACTGTTAAATCAGCTAAGAAAATTGTTGAGCGTAAAGATGCTGTTGTTTGGGACATACTTGAAAATATCCTTAAAGGACATCCGATTTTACTTAACCGTGCTCCTACACTTCACCGTTTAGGTATTCAGGCATTCCAGCCCAAACTAATTGAAGGTAAGGCTATTCAGCTTCACCCACTTGTTTGTACTGCGTTTAATGCTGACTTTGATGGTGACCAGATGGCTGTTCATGTTCCCTTGGGAAATGCTGCTGTATTGGAAGCACAAATACTAATGTTGGCTTCACATAATATTCTTAACCCTGCCAACGGAGCACCTATTACGGTACCTTCTCAGGACATGGTACTTGGATTGTATTACATTACCAAGGCAAGAAGAAGTACAAAGGAGCATCCTGTAAAAGGAGAGGGTATGAATTTTTATTCTGCCGAAGAAGTTAGTATTGCATATAGTGACGATGCTATTGATCTTCATGCTATTATAAACGTTAAAGTTGATGTTAAAGAAGATGGTGTAATAGTTAATAAGCTTATTGAAACAACAGTTGGTAGAGTAATGTTTAACCAATATGTACCTGCTGAATATGGTTTTATTAATGAATTGTTAACTAAAAAAGCTCTTCGTGATATTATAGGTGAAATTCTTAAAGAGACCAGTACTGATATTACTGCAGATTTCCTTGATAATATTAAAAACTTAGGTTTTGATATGGCATTTAAAGGTGGGCTTTCATTTAATCTTGGAAATGTAAATATTCCTGATGAAAAGAAAGAACTTGTAGCAAATGCCAATATCGAGGTTGATGAAGTTGTGGGTAATTACAATATGGGTTTCATTACTAATAATGAGCGTTATAACCAAATAATTGATATTTGGACTCATGCAAACTCACGATTGACTAATACTCTCATGAAAGAGTTATCTGCTGATGATCAGGGTTTTAATCCTGTATACATGATGCTTGACTCTGGTGCTCGTGGATCAAAAGAGCAAATTCGCCAGCTTGGTGGAATGAGGGGTTTGATGGCTAAGCCTCAAAAATCAGGTGCAAAAGGTGGTGAAATTATTGAAAATCCAATTCTATCAAACTTTAAAGAAGGTCTTTCAGTTTTGGAATACTTCATATCTACTCACGGTGCTCGTAAAGGTTTGGCCGATACGGCTTTAAAAACTGCAGATGCTGGTTATCTTACTCGTAGATTAGTTGATGTTGCTCAAGATGTGGTTATAAATGAGGTAGATTGTGGTACTCTTCGAGGACTTACAATTAAAGCTTTGAAAAAGAATGAAGAAGTTGTTGAAACACTCTATGATAGAATATTGGGTAGAGTTACACTTCATGATATATATCACCCTGTTTCAAATGAGTTAATTATTGAAGCTGGTAAGGAGATTAATGAGGAACTTGCAAAAAGCATTGAAGGTTCACAAATTGAGAGCGTTGAAATTCGTTCGGTACTAACTTGTGAGTCGAAACGTGGAGTTTGTGCTCTATGTTATGGTCGTAATCTTGCTTCTGGCAGATTGGTTCAAAAAGGTGAAGCTGTTGGTGTTGTGGCAGCTCAGTCAATTGGAGAGCCTGGTACTCAGCTTACACTACGTACATTCCATCAAGGTGGTACTGCCTCAAATATAGCAGCTACATCTAAAATTGAGATGGGCTATGATGGAGTTCTTGAAATTGATGAGCTTCGTAGTGTTGATTATAAAAATGCAGAAGGTAAAAAATATCAGATTGTTATTGGACGTTCAGCAGAAATGAAATTATTGGATCCTGAAACAGGAGTAATACTGGCTTCTGGAAATATCCCTTATGCTGCTAATCTTTATATTAAGAATGGTGCTAAAGTTAAAAAAGGTGATGTTATTTCGGATTGGGATCCATACAATGCTGTAATTTTATCTGAAGTAGCTGGTAGTATAGCATTTGAACATATACTTGAAGGTGTTACTTACAGAGTTGAGTCTGATGAGCAAACTGGTTATTTTGAAAAGGTTATTGTTGATTCAAGAGTTAAAAATCAGAATCCTATTATTAAGATCCTTGCAAAAGATGGTTCTGTTGTAAGTACATATGATTTACCTGTTAATTCGCATATACTTGTTGAAGAAGGAAAAAATATTAAAGCTGGTGATATATTAGTTAAAATACCACGTGCTTTTGGTAAGTCTGGTGATATTACTGGTGGTTTGCCGCGAGTTACTGAGCTGTTTGAGGCTCGTAACCCTTCAGATCCTGCAGTTGTTTCGGAGATTGATGGTGTTGTTAGTTTTGGACCTAAGCTGAAACGTGGTAATCGTGAGATAATTATCACTTCTAAATCTGGTGAAGAGAAGAAATATCTTGTGGCGACTTCAAAGCAGATTCTTGCACAAAAGAATGACTTTGTAAAAGCTGGTACTTCACTTTCTGATGGCGTTATGACTCCAGCAGATATTCTAGCAATTAAAGGACCCGTTAAAGTTCAGGAATATATTGTTAACGAAGTTCAGGAGGTTTACCGACTACAAGGAGTGAAGATTAATGATAAGCATTTTGAAACAATTGTTCGTCAAATGATGCGCAAAGTTCAGGTTGCTGATTCAGGTGATACTAGATTTCTTGAAAACGAACTGGTTAATAAGGTTGATTTCCAGGAAGTTAATGATGAGATATTTGGAATGAAAGTAGTTGTTGAATCTGGTGATTCTGAAGACTTTACCAGAGGACAGATTGTAAGTGCTCGTAAATTGCGTGACGAAAACTCATCGTTAAAACGTAGAGATATGGTGTTGATTGAATCACGTGATGCTCAGCCAGCAACAGCACGCCAAGTATTACAAGGTATTACAAGGGCATCACTTCAGACAAATAGCTTTATTTCGGCTGCGTCGTTCCAGGAAACAACAAAAGTACTTACGCTAGCTTCAATAGCTGCAAAATCTGATAGTCTGTTAGGATTAAAAGAGAATGTGATTGTTGGACATAAAATTCCAGCAGGAACTGGATTGAGGGAGTATGAGGATATTATCGTTGGTTCTAAAGAGGAATATGAAGCAGTTATGGAACAAGCTGAAGTAGCTGATAAGCCTGATGATAGTAATAACGAATAACTTTAAAAAAGCACTTTCATTATGAAGGTGCTTTTTTTTTAAGTTTGCAACAGTAATAACATCACATAAATACAAATATATCATGGAAGAAAATAAAAATAAGAATAAAATTAATATCGATCTTTCGGAAGAAGTAGCAGAAGGTATTTATTCAAATCTTGCAATTATCACACATTCGCATGCCGAATTTATCATTGATTTTGTAAAGATGATGCCAGGAATCCCAAAGGCTAAAGTTAAATCTCGTATTATTCTTACACCCGAACATGCGAAGCGTTTAACAAATGCATTAAACGAAAATATTAGGAAGTTTGAATCTATGCATGGGCATATAAAAGAAAGTAAAGATGGTGGATTACCTCCATTTACTTTTGGAGGACCAACAGCGGAAGCATAGGGTACGGATTAGTTACTTTATTTTGAGTGCACTAGTAGTTTTTTAATTTAATGATATATAGTAAAGCCATTTCATTACCTAACTCATAAGAGTTTAGGTGGTATTGCTGTTTAATTGTTACCTATCTTTGCATAAAATTTACAAAAATAAATATGAATAATTTTGTTGAGGAGTTAAGATGGCGTGGTATGATTCATGATATTACTCCGGGCACTGAGGAGCAACTGTTAAATGGATTAACATCAGGTTATGTTGGTATAGATCCCACCGCCGATTCTTTGCATATTGGGCATTTAGTTGGTGTTATGATGTTGGTGCACTTGCAATTAGCTGGTCATCGACCTATTGCTTTAATAGGTGGAGCTACTGGTATGATTGGTGATCCTTCGGGAAAATCTCAAGAGCGTAATTTGCTTACTGAAGTAACTCTTCGTGAAAATGAAGCTGCTTTGCAACGCCAATTGGCTAAGTTTCTTGATTTTGAAGGTGGTGATAATAGAGCATTATTGGTTAATAATTATGATTGGATGAAGGAATTTAGTTTTCTGGATTTTATTCGCGATATTGGCAAGCATCTTACTGTAAATTATATGATGGCTAAGGATTCAGTTAAAAAGCGAATCTCTGCCGAAAGTAAATTAGGAATGTCTTTTACTGAGTTTTCATACCAGCTTGTTCAGGGTACTGATTTTTTACATTTATATCAAAATGAGAATTGCAAACTCCAAATGGGAGGTTCCGACCAATGGGGGAATATTATTACAGGTACAGAGCTTATTAGACGTAAATTAGGACATGAGCAAAATGCTTATGCAATTACTTGCCCGTTAATTACAAAGGCTGATGGATCTAAATTTGGAAAAACGGAGAGTGGAAATGTTTGGTTGGATCCTGATAAAACATCTCCATACGAGTTCTATCAGTTTTGGTTGAATGTGTCTGACGAAGATGCTGCCAAGTATCTAAAAATATTTACTTTGTTGTCAAAAGATGAGGTTGAGCAACTTGTTGTTGGTCACCAAGAAGAACCGCACTTACGCCTTTTGCAAAAAGAACTTGCCAAGGATATAACTTGCAGAGTTCATTCATTGGAGGCATATAATTCAGCTGTTGAAGCATCACAAATTCTATTTGGTAAAGGAACTACTGAAATGCTTAAAAACATGGATGAGAATACATTATTAAGCGTTTTTAAGGGAGTTCCACAATCTGAAGTAAGTAGCAAAGAGTTTGAAGCCGGTATTGGTATTCTTGATTTTTTATCTGCAAAAGCTGGTGCTTTCAAATCCAATGGGGAAGCTCGTAGAATGCTTAAGGATAATGCTGTTTCCATAAACAAATCTAAAATTACAGAAGCCTTTGAGCTTACAAATGATAGTTTATTGAATAATAAATATGTACTTGTGCAAAAGGGCAAAAAGAATTACTTTTTGGTAAAGGTTATATAGGGTCTTGTTGATATTTTTGTTGTAAAGAATAATTATTATGGGATTAGGATATTTATATACTAAATACACATTTTTAGCTGTACTTGCTGTTGTAACAATAGCATTAAAACTTCCGATTCAGGAATTTGGAATTTATTTTGGAATTTTACTTATAGTAGGAGTAGCATTAACAACAATCTATTTATTTCTTCATTTTGATGAAAATATAAATCAGAAACTAATTATTGAATTAGGTATTGATGCTTTTACAGGGCTTGTTATTTTTACTACACCCGAACCTACAATTAGGTTTTTTATGCTAGACTTCTCATTTTGGATAGCTGTTATGGGGATGCTTCATTTTACATCAGGTTTGTATGACCATAAGGATAGTAAAGCTTTTTGGATATATATAATTAGTGGTATTATGTTTATTATTTTTGGATTTATTATTCTTAACTACAGTTCTGATTATTTGGGATCAGTAATGTATCTGATAGGTATTGTACTAGCGTATTTTTCTTTTCTTAATATATATATGTTAAGAAAAAATAAATCATAATATTAGTTTTGCTACTGTATATTTCACTTAAAATTATTAGAAACTCTATCTGATTGGTTTACTGCTAATTCGGCATATAAAAATAAAATGCTAAAATGTTGTGTATTATAAATAATATTTCTATTTTTGCCACCCAAAATTTTGAGTAAAAGAAACATCGTATGTATTTAAGTACTGAAGAGAAAAAAGAGATTTTTGAGAAATATGGTAAGACCAGCACAGACACAGGTTCTGCTGAGGGACAAATTGCCTTATTCACCTATAGGATTAAACACCTAACAGGTCATTTAAAAAAGAACAAGAAAGATGTGTTCACGCAAAGATCACTGATAAGACTTGTTGGTAAAAGAAGAAAACTTCTTGATTATTTAACACAGAAAGATATCGAACGATATCGTGTAATAATTAAGCAATTAGGTCTAAGAAAATAGGAGTTCATATACTTCTGCTCAAAAAAAGGCAATTTATCAATTGCCTTTTTTTGTGTTTTATTAATATTATAACAAGAAAATTATGTCATTAAACCCCATATCGATATCGTTTGATCTACCAAACGGAAAAACAATCTCAATTGAAACTGGTAAACTTGCCAAACAGGCCGACGGATCGGTAGTGGTTACAATGGGCAAAACAATGCTTCTTGCTACTGTTGTAGCTGCAAATGATGCAAGAGAAGATGTTGACTTCTTACCTCTATCAGTTGACTACAAAGAAAAATATTCAGCTGCTGGAAAATTCCCTGGCGGTTTTTTTAAACGCGAAGCACGACCTTCAGAATATGAAATTCTTATATCACGATTAGTTGACCGTGCATTAAGACCATTATTTCCTTCTGATTTTCATGCAGAGGTTCAAATGCTGATTTCCTTAATTTCAGTTGAAGAAGATGTTCAGCCAGATGCACTTGCGGCTTTAGCAGCCTCAGCAGCACTTTCTGTTTCTGACATCCCGTTTAACGGACCAATTTCAGAAGCAAGAGTAATTAGGTTAAATGGTGAATTTATTGTTAATCCAACAATCTCAGAGACTAAAGACGCTGAGATTGAGCTTATAGTTGCCGCCTCTATTGATAACATCATGATGGTTGAGGGTGAAATGAAAGAAGTGAGTGAAGCAGATATGCTTGAAGCTATTAAAGTTGCCCACGATGCCATTAAAATACAATGCCAAGCTCAAATTGACCTAGCTGCTCAAGTAGAAAAGGCAAAAGTAAAACGTGACTACAATCACGAATCAAATGATGAAGAGCTAAAAGCAAAGGTAAAAGAAGCTGCATATCAAAAATGTTATGACATAGCTTGTGAAGGCAATGCTGACAAACATGCAAGATCAGCTGCTTTTAAAGCTGTGCGAGAAGAGTTTCTTGGAACATTTACTGATGAAGAAAAAGAAACTGTAACCAAATTGGTTAAAAGATATTTCCATGATGTGGAAAAAGATGCAGTTCGTAATGCTATGCTTAACGAAAATATTCGTTTAGATGGAAGGCAAATGAATGAGATCAGACCTATTTGGACGGAAGTTGATTACTTGCCTTCAGCACATGGTTCTGCTATTTTTACACGTGGCGAAACACAATCGTTAGTTACTGTAACTTTAGGTAGTAAATTAAACGAACAAAAAGTTGACGGCGCTGTAATTTCAGGAAATCGTAATTTTATGTTACATTACAATTTCCCCCCATTTTCAACAGGCGAAGTAAAGCGTATGATGGGAGTTAGCCGCAGAGAAGTTGGCCATGGTAACCTTGCTGAACGTGCATTAAAATTTGTTGTTCCAGGACCTGAAGAAAATCCTTACACAATTAGAATTGTAAGTGATATTCTTGAGTCAAACGGCTCATCTTCTATGGCATCGGTTTGTGGTGGAACTCTAGCACTTATGGATGCTGGAATTAAGATATCAAAACCTGTTTCTGGTATTGCTATGGGTTTAATTTCAGATAGTGAAACAGGAAAATATGTAGTACTTTCAGATATACTAGGTGATGAAGATCATCTTGGTGATATGGATTTTAAAGTAACCGGTACCCCTGATGGTATCACTGCCTGCCAAATGGATATTAAAGTTGATGGTTTATCATACAAAATTTTAGAGGAAGCTCTTGAGCAAGCACGCCAAGGCAGGTTACATATTCTTGGTGAAATGGCCAAAACAATTAGTGAGCCAAATGCTGATTACAAAGATAATGCACCTAGAATCGAGAAATTGATTATCGATAAGGAATTTATTGGTGCTGTTATCGGACCTGGTGGTAAAGTGATTCAAGAAATTCAAAAAGAAACCGGCGCTACCATCGTGATAGAAGAGGTTGATAATAAAGGATTAATTGATGTAATGGCCGATAACAAAGAGGCAATTGAAGCTGCCAAAGCATGGATTAGTGGTATAACTGCAGTTCCTGAGTTAGATAAAGTTTACCTCGGTACAATTAAAAGTATAGTTGCTTTTGGTGCATTTGTTGAGATTCTTCCAGGTAAAGACGGATTGTTGCATATATCTGAGATAGACCATAAACGTATTGAAAATGTTGAAGATGTGCTAAAACAAGGTGACAAGATAAAAGTAAAACTTATTGGTATTGACTCTAGATCTGGTAAATTAAAATTATCACGTAAAGTTCTATTAGATAAATAAGTAACCTTTTAATCAAAGTTTCGTATAAAGTTCAGAAAAAAAGATAGAATATAATGAGGCAACTGAAAATCACTAAGCAGGTAACTAATCGTGAAACCGCATCCCTAGATAAGTATTTACAAGAGATAGGCAAGGTTGATTTGATTACTGCTGAACAAGAGGTTGAGCTTGCACGTAGGATTAAACAAGGCGACAAAATTGCCCTTGAGAAATTAACTAAAGCAAACCTTCGTTTTGTGGTTTCTGTATCAAAGCAGTATCAAAATCAAGGACTTAGTCTTCCTGATTTAATTAATGAGGGAAATTTAGGATTAATAAAAGCTGCACAACGCTTTGATGAAACTCGTGGATTTAAATTTATTTCCTATGCTGTTTGGTGGATTCGCCAATCAATCCTTCAGGCTCTTGCTGAGCAGTCTAGGATTGTTAGACTGCCTCTAAACAAAATTGGATCAATTAATAAAATAAATAAAGCATCTGCTCGACTTGAACAGATTTTTGAAAGAGAGCCAAATCCAATAGAGATTGCCGGCGAACTGGAATTAACTGAGAATGAGGTAAAAGAATCACAACGAAATGCAGGTAGACACGTGTCAATGGACGCACCCTTAATACAGGATGAAGACAATAACATGTATGATGTAGTTCGTAATGACGACGCACCAACTCCTGAAACTGGGCTCTTGTATGAGTCACTTCGTAAGGAAATTGAACGAGCAGTTGAAACTTTAACTCAACGTGAAGCTGATGTTGTTAAATTATATTTTGGTTTAGGTGAGGGACATCCGATGACTCTTGAAGAAATTGGAGAGAAATTTGACTTAACCAGAGAACGAGTTCGGCAGATTAAAGAAAAAGCTATTCGAAGATTAAAGCATACTTCGAGAAGTAAAATTCTAAAATCTTATCTTGGATAAAATCATAAAGCGTTGGCTATTTAGTCAACGCTTTTTTTAGTGTGCCGTGCATGGTGACTAACTAGTCGGTGTAAGTCCGATATGGGGGATTGTAACTTCCAACCATTAGCTGATAGCAAGGGTGTTGTGGGCGACTGCGAATCTGAAGGAAGCTTCAAGCAAATTTCCGAACTGAGGAACACGAATATCATCAGGCATACCTGATTTGGATAAGTTTGCTAAACAAAAAAAAGTCCAATAGTTACACGGAAAGTTAGGGTGTAAATGATATGGTTACATGGAATGAAAGTTAGATTACCTTACCACGGGAGATCTCTCTGACATGAATAACGCTTGAGTTATTTATGGTTGAAATATGATTTACAGAGAGAAGTCAGCCGAAGTCATAGTAGTTGAAGTAACGAGTTGTTTGGAAAAAAAAACAGATGGTCTCACAATCAATGAAGGACTGAACCTTAAAAGGTGAAAGTAAATGAATGTTACCATATGAAGGGTAAAAAGCAGAAAATATCGCAAGATAACTGTCTTGAAAAAGTACGAGCGGAACTCGGAGGATATCAAGAAGTGCAGACTTTTATGTGGATAACTGAAAACAACATCACCAACCTTAATCAACCCAATACAGATGGACGAGTAATATCACTTATTCATAAATATCTTAATGCAGGAGCAATAGTAAGTAATAAGTTTGAGCAAACTCAAACAGGCGTACCACAAGGTGGACCTCTAAGTCCATTACTAAGTAACATAATGTTAAATGAACTTGATAAAGAATTAGAAAGTCGAGGACATAAATTTGTACGTTATGCTGATGACTTGGTAATTTTCACAAAGAGTAAGCGTAGTGCAGAACGAGTACTTACAAGTGTAACACGTTTTATAGAAAGCCAATTGTATTTAAGTGTAAACAAAGAAAAGACAAAAGTTGCTTATGTGTCAAAGGTTAAATTCTTAGGATATTCAT
>Ga0307989_1000136_pt1 | contig 53976 bp, 49 predicted proteins | sample EllFjometagen185_FD_203164 | JGI IMG/M metagenome (GOLD analysis project Ga0307989, IMG submission 203164) | Marine microbial communities from Ellis Fjord, Antarctic Ocean - #185 | ecosystem: Environmental > Aquatic > Marine > Unclassified | place: Southern Ocean | collected 2014-10-08 | reverse complement strand
GCGTTATGCTGGATAAGTACCTTAACTAATAATTTCCTGCTGAGCCCTTTCAGGATAAGTACCTTAACAAATTACTTCCTGCTGAGCCCTTTCAGGATAAGTACCTTAACAAATTACTTCCTGCTGAAAAGACGCAGAAAATAATTTATAAGGTACTAAAAGACGCAGAAAATAATTTATAAGGTACTAAAAGACGCAGAAAATAATTTATAAGGTACTAAAAACTGAAAGCTTGAATCTTCATAATAGATCTAAGTCAGTTAAATGAATAGGAGCTGATTTTTACAGGATTTTCGTTCATGCTCTAATTTAGTGATGTTTAACCCGCTGATATTGTCGTTTTAATTAACAAGAACATTTTTGTTACCGCTGGTCTAGTTATGAAAAGAGATGTTTTACCTATCGAGAAGAAAACACTCAGGATTGTTTTCTTCGTTATTGTAGTGTTTGCACTGGGAGGGTCAATCTGGTTGGGTGGGAAGGATCGCTGGAAAATCAGTGGTGTTGGCTCATCTGAATCTGGGCGTCTTTCTCTTACCGCAGAGCTTGAAAGCGAAATAAAGGAAAAATCAGATTTAGGTACGACACGCTATAATTTAGCTTATTTTTACCATAAACAGGGAAAGTTTCAAGAATCCAGGGAGCTTTTATTGGAATTGCTGAACTCCTCTAATGGAAGTAGTGAGTTGATCAAGAATTCCTTTTATAATTTGGGGAATGATCTTTTTCGTTTGGCAGAAAAGGAAGAAACGCCGGAAGGGGCATTAGCACTTCTTAATGAGAGCTTAAAGTACTACCGGGCAGTCATAGATAAAGAAAAACAACAGGAAAAGTACACCACAGAAGGTTCATTAAAGGATAAAGATACTCGGTTTAATTATACAGTTGTCCGGCAAAGGATTAAAATCCTGACAGATATGCTGGAAAAGCAACGTAAAGATCAGGAGCAGCAAAAGGAAGTTTACACTTTAATCAAGGAACTGCTTGAAGCAGAAAAGGAGATTGAAAAACAGCTGGTTTCGCTTCAAAATGAGACGGATGCTTCGACTAAGGCTGAAATTCGAAATGAATTGCTTAAACAGAGGGCAGAAAATTTGAAGAAACTTCAACTTGTGTCTCAAAAAATAAGTAGTAAGGCTGGGGGTATTAAACCAAATAAGGGATATCCGCCAATGAAGAAAATATAATGAATTCAGCCTGGCGGATGTTTTAACATCAGGGTTTAACGAAAATCAGTCGATTCCCTGAGATTTCTTTGGTTTTAAGTTTGACTTTTTGAGCTTTACAAGCCAGTCGGATTTTCCTCCGGAGTCTGCTTTTTTCTACATTAGAGAAATACTCAATTTTTAAAAGCTTCGGGACATTTTGCAGTTCTGAAAGAGACTGAAATCCATCAAGGCCTTCCAAAACCTCCAGTATCATATCTTCTTCGTCTTCTACAAAATTTTGAAAAATGAGCAGGTAGCTGTTACCGATATCTCCAACCGTTTTATAATGTTCAATAATATTATCAACTGTTTCCTTTGTAGCAGAGATTCCTGCTCGTTCTGCTGCTTTTGACAACGCATTTTCCCAGTCGAAACTTCCTACTCTGGCATTGGTCATTTGTTTTTGATTAGATTGAACATTCGAAAAAAGCCTTCCAGTAGAGATGTCGTATACCTTCATTCTGATGGTTATCTTTGCCGCTGTATACATTGAGTTGGAAAAAGGTCTTTTCTTTCCTGGTAATAGTTCAAATTCAACCAGAGCATCCACTTGATGTTCATCAGCGATTTTCATCCACTGTTCTTTTTTAGCACCTGAAGGGCTCATTTTATCTGAAATGTAGCCCATTGATCGTTGATCAAAAACCCGGAATCCGGACCGATTGAATTCGGAAGGTATGAAAGTCAAAGCGGTTAAAACGGCGTTGTGTTTTTCCCCTAAAGAATCAGGGTGTTCTTTTAAATAGGTGACCATGATCCGTTTATTTCCCATTTTTTTGTGCAGAATACGCAACTCTTCCAGTTTATTCTTAATATCTCCCTTCGATATTTCGGCGTCTATTTCTATGTACCAGGCATTATTTTGCTGTTCGTCTTTTAGAATACTATATTTTTTTACAAATCCTCTGGAACTTGAAAAAACCTCATCTCGAATAACTGCCCAATTTTTAACTTTCGTTTTGGAATCTATAAATACTCCCACACCTTGTTCAACGGCATCTCTCAATGCATTTTGAATCGCCTGCTTTCTTGCCGATCCGCTATTATTGTTGAATATTTCGGCTCTGCCTTTACCAATAACTCCAGCAGATGCATTTGTTGAATTCACGAGTAGAAGAAGAATGACAAAACCGACGAAATAAAGACTCTTGATAGCTTTCACTTCTTTCTCCGTTTGATATTATTTTCCAATGATTAACATTTCTAGTTAATAAGCTGACGCAGGGATCAAGTTTTTTGCTGCACTCTAAAGACTATTATTTTTCTTCGAACTTAATAATAGATCGTATTTTATCAAATTGGCAATCTAACTGGATTTGATTTTAAATAAGTTCTAACAGCACCGAATAGGAATTATTTTGAATGATCTTCCTTATTTAGTGCATAATTGTATTATCTTATTGAATTTATGGGTAACTGACGATGTGGCAAGTAGCTAGAGTCCGATTGAATAACGGCTTTAAAAAATTAAAAAAAGCGGATTAAAGAAAAATCGGTTTACGCTTAACTAATTCATAAAAGCAAAGTTAATACCATTCAATGCGTTTTTGAACTCTAATAACCAAGGGGTGAAAAAGGAATTATATAGGTCATCAGTGTAGGAGGGGATATTTCCATCGACAACAAAATAAATTGCCTGGCAAATTAATATTCCTTTCAATAAACCCAGCATCATTCCTAATATCCGACTGGGAAATGCAGGTCTTTGCGAGGCTACCAGTAGGATCCTGATGATTGTAGAGAGAATTATTCCGGCTAAAACTCCAGCAGCAAAGAGGGTCAGGTAGGTCACTATCTTTGCTTGTTGAAAATCGGGTAGGTATTGAAGGGCAATTTCCATATAACGTTCATGATATTTTTCTGCACCAAAATATCCTAAGACAATCCCAAGGGTTGACAATAGTTCTCGAAGTGATCCTCGGGTAAAACTCAATAAAGCAAATCCAATAATTATGATGGCAAAAACGATATCAAAAAAGTTCATGGTCTGGAAATATTTAAGGTTAGAAAGTACTTGCGAAATCAACCACCTGTTTTGTCTCTATATGTAACAATAGTAAAAAATCAACCCTTTTCTGAAAAAAAGGCATTTATTTTTAATATAAGTTTAAATACAAAGGGGAATATTTAATAAAGCAAAGATGTATCAAATAAATGAGTTGTTTGTGAATTTGATTTAGATTGAATATTAAATTAACCGCTTATTGATGTCTATGTTCTTTTGCTATTTTAATTTCCTGGTTTTTGGTGTGATTAATTTTTAGTGCAAAAAATCAGGTTTTCTATTAATATTAAACGGATATGGACCTGTCCCTTGTATTTTCCCTTATATGCATCGGTTTGCTCTGGAATTTTAACACAGAAATCGTTGTCCATTTTTCTTCGCAACTTCAAGAAAAACGATAATTTTCGTTTCTTTTTAGCAAGATATAAAAGCCTAAGTTTGTTTATCCAAGTTAAAATATTCATTTCAATTTTTAGGGAAATCCAATCATGAATATGAATTTTCAAAATGAATGGAGTGCGCTATTTGATCATTTTTCTAAAATTAAAAAACAATCCATTCAAGAGCTGTTTTCCAACGATTCAAATAGAGTCGATAAGCTTGTTGTGGAAGAGGTTGGTTTATATGTCGATTTTTCAAAAAACCGGCTGACTGATCAAACACTGGAATTGCTCATCGATCTCGGCCGTGCGTCGGGGTTAAAAAATGAAATTGAACGAATGTTTTCAGGTCAAACTATTAATGTTACTGAAAACAGGCCTGTTTTACATACTGCTTTGAGAAATTGTTCGTCGACGCCTGTTTGGTTGAATGGTGAAAATATTATGCCTGAAATCAATAGGGTTCTTCATCAAATGGCGAACTTTGCAGACAGAGTCAGATCTGGCGACTGGAAAGGATATACCGGAAAACGAATCGTTAATATTGTCAATATTGGAATTGGCGGATCTGATTTAGGTCCGGCTATGGTATATGAGGCATTAAAGCATTATTCAAAACGTGAATTGGTTTTCAGGTTTGTTTCGAATATCGATTCTGCTCATTTGATAGAACAGTTAATGGGTCTGAATCCGGAAGAAACTCTGTTTATTATCGCCTCAAAGACATTTACCACTCAAGAGACAATGACTAATGCTCATAGTGCGAAAGAATGGGTATTAGCTTCAATGAAAGATCCGGCTGCAGTAGAAAAGCATTTTGTTGCTTTATCGACTCATACGGGCAGGGTTCAAGATTTTGGCATTGATCCCCAAAACATGTTTGAATTCTGGGATTGGGTGGGTGGACGCTATTCATTGACTTCAGCTATTGGGTTATCACTAATGATCGCTTTGGGCAGTGATAATTTTAATCAGTTGCGTCAAGGTTTTTACCAAATGGATCAACACTTCCGGTATACCGATTTTCAACAAAACTTACCGGTGCTATTAGCACTGATTGGGATTTGGTACAATAATTTTTTTGGGTGTGAAACCCAGGCCATATTACCATATAGTCAATATTTGCAAAGATTCCCAGCGTATCTGCAGCAATGCGACATGGAGAGTAACGGGAAAAGTGTTGATAGAAAAGGAAACGTTGTAGATTATCAAACGGGGCCTATCATTTGGGGAGAGCCAGGAACAAATGGACAACACGCTTTTTTTCAACTCATTCATCAGGGTACAAAATTAATTCCATGCGATTTTATCGGTTTTGCTAAACCGTTAACAAATCTTGGTGATCATCATTTTAAACTGATGTCAAATTTTTTTGCTCAGCAGGAAGCATTGGCATTTGGTAAAAATGAAACGGATCTGCGTAATGAAAACATAGTTGAATCTTTAATTCCATTCAGACGCTTTGAAGGGAATCGTCCTTCAACCTGTATTATGGCAAAACAGCTGACACCTGAGGTATTAGGAAGTCTGATTGCCTTATATGAACACAAGACCTTCGTGCAAGGTGTGATTTGGGATATTTTTTCTTTCGATCAATGGGGAGTTGAACTGGGTAAACAGCTGGCAGCAAATATTCTTCCTGAATTAACAAAAGATCGATCTATGCGCTTAACTCATGATGCTTCGACAAACAAACAGATTCAGTATTTTAATAAGCACTATTAAATCGGGTTGTTGATGTCAACTTGATCTCTTTACTATTGAGATCCTATTCTAAATCAATTTTTAGTTATTTAAACATATATTTAAAAAAAAGGTTTCAACTAGAATAAGCAGTTAATTCATATTTAAAAGTGATATTTCAACGATACTTATAGGGAAAAATTTAACCATGGAACTGGATTCAAAATTATTAGAAATATTGGCCTGCCCAAAATGTAAAGGCAATCTCGAACTCAGTGATAATAAGGCTGGATTAGTCTGTAATGTGTGCAGGTTGGAATATCCGATTAAAGATGGGATTCCTGTCATGTTATTAGAGGAAGCAAAAAAACTGGGAAATTAAAAGCTTTGGGTGAGCTTCGTAGATATCTTTTTCCCAAGATCGGCAAGTGCTTTTTGCCTGCCTTCTTCAATTTCGGTTTGAGTTAAATCTTCACTTTGGGTTTTAATAGAATAAGAACCACTGATGGTTGTGTTTTCGATATACATGGATTGTTTTGAGAGATTCATAACGTTTAATATTCCACTGATAATAAAATCGAATTGGTATGACTGCTGATTATTGGTACTGTCTAAAGCGTATTCACTTTTTGTAGTAGATGTTACTATAATTTCAAACGACAAACTTAAGTCTGCTCTGTTTGAATTCGTTAAATCAACTGAATTTCGTGCGAATAGATCTACCAGGACTTCTTTTAAATCTAAATCGAGTCGAGGAACAAAACTTCTGTTTTCAATTTTATCAATCGACATTGATTTTGCATTTTCCGGCAACTGAATCTGATTCCGATTGAGCTGAAACCCGCAACTGTTAAGCATTATTGAAAAAAATAAAATCAAGGAGAGGAGAGGATTGACAGGGACCTTTTTCAAAGCTATCATATGTAATTGTGCTTTTTACAGAATTAGAAATCTTTAATTCCCATTGTGATGTTTGAGAACCTAACCGAAAAGTTAAACAAAACCTTCAAAAAGCTCACCAATAAAGGTGTTCTTACTGAAGGAAATATTGCAGTATCTCTTAAAGAAGTCAAATTAGCGTTGCTTGAAGCGGATGTAAATTACCGTGTCGTCAATGCATTTTTGAAATCTATTAAAAAGAGAACATTAGGTGCTGAAGTAATGAAATCACTCAGCCCTGGCCAACAATTCATTAAAATTGTGAATGATGAGTTGGTTAAAATGATGGGATCTGAGAATCAAGGATTGATACAGGAAGACAATCAAATCACAACTATTTTAATGGTTGGATTACAGGGGAGCGGTAAAACAACAACGGCTGCGAAGCTGGCGAATCTGCAGAAAAAAGATGGAAAAAAAGTTCATCTGGTTTCTGCAGACGTTTACCGACCTGCTGCTATCGAACAATTAAAAGTGCTGGCGAATAGTATTGACGTTCACTGTTTTGACAGCACTGTGGAAATGAAACCTGCGGATATCGCTCAGCAGGCTTATCAGGAAGCAGAAGCCAAGCTTGCCAATTATCTGATTTTGGATACTGCTGGAAGGCTCCAGATTGATGAAAAATTGATGACCGAGTTGCAGGATATTAAAGAGCGGATACCGGTTCACGAAATATTATTTGTCGCAGATGCGATGACTGGCCAGGATGCGGTTAATGTTGCCAAAACGTTTCATGATAAATTGGGGATTACGGGGTTTATCCTGACAAAAATGGATGGAGATGCCCGTGGGGGAGCGGCCCTGTCAATCAGAGCCATAACCGGTCAACCGGTTAAATTCGTTGGAATGGGTGAGAAAATCAAGGATATTGAACCTTTTTATCCTGATCGGATTGCATCCCGGATCCTAGGCATGGGAGATATGCTGGGACTTATGGAAAAAGCCCAGGAGCACTTTGATGAAACAAAGGCGGAAGTACTCGAAGAGAAAATCAGGCGTAATACCTTTTCGTTATCAGATTTTCAGGATCAGCTTAAACAAATACGAAAAATGGGATCGCTTACTGATATCCTGGGAATGATTCCGGGTATGGGAAACAAATTACCTGCGGGTGCTAACATTGATGATAGTTCTTTGGTAAAAATAGACGCGATTATCTCATCAATGACTCCACCGGAAAAGGAAAAGCCCAGTTTAATTAACGGATCAAGAAAACTGAGAATATCAAAAGGAAGCGGAACAAAAGTTAGTGATATCAATAGATTATTAAAGCAGTTTTCTCAGATGAATAAGATGATGAAAAAGTTCTCATCGATGGGTAATGATAAAAAGTCAATGAGAGCCATTCAAAACATGATGGGTCAAGGTGGTAATATGGGTCCTTTTTAGCCGGGACATTATTATTGGAAGACCTAGTACAGTTGTAAAATAGTATCGTTTTAATAAGAGCGTCTTAAAGAAAATATTTAAGATGATCGTTTTAGCCTATAATTTAATATAATAAGTTTGGAGAATATAGTGGTACGAATTCGATTTGCCAGAGCGGGAGCCAAAAAAAGTCCATTTTACAGAATTGTTGCTGCTGATAAAAGAATGAAGCGGGACGGTAGATTTCTGGAAAAGCTGGGAACATATAATCCTTTGACAAAGGAACTGAATATCAACAAAGAGGGTATCGAAAAATGGCTCTCACTTGGAGCTTCTCCTTCTGATACAGTTACAAGACTGTTGATCAAAGAGGGATTCAATTTGAAACCGACTTATTTGCCTAAAAAACAGGATTAATTTGTTGGGTCAGGTTTTGGTTTTGATTGATTTATGTCATTACCTCAAACAGAATTCAGGTTGTCTATGAGGGCTGAGGAATTAACCCAGATCGGTGAAATTGTTAATAGCCATGGTATCAAAGGAGAACTTAAAATTCTTCCTTTTACTGAGGATGAGAATTTATTCACCCGATTGGGATATCTGATATTATTACGGAATAATGAACCTCAAATACTTGACGTTATAAGTTCGCGACCTTTTAAGAATTTTTGGCTGGTTCGTCTTGAAGGAATTGCTGATATGACAGCAGCGGAATCTCTGAAAGGGCAGGCTGTGTTTATTGAGGATGAGAAGCTCCGACCATTGGATGAAGATGAATTTTTTATTCATGATCTAATGGATGTTGAAGTTTACTCAACAGACGATGAATATCTGGGCGTCATTACTAAGTTTTTTGAGACGGGAAACCAGGGTGTTTTTGAAGTGACATTGAACGGTGAAGTGTTTCTGTTTCCAGCAAGTCAAGAGATTTTGAAAGAGATTGATCCCTCTAAAAGAGTGGTTATAAAGCTTGTTCCTGGTCTAAGAGAGTTAAATAAAAAATAGCGATATGGTAAGCCTTACTGAGATTCGTTGATGCATTTTATTGTTTTAACGCTTTATCCGGAAATATTTTCCTCTTTTCTCTCATTTGGTCTATTGGGAAAAGCGCAAGAGGAAGGAGTTATTAAGGTTGATCGCATAAACTTTCGTAAATACGGAACAGGTAAGCACGCCAGTGTAGATTCTCCTCCATATGGCGGTGGAGCAGGAATGGTAATTCGTCCTGATCCAGTGATTAAGACTTTGCGGGAGGTTGATGAACAAACAGTTGGAACAGGGACGCATAAAGTATTAATATCCCCTCAGGGGGGAGTTTTCAATCAGGCAAAGGCGATTGAACTGAGTCATATTTCAAAACCGGTTGTGTTGGTTTGCGGGCGCTTTGAAGGGTTCGATGAACGTATTCGGCATTACGTGGACGAAGAGATCAGTTTGGGTGATTTTATACTGATGGGCGGAGAGTCCGTAGCAATGACAATTATTGAATCTGTTAGCAGGTTGATAACAGGTGTTATCGGAAATAAAGAATCGTTAGAGCAAGAATCATTTAATAATGATCTGCTGGAACATTCACAGTATACCCGGCCGTTTGATTTCGAAGGGGAAAAAGTTCCGGACATATTGTTATCAGGAAATCATCAAAAAATAGCTGACTGGCGGTTAAAGGATTCCATTAGAAAAACTAAGGAAAAACGTTATGATTTGTACCAACGTTATTCAAAAAATATAAAAAAGTAACTTATAGCGGTCTAATTTTAATTTTTAACGGGTTGTTTGGGAGATATAAAATGAGCAATATAATTGATGCGATTGAAAAGCAGCAAATTCGGGAGGTACCCACCTTTGAAGTTGGCTGTACGGTTAGAATTAACTTTAAAATTAAAGAGGGCGAAAAAGAGAGGATTCAGCCTTTTGAGGGAATTGTTATTGCCAGGCATTTTGGCGAGAAAAACCTTAAGGCTACTTTTACAGTTAGAAAGGTTAACCAGGGATACGGGGTTGAACGTGTATTCCCACTGCATTCGCCAAGAATCGAAGGTATAAAAGTACTCAAGCAGGGTCGGGTGAGAAGAGCAAAACTTTATTATCTACGTGGTCGATTTGGTAAGTCCGCCAGAATTAAAGAAAAACTTAGCTACCATAAATGATCCGATTTCAGAAAACAGTAAAAAGCTCTCAGCAATTAGGTCGGTTGGGGGAAAAAACAGCTACTGGTTTTCTGATAGAAAAAGGTTATCGAATTTTACAGAAGAATTATCGTTGTAAAATTGGTGAGATCGATATAATCGCAGTACAGAATGAATATATTGTTTTTGTGGAGGTTAAGTCCCGGTTTCTGGGTAAAGATAGGATTAATCCATTGATATCGGTGACAAAAGCGAAACAGAAACGCATAAGAACAATCGGAAGTTTATACCTGGCGCAAAATAATATTATCCATCAGCAACCTCGTTTCGATGTAATAGCAATTACTTTTGAAAGTAATACCCGCTATTCGTTGGAACATATCGAAAATGCATTTTAGTTTTTAATTGAATTGATAAGGATTTTTCATGGCAAATCACAAATCTGCAGCAAAAAGAGCAAGACAAAATATTAAAAGAAGACTGAGAAATCGAGCACTGAAGTCTTCTTATCGAACAGAAATTAAAAGGTTTCAAACACTAGTTTTAGAAAAGAAAATTGAAGATGCACAAAAAATGCTTCCTTCTCTGCATAAGACAATCGATAGAGCTCATACAAAAGGTGTAATGCCAAAAGCAACAGCTTCACGAAATAAATCGAGATTAACTATCCTATTGAACAAAGCGGTTGCTGAAGCTTAGATAAAAGGAAGTAATTACCAGTAGCGGAGTACAAGGGAAAGGATGTGGTTCGTTTCTAATTGGTAAAAAAAGAGTGCTATTTCATCAGGCTGAATTGCATTACCTAGAGAATTAACGACAGCTTCTCTTCTTATTAAAATGGCTTTTTCTGGAAATTTCCAATTATGCCATTTGGCCGGATTTTTCCGTCGATTCTAGTCAATGAAATGGATGTTGAAGTGATAATTCACGAATCCCGGTCTAAATTCAAAAACTGATTAAAGAGTCAATAAATTATATCGAAGAACATCCTGAGCCCGCTCGATTAGTTATTCGAAAAGAAGCACAGGAGATGGATGAGGCGATTATAAAATCTCATATTGACCTTTATGTAAACCAGTTCTCAAAAGATCTGGGGGTAGTAGTGAAAAAGTAGTAGAAGCGCTTTATTTACAAAGTTGTAAATAGGATTTGCTGCCAGATAGCTGTCTGGGCAAGAAAGATCAACTCTTTGTCAATTAATTTTGTGTGACGGGATTTTTTTCGCGTGTAACACTGAATAACCATATAGACTCGATTTGATGCTCAATAAAACTGGCATGATTTCAAAGGAACAGAAAGAGCAGATTTTACAAGTGACAAATATAGTCGATGTGATCAGCGGCTATGTGAGACTCAAATCTTCTGGGAAAAACTTTCTGGGACTTTGCCCCTTTCATAATGAAAAGACTCCTTCGTTTGTAGTCTCACCTGTTCATCAAAATTATAAGTGTTATGGTTGTGGTGAACATGGAGACGCTATTCGATTTATTATGGAGATTGAAAATTTCCATTTTGTAGAAGCCCTTCATTTTCTTGCTGATCGAAGTGGAATCAGTATTCAAACAAACAAAACTAACTCGTTTCAATCTCTTGCACAGTCAGAAGTTAGTAAATGTCTAAAAAAATCACTGACTTACTTTCGTTCAAACTTAAAAAAAGCCCCGCATGACAGTTCAATTAGAAATTATCTGCGAAAACGATTAATATCTGAAATATTAATTGAAAAATTTCAACTTGGTTATATTCAATCGGGTTGGACGAACCTTCATGATGTGCTGAAAAAGAAATCTATATCCACTTCAACCCAGGAAAACGCTGGCTTAATAAAAAAGGGTGACAAAGGTGGGTATTATGATAGACTTAGAGATCGATTAATATTTCCAATACGGGATAGTCAGGAAAGAATTCTGGGTTTCGCGGGAAGAGCAATAGGAGATAACAAACCAAAGTATTTGAATCCTCCAGAAACGGAACTATATAAAAAAAGCTCAATTTTATATGGTGCATTTGAGGCGAAAGACCAAATTCGCCGAAAAAGACGCATAATTATCGTCGAAGGGTATCTGGATGTTATTCGTTTGCATGAACAGTCATGGACAGAGGCAGTGGCGACATGTGGAACCGCGTTAACTGAAAGCCATGTCAGTGCGACTAAACGGCTGGGAGCGAATGAAATTATCCTGTTATTTGACGGGGATACAGCAGGAATCAATGCAGCAAAAAAATCGGTGGGACTTTTTTTAAACAGCGATATGGATAGTAAGGTTATCGTACTGCCGGATGGTCTTGACCCTGATGACTATTTTAAAGAACACTCAACTGATGATTTTCAGATATTATTAGAAAATGCTAGCCATGACTATGAATTTTTATTAAATCAGGCTGAAAAAGAGACCTCTGGAACAGGTATTGAATACCAAAAGTCTAAAATTCAGGAAATTCTAAGTTTAGCAAACAATATAAAAGATCCCATAAAAAGAGAACTTTTTTTGGCAAAAATTTCTGCGAAATTTGGAATCAAAAAACAGGTTTTAAAAAACAGGAAGGAAAATAACGATAGAGTACCCTTACAAAGTAGTCATGTAAGTGACAATCAGAAAATCAAGTTTAGTTTTACCCGGGAAGAACAAGTTCAAATAAGACTGTTACAGTACATTATTACACACCAGGAGTCTATTTCCCATGTAAGAGTTTTGGTTAAGGCAGAAGACTTTGAAAATCAGGAATTGGCAAGTTTATATTCTCGATTCATTCAACTAAGTAATGAAGAGTTTCAAGCTTTGAGTACTGCTGAATTACCGGCAATATTTGTTGAATATAATTCATTGTTGATGTATTTGCTTCACAATGAGAGTGAGTATAGTGGTCCAGGCGTCGCAAGAGCTGGAGCTGAGGAGATGTTAGTATTAAAAAATAAAAATGAAGAGTTGACTCGAACGTATTCCATAGAGGCACTTAATCATCTGATAAATCGATTCAACAAACAGCGAAAAGTTTGTGAAAATAGACAGTTGTACAATTTTGAGGATAATCGCATTAAAGACATATTGGCGCAAAGGATAGAAAGGCGAAAACAAAAAAAGAGATGAGTGGATATGCTAACTCATAATTTATTCCGGCTTCGGATACACAAATTGTAGAAAAAAATTGTCTTTCAACTCCAGTATGCTAAACCCAAATATCGGTTCTCTTCTTCTGAATATAAGCAATAATTAGGATGGTAAAAATATGAAAGAGCAGACTGTTAAAGGTAAAAAGAAAAAGAACATCAAAGACAGCAAAACTGCAGCGAATGATCCTGGTTCTAAGAAAAAGAAGCAAAAGAAACTATCCCCGAAAGATATTGCTAAAATCATTCAAGATCTGACAAATAAAGGTAAAAAGAAGGGATTTGTCACTGATGCAGAAATAAGTGGTATTTTTCCAACTAAACCTTCTGTTAAAGCGCTAAACGCATTGTATGATTTTTTAGCGGACAAAAATATTGAAATTGTTGACTCAACTAAAAAGGTTTCATCAGTAAAAGATGATGAAATTGATACTGAGGACAAAACAAAATCCAAACCCACTGAAAAAAAGAAAGCGCAAACCGTCGACAAAAACGAAAAAGGTGATGCTGATGATTCTCTTAAGGTCTCGGAAAAAAAGGTAACAGAAGTATCTGATAAGATCACTGATGAGAAAGCTGGCGGCGGTTCAAAAAAAGCGGGCGCCAAAGCTACCGGGAAAAAAGCAGCGGCTGCCAATGGGAAGGCAGAAGGAGACGCACCTATTATTGCCGCCGAGCAAACATCAGAGGATCCTGTTCGGATGTATTTACGAGAGATGGGATCTATCAAGTTGTTGACGAGGGAAGGTGAGGTTGAAATCGCCAAGATGATTGAGAAAGGCCAGCATGAGATGTTGGATATCCTTTTAAGATCAGAACTAATTATCAACTATCTCTTTGATTTAGGGAAGAAACTTAAAAACGGAAAAGCCAGAGCCAGAGATATAGTGTCCGGTATTGATGATGATGATCAAGTTATCGAAGAAGAGTCTCAAGCAGCAGATCAAGTTATTAAAAAGTTGAAGGTTGCTAAAAAACATTTTGATACTAGAAATATTTTTAGAAAAAAACTGGATGAGAGTTCGGATCCAAAGAAAAAACGAAAGTATGAAAATGAATTGGATGAAACACGTTACCTACTTCTTAAAATTTTGAGGAGCATTAATTTTAATACGAAGCAGATTGATACCATGTTCCATGTCATGCTTCATCATAATGACAAAATTGACCTTACTTTCAAACAGCTGGCTCGTTATCAGCGAGATCTTCATGCGCCTGTCCAACAGGTAGAGAAAATTGTTGAACAGTGGGTTGATGATGATCCGGCAATTTGTGAACAAACTGAAATCAATATTCAAAAGCTTACGCAACACAGCTTTAGAGTTGCCAGACGAATTTTGGAAAAAGTTCAATCTGGAGGACGTCGTATTGATAAAATGATTTCTCAGACGGATGTGAAACTGGATAAGTTTCGTTCTGAGATTAAAAGGCTAAAACTCGCCGGGCATAAAGTCGGTAACGCAAAAAGTATGCTGGTTGAAGCAAATTTACGACTGGTTATCAGTATTGCTAAGAAATATACAAACCGGGGTCTACAGTTTCTTGACTTGATTCAGGAAGGAAATATCGGGTTAATGAAGGCGGTTGACAAGTTTGAATATCGGCGGGGATATAAATTTTCAACGTATGCCACCTGGTGGATTCGACAAGCAATAACCAGAGCAATTGCCGATCAGGCCAGGACGATACGAATTCCTGTTCATATGATTGAAACAATTAATAAGTTAATCAGAACATCCAGGCATTTGGTACAGGAATATGGAAGAGAACCTTCACCCGAAGAGATCAGTATAAAAATGGATCTTCCGGTTGAAAAGGTTAGAAAAGTCCTGAAAATTGCGAAAGAACCCATTTCTCTTGAAACACCCATTGGAGATGAGGATGATTCACATCTGGGAGATTTTATTCCCGATGTCACAGCTGTTTTGCCCAGTGAATCCGTTGTGAATACATATCTTACTGATGTAACCCGGAAAGTATTGGGAACATTAACACCTCGTGAAGAGAAAGTGCTCAAAATGAGATTTGGGATCGATGAGAAAAAAGATCATACGCTTGAAGAAGTAGGGCAGGATTTTGACGTGACACGGGAAAGAATCAGACAAATTGAGGCAAAAGCGCTTAGAAAACTCAGACATCCTACTAGAAGTAGAATGCTTAAAAGTTTTTACGAGTAAAGAAGACTATGCCTATTCTTTCTGGAATGATTAAAACATAGTGATCTAAAAATGCTGATTTCTCCGGTGGGAAATCAGCATTTTTTAGTTTATATGATCAAATTTCTGCTATTTTCAAGATCAAATAAATGAATCATTTGATCTTGAAAAGGAATCGTACTTCTTATTATTATGGTATTACGGAAGTGCAATTTACTGTTTCCATCAGACACTATTTTGGTGGCTGCAAACTTACTGAGATATACTAACGATACTTAATTATTAATTGAATTAACTTGAAATCAAAAAGGCCGTAAAAATGAAGCTTGATCAATTGGGTAAATGGCAACGAAGCAAAATGTGTGAAGAGGTTAAGGTCTCAGACATAGGCGATGAACTTGTACTTATGGGATGGGTGAATACCCGGCGGGATCATGGTGGAGTTATTTTTTGTGATTTAAGGGATTATTCAGGGATTGTTCAGATTGTGTTTGGTCAACAACATAATCTTGAAGCGTTTGATAAAGCGGATACCGTTCGTTCAGAATATGTTCTGGCAGTGAAAGGGACTGTTGCAAAGCGTGATCCGGAAACGATCAATTCAAAAATGAAAACGGGGGAAGTTGAAATTCATATTCAGGAATTACGAATTTTAAATAGCTGTGTTCAGCTCCCTTTTCAAATTTCAGATGAATCATTAGAAGTTCATGAGAAAACCCGACTGAAAAACCGAGTGCTGGATCTTCGTCGTCCCTTTATGCAAAAGTCTTTGATGCTTCGATCAAAAGCGGCTCAGGTTACGCGGAATTTCTTTTTTAACAACAGGTTTTTCGAAGTAGAAACGCCTATTCTAATGAAATCATCCCCGGAAGGGGCCAGAGATTTTTTAGTACCCTCCAGAATGAGTCCGGGCTGCTTTTATGCGCTTCCTCAATCACCACAACTGTATAAACAGATGTTGATGGTCAGTGGGTATGACAGATATTTTCAAGTTGCAAGGTGTTTCAGGGATGAAGACCTAAGGGGAAACCGCCAACCTGAATTCACCCAGATCGATGTTGAATTGTCCTTTACCAACCAAGATGAAATATTGGGACTGATGGAGCAGATGATCACGGAGCTTTTTAAAGAGACGATTGGTCATGAAGTGCAACTACCCATTGCCAGAATGACCTATCAGGAGGCAATGACCCGATATGGCAGTGATGCACCTGATGTTAGATTTGGTCTCACTCTTGTTGAATTGAATTCAGTTGTCGAAAATTGCGGGTTTAAGGTATTTTCCGGTGCCATTAAAAATGGTGGTGATGTGCGGGCTATCATGGTTCCTGGTGGAGCAAGTTTCTCCAGAAAAGAGCTGGATGATTTAACCGAATTTGTTAAAATCTACCGTGCCAAAGGAATGGCTTACGTTAAAATCAGAGAAGAGGGTTGGCAGTCTCCCATTGCTAAGTTTTTTACTGATGATGAGATTCAGCAGATTAATGAAAAAACAGGCGCTAAAGTCGGTGACCTTATTTTGTTTGGTGCTGATAAACCCAAAATTGTATTTGATGCATTGGGAAATTTGAGAAAGGAAATTGCTCGAAAGACAGGTCTGTTCAAGGATGATGATTTTCAATTTGTATGGGTGACTGATTTTCCTCTCTTCGAATTTGATGATGAAGGCAAAACCTTTCATTCGTCTCACCATCCGTTCACAATGCCTATTGAAGCAGATTTAGACCAATGGGAAAAAGAAGACCCCATGAAGATTAATTCCATTGCATTTGATCTGGTTCTGAACGGAGTTGAGCTGGGTGGAGGAAGTTTGAGGATTCACCGAAAAGATATTCAAAAGCGGATTTTTGATCTCTTGAATTTGAGTGATGAAGAAGCAAAAGCAAAATTTGGCTACTTTTTAGAAGCCCTGGATCAGGGAGCTCCTCCTCATGGTGGACTTGCATTTGGATTTGATCGGATCATGATGTTTTTAATTGGGACAGAATCAATTCGTGATGTGATTGCCTTCCCTAAAACACAACAAGCTGCATGTTTATTGACTGAGGCACCATCTACTGTTGATAAACAGCAGCTGACAGATTTACATATCGGAATTCGAAAAGCAAAATCGTAAGTTAAGCATAAACATAATATTGGGTCGGAATTGCATGAAATTTCCAATTGGATTGGCATTAGGCGGAGGAGCAGCCCGAGGGTTGGCTCATTTGGGTGTTATCAAGGCACTTCATAAAGCTGGTATTCCAATAAATATTGTTTCAGGAACAAGTATCGGGGCAATTATTGGTGCCCTGTATGCTGTAAATGCAAATATTGATGAAGCATTAAAAAGTGTAGGGGATTATCTTGATTCTCCCGATTTTGATAAAACCCGATTAGAATTCATTCAGGAAAGTGATAAAGAGGTAAAAAGTTATTTTAGTCAACTGGTGAAATATGTCAAAACAGGGTTGTTTTTTGCCATTTCGATTTATCGAAGCTCTTTTATTTCTGAAGAGAACTTTCAAAATAACCTCGAACATATTTTGCCTAAAAAAAACATTGAGGAGTGTGCCTTGGCACTGGGTCTTTCTTCAATGAACCTGGATACGGGTGAAGAAAAGATTTTTTCATCAGGAAACATCATTCAACGAGTCATGGCAAGCTGTGCGATTCCAGGGGTTTTTCCTCCTATTGTAGATGGGGAAAATACTTATGTTGATGGATCATGGGTGAATCCGGTGCCTGTAAATATCGCACATCAGCTGGGAGCTAAGTTCGTCATTGCCGTCGATGTTGCTCCTGGAATGAATAGTGAAGTCAAAGAATTGAAAGGGTTTGATATTACCCTCAGAGCTGCAGAGGGTTCCCGTATTGCACTTAAAAATTTAAGTATTAAAGATGCTGATGTATCCCTGAAAATTGCCCTTAAAGATGTTCATTGGGCAGATTTCAGTCAACTGGACAAATGTGTTGAGGAAGGTGAAAGAATCACATCCCTGGCAATTGAAGAAATTAAAAAAAAGATATTCTGGAAGCGATTGAAGTCCAGAGTCTTTTTATAGAGATCAGTTTATATTTGATTTTTTTTTCCAGCTTTTCGGTTTTTCTGTCTGTTTTCCCCTGCCTGCTTCTCGAATTTATATCTAAAAAATTTGTAACTATTCACCCTAATTGTTTAACCCGCCATGTCTCTGCTGATGCCCTCGTTCAAGGCTGTCGCTTAACTTCCCTCAAGCACCACCAGAGACATGGCTTTTGCTTACAATAATTTAGATGTGGTGAATAGTTACAAAAATTTAAATATATCAAAAAATTATAAGGGAATTAGATTGTATTTATTAACTTCAACCAATGTAATTTCAAGGATGTCTTATTAACCTCTTCAAACTAGGCTTATCTTTTGCATTTTCCTCAATAATCGAGTTGAATATAAATTTGACGAAAAATCAGAAAGGTAATTAAAACAAAATATAAGGGATAATTTACTCTCTTATCCGATATTTGAATTATATATGTTTGCTTTAATAGAGATAAGCTATTGAATATGTTGCAATATTTGTATAATTTGGTAACAGAGGTAGTCGTTGCCAAATATATGAAAATTCACAGTTAATTTTAAATATGAGAAAGCGGGCAAAGATATTTTTGTTTTATGGTTCCTATTGAATGATTTACGTGATTAGGTGTAGATTACATTTATAAGTTTTATCGAATGAAGCATTGTTGAATGATGATTCCGGAGTAAAAAATGGCAGAAGAAGAGTCCGATGAAGGCGATGGTGGTGGAAAAAAGAAATTGATTATCATTGTTGCAATTTTAGTTTTACTTTTGGGTGGTGGTGCTGGTGCCGCCATCGCCTGGAAGCTTGGATATTTTGATAAACCTGAAGAAGGTGCAAATGCAAATGCAACACAGGAAGAATTCGCAGAGGATGATGGTCGGGAAAAGGCAGGAAGTTCTCTTGAAAAAGCAGATAACCCGATTTACTTTTATTTTCCTGACCCCAAAGGAGAAGATGGAGGTGCCTATATTGTTAATCTGATGGATCGGCGGAATTTCTTAAGAATTAAGCTAGCAGCTGAAGTTGAACTGGATGAAGTTTCAGTTATGGAATATTTAAAAGCCCGAGAACCCATTATTGACGATATGATCATCACACTGTTGTCAAATTATGATTCGGCAGCACTTAAGGACCCAAGAACTCATGAAACAATGAAAAAGCAGATCAAGCGAAAAATGAACAGCATTTTTTCTAGAGATTTCTTAGACGATTATTCAGGTAAAGGGAATCCGGTGAAAAGGATTATGATTAGAAAACTTATTCTTAACTAGTGTTGTTTAAGGTATGAACTGTTTTAAATTCGTATGGTTTATATTACGTAAAAGTGGTTTTAATTTTTATAGGTTTTACTAAATTCTGATGACACAGCAAGCAGATGTCCTTTGATTTTAGTCAATTCTGACACTTCATACCCGATTTAACACTTGGCATTACCATGTTAGAAAATTAATTGTCCAAAAAAATTCAAAAACATCTGATATAACAACCTAAAGAGGAAGATGGCAGATTCAGGCGAACTTGATTTATCAGGTTTGGATGGGATGGATGACATTGATTGGTCTGATGTCGAAGGGGAACTCCAAAAGAATAAAGAGATGATTATTGGAGAAGCTGAATCCAATCCGATGGTTGGAATGGATTCAGAAGATACTTCTGGTGCAACTTCAGAAGTTCCAATGGATAACGAAATTGCAACCGAATTTTTAATGGATATTCCATTAAGATTAACAGTTGAAGTTGGAAGAACAACATTGATGATTAAAAATCTGCTTGAATTAGAAACCGGTTCAATTATTGAGTTAAAAAAAAGAATTGGCGCACCGATGAATGTTTTGATTAATGATAAACTGGTTGCTAAGGGCGAAATTGTTGTCCAGAACGAAAAATTTGGGATCAAACTCACAGAAATTATTGAAGAGAGTCAACGCCTCTTAAAACTTCAGGAAAGTTAATTCATGCATCGGTATTTGTGTCTTGTCATTATATTTTTTGTTCTTCCTCTGCTTGTGATTGCGACTCCAACTGAAATCAATGTAACGGATATTCAGATCACTTCCAATACTGAACAGGAACATATTCTCATATCATTTGATCAAAGCTTTCAAGAAACTCCCAGTCTTGAAAGCTTTGAAACCGGTATTGTTAGGGTTACTCTTCCGCAGACTATTTTTAACCCTAAACTTTCCCATAAAATTGTGAATGACAGGTTTATTCAGGTTATTCGTTTTGAAAAAAAAGGGACGGGTTCAGTTTTAGAAATTCAGTTTGCAAATTCAGAATTTGAGCCTATTAGAAAAATAAATTTTGAACGTGATAATCAATATTTAAATATTTATATCAATAAAAAGGAAGCGCTGGTACAACCGGAAACAGAACCCGAGAGCGGTATCTTTCAGGAAATAAATCAGAAAAAGGCCGACCGGCAAAGCACATTTTTGGAAAGCAGTTTTTTAGAGGATAGTGATATTACGACCAACATCATTAAGATGTTGGTCGCACTTTTTTTCTTGTTACTTTTTCTTTATGCACTATTGTGGTTGTATAAAAAGTTCTTCGTATCAAAATTTAGTTACAACAAAGGTAAATATTCGATTCAGGTCTCGGCATCTTACCATATCAGCCCCAAACAAAAAATTGTTGTTCTGGAAGTGAATGATACTGCCTTTGCCTGTGGTGTTACCCCGAGTCAGATTAGCGTAATATCTGAAATTTCAGATGATTCTTTTATGAAATTTGTTTCTAAAATGGATTTATCAGAGCAAAACAGTGTAAATTTCGGCTCTCTTCGGACGCAATATCTGGAGAGTAGAAAGCAGGAGAAAGAGCAGGAAAAGGAAAAAGACCAGGGGAAAATCAGTTTTTCTTCCGAACTAATTAAAAGGGTAAAAAAGCTTAGGCCGCTTGACTAGGAATCCTTCCTCCCCATTTACATCCAAATAAACAACCCATCTTACCGAGTAAACTGTATTAGAAAATTTGGTAATTTTCCTATTAGACGGTTCTTTTTTTATTCAATTACGATTATACTAAAGTATATTCGCTGAATACTTATCAGTTATTTAAAATTATTGTCTCTGTGTCTTTTGAATTCATTTTGTTTTACTATTCGGAATTCAGAAATAGACATGTGGAACGATTATCGTTCTAAAAAAATAGATTAACCATTAAATTAGTAGATTAATATGGAAAAAGAAAAGGTTGTTCTCGCATACTCTGGAGGACTTGATACATCTGTAATTGTACGCTGGTTAGTAGAGGAAGGGTACGAAGTGATTGCCCTTTGTCTGGATTTAGGTCAAAAAGTGGAAGATCTGGATGAGATTAAAGCAAAAGGACTCAAGGCAGGCGCTACAGAAGTAATAATTAAAGATGTTTCTGAGGAATTTACCCGGGACTATATCTTTCCTTCTATACAAATGAATGCTGTTTATGAGGGAACTTATCTTTTAGGCACATCCATTGCCCGGCCACTGATTGCCAAACATCAGATTGAGTGTGCAGAACAGTTTAATGCGGGTTATGTATCTCATGGGGCAACAGGCAAAGGGAATGATCAGGTTCGTTTTGAGATTGGTTATTATGCATTAAATCCAGATATTAAAGTGATTGCTCCTTGGAAAATCAAAAAATTCTACGAGGCATATCCGGGACGTAAAGAGCTGTTGGAATATGCAAAAAAACATGATATCCCTGTTAAAGCAACCAAAAGCCAGCCGTGGAGTTCAGATGAAAATCTAATGCATATCAGTTTTGAAGCGGGTATGTTAGAAGATCCATGGACGAAACCGCTTTCTGAAATGTATGAATTGTCTGTATCACCACAGGATGCTCCTGATAAGTCCACTGAATTAATTATTGATTTTGAAGATGGTATTCCAACACACATAAACGGTGACGTTTACTCTGCGGCCGAGATATTAAGAGTGCTGAATAAATATGCCGGAGAAAATGGTGTGGGAAGAATCGATATCGTTGAATCACGTTATGTCGGGATGAAATCCAGAGGGGTTTACGAAACACCAGGCGGAACGGTATTGTTGGATGCGCATCGTGCGATTGAATCAATTACTTTGACAAGAGATGTAATTGATTTGAAAGATAATCTCATGCCTCGGTTTTCATCGCTGGTTTATAATGGTTATTGGTTTTCTCCTCAAATGAAATTATTGTTAAATTTGGTCAGGGAAAGTCAGGTTGGAGTTACAGGCAGTGTAAGGTTAGAGCTGTACAAAGGAAACATTAGCATTACCGGAAGAAAGTCACCTGTAAGTCTTTATGATGCTGATATTGCATCTATGGAAAAAGATCAGGGGAATTATAATGTCGAAGATGCAAATGGATTTATTTGTATTAACGCGCTTCCGCTGAAGATTGCAAATCGTGCGAAGAAAAATTCATAGCATCAAAATAATCAGTGGGATCTCTCTTAACTGACAAATCCCACTCTGCAATTCACTTGAGAATGAAGACCTATTTTGTATCAGCAACATCGATTTTGTATCAAACTCAAAAAGTTGAAACAATTCAATCAGATAAAATTTTTGAATTTAATATTTATCCCGGGAAGTTATGCAAATTGTAGAAGAATATGATATCAAAATCGTTGGATTACGATTGTATGCATATCATGGTGTTTATCCTGAAGAGAATAAACTGGGTCAGGAATTTGAGATTGATTTAACATTAAGGGTTTCAGGGCCTTCTTCAATTGATGATGATGATTTAAATCAGGTTTTATCTTATTGGAAAGCTGTTGCTACCGTTAAAGATATTTTTACGGGTAAGACGTTTAAGTTACTAGAAACCGCTGCACATAAGATTCTGGAAAGCTTAAGTCAGTATCCTCAAATAAAACATGCCAGGATATTTCTCAAAAAATTATCTCCTCCTATTCCAGTGACTGTAAAACATGTTGGAATTGTCATGGAAAAGACCTATTAGCTTTTTTTAATATGATGAATAATAAAAAAGCATTGGTGATATTAGACGGAGAGCGACCTTCTGAAATAACTCTGAAGAAATATTGGGAAATGGCAGATTTTCGAATTTGTGCGGACGGGGCTGCTGGAATTTGTGTTGACCACAATTTGGCCCCGGATTTAATTCTGGGGGATTTTGATTCAATCACACCTGATATAAAAACGTTTTTCAGTAGTTGTCAGTTTATCCATATCCCTGATCAAGAAACGACCGATGGTGAAAAAGCGATACAGTATTGCCGTGACAATGATTTTGAAGAAATATTGATTCTCGGTGCTTTAGGTAAAAGGTCGGATCATGGTTTATATAATCTCGGGTTGTTGAAAAAATTTAAATCCTGCAAGCAGAAGATCGTTCTTTATTCGGAAGAGGAGGAAGTATTTCTGATTGGGGAAGAACATGTTTTCGAAGAAATCCCGGGAACCAGAATATCGATGATGCCAATTTTTGGTCCGGTAATTAATGTAACGACCTGCGGATTTTTATATCCGATAAACTCAAGAGATCTGGAATTGGGTGTTTTTAGCAGTATCTCCAATGAAATTAAAGACCGGCCAGCCAGTGTGAGTTTTTCGTCGGGAGAACTTTTAATCCTGAAAGAGCGGTTAATAGAAAAATTACAATAGCTTGAAGGATCTATTTGGATGATTCTTCGACAATATTGTATAGCTTTTCTAACTGTTTTTCCGGGTGATAAAGGTGTTTAACAGTTTCCAATCCGGATTTTCTGATTGATTTTAATTCAATTTGGCCGCTGATGATCTGCTGAATCAATATCAATAGCTCTTCCGGGTTTTGTGCATTGTATAATAACCCATTCTTTTGATGCTGGATGATTTCCAGTAATGCACCTGATTTGTTAGCGATAACCAGTACCTCCCTCGACATCGCCTCTATAGCGGTCAATCCAAAAGCCTCCGGAACAATAGATGGAATGATTAGAATATCAAGGCTGTCATAAATCTTTAATGTATCTGATTGAAATCCGGCATGTTCGACATCCCATCCCCGTTGACACAGTTTATCGATATTGGCTTTTAGCCCCTCCCATTGTTTGTGTTCAGTTTGTAACGGGTCGCCGTATATGGAAAACTGAATTGGCAAAATTTCAGTTGAATTTTTGAGACTGTCGATGATGGTCCACTGACCCTTTGCGGTTGAGATCTGTCCAACCACACCAATTCGAATGGGGGTGGGAAGTTGTTCACTTCGGCGAATCGTTGGTTTTTCAAACAGATGTGGGGAGACCCAGTTAGAAACGATCTTCAGTTTGCCATAAATCGAATCTTTTTTATATTGGCTTTCCAATGTTTTAGAAACGGCAATGATGGATTTTATGCTGGGTGTGCGCCCTAAAATAGTTACGGCTCTTTTTTGGCGGTTTTCGAGAATCAAATGAAGGTGGATAAAAATTTTAACAGAAAATAGTAGAGATAAAAAAGCACCGTTTAGAAATGTTCGACCACCGTTACAATAAATCACATCGATTTTATACTCTTTCATTTTTTGACTGAGATAGAAAGTACTTCTAACAGAGCTTAGTACGTAACCAAACATATCAATTAAGGGTATCTTTTCAAAAGACGATGGTTTCCAGGTGGGAACACAATAGTAATCAAAATTGTGTTTTTTTAGCTGATCAGTGAACTTTCCTTCGTTTGGCACAGAAATAAAAATATTCCAGCGACCGGATGATCTAAATTTTTCTAAAATATCCAGCAGGATAACTTGTCCTCCACCAACTCTATCACCATATTGGTCTAGAAAAAGAATGTTGGTCTTTTTTGTTTGAAGAAGTTTGTCCTGCTCGGGTACGTGGATTTTTCTCACGGATGGTACAGCCCGTTTTTTAGCGTTTCTATAAATATCAAGGTGCTGTTTGGCTGATTCTTCCCAGGAGTATTTTTTTACCTGTTCCCAACCCCTGTTTTGAAAATCTTTTTGTAATTGTCTGTCCTGAGCTAACCTTAGGATAGCATCTGCAATCATCTCATTGTCGTATGGATCGATCAGCATTGCTGAATCATTGACAACTTCAGGAATTGAACTGCAATCGGATGCTATCACAGGGCATCCGCATGCCATTGCTTCTAAAATAGGAAGCCCAAATCCTTCATAAAATGAAGGAAACAGAAATAGAAGTGCCCGGGAATATATTGCAGGAAGATCTTCGGTGGGTAAATTCCCGGTAAATATAATTTTGTTGCGAATGGTACTATCTTGAAGCAATTGATATGCAACGGGAATATCTTTCTTCAAATCGGAAAATTGACCCAAAATCACCAGCGGAGGTATATCCGGGTTTAATGACGCTGCGATTTTGTAACTGGCAATTAAGCCTTTGATATTTTTATGCGGTTTAACATTACCGACAAAAAGAATGTATTCTTCTGGTAGGTTGTGCTTTTTTAATACTTCTGTTGAAATATTCGGTGGAATGGGTTTAAAACTGGAACTGACGCCATTATAAATTACGGTTATTTTTTCTGCTGGAATCTTAAAATACTTGATAATTTCTCTCTTGGAAAACTGAGAAACCGTGATGATTTGATCTGCTTTATTAAGTATTCTTTTTAAAAAAGGACCGGAATAAAGATGCTTTAGAACTCCCGGAAAGTACTGATTCATTGCTGAGTGGCAAACATCATGGACGGTAACAATTAAGTGTCCGGGATACAACAGGGGTGCATTATAATGGGGGATGTGCATTAATCCAAAAGTATCGATCTTCGAAAACCAATTGAACTGTTCTGTCAGACTATAAATAGGGTCATTGTAACTTTTGATAACAGAACTGGAAAAATTTCTGATATAGGCAGTTTGATCTTCTCTGGCCAGAAGGTGAATGGGGAATTCAGGATTAAGTTTGGAATAATTTCGGATCAAATTTTCTATATATGTACCGATACCACTACCGCCGAGTTGGCGACAATCGATAAATACAGGTGAATTCTTGGCGTCTTTTTTCAACATTCAAATTAACTTCTTAAAAATTTCAAAATTGACATTCCAGTCATTATATATGGGAAGATTTCAGTATGGTGTATCATTTACTCTGACGTATATTAAATTCTCCAACATCTACATCTGACAATAGTCCTTATAGCCAACGTCACTTATTTGTATAATGGAGGTAGGATTGCGAATTAACTGGCTTTCTTTGATTTTCTGTATTCACTACTATAACCAAAATATACAATACCTCCCAAAAGGTAAACAGCCAATTGTAGTACGATGAAAAGATTAAATATATCAGCACCGCCTTTAATCCCAATGAAAAGATATAGTGCTTCAAATGCCGCATGGCCAATTCCGATTCCACCTGGAGCTACTGGAATTGACATGGTTATCAATCCAATTGGCATTACAAACATCTGGGTCGCTAGATGTAGGTCGTTTAGTCCCATCATCCTGGCAATTATCAAAAAAAGAAAGGCGACAATGCTGTGAATGATAAGAGATATTAGCAGTGTCGAGGCTAAGGTCTTCCAATGAAACTGGTATTGCTTAAAAGTTCTATATATTTTTAAAAAAAAGTCACTTTTGGGTAGTTTTTTCAGCAGTCTGATGAATGGATCTTTCCCGTCGGCAAAAGGAAAAAGAATGATCACATAAAATATAACAACGCCAACAAAAAGTATAAAAATAAAAATTGCCAGGGGTTGCAGGGGGACTAGTGAAAAAATCAGAGTCCAATTATATAAAAGCGCAAAAAATGCCATTACAATCAAGCCAAACAAACCGGTAACACGATCAATAATAAGTGTTGTTAGTGTACTGGTTTTATTGTTATCGCTGTTTGTTTTGATTGTATAATAGCCTTTGATGACATCACCGGTTACGGCTCCCGGAAGGGTTGCATTAAAAAAATTCCCTATCCATGTCAGTAGATAAGCTCGACCTAGAGGGATATTGAATTTTAAAGCTCTTAATAGTAGCCACCATCGTAAAGAGGTAAGTGGTACAATGAACAGTAAAAGCGATATTAGAATGATGAATAGATTTTCCGGAGCTTCGATAAAAAGTGATAACCGTTGAAAATTCAGACTACCAGTTGTGATGAGATAATAAATAACCCCTATAGTGAATGCGAACTTTAATATCGTACTGATGATGCGTTTATATTTCATTATCGCGATTAAACTCTCTTTAAACTGTTAATGATTGATATTTTAGGAAAACCTTATGAACTTGATTTCGCTTTGGATCGTATAGATTCAAGTTCATAATCTTGTATTTTTTGTTGTGTTCTCTGATTATCCCATTGAAGGATACTATCTGAATAGCTATTTATAATTATCTGAGTATCTTTAGAGGGGTTATTAACAATTTCTTTTTGGTTTAGTATAAAAAAATCAATGATTTGACACTCATCCTTGAGCAATTTAATCACATGTTGCAAGTTGAATTTTCTTTGTTCATATATTTTTAAAAATAGGTAGGAGACTTGATAAGAAGGGAGTTTGTTCAGTCGCTTGAGTACAAAATTCTCGATGACAGAAAAAAATTGCTGACTCCTTAAATCACCCTGTTTTGTTTTTCCTTTACTATTCAAAAAATACTGATGCACCATGGCAAAAGATATGAAATATGACCAGCCTTGCTCATAGGTATTTAGAATATCCTGCTTGTGAATTCTTTTTTTATTCTTTATTCCGGCAGAAACCTGAGTCCCTACTTTACATGAATAAAGCAGATTTATTAATGTCTTTTGCCGAATATCAAACCAGGTAAATGATGATTTAAGTCGTTTAAATTCATCACATTCATTAAATAATAAGCTACTATTATTTTTCATCTCTTTGATGCTGTTTATCAAACGAAATGAAGTTTCAAACAACTTTTGATAAACTGAGTTTTTATATTGATCAGATATTTTTTTAACCAGCTTTTCAGGTTTGATGCCTTTCGGATATATTTCAAATAGATTATTGCGCCAAATCCAAAGTGGAAATTCTTTCAGCTTGAAGGCTTGTTTAGGAGTTAGTTTAGCACCCTCGGTTAGAAAAAGTTTGATCAGACCTTTTTTCTTCAGTGATATAATCCTTGCTTCCAGTGTTTTAAGCCATGAATCTGCTATCTGATAATCAATCGCAGTTTCCAACTTTTTATTGTCCAAAAATGTCCAGCACTCCTGCAATTCTTCAATATAGTTAACAACGAGCTGTAAACGCTCATTAAAGGCATGAAAAATCAGCCATTGGCGTTGCTCTTTAAGACGAAGAAACTTTTTTAAATCGTATGGCAGAAGTAGTGTTGTTTGGGGGGTAAGAGCAAAAACCTTATCGGTTAATTCGTCATAGAATCCATTAGGGTCGTTATTAAAAAAACCTATTAAAAACTGGAAAGCTTTTTCAAGAACTTCCAGATAATCTTTGTTGATATCTTGGTTTGTTTCCTGATGCTCCAGTTCTCTAAAAAACTCATTTTTTCCAAGCTCACGGAGTTTTGGGCCCCTAATTCCAATTTTACGAGCTATTTTTTCAAACTCTTTTTCTGTTTCCGAGTTGAATCTGTCAAGGATTTTACAAAGGCTGGCTTTTTCTATTTTGTCAAACTCGAATAGGTCCTGTTCATTTGGTATATGAGTGTATGCAGATTTCCGGGGTACATGTTCAGAAAAATATAGTTTACCAAAAAGTTTTGAAAAAAGCAGTCGAACTGTTTTTATGACTTCTTCGCTGGTAGATAACTTTTCGGGGATGATTAGCTCAACATGTGGTGTTTTATTCTCCCATCTGATTTTTGATGCGGGTAGGTTGATTTTTTTTCTATTGATGGCTTGATTGGTTTTCTCCCAATTGGAAACGGTATAAAAATGAACTTCAGGATCTGTGTAATGTAGCATCAATTCATGTGACTCAGCATTATGAAAGACCTCATTAACTAAATTCTGTATTGCTTTTCGGCTTTTTACGTCAAATTGACCATGAAAATGTACCGCAATATTGTAAGATCGCTCAAATAGTAATGATTCAAAATTTTCGATTTTATTCAGAAAGAGCTTTTTTTGTTCAAGACTAAATCTGCTCTCCAGGGAATCATCACCAAATGATGAAAGCGTTGTATCGTGATTCAATTCTGGATTGATAGCCATGAGGAATACCCTCTGTATCGTTTATAGATTTACTCAACAGATAGAGATGTAAAAAAAATACCAAAAAATGTTGACTTTTCTTTCAAAAAACCAAAATGGATAGATATCTTGATTATGCTAAGTGAATGATTTATAAATAACCCATATATCTTTTACTTATCGGATAAGATGATAAAAGTTAATCACTATTTTGGGTACCATTAGATTTGTAAATCGATTAATGAAATAGTTATTCAAGAAGGATTCCCTGTTTGAATAAACTCTTTCTGAAAATCTGTTTCAAATCTTAACTTTAGTATATCCTTCTACTTAGATCTTTTCATTATGGTACAGCAGACTTTTATATACGGTAATCAACCATTGGAGCTAAAGGAATCTGTTCAGAGTATAATAGATTCAAAAATGCCAGGAGCAGACCAGGAAAATTCAGTTTTCAAGTATGATGTTAATGATTTTTTTTCTTCAGAACAGGGGAAAAGTAAACGACTGATTCAGGATTTTCAAAGCACTTGTGAAACAATTCCTTTTTTTTCCTCATCTTTGATAATTCAAATTGATAATCTCCAACAGATTCCCCTGAAAAAATCACCGGCAGAGGGTTTTGAAAAGAAGCTTTTAGAGTTTAACCTGGTAAAATCAAATATTGATAACCATGAAGCATGGTATGATGCGGACACTCTGACGGAACCAATTAAGACACATCACCATATTACGGGCAGGCAAATCGTACAGCAGATTCTTTTTTGCGGAAATAAAACCTATTTTCTTGAACTGATTCCAGAATGGAAAAACCGTTTGGTGTATCATCAAGCAGGCAAAAAAATTGAAGCTACAGATATCAATGAATATCTAAGTAGCCGGTTTAAAGAGAAACTGGTTTTTAAACAACCTGAAGAAGGTGTATTACCTTCCAGGAACACCGGTGGTTTTGTCGATCTTCTCAAAGAGTACATTCAGGATCCGCCATCGCATGTAACGTTTATCTATTCCGCGAATATTAAAAACACACGGGAAATTAATAAGGAAATTTATGCGCTTTTACAGAAAAAGGCAAAAGAGATAAAAAAAACCATCGCGTATGATGATTTTAGACCCGTTGCCTGGATTATTGAACGGGCGGCTCAAAAAGATTTACAGTTCGACCGTACAACAGCTGATTTGCTGATAGAGATGGCAGGAACTGAATTCTCAGTTTTAAATATGGAATTGGAGAAACTTTCAATACTATTTCCTCCAAATTCTAAAATTAGTACTGAAGATCTGTTAAGCAATACCAGTCATTCCAAACGGTTCAATATTTTTAGAATTACCAATTATCTGGTTCAAAAAAACCTGAAAAGTACGTTGGAATCATTGGAATTGATTTTGAAATTTCATCCCGCAGACTCTGTCAGTGTTTTTGGTTTAATTTCAACCCACTTCAGGCGTTTACTGAAAATCGCCTGGATGCAGGAAAAAGGAGATATTGAGAAGAATATCATATTAAATTTAAAGATTAATCAATGGGTCGCTAAACAAACGATTAAACATACACGTAATTTTACATTAAAAGAACTCGAAAATATTGTTGTATTTCTTTCAAAAAGTGATTTGCAGATTAAGTACAATGTCAAAGATGCTCTGATAATCCTGGAAAATATCTGTTTCCAGATTTGTCAGGGTGGTTTTGTTGATAATCAATACATAAGCCGTCAATGGGTACCATAAATCAGTAATGTCCGGCTAGATTTTTGCGGAACATTCACTGAAATGGAATCCCTGATTCTTAGCATAAGAATTAAAAGAGTTTCTATGTTCGCTGCGCTTCACTAAGAATCTCTATTTTAATTCTTATAAGCACGATTCAGGGATCCCATTCCAGCTCTTGCATTAACTTAACGGACATTACTGACCATAAGTGGTCTTTTTACATTTTTAGTGAATCAGGAGACATGTACTTGTTGCGCTGAAAAATTCTCAATCTGGTTTTGGTCAAAAACTTTATAGATTCGAATGCAGATATTGATACTCCGAAAAATCCAAAGTCCAACCTTTTTTTTTATTCTATTCCTCTCTTCTTTTTCTGTTTTTTTTCTGGATAGCCCTAGCTGGTGGCCGATTCAACTAGGAATCCAGCTCACTATCTGTTGCCTGGGACTTTTAAATCGATATTGGCGTCCTTTAGCAATATTTTTTATTTTTTTGATCCTTTTTGTGAATATCTTTTGGTTTTCTCTGCAACCAAAACTTCCTGATAATTGTCATGAACAGGTTGATTACGTCTCTGGTATATCAAAAATTAGTTCAATTGAGCCAAAATTGACCTTGAATTTATCAAAGGTGAAAATATGGTGTAAGGGAGAACAGGTGAATTGGCCGACTGCAATTGTCCATTTTGACTCAAATAAGCTTTCCAGGAAAGGATGGTACCGTGTTGGAGATCGGATTGAATTAAGGAATGTTAAGATTCTAGGGCATGATTTTTTTAAGATCAATTTAAAACCTCTAAGATATTTTAAAATATTCAATATCAGTTATCAAGAAAAAGTCTTGAATAGAGGAAGATTATTACTTTATATCCAAAGTAAAGCCAGATACTATCTGGATGACTTTTCTCTTTCGATATTTAAAGGATTACTGACAGCAGATCGTAGCGGCTTTTCCGTAAAAACAAGACAACGTATTAGAGATCTTGGTATTAGTCATTTGTTTGCCATTTCAGGTATGCATATTGGTTTGTTGTACCTTTGGATATTCTTTGCTCTCAGGATGATGCTTTTATTTTCAAACCGATGGGTTGAAAAAGGATTTGCTATTTTAGTGCTGGATTTTTTTTGTCTGGTGCTGATCTTTTTTTTCTTGCGGGCAATTGGTATGCCGATATCCGCAAAAAGGTCCTTAATTATGCTTTCATGGTGGGTGATCACCCGTCATTTTTTTCCATGGCAACCCCTATGGTTCATTTTATTGGGTACAGCTGCGCTTATTCTGGTGTTTTCCCCTTCTGCTGTTGCGAAATTGTCGTTTCAACTCTCCTTTTTGTCTGTTGTTGGAATTCTGTTAATTTTACCGGTTATTCCAAAGCCAAAACTTAAGGATTCGATTTTTCGAATTATTTTTAGAGTTATGGTCTCAACGATAATTATCAGTGCTTGGTTATTTTTGTATACATATCCTATTATTGACCAATTACCATCCTATCATTCCATTACCTCAGTTTTGAACAATCTTATTCATATCCTTTACCTGAGTTTAGTTTTTATGCCGTTGGTATTATTGACGATGGTTTACACTTTGTTTGGCTATACTTTTATGGGAATGCCCGGAGAATACTATCTCTATTCTTTTGTAAATTTTTTTGGAAATATTTGGGAACAGTTGTTTTCGTTTTGTGAATTCTGGAATTATAATTTGATGTGGCGTCATTCATGGAAGTGGGATTTTCCACTTATGGTGGGTTATTGGGTCGCATTATCCTTTTTTGCTTTGATTGTGGTTCGGTTGAAGGCAAAAATGCCATATTACAGGAAATCGATCAAACCAATGAAATGAAATTGTGCTTTAAGGTGATTTAAAAAGTCAAAAAATACAATAGTGTGTATAAAAAATAAACATTTGTTCACTTTTTTGTTGACAGGTTTTTTAGAAACATTAAGTATACAAGTGTTCACTATACTATTTTGCAACTTGTATTTTAATCCTTTCACAGGAAAATTTCATGATGGAAGCAAAAACAAAAAAAAGATTAGTTGTCGTTGGAATTCGAAGAAAGGGAGAGCGCAATTTTAAAATTAAAATTGATGATACTTTTAGGCTTGCAACCAAAGAAAATATACCTGAGAATTCTGCTGCTCAGGCTCGACTATAAGCGTTCAATTAGAGCTAAAACAGACAAAATATTATTCACGAATTTACACAGCTGATTTAATATAATTATTAAAATCGATATTGTATTGTCGCAAATCAGGGAAGAATTGTTGATGTTTTTATAATCAGGTTTAGTAGTCCCAGAAGATATACTTTTCCGGATCAACATGCTGATCATTAATCAAAACTTCGTAATGCAGATGAGGTCCGGTACTCCTGAGTCCTGTGTTTCCCATTCTGGCGATGATATCACCCCTTTTTACCCTTCGACCTGCTTTAACTTCATATTTTGCCAAGTGTGCATAGCGGGTAACAATATTGTATCCATGATCAATAACTAAAAACATACCAAAATCTTTGTCCGTCCAGGTATTGTCAACTATTCCGTCTGCTGGAGCATATATTGGAGTATATTCTCGATTAGCAATATCCAGTCCTCTGTGAAACCGGCCTTTACCTGTAAAAGGATCTTTTCTTATACCAAATCGAGAGGAAATATGACCTTTTGTGGGAGAAATGGATGGTGTTCTGCTAAGCTTTTCTTTACGTTCATCCAGGTATGAACCTAGTTGAAAGAAGCTAATTTCTCTAAGCTTGATATTCAAGTCAAGCTTTTTTAGGGATTCCAGGATTCTATCTCCATTTAGCTTTTTACTTTGTGTTTCTTCAGAACCATTTTTAGATCCTCCAATGTAGCGAATTCTGCTACCCGCTTTTGGTAGCCCGCTAATCAAGCGTAATTTACGATCAAAAGCTTCATAACTATCAAGCTGTTGCCGTTTTGTTATTAATCTGTTATTAATCTTTTGGACGTCAAATTGTTGTAATACAATCTGATTCTGCAATTTGCTCAGGCTTCGGGTTTTCTGCTTGATCCCGATATAGTCTATAAATATGGCAATCGAAACGAGAACTAGGATTCCTGATATGAGTATTGCCGTTTTAGCAAATAGGGCTGATAGTTCAAATTGCACCACTTTTCCGTTTTTCCTCGGAACGAACATAATGGTAAGATTATTTCGAAGCACTGATTCTCCAGGTAATGAAAACTGATGATAGTAGATTTTTTTGTGTTTCTGTCTATATTAGGATAAGACATGTCAGTAGATTTGTAAAACATCTATCCTGGTGGTTGGCATCAAATAAAAGGAGTATTATGGAAAATACTGTTATTCTAGGTGTATTCCTGATCGAGAAGAGATTGAATAACACCGGATTTTAAGGTACTTATACCCGTCAAGCGAGTACTGAAAAGAGTCCAGTTTATCTGGGCGAGGGATTAAGCTGTGAAATTTTGATATGAGTCTAGTTTGAAATAATACGTTAAAAGTTATAGATAACCAGTATATATAAAACAGATCGAGAACTGGATTTTCGGATTTATTTTTTTTAATCGCGACAAATATACCCGATGAAAAATAATCAGACGAATTTGGATCAACCGCAGTTAAAAGAATTATGGTTTCATTATTTATGGAAGGAAAAAAAAATATTTGATTGGAACTTGATTTCGGAAGGAGGGCAAGATATCCAGATTTTGTTTTCGGGCTGGTATAATCGGGGATGGGGTCCAGATTTTACTGAAGCAAGAATCAGGATTGGCAATGATGAACTTTTTGGTGATGTGGAAATACACATTGATGAAAGTGCATGGTATTCACATAATCATCACCTAGACCCAACATATAATAAGGTTATCCTTCATGTTTATCTGAATAGAGATAAGGTTAGGATTCAAAACCAGTTAAAAAATGAAATCCCATCATTAAACCTGGGATTGGATCGATACAAGCAAAATTGGAATATAAGCACCTTTAAAAAAGATTTTAAAATTAAAGAACTTCCCGGTGCATGTGGATTAACAATTACGGAAAACAGTTATGCAAAAATAAGAAAATTGATTTTTCAGGCTGCAGAGCAACGGCTGATGAATAAATCAGCATTTTTCCATTCTGTATTTCAACAGAGTAATTTAGATGAATTAGAGGATGCGCTTTTTTCAAGTATCTGCAAATCCTTAGGTTATTTGAAATACTCAAATGAATTTGTCAAATTGTCTGAAACATATCCCTATAGTATAACCCGAACTCTGTTTTTCTCTTTTCACCGTCATAATCGAGTTGAAGTCTTAGGACGATGGTTGGGAATTATGGGATTGCTTGATTCAATAAGCTCGAATGAGATTCATGATGATTTACGTAGAGAATGGACCGCATTTCAGCAATTCTGGTCACAATTAGATGACAAACCTTCACAATTAGCTCAGACAATTAGATTACCTAGTCGACCACTAAATAATCCACTGAGAAGACTTACGGGACTTTTTTATCATCTTGAAAAAATCCATTTTCAAGGATTAATTAAATCATGGTTGAAGTTTTTTAATGACTGCAGAGGTGAATTGGATAAAGGTAAATCCGGATTAAAAAAAATAATGAGTTATCTGGATAACATGTTCCCACAACCGGATTGGGAACCCTTGAGTTTACTGATTCATGCAAAAAGCAAACAGCGCAATAATTCCAATTACAAGTTAATCGGCAGGCAAAGACAGCTGATTATTCTCGTGAATAGTGTTTTACCTTTCTTTTTGGCTTGGGCCCAAACAAATGATGATAAGGACTTGGAAAAGACATTGTTTGCATTGTTTTTATTGTTGCCTGCGGAAGGTCAAAACAGCAAAACTAGATTTATGGAAGAACGCTTGTTTAACATTCATCCGGATTTCAAGGTATCAAAAAATCTAAGTTATCACCAAGGGTTGATTCAGCTGAATGAAGATTGCTGCTTAAGTTTTTATGAGGGATGTCAGAACTGTTCATTACTGAAATTGATAAAGTAATGAATATAAAATATGAGATGGTTTTAATGGCTGTAAATCAAAGGATACTCAACAATTTAAGGCTCTAAAACTTTAGTAACTTAGGAGTTGTTTTCTGTATTTTTAGTACCTTAAAAAAAATCAGCGTTTTTTAGCAGAAAATAATTTGTTAAGGTACTTATTTGGTTAATCAGGGTTAACAAAAACGCTTAGGTTAGTCGTAGAACGGTTAATTTGGCATAAACCTGATTTCATAAAAACCTACCGATTATGGAACAATCATTGTCCCGGTACCATTATCGGTGAAAAGCTCAGAAATGACAGCATGATGGTCCATTCCCATGATGATATGGGCACTTTTAACTCCATTTTCCAGTGCATGTAACATCCCGTTTACTTTAGGTACCATTCCTCCGGAAATCGTTCCATCATTGATAAGCTCGATAGTCTCTTTTTTGTTAATTTCGGAAATAAGTTTATCATTTTTTAAAATACCTTTCACATCAGTCATGAATATCACTTTTTGGGCTTTTAATGCGACGGCAATGTAAGAAGCAACTGTATCCGCATTAATATTATATGTGATACCATCAGCGCCCATTCCAATAGGTGAAATGACGGGGATATAGTCTTTTTCAATTAGCGTATGAATTAATTCAGGATTTATTCTTTCAATTTCACCAACATATCCCAGATCTGCACCATCATGTTGCAGTTTTCTAGCTTCTATTAATCGTCCGTCTTTACCGCTCAACCCAACACCAAGTCCGCCTTGAATATTGATATTTGCAACGATTTCCTTATTCACTGTTCCAGATAAGACCATCTCAGATATTTTAAGACTCAAAAGGTCTGTAACCCTCAATCCATCAATAAAATTAGATTCCAATCCATATTGTTTAATGGCCTTGGTTACTTCAGGTCCTCCACCGTGCACAATTACAGGTAACATGCCTAAGGATCGAAGCAGTAAAATATCTTTGGCAAAGGAGACCTTAAAAGGCTCCTGCACCATCGCTGCTCCACCGTATTTGATAACCACTATTTTGTTTTGAAAGTTCTGAATATGAGAAAGTGCCTCGATCAGTAGTTGACGTTTCTCAGCAGGAGGCAATTGAGACAGGTGTTCTGATTGTATTTCCATAGGTTTTGATGGTTCAATATTTTTTGAATTTATTGATACAGTCTGTGTTTTAAACGTGTATTTTAAGAAGTGTAAATTATTCAGGCAAATGTTGCAATTATTGGTTTTGGTCGTTGTTGATATCAATAGGATAATTCATTTATCGATAAACAGGCATAAATGTGGGTCAACAGATGTCTGGAAAAAAAAAATCTATACTTTATCAAACCAGGGGATTAAACTATATGTCTATCCGTTTTGAAAGTTGCTGAAAAAGGGAGATTAAAAAATTGCTTAACTATTCACTAAATTTATTTGAGTTTGTCATGACTCTAATTCTGGTTTTTCTCAGGGCTATTGTATGACCTCCTTGATGCACCGCCAGAGCTATGGTTTTTGCACTTTAAAATTTAGAAGTGGTGTTTAGTTTCGAAATTGTTTTGTTAAATAAAACATTCAAATTTTAAAAATCAAAATCATCTTTTAATTTAAGTTGATTATCATAAATTTGTTCAGCCAAATCTAAAAGGAGAACAAAATGCCTGTTGCTGATTTCAAAACTTATTGTAAAATGTTAGATACCGCCAAGCAAAACCGTTTTGCTTTTCCTGCGATTAACGTTAGTTCGTTAGCCACAGCAAATGCAGTATTGAAAGGATTTGCAGATGCAAAATGCGATGGCATTATTCAGGTTTCAACCGGAGGAGGGGAATTTGCTTCCGGTCTGTCTGTGAAAGATATGGCATTAGGGGCAATATCACTGGCAAATCATATTCACCTAGTTGCAGAAAAATATGACGTCTTTATCGCTTTGCATACAGATCACTGTACACCTGGAAAGTTAGATAAATTTGTCAAACCGCTGATTGAAGAAACGAGAAAGCGTCGTTCCCAAGGTATGCCGAACCTTTTTAATTCCCATATGTTTGATGGATCGGAACTGTCTTTGGATGAAAACCTCAAAATTGCGATTCCATTACTTGACGATTGTGCGGCATTAGAAATTATTCTCGAAGTTGAAGCCGGAGTTGTGGGAGGGGAAGAGGATGGTGTAAATAATGAAGACCTGCCCGCTGAAAAGCTATATACGACTCCAGAGGACATGATGATTGTTTATGAGCAGCTCTCAAGTGTGGTTAATGGTAGATTTATGTTGGCCGCAACCTTTGGTAATGTTCATGGTGTATATAAACCAGGCAATGTTAAACTGAAGCCTAAAATTCTTAAAGAAGGACAAGCGGCTGTTATTGCAAAGCATGGTGAAAGTGCTGCCATGGATCTGGTTTTTCATGGGGGATCCGGGTCTGAGCTTAGCGATATTCATGAAACCCTCGAATATGGTGTCATTAAGATGAATGTTGATACAGATACTCAATATGCATATACACGGCCCATTGCAGACCATATGCTGAGCAATTACAGCAATGTTATAAAAGTTGATGGTGGAGTGGGAAATAAAAAATTCTATGATCCGCGTGGCTATAATAAAAAGGCAGAAGAGGCAATGGCCAAAAGAGTAGTTCAGGCTGCTATTGATCTAAAAGCTGAGGGGCAATCTATTTTTTGAGATCAAGCAAAGAGTTAAGTTTATCTAAATCAATATCAATGAGTATTTTTTGATTTTTAGACCATGTTTTGTGGATTGATTCTTGTGCTGCTTTTATCAACGTTCATTAATGATGTCATATTTTGCCTTGATCTAATATATTGAGTTATCAAAACGAGGGGATTTTTTTTTACAATAGATGAGTCTAAGGATTTTCGAGGTTGGAAAGAGAAAATTACAAAGGAAAAAATCAAAAAAAATTACAATCAATTAGGCTACTTTTTAAGTATTTTACAAATTATTTTTAAAGAAAATAAAAAATTTGGTTGACAAAATCTGCAGGGCAACCTATTCTGATGAAATATTAAATGACACGGGCCGGTAGCTCAGTTGGTAGAGCACCTGACTTTTAATCAGGTGGTCGTGGGTTCGATCCCCCCCCGGCTCACATGTCATTAAGGTGTCCCCATCGTCTAGTCGGCCTAGGACACCGCCCTTTCACGGCGGCGACAGGAGTTCGAATCTCCTTGGGGATGCCAGTTCTTCTCAGGCATCTACGTAGTTATAGTTCTCTTGTTTACCTCTTTGGTCAACATCAGCCAACATTTCTGTTGTTTCATCCAGCCATTTTTTATTCTTCAGTTCTGTGTTCGAAATCGGATTATATCTTTTAAAAACAGCCACCGTTTTGTGATCGGACTTTGCCATGATTGAAAAGTAATCATTTCCAGCCAATCTCATAAATACTCTCCTTGAATGAATTTCTTTTGGTAAAACCTTTAGTATTGTTTTTTACTTTGAGATGCAAACGGATGATTCTTCACTGCTTTGTCTTGTCAACCTTTGATGATGCTTTGAGAATCCCCACTATTCTATTTTGTAAATAAATAAGACTATATTTTGGATTGCCGGTTGCTACAGGATTGGTCTGGTTAAATCGATGAATTGTTGTATCAAAAAATAGGTTCATTATTTTTAATTGAACAACTTCAGATTTAGAGAATATACATCTGAAATTCAGATTTCTTTCCTCGGTTTGCTTCTATTCATTCTATATTTCAATAGAATTTGTCCCAAAAATAGCTATCATTTGCGGGAAATCGCTTTAAAGTCGATTGCCTCAATCTCTAAACAAAGGCAATTCTAATATATTAATTTTTAATACAAAATTATGTATCTTGTATGAAATATGCATTGTTATGTTAGAAAAACTTTACATTTTAAGCGTTGTTGGGTAATAATTTACTATATTATAAATAATAGTAAGCTTTACTATAAAAAAGAGAGTGAAAATGGAATGGATTGGAGATAGAATAAAAGATTTGGCAAAGAACAGATCTTTAAATCAGCAGAATATAGCCGATGAACTGGCAGTAACTCGCCAGACAGTTTCGGATTGGATCAAGGGACATGTTCCCAAAGGGATTCATTTAATAAAGCTTTGCAAATTATTTGATGTAAAACCAGATTATTTTTTTCTAGTTCCAGAAGAAAGCGGGATTTCTCTCCCACTCCACCGAAAAAGACAGAATGCTAAAATCACACAGCAGGTTCAGAAGGATGCTTTTGAAATTGCAAAAGAGTATGAAGTCATATTTAAAAATGAAAAAATTCCTCGGCTACTTCCTGTTATGAGAGGATCGGGAAAAAGTAAAACCAATGCTAAGAATATAGCCTATGAACTGAGAAGGAAATCAGGAGCCAGTGATAATGCTGTAATTGATTATAAAGATATATTCGTTCTGATGGAGAGTCTGGGAATAAACTTAATAGTCAAAAAGTTTCAGGAAAATATTAAAGCATATGCTTTTTATATTAATATTCATGGACACAGAGTTGTTTTTTTAAACAGTGTTACAAGCCTTTTAGACTTGAATTTTGCTCTTTTGCATGAAACAGTTCATGCGATTCGGGATGAGGTCAAAATTGATGACTGTTATGCAGAGGAAGAAGAATTGTTCTGTGATTCAGTCGCTAATTATATTCAATTTCCAGAATCTTATATTGAGCTTGTATACAATACAGTTAAGCATTTGCAGATAGCAACCAAAGTAAACAAATTAAAGGAATTCGGAAAACAGTATAAACATTCCTTGTTTGGGATTGTAAAAAACATACAGTCTTACCATCAAAACTTTAAATTAAATATCGGAGGAGCGGATACAAATTTAAAAAAGACGATGCCCACAATAGGAGAAGCTATTTTTGATACCCATGATTCAAGGGAATACGTAAACAGGTTAAAAACAATCTCTCCCGTTTTCATAAGTATTATCAAACATCAGATCGATAATATTTCAGATAGAAAATTAGAGGAAATTCTTGGACTTGACAGCTTACTGGATGCCAAAGCTGTGAAAGAGGAATTACTTTATTCGGAGAGTTATTAAGCATGCATATTATGTGTGACACTTGTTGTGTGCTGATGTTGATGAGGATAGCACCGGAAATGTTTATTGATGATCGGTTTGAGTGTGTAACGACTATTGAAGTAAAAAAAGAAATTATACAGACTCAGAAATTTAAGGATAAGTACCCTTGGCGAAAAAAAATGAAGACTAAAATTAAAACCTTATCCCTATCTTTCACGACTGAGTATAAACAAGAATATGATTTAGTAATTGAAACCATAAACTCTTTACTCGGTGCAGGGTTGGTCAATAAATTAACAAATAAGCCCATTGCTGTAAGCTATGTCGATAAAACCATTGCAGCTCATGCTATATGTAAAGAACTGAAAATAACAACAGGTGATAAAAACCTCGCTGCGCTGGTTACTCAGGAATTTGGTATTGAAAATATTTTTCCCCTCGGACTGATTAACAAGTGGTTAGAGGAAAAACTGATAAGCTGGAACAATGAACACCTGATAAGCTGGAACAATGAACACCAAACCATTTTGGAAGATTGGGACAAATGCAGAGAAGCTCCGCAGCCTAAAAATGATGTAAAGAGGTTTAAACAACTTACAGGCTACAATTACCCCGGACCTTAAAACAAAATGAAGAAATAAAAAGTGTGTAGAAAGGTGCCCTAAATCACCGCGAAAGTTTTCCTGAGCGGGTGTGAGCTGAATCTACCGCGAAGGTCGATAGCCATTGATTATTTTTTCGCTAAGTAATTCACTTTAATAGTATCAATATCACCCCGCCTTCCTCGAAACAGCTGAAAGTCGTCCCTTCTTGGCGAATTAAATAGTTTATTAAGCTTTTGAATGCTATCAGTGCAATCCTTATTCATGTCGATTCTTCTTTCCTTCCCGGTCTTCTTTTTATGAATGACCCGTTCTCCATCGGCTTTCAAATTTTTAACCTGTCCAATGGTTATTCAGTCGAGATCACTTGCTCTGAGATTCGTATTGATTAGGATTAGAAATAAAGCCAAGTCACGTGGATTATTATGGAGGAATCGTTTTATTGATTTTATATCTTTTAATTTCCGAATGGGTTCAGCAAAAATTTTCGAACCCATTTTCGGATGGTTGTCGTTTTGTCCCGTTTTCATCAGTTCTCAGTTTTAAGTTTTCGACAAATTATTGTTGTAAGTTAAAGCCCGCCAACGGCTGACAATCGGTAAAAAATAAATAGGTTAGATAAATCAACTGACTATAAATTAGTTTTAACTATTGATTCAAAGTTAAAGCTCGATGTACCTGTTGCAAAAGTGGGGCTAAACTGATTAATCAAGTCGGGGAAAACAGTTGCAGATGATATAGCATGTGCTGTAAGAAGAAATAATGATTAACGATAAAACTATCAATTATTGCAAGCATCAAGGTTGGGTATAAAAATGGACGTATTGGAATTTTCTGATTCAGTCAGGGAAGTACGTAAGCAGCTAAGTTTGAGTCAAGAGGATCTTGCTCGTAAGTTGGATGTCAGTTTTTCCACCGTTAATCGGTGGGAAAACAGAAAAACTTCTCCGTCGAGGCTGGCAAAAAAACAATTTGATGCTTTCGTGGCAAAAATGAAAAAACAGGGTCGTCTTAATTTACTTAATGGAACCACGTGACAAGAGACGGTTGATTAGCATGCTTAGATTACCTGTAAGCTATTTACATAAGCCACTTAAAACGAAGAAAAAATATATCAGAATAATACGAAGTAATCACAATTTAAAACTAATATAAAAATTTATGATCACTGGAGAAGTTAAGAGCAAGGTTGATAAACTATGGGAGGTCTTTTGGACCGGAGGGATTACCAATCCATTGACGGTGATTGAGCAGTTTACCTATCTGCTGTTTATCAAAGGATTGGATGATCGGCAGAATGATCTGGAAGCGGATGCTGCTCTATTGGGACTGGAACCTAAAAAGATATTCGGAGATGATCAACAGGATTTAAGATGGAGTAATTTTAAGCAGAAGCCTGCTGAAGAGATGTACAAAACCTTTACTGATACCGACAAAGGTGTATTTGCTTTTATTAAGGGCTTGCACAGTGATAAGAACTCTGCTTTCTCCAAATACATGAGCGATGCCATTTTTATGATCCCCACAGCTGAAATGCTGGAGAAGATTGTGACGGCCATTGATAAATTGGAGATGGTTGGTAAGGACTCCAAAGGGGATCTTTATGAATACCTGCTTTCCAAAGTCTCCACCTCCGGCACCAATGGTCAGTTCAGAACACCAAGACATATCATCAAGATGATGGTGGATCTGATGAAACCAACCCCTCAGGACACCATCACCGATCCTGCGGCCGGTACTTCTGGATTTTTGGTTGCATCAGGGGAGTATCTCCAGGAGCACCATGAAGACCTGTTTGGGAATGCTGATCTGAAAGCTCACTACAATAACGATATGTTCTTTGGGTTTGACATGGATCGAACCATGCTCAGAATCGGTGCCATGAACATGATGCTACACGGTGTCGAGAGCCCCAACATTGAATACCGGGATTCCTTATCAGATCAAAACGCAGCCCGTGAGAACTGCACATTAATATTAGCCAATCCACCCTTCAAAGGATCATTAGATTATGAGTCTGTTTCAGCAGATCTGTTGAAAGTAACCAAAACCAAGAAGACAGAGTTATTGTTTATAGCCTTAATGTTGGGGATGCTAAAGACCGGAGGACGGTGTGCTACCATTGTACCGGATGGAGTGCTGTTTGGGAGTAGCAATGCTCATAAAAAACTTAGGCAGGAGATTATTGAGAACCACCACTTAAAAGGAATCATCTCAATGCCTTCGGGTGTATTTAAACCTTATGCAGGTGTTAGCACAGCAGTAATTCTGTTTGAAAAGACGAGTATCGGTGGAACAGAAAATGTCTGGTTTTATGATATGACTGCTGATGGTTTAAGTCTGGATGATAAACGACAACCTATTGAAGATAACGATATCGATGATATAGTTGCTAGATGGGAAAAACTAGGGGAAGACGCAGACCGTAAACGGACAGATAAATCCTTTATGGTGCCCAAAGCTGAGATCGTTGAGAATGATTATGACCTCTCTATTAACCGGTATAAAGAGATTGAGTATGAAGAGGTGAAATATGATCCTCCTTCGGAGATTCTGGAAAGGGTTCTGACACTTGAGCAGGAAATCATGAATGGTGTGAAAAGGTTGAAGGAGATGGTAGGATGAAATCTGTTTTAATAGCCGATCTTTGCCAGCCCGTAAAATCTGTTAACTGGACTGAATTTAAATCGGATAGTTTTGATTATATTGATATTGGAGCTATTGACCGAGATTTGAAAAGAGTTACATCTGCATCGAAATTGCCGGTTGTAGATGCTCCAAGTCGAGCAAAACAACCAGTAATAGAAGGAGATATTTTAGTTTCAACAGTAAGATCCAATCTTAATGCGGTTGCTCAAATTAATAATACTTATAGTGGCTCAATAGCATCATCAGGATATTGTGTTCTACGTCCTATTAAAGAGAGACTTGAATCACGCTATCTGTATTATTACACAAGAACAATTCCCTTCATTGGTTATTTAGTCAACTTAGCGACAGGAGCAAGTTATCCCGCAGTATCTGACAAGATAGTAAAATCTAATAAAATCCCCCTACCTTCCCTAGAAACCCAAAAACGAATTGTGGTTCTTCTGGATCAGGCTCAGGAGTTGATCGACAAACGTAAAGAGCAGATCACTCTGATGGATCAACTGGTCCAAAGCCTTTTCTATGATATGTTCGGTGATCCGGTGACCAATCCGAAGGGGTGGGACAAGTTTAAAATACCTGCAATTTCAACTGCAACTCAAATAGGACCATTCGGTTCTCTTCTTCATCAACAAGATTATATTGAAGGAGGAATCCCATTAATTAATCCTATGCATATTCAAGGTGGATTGGTCGTCCCAAATTGTTCCTATTCAATATCAGAGAAAAAACTTTCTGAACTCTCCAGATATCAAGTGAAAGTAAACGATTTAATTATGGGACGTCGTGGAGAAATGGGACGTTGTGCTGTTATAACTGACAAGGAAGATGGTTATTTATGTGGGACAGGATCTCTATTCATTAGACCATGTTTGGATAAGATTACTTCAACTTTTCTGTGGTTTGTTCTTTCAAGTAAATCTATGAAAAAGAAACTCGAAGAGTTCTCCCTTGGGGCTACAATGCCTAACTTGAATAAAAAAATTATAGATAATTTGACATTACCTACACCTCCTCTGAAATTACAAACCACTTTTACTGAACGAGTCCAGAAAATCGAAAATCAAAAGAAAGCTATGACCAAGTCCCTAAAAAAACTGGAAGATAATTTCAACTCACTGATGCAACGAGCCTTTAAAGGAGAATTGACATGAAACCGTTGACGTTTTATCGTCACATAAAAACGCTGGAGAATGAATTCCTCGCTCACTGCATGATGAATTTAATCAAAAAACATTTTTGCTGACGGGAAGTCTTAAAAAGTGAACGCACTGCGTTCACTATCCTCAAATCGGGTCGCACTGCGTTCCGAATTAGAACACTGTCTAACGGAGCCTAATTAAATGAGCAATATACAGCCTAAAAATACAGATCTTTATGCTCGTATTGTGTCTCTCATAAATGAAGGACGGCAACAGGTCCGCACTGTTGTAAACAGTGCTCTAATTAATACCTATTGGAATGTTGGACGCTTGATTGTTGAAGATGAACAAGAGGGCCGTCTTCGAGCCGAATACGGGAAAAGTGTTGTCAGGGATCTTGCAAAACAACTGACTCAAGAATTTGGAAGAGGGTTCGACTTTAGAAATCTTCAATACATGAAGAAATTTTACACACTTTTTCCAATTGTGAACGCACTGCGTTCACAATCCTCAATTCATCGCGCAGTGCGGGATGAATTGAGTTGGACCCATTATCGATTGTTACTAAAAGTTGAAGATGAAAAAGCCCGGCGTTGGTACATGGAAGAAGCGGTTAAAGAGAACTGGTCTACCAGGGCTTTGGAACGACAGATCAACAGCTTTTACTATCAACGACTTCTCTCCAGTCAGGATCAAACCCCTGTAAAGAAGGAAGCTAAGGAAAAAACAAGAGAGTTAACTCCCCATGATGTCCTTAAAGACCCTTACGTATTGGAGTTTCTGCAACTGAAAAACCAATCAAACTATACAGAAAGTGAATTGGAATCTGGGTTAATTGACGAGCTTCAGAGTTTTCTATTGGAACTGGGCAGTGGATTTTCATTTGTGGCCAGACAAAAGCACTTTGATCTGGATGGTGATCATTTCTACATCGATCTGGTATTTTACAATTATAAACTGAAATGTTTTGTATTGATTGACCTGAAACGCGGAAAACTGACGCATCAGGATATCGGTCAGATGGACACCTATATTCGCCTTTATGAAGATAAAATCAGGGGTGAGGATGATAACCCGACCATTGGTTTAATTCTATGTGCCGATAAAAATGAGGCGATTGCCAAGTATTCTGTTCTGGCGGATGACAAACATATTTTTGCTTCTAAGTATCAACTGGTGCTTCCAAAAGTTGAGGATCTGGAAGCTGAACTCAAAAAAGAGATTGAACATTTAACCCGAGAGCGGTAAATGGTATCTAATTTTTCATTTCTAAAGAAAGATCCTAAGTATCAAGAGATTGCGATCGCTTGCCGGGAGGCAGAAAAAGCCATATCTGTTTCTAACTCCACCGCAGCCTTGCAGACCAGAAGAGCGTTGGAAATAGCTGTTAAATGGACGTATCAGTACGATAGCGATCTAACGGTGCCTTATCAAGATAATCTTTCTTCCCTGATCCATGACTATCAGTTTAAAGAGATTTTAGATCCCAAAATATTTCCTCGCATCAAATTTATCATCTCGCTGGGTAACAAAGCTGCTCATACGGTTAAACCGGTTAGCAGAGAGCACGCCGTACAATCCCTCAGTAGTCTCTATGATTTTATCTCATGGGTGGACTATTCTTATTCCACAGAAACCCATGATGATCCATTTAATGCATCAATACTACAAGATGGTTCAGCTCTGGAAAAAAAGACCCGTCAAATGCAGATGGAGCTGGCTGCTAAAGAGTCAGCATGGAAGGCAGAACGAAAGAAACTGGAGGAACTGCTTAAGTCAGCTGAGGAACGGCAGAAGACCACTGAAAAACGGAAGGAAAATCAAGCATCCAGAGACTTTGTCTGCTCTGACATCAGTGAATTCAAAACCCGTAAGATCTATATTGATCATGCACTTGAGATGGCTGGTTGGGAGATTGGGACCAATTGTATCGAGGAAGTCGAAGTAGCAGGTATGCCCAATACATCAGGTAAAGGGTTTGTGGATTATGTACTCTATGCGGGTAATGGGAAACCGTTGGCTGTGATTGAAGCCAAACGAACCTCTGAAGATCCACGAAAAGGAAAAGTGCAGGCAAGACTTTATGCGGACTGTTTAGAAAACGAACATGGTGTTCGGCCATTGATCTTTTACACCAATGGATTTGAAACTTGGTTCTGGGATGATAGTGATTATCCCGAGCGACTGGTTTCTGGCTTCTTTACCAGAGATGAGTTGGATTGGATTGACTACCGAAAGTCGAATAAGCAGCCGATTAACTCAGTTGAATTCAATGATGATATTGCAGATCGTCCTTATCAGAAAAAAGCGATACAAGCGGTCTGTGACAGCTTAGAGAGTGGACAACGGAAAGCCTTACTGGTGATGGCCACCGGCTCAGGAAAGACCCGGACGGCCATTTCGTTAGTAGAGGTATTGCAAAGAAATGGTTGGATCAAACATATCCTGTTCTTGGCTGACCGGAGAGAGCTGGTAAAGCAGGCTAAAAAGAGTTTTGTAGCACTGTTACCGAGTTTAAGTATCTGTAATCTGCTGGATGGGAAAGATGACCCCAATAGTCGTATGATCTTTTCCACTTACCCGACGATGATGAATGCGATCGATTCAGCCCGAAGCAGAGATGGGTCCCGGTTATTCAGTTCAGGTCATTTTGATCTCATTATCATCGACGAGTCCCATCGCTCTATCTATAAAAAATATCAGGATATTTTTACCTATTTTGATGGGTGCTTGTTGGGGCTAACGGCAACCCCGAAGAGCGATATTGATAAAAATACCTACTCTATATTTGACATCGAGAACAATGTCCCCACCTTTGCTTATGAGCTTGATGAGGCAATCGCTGAAGAGTATCTGGTTCCCTATAACACCATTGAAACCAAAATGAAGTTTATAGAAGAGGGGATTCATTATGACGATCTTCCTGAAGAGGAGCAGGAACAGTGGGAGGATACTTTTGATGATGAAGTGAAAGATATATCCGGTGATGCGCTGAATAAATTTCTCTTTAACAGTAATACGGTGGATACCGTACTTCAGGATCTGATGGAAAAGGGATTTCATGTTGAGGGAGGAGATACCATTGGAAAGACGATTGTTTTTGCCAAGAGTATCAAGCATGCCAATTTCATACTTGAACGGTTTAACAAACTTTACCCGGAACATAATAAAAAAGCGGATGTGATTTACAATGGAATAAAATATGTGGATGATCTAATCGAGAAGTTGTCTACTCCTAAGAAAAAGCCTCAAATTGGGGTATCTGTAGATATGCTGGACACTGGCATCGACATCCCGGAGCTGGTGAATCTGGTGTTCTTTAAGAAGGTAAGATCCAAAGCGAAGTTCTGGCAGATGATTGGTAGGGGTACCCGGCTCCGGGAAAACCTGTTTGGCATCGGAATGCACAAAGAATCATTTCTGATCTTTGATTACTGTGGAAATTTTGAATACTTCAGAGCCAATAAGAATGGCACTGAAGGCCGGATGGTCAAATCATTGACTGAAAACCTGTTCAATGTCCGGGTGAAAATATCTCAGGCACTACAACATCTTGATTATCAGGCTGATCTATATAAAGCACACCGAGCAGAACTGGTGGATCAATTACACAAAGCCATATGTGACATTGATGAAATCCGTTTTTCAAGCCAGCTTCGAATTGAGTATATTCATACCTACAATCGCATTGAACGATGGAAAAACATCAGTGATAAAATGGTAAGAGAGCTGGAGGAACAGCTGGCTGCTTTGGTAACTCCAATTGATGAGAATGAACTGGCTAAACGTTTTGACTATCTGATGTATACTATCGAATTTGCCTATTTAAAGGGATTACCTGTCGGAAAACCCAAAGCGAGGGTGATCCAAACGGCTGAAGGATTGTCAGAAAAAGGAAATCTGGCTCAGGTACAGAAGCATGCAGAGCTGATTGCTCATATCCAGACTGATGATTACTGGGACAATGCCGATCTTTTTTCCCATGAGAAGGTGAGGGAAGCATTACGGGATCTGCTAGTTTTACTAGATAAAAATAATACTGAAATCTACTATACAAATTTTGTTGATGAAGTGATGGAGGTTGCTGAGTATCCCGGAGAGTATGGTGTGAGTGACCTGCAGAGCTACCGTAAAAAGGTTAATGCATACCTGAAACAGCATCAGGACGACTTGGTGGTCTATAAACTAAGGAATAATAAAGAACTCACTGAAAGTGATATCAAACATCTGGAGAAATTACTCTGGCAAGAACTGGGGACAGAGGATGACTACCATGAAACCTTTGGGGATGAACCCTTGGTTAAACTGGTTGCCGGTTTAGTAGGGCTAGAACGAGAGGCGGCAAACCAACTATTTTCTGACTTCATCAGTGATCAATCCCTGAATAGTCAACAGATGGAGTTCGTCAATCTGATCGTCAACCATGTAGTGGAGAATGGATCTTTGGATAAGACAATCCTTAATGACCATCCTTTCAACAAATACGGAAGTATCACTAAATTGTTCGAAGGGCAGATTGATACGGTTAAGCAGATTGTAAAACGGATTGATGAGCTGAATGACCGGATTGCGATTGGATAACATTCAGGACATGTATTTATCTAATTATAATAGATGCCGTATTCAAAACATTGAGTATTGATTAACTGGCCAAAGCTTTTATGCTTAATATTTCATAAATTCCAATAAATATGGAGGCAATATGCCAAAGAGAAAAAAACGTCCCCAGCTCAAAGAAAGTAAAACGTTTACAAAAGTGTTCAAAAATAAAACATACTCCATGAAAACTATGGCAACTTGACAATAACAGAAAGTATTACTGTTATTATAATAAGTAATACTTTTATCTGGAGGTAAAATGAAAGCATATGCAATTACTCCCAAAGGGCAGGTAACAATTCCGGTGTCTTTGAGGGAGGAGCTGAACTTGAAACCGGGTGATAAAATCATCTATGAAAAGTCATCTGGGGAATCTTAATGAAACCAGCTAAAAAAAACATGCTGGATGATTTCGGCTTCATGAAGAATCATGATTCTCAAAAAGTGGACGTTAAAGATATACGAAAAACGATCAGGAAGAAAATAGCCAAAAAGAGGTCTTGAAATGCAAAAGGTCTTTTTCGATACCAGCTTCCTCCTGAGGTATTATCTGAACGATGTTCTTGTTCAAGCTAAAAAAGCCAGATCAATGATCGAAGCAGCCATCAATGGTGATCTGGAGTTGGTAACAGATCTTGTGGTTATCTGTGAAATGGTCTGGGTGATGGATTCTTATTATGAGTTGGACAGACAAAGTATTGTTGAAAAGATCAACAATCTATATCAGACACCCGGTATCAGCGTTATCAATGGAGAGATTCTTCCGAATGCTCTCACTGGCTACGTTGAGAAAAATGTTGATTTTACAGATGCGGTGATAGCTGCCAGTGCTATATCAAACGGTATCAGTCATATTGCTTCTTTTGATAAAAAACATATGAAACGTTGGAGTGACTCTGGTTTGGAAAGAATTGAATCATTAGAAGATTTATTCAGCTAGCTGTTACTCACTGAATAAGAAAAAGAAATCCATCTAAAAAACTTGTGTTATCACACTCAATCCGGAGATTCCGCATAAAGAAAGGATAACAGGCCTCAACCACTCCGAGCGAAACCTTGCAGAAAACCATCTCCCTGATAAAAATCCGAGAATAACTGCCAGAATTGACAATAACCACCATCCGGTAGGAATTGTAGGGACTTTACCTACCCACCATTGAGCAATCAGGGACATTATACTGCTTATCGTGAAAAAAAATGCCAGCCCGGCTTTTAATTTTCCGGCATCCTCATTCTGCATCAGTAATACGATTGGAGGTCCCCCAATTGCGGCGATAGTTCCCATAATCCCGGAAAAGAAACCAGCGATTGCCATGGAACCTCTGTTAACTCCTATTGAAATATTAAAGATACTGATAACCACAGCCATCAGAACAGAAATACCAATAATCAATGCCAAGATCTGCTGACTGATAATCATCAGTAGCCAGGCTCCCACTATTGTTCCTGGAATCCTGAAGATGACAGCAAATATTAATTCGCCTAAGACAAAGTGAAAACGGTTAATATATAAAATACAGATACATAAAATCATGAATACAAATGATACAAAAAAAGGGACTGTTTCCGGAGAAACCATGTATAGAATCGGTGTCGCAATAATTCCGGCACCAAAGCCTATTGTTGTCTGTATTAAGGATCCTACAAATAACGTTATCAGGATAATAAGCAGTTCAATTTCCATCTATTTCTCATATTTAAATATTTTGACAAAAATACTTTGTTAGAGGGAAAAAAACAATGACACAGAACTAATCTATGCTGATACCAAAATAAAGAGTAAAGAATCAGGAATGTCCGGTTAGGTTTTTGCAGAATATTCACTGAAATGGAATCCCTGATTCTTAGCATAAGAATTAAAAGAGTTTCTATGTTCGCTTCTCACTCAAACAAGGCTTATTTTCGTTGCGCTTCACTAAGAAGCTCTATTTTAATTCTTATAAGCACGATCCAGGGATCCCATTCCAGCTTTTGCATTAACCTAACTGGTCATTATTGGTAAAAAATAGATTTTTATTGCCTATCTTATACTCCTCATTAAGTGATAATAATTCCATTCCCACACTTCTAAATCGAGTGTTGAATTTTGGATAAATCAAGTCTACGAATTTTTCCATTGAAAAATTCAACATGAAATTTTTTTATTATTTTTTACTGCGATAAAGAAATCTTCAGTAATGCTTTTCTAAAAAACTTGTTTTTGTGTATTCTCAGATTTTAGTCAGGTTTATTGGGTATGCTTTAGAGACCTTCAAGTCATATTTTTCAAAGTACCTTTTTAATCGGGAGATATTAGCAATGTTAAAAAAGATTTTTGTATTTTCGCTCATTATTTTTTGGGCTTTTATGTCAAATGCTCAAGCCGAATCTGTTGAAAAGGTGGCCAAGAAATTTATGGATGATTTTTATGGTGCATTCCAAACAGCTCGGATAAATGACGCTGAAAAAAATGTTGCATGGGTTAAAGGGTTTTTTACCGAAGATTCAAAGATGTTTACTCATCCCTTTTTTCAATATGATGAGACACTAAGCGAGGCTGATTATTATACAGAGCCAATTAATAATAATTTAGCTGGAGTTTCAGTTGGACAGGAAGAAATTGCAAATGAAGTGATTGTACCCTTTTTAACTTATCATCCGGGGATGATACATGATGTGAAGACAAGAATCGTATCACATCAACAAAAACATGGGATTGTTAAGATCTGGCTGTTTTATGATTTCAAAGCTGCAATTGGTGTTGAATACACAGGTGAAAACACTCAAATTAATTTCCCAGGAGTTTCTATTTATACCGTTGATTTGTATGCTGCAAGAAGAAATGAGGACGGAGAAGTGACTGGTTATGGTAAGGTTATTGATGGACGAATTATTTTTGATAATTTGAAGTATATGACACAAGTTGGCATGCTGATTTGTAAACCACCAGTCAAATAAGCGGTGTATTTTTTTAGATTGAATTAATAATAGCGATTTACTGCCAGTGTCGCGAGATCGGGGGGCATACAATAAAGTAGATGGTTCCCCAATTTAAGATCGATTATTAAATAATTATAAATAGCCGATTATTTGATGATGTTGCATTTATTGAATGCTGACCAGCAGATTGAAAAAGAGTATGGAGGGATAATTATGACTTGAATACCAAACAATATGAATAGGTTAATCCCACTGCGTTATGTCCAATCCTACGTTAATCCTGCCTAAGCTTTCAATAATTTAATTGCCATTTCCCGGTCATTTGCAATCGTCAGAAATTTATCGAGTCGTGCTAAGTTAAATATATGTTTATGTTGTATATTGGATGACGCAAGAACAAACTTTTTCTCCATTTTTTTCAGAATTTTATAAATGTTGACAATCAATGCAATACCAGAGGAGTCAATTGTTTTTACATTCATAAAATCGAATAGAATTCCATTTATTTCGTTATTTTTAAGATAAGACGTCAAATATGATTTTAGCTCTGCGCTTTCTTCTGAATTCAGATTTCCATGGAAAGAAAAAACACCTATTTGATTTTCAATTCGTTCTTCAATTCTCATATTATTGCATCCAGGAAGGAGTTTTGAAAAATTTTCCTGTTAAGTTTATGAAATTTCCTTAATGATTTAAAACTATTATCCGTTTGTTTTATATTTTAGTGAGATTACAGATGGTGAAGCATTTTGCAAATATTTTTTTTTATTAATTATAGAAATGCATATATCTTCATTACTGAAATCATGAAAAATGATTTTCCAGTTCTTGTTCCAGAATTTGAATCTTCTTCTCAAGTTTTGATTTTGAGGAGTTCAATTGTTCAGTAATACTGGCAAGATTGTTATATAATATCGAATTTTCGATTGAAATTGCGACTTGAGAAATCAATAATGTTAATAATTCCAATTGATTAGGTTTGAATGCATTGGTGATGGAATTATTTTCAAGATAAACGATTCCTGTTAATTTTTGGTGACTGATAATGGGTAGGCAAAGGATGGATTTAGGTTGCTTTTCTCTAATGTAGCTATTATATGCGAACATACCATTTTTTCTTGCATCATCCAAAACAATAAGTTTGCGGGTTCTAATAACATAAAAAATGACGCTGTGAGCAATCTGGCTAAAATCATTCAGAGGAATGAGACAAGAAGTTGTTTGAATTTCCCTGTCTGCAATTCCTTCAGCAATAA
>Ga0307989_1000135_pt1 | contig 54020 bp, 46 predicted proteins | sample EllFjometagen185_FD_203164 | JGI IMG/M metagenome (GOLD analysis project Ga0307989, IMG submission 203164) | Marine microbial communities from Ellis Fjord, Antarctic Ocean - #185 | ecosystem: Environmental > Aquatic > Marine > Unclassified | place: Southern Ocean | collected 2014-10-08 | reverse complement strand
CGATAAAATAACAAACTGACAGTATTCTCAGTAAAATTTCAAGTCGACACCGACTGAAAACGACGGCAATGTCAACAACTACAGTAATTTTAAAAGGGGTGTCCCTTTCTTAACCGGACAGTAGTGAAATTTCATCATTCCTCAGAGATTATTAGCGGAGCTGTTAAACTCCGCCAGTTAAGTTATTTTTTCTTCTTATCAGCCTTCTCTTCCGACTTCGTTTCCCCCTTTTCGGGAATATCGATGCCGTTTTCTCTGGCAAGACTGGCCGACATGATGACACCTGGTTTCTCCACACAGATCACTGTTTCCGGTTTGTACTTCAGATCCAGCATGTAAGTGCCGAGTCTTTGACGAATCTGCTTACTTGTCACAATTACTGTTTCCATTGAATCCTCCAAATTGAGTTTTGAGCTAAGGGCGCCTTGATTAAATACTCTGATTTTGCTAGACATGCATTTCTATTTAAATACAATATCAATTAGGAGAAAAATTGTTTAAAGCTGCGATAGGCCATAGCGAAGATGTAGACTCAAAAGATGCAATTGAAGAAATACTGGAACAATGTCAGAAAGATCTAGGGGCGCTAACAGCTCAGGCCGGAATTCTTTATTCGTCCATAGATCAAGAGCATGAAGTGCTATTAAACGCCATTAATCAGGCTCACCCTAATATTGAGTTAATCGGATGCAGCTCTGATGGGGAGATTTCATCTGTTTTAGGTTTTACCGAAGACTCAGTTACTCTCATTCTTTTTTGTTCAGATGAAATTGATATCAAATCAGGAGTTGTTGATGTCCTCTCTGATGATTTTGAGCAAAAAGTTTCGGACGCGATAAAAACCACAACACAACGATCAGAAAAAGAAAACCGGCTATGTATCATCAATCCTTCTGGTCTAACCGCCAGCGGAGTTATAGTTCTCGAAGAATTTAAGAAAAACTTAGGAGAGCTTTTTCCAATTTTTGGAGGTTCTGCTGCTGATCAATGGAAATTTGAAAAGACGTATCAGTTTCATAAAAATACGGTTTTGACAGATGCGATCCCTTTTCTCATTTTTTCAGGGCCACTGATTTTTGGATCTGGTGTTAAAAGCGGATGGTCTCCTATAGGGGAACCCGGGATTATTACGCAAGTTGACAAAAATATATTATATAAAATTGATGATAAGACTGCGATAGAGTTTTTCGAACAATATTTAGGTGAGAATATTACAAATCCTGGGGAGTATCCGCTTGCGATTTTTGAAAATGAGGAGTCCGATGAATTTTATCTTAGAGCCGCAATTGCGCTTAATCAAGAAGACGGATCTGCCGTCTTTGCTGGTGATATCCCTATAAACAAAAAAACTCAAATTACGCTTGCGAACATAAACCAGATTCTTGCAGCCAGCAAAGATTCTGTAAACCAATCAATAAAAACATACAAAGGGGAAAAACCAGAAGTGGCCTTGTGTTTTTCCTGTGCAGGGAGAAGGCAAGTTTTGGGTACTCGCGTATCCGAAGAATATCAACTTCTTAAAGAACTCAATTCTGAATTTAAGGTTTTCGGATTCTATGGTTTTGGTGAAATCGCTCCAATTAGTAAAAATGGCCCTGCAAAGTTCCATAATGAAACCTTTGTGAGTCTAATGCTAGGGACTGGTTAATGTCAGAGAATCAGGAAGTTAAAAAATTACAGAAAGAAATAAAACTTTTAAATAAGAAACTAATGCGTTCAGAAGCGAACCGGATTTCTTTAGAGGAAATACGGGACCGCAATACTAGTCTTTTTGAAAAGTTGCATGAACAATTGAAAGAGGCAAAAGAGTCTGCTGAAAGCGCAACCAAGGCTAAGGGAGAGTTCCTGGCCAACATGAGCCATGAGATCCGTACACCCATGAACGCCATTATGGGAATGACGTATCTTGCCCAGCAAACAGATTTAACGCCCCAGCAGGAAGACTATTTGAGCAAGGTTCATACATCTGCAAATTCTCTCCTTGGACTCATCAATGACATTTTGGATTTTTCTAAAATTGAAGCAGGTAAGCTTGATATCGAAGCCGTAGATTTTGACCTGGGTGAAGTTTTAGATAATGTTTCCACTCTGATTAGTTTGAAGGCCCATGACAAAGGGCTTGAATTGCTTTTTCAAACCGACCAGAATGTTCCGATGCTGTTGAGGGGAGATCCATTGCGAATAGGGCAAATTCTGATTAATCTTGCCAATAATGCCGTAAAATTTACGAGTGAAGGCGAAATTGTAATTGGGACCCAGCTGCTTCAACAAACAGATGATCAGATATTATTGCAGTTTGCAGTCAGAGATACCGGAATCGGTTTAACCCCGGAACAAATTGGCAAACTCTTTCAAGAGTTTTCTCAGGCAGATGCTTCTACCACTCGGAAATATGGTGGAACTGGACTAGGTTTGACCATATCCAAGCGTCTGGCGGAACTGATGGAAGGAAAAATATGGGTTGAAAGTGAGGCTGGTAAAGGAAGTTCCTTCATTTTTACAACTGTTTTTACCCCCCCCCAGAAAGAAATACAGCATTCAACCATGGACCTACCTGAATTGGAGGGGTTGAAGGTGTTGGTTGTTGATGACAACAAAACGTCACGTCAAATTTTCAAGGATCTGTTAGAATCCTTTTCATTTAGGGTTTCTCTGGCCAATAGCGGAGAGGAAGCCATAGAAATCCTCCAGAATCTAGAAGAGTCATATCAGTTAATCCTGATGGACTGGAAAATGCCTGGTATGGGAGGCTTGAAAGCTTCAAAGGAAATTAAGCAGAACCTGAATCTACCTGCAACCCCCAAAATCATATTGGCAACATCTTACAGCCGGGATGAGGTTCTGGAAGAATCCAAAGGAATAGAGTTGGATGGTATCCTGATGAAACCTGTCAATCCTTCCATTTTACTGGACAGTATCCTTGAAACCTTTGGGAAAGCGGTTGTCAAAAAATCTACCCAGGATGATTTCATAGACGGGCTGGATCAGATTAGGGGGGCACGAATCCTCCTGGTCGAAGACAATGAAATTAACCAACAGGTTGCCCAGGAACTTCTGGAAAAAGAAGGGTTTTTCGTTAAAATTGCAAATGATGGGCAAGAAGGACTTGAAATGGTTCAGGCTGAGGATTATGAGGTGGTACTGATGGATGTTCAGATGCCGGTTATGGGAGGATATGAAGCCACTGAAAAGATCCGGCTGATTCCTGAATACAAGGAGATGCCAATCATCGCCATGACCGCCAATGCCATGGCACAGGACAAGGAAGATGCAATCAAATCAGGCATGAATGAGCATATTGCCAAACCAATTGAGCCTAAGAAATTATACTCAACTCTGGTTCAGTGGATAGAACCAGGAGACAGAGAGTTACCGAAATCATTCATTTTGGGTGAATCCGAGGAAAAAACCATAGACACTATTACTGAAATTCCTACAGACCTGCCTGGACTTGATACTAAAACCGGCTTGGCGAGAGTCGCCGGGAATGGGAAACTCTATCGAAACCTCCTAAAGAAGTTTGCTAAAAACCAAGCCAATTCAATCGAAGAGTTAAATAAAGCACTTGAAGATAATGATATCGAACTAGCAAAACGGATCGCTCATACGATAAAAGGAGTTGCAGGAAATATCGGAGCTACACATCTTCAAGCTGCAGCTAAAGATCTGGAATCTGGTATTCAAGAGGCAGGGGCAGACGTAGCTACTATACTCATTGAATCCACACGATCCCAGTTAGAACTTGTGGTGGGATCTATTCATGATTTAGAAGAAGGGCTCGATACTCCTGCGGATGAAACTGAGCCTACAGGTGATAAGGCTGAAATCAAAAAGCTAACCGCCCAACTTAAAAAACTACTTGAGGATGACGATACAGAAGCTGCAGAAGTTATTGAAGCGTTAAAAACACAGTTAAAAGGATCAGAAGTTGAACAGAAGTTGGTTCTGATTGAAGAAGCCACAGGTGAATACGACTTTGAAGCGGCTTTGGAAAAGTTAAATGGATTGGATGAATTGCTCAATCTCTAGTCTAATATTGTAGTGAGATAATGGCGGACATCACCGTCATTATCTCACTACTTCAGCGCTAAATTGTTATTTCAGGTCCGTCTAATTCAAAATAATCCTCTTTTTCGACTAATTTCATGTAACATTGACGCTCCCTAAAATCATCCATTATGCGGGTTTTTGTAATTTCCATCAGTTGAGTAATAATGGGCACTTCAATTTCCAGTGCACTTCCGATCTGGTAAATCTTTTTCTTTTCCGCTTCATTAATCCCCTCTTTTGCTGCTTGAAAAACCATCAGGTTTTTAAAGATCAGAAAGGCTTTTTCTCTGGACGTTTGCAGGGGTAATAATTCAGGGAGGATCATTTTTTTCAGGTTGTCCATATGTTCTTTTACGATCTCTTCCCTACGATCATCTTTGATGATGACCTTGATGTATTCCAACTCTTTTTTGGTAATAAGTCCGTCGGATAGAATCATTGCTATCAAAGCATCTCCAGTCCATTTTTTTTCATTTTCAGTCAGAGAATGAAAAAAGTTGTGAAAATAGACCTGGTCATATAAAACATCCAATTCAAGATGCTCTTCTGCGCTATGTTCATTTGCATTGGAAGACAGTCGCTCGTTCAACTGTTTGATTATTTTTTCTTGCTGCTCCAATTGCCGATCCATTTCATATTTTCCAACGGCAGATTTCAGGGTAAGCAGCAGATCATGTTTATCCCATGGTTTTGCGATAAACCGATACAGATTGGCGCCATTAATCGCACGTGTAATCCCTTCAATCTGACTTTGGCCTGTTAACATGATCGTCTGAGTGGACGGCAGTTTCTGATGAACCATAGTTAAAAACTCGTCCCCTTTCATCCCAGGCATGATAAAATCAGAGAGAGCAACAGCAATCTCTGATTTTTCTTCAGTCAATTCATCAATCAGTTTTAATGCCTCCTGACCACCTTGGGCAAATTCAACCACACAATTTTCCAACTGTCCAGATAGTTCATTATCCAAGGCATTAAGGATGATCTCCTCATCGTCAATACATAAAACAACTTTTTTGCTCATGACATATCCTCATTGATCAATTTGCAACGACAACTTCACCGGAAAGCAAGTATCCTTCCCCATTTTGAATTGAAACGTCATATCCCCATAATATCTTTCAGTAATTTGCCTGATAATATCGTATCCCATACTGCTTCCCTCACCGCCAGGATTGGTAGTGAAAAACAGATCAAACATTCGTTGTTGAATCTCCTGTGGAATCCCTGGTCCGCTGTTTCCTATCCCAATCAGTACTGATTTGTCACCAGTCTATTGGGAGATGTTTAATGTTCCCCGAAAATTCATCGTTTGCAATGCATTATAGCCAAAGTTTTACCCGACTTATGACACCTTATCAAGATTGCCCTATAATACTTCAAGGGAAAGGCTACTTCAGTATCACTGAGGTAGTCAAGTAATACTAGATACAACGTTAATGGCCCAAAAACCGTGACAATCGCCATTTCTTCCCATATTTATTCAACCTCTTCTGCACAACGTACAAATCCCGTTCAATGGTTAATCCAAAAGTGATCTGGTCCAGAATAAATGAACACAAAGTTGAGTTTCGTCACTCACCCAAAGTGAACTTCACAGGATTTTTTCAATTCTGGCCTTTCCATCGACCATCCTCCCCGGAAACTCAATAATAATAACCAATTTGGGATTTCCACCATTTTACCCCCACACCCTTCCATGTCATCTGCATCTAGGACTGTAACCATATCTAATCATAGCTATATCTTTGCTTCTTAAGATTTTTACTGGAAGATTTGTTTGTCCCGGAAGTTCACGGGAGTGCGTTCACTATTACTAGAGAATGGGCAAAGGTGGGCTGGGATTTGGGCTGGGCGTATTAAGACCTCAATTCACATTATCTTTTTCCTTACCGAAAGGGATGCGATACTTTTTCAGCTTGTTGCGCAGGGTGCTGGGGTTAAGGCCAGTCAGCTTTGCCGCTCCCTGTGGACCATTGATCTGGCCTTCTGCTATATTCAACGCTTTTTCCAAATAATCAATCGTGTATTGTTCAAAAGGTGGGAGTGCTGACAAAACAGGTGAAATATCCATTTTATCCTCATTAACCCAGGTAGCATTTTTTACCCCCAGCATTTCAAATGATACTTTGCCGGATTTATTGAGTATCAGTGCTCTCTCAACGATATTTTCCAGCTCTCGGACATTGCCAGGCCAATGATAATCCAGGAGCTGCTCCATGGCTCCTACTGCCAGACTTGGAATACTGCGAAGTTTCAAAGAAATGGATTTCTTCTCAAGAAAATGATCCACTAAGGCCGGAATATCAGATTTCCTAGCCCTGAGCGGTGGTATTAAGATGGGAAAAACATTCAATCGAAACCAGAGATCCTCTCGGAATTGCTTTAGAGTTAGCATCTCCTCAAGGTTTCGATTCGTTGCAGCAATGACCCTGATATCCACCCGAATCGTCTCTGATCCACCCACTCTTTCAATCTCCTGATTTTGTAAGACTCTGAGGAGACGGACTTGAGCTTCAGGAGTCAATTCACCCACTTCATCCAAAAAAATTGTTCCCTTATCGGCCCTTTCAAATCTCCCTCTTTTCTCTGATAATGCCCCGGTAAAGGCACCTTTTTCATGACCGAACAATTCGCTATCTAGTAGTGAACTTGGAATAGCACCGCAGTTTACGGTGATAAATGGTCCCTCAGACCTGGAAGAGGAGTAATGGATGGCATTGGCAATGACATCTTTTCCCACGCCAGTCTCTCCAAGCAAGAGAACCGCACTGTCATGTTCAGCGACCTGCTTGACCATGTTCATTGCTGTTCTCAGTCCGAATTCCCGGCCAATAACTTGATCACCGGAGATTCGCAGCATCTCACGGTGTAAATAGCGGTTGTTGTCGGCCAAAACATTTTTCAGCTGAGTCACTTCAGCGTGTTTTCGGGAGTTGGAAATCGCGATGGCAAATGGTTCACTGAGCAGATCTAAATATCGGGCATGTTCTTCTTTATATCGGTCATGACCTAACGTATGCATCGTGATACTGCCAAATGGCGTATCTTCAACTTTAAGGGTTAAAATCATTAGCGAAGAATCCTGCCCCGTAAAACCGTGAAACGCCAACATCGATCGACAGATCGCATGCTCTTCCGGTCGATTCAGGATAAGAGATTCCAGCTGTATTCCCTTATTGATCACCTCCGTCCAGGCCAACATCATCTCTTTTCCTTCGGGATTAAGAGGAGCTAGCCCATTAAGTCTCTTTCCCCCTTCATCCGTTGCCCTGGCGATAATTCGCAAGGCGTTCAATTCAGGCTCATAGTATTGCATGTACATCCCATCCACCGGCATTACCTTACGGATGGTATCCAGGCAAGCGAACATTGCATTTTCAATCTCCAGATAGCTGCAAATTTTCAGTGCACCTTCCATAAAAAAGGTCTTTTCGTCGATGGTCATTATTAAAGCCTGAAAGCGGTTGTTATCGAATGTGGTAATTATTTATCCAGTTTTCTTATTCGGTAATCAATTGTCAATATTTTTATCTCATTCGACAACACCAATCTCTTCTGGAAGCTAAATATTTGATATATTAACGATAATAGTGAGTGGCGCACAATCTGCAAACGAATGGATAACTATCTGAAATGTAATTATCAATATTTAAATCCTGGAAAAGAACATGAACTGGTTGGAAATCATCAATATTCGGTCTTCTAAATCGAATGTCTCGGACATTCAGTCCACTTTTAATGAATTAGTCAGGAACGCTCGGGATAAGTGGCCCGGAAATGATATCGTGCTCCTTCAACACTCCAGACTGGCATCAGATTATAGTATATTGATTCACCATCGGTCCAAAAATCCGGAAATCAGAGGAAGTCAACTGGGCATCCATTTGGTTTTTCAACTGAAAGAATTCGGTTATGTCAACCATACCATCTGGCAGGAACCCACAAAGCAAAAAGGCAAATAATGAAATCCAAAGCGCTCATTATAGCGCTGATTTTTATTTGGTGTAGTTCTTTGTGGAACCCCCAAGAAGCACAAGAGAGAAATTACATAATTTCGGGCAGTGTTCGTTATGCGGGAAAAGGGGACATAACCATTTTCCTTGTGAATGAAGAGATGTTCTCGCAACCCCTGATCGGTCTTCAGACAGTGGTATTGAAAACGGATTCAGCAAGCAATAAACCTATGATCCAGTCTTTCCAGTTAATGGCAGTTAAAGCCGGGACGTACGGTGTTCGGTGTTTTCAGGACACCAACGGCAACGGTAAGCTTGATCGCGGCCTGTTCGGGCCCAAAGAACCCTGGGGGATGTCCTGGAACGCAGACAAGCCCGCCAAATGGCCCAGTTTTTCGAATATTTCTTTCCAGGTGAATGCAAACACCGAGTTGATAACCATCAATGTAGACTAGCAAATCAGGAGAAAAAGCATGGAAATCTTTGAGTTATTCAAAATCGATTGGATTGGTGCCTGGTGGTTCTCAGCAGCATTTGGGATCTCCAATCTCTACTTCATCATCAAATATCCGCGCAGTTACTCAAAAAAGTTGTTCACATTTCCGAACTTTGCTTCGCGCTGGGAGAAAGTGACCTCTATTATCAGCATGGTTCTATTCATGCGGGGGATGATGATTTACACTGTCTTTATTCCTATTACAATCCATACAGCATGGTTTTATGCCGGTCTGATCATCTTCCTGGCGGGATCGATCTTCTACCTCAACGCCATGAAGGTCTACGCAGAAACAGCGGAGAATGTGCCGGCCGTAAAGGGTGCATACAAAATTACCCGGCATCCCATGCAAAACTTTTCGGTAATAATGTGGATCGGCGTCGGTATTGCTGCGACTGACTGGATCATTCTCTTGATCTGTATTGCCCAACCTTTCCTGAGTCGATGGTTTCTGGAAGCGCAGGAGAGATACTGTCAGGATCGCTACGGCCGGGTTTATCAGGAATATCTGATGAGAACCCCAAGATATATTCTTTTGTAATCCATTTGTACTGCAAATATTACGTCAATAAGGAGGCTAAAATGAACAGATTGACCAAAAGGCAACTGGTGAGAAGAACGATACTCTGGGTGATGTTTCTGACCTTTCCCATCGTGCAGATGTATCTGTCTCCGGCTACACCATTTCTGGGAGCCATGAAGGGGGTTCTGACCGGCAGTGTTTTGCTGTTTGGGACCTTGTTCCTTTCTGCGCTTTTTTTCGGAAGAGCGTATTGCGGCTGGCTGTGTCCGGTGGCCGGCTACCAGGAGGTTTGTTCCGATATTTCAAACAAACCAGTGTCGACCTTAAGATTCGACTTCATCAAGTTCCTGGTCTGGGGCATCATGATCGCGCTGTTCGTGATATTCTCAGTCAAGGCCGGTGGAATTACAACCGTCAATCCGTTGCATTCAACCACCCGCGGCATATCGATGGATAAGCCGGGAAAGCTGCTGGTTTACTACGGTGTCCTGATCCCCATCTTCCTCATGTCAGTGTTCATTGGTCGTCGCTCATTTTGCCATCACTTGTGCTGGATGAGCCCCTTTCTGATTGCAGGGAGAAGCATTCGCAATCTTGTCAACTGGCCCTCGCTACAGTTGGAGAAAACTGCACAGCAGTGTCCCCCGGACTGCGAGATCTGTAATCAAATCTGCACCATGAGTCTCGACGTGAAGGGAATGCTCAGCGCTGGAAAACTTGAACATCCCGAATGTGTTCTCTGCGGCGCTTGCGTTGACAGCTGTCCGGAGAATATCCTGAAATTTGACTTCGGAAGATCAGGCGCACTTGGTAACAGAACCGTTGAAAGGTGTTCAGCCGTTCAAGCTGAAAGAGAAATTGTATGTCATTAAATATTTTAGGATAAATCAGCCAAAAAACTAAGAGACTGGGGCCGATACAGTTCCGATAGTCATGGTATATGGACTGGAGAGCGGCAATAGTTAAATTGTCATAGAATGAGTTAAAATCTTGATTGATGCTCTCCATATCAGTCATATCATTTGCGGTAACTCCATCAAATAATAGCTAATCAATTGTTTTACCTAATCTTTTTCATGGAGTACAGTTGTCTCGTATGTTTACGGTTGTGCGCTTAATATTACTTGAGAATGGGCAGTAGTGGGCTGAGAATTGGACTGTAAATTCGGAATATCTGAATTCTATCTTGATTATCCCTATTAAAAAATTTAAAATAAATATAGCTTTCTAACTTTATGCAAATTCAATATGACTATGAAAAACTTACTTCAAGGCAATGAAAAATAAATTTCTGGTAATCTTTGGACTGCTGGTATTAATATCTCTAGTAGCCTGCAAATCATTACAAAATGAAGGCGGAACAGACTGGGTATCCGTTGAATTAACCATCGGCGATACCACCCAAAGTCATCAATATCACGCCTCCTATTCCGGAAAAACCGGTTCCGCTCTGATTTTAGCCGTTCCTGCCTATATCGATTCAGTCAGCCCCTCCAATTTCCTCTCTGAGAATTATGGCAGGGGTATGCTTGACTTAACCAGTGGGTTTGTTGAATTGAGTGTCCCACTCAATACACCGCTCCGTATTGTAGAAGTGGTCTTCACTGACGTCAGGACCCTGGGTGAAGCCACATCAGGACAAATCGTAGCTGCTGCAACTGGCATATCAGAAGAAATCACCATTAACAGTACTGCAGACAAGGTAACGGTTTTAATTGAACTGACCAACGCCACCCCGGGTTTCTTCAACCGTGCATACATAAAGGCTTCCAACGCCAGCGAACAGGATGAGTTAGCCTGGGTAGCCATTTCAGGCGATACCATTGTGGCCGGAACCAGCAAAGAACAAAGTCTCCAGACCACTATCACCAATGGCAGCGGCGCCAGCAGTGACGATACAGGAAGCAGTGTTGGAGCAGCGTATGTTTTCAACAGAAGTGACTCAATCTGGAGCCAGCAGGCCTATCTCAAGGCACCCAACGCCGAAAACAATGACGATTTTGGCAGCGCCGTCGCTATTTCAGGCGATACCATTGTTGTCGGGGCTCAATTGGAAAGTAGCAATCAGACCACCATAACCAGCGGCGCAAGCGATAACAACAGCCCACCCGGAGGATACGGTGCGGCGTACGTCTTTATCCGGAATGGGAGTGATTGGAGTTCACAGGCCTATCTCAAGGCACCCAACGCTGAAGCTGGGGACAAATTTGGTAACGTAGTCGCCATTTCAGGCGATACCATCGTTGTCGGGGCTCAATTTGAAAGTAGCAATGAGACCACCATCACCAACGGCAGTGGTGCAGCAAGTGACAACCTCGCCACAGAATCCGGAGCGGTGTACGTCTTTGTCCGGAGTGGAACCACTTGGAGCCAACAGGCCTATCTCAAGGCACCCAATGCTGAAGCGAGTGATAGATTTGGTAGCACAGTAGCCATTTCAGGCGATACGATCGTGGTCGGAGCCGCGGATGAAGATAATGCCGAGACCACCATCACCAACGGCAGCGGTGTAGGTGTCGACAGCGTCGCCGCCGCCGAAGCCGGCGCTGTCTATGTCTTTGTCCGGAGTGGAACAACCTGGAGTCAACAAGCCTATCTCAAGGCCCCCAACGCCGAAGCGGGGGACAAATTTGGCAGCGCGATTGCTATTTCAGGTGATACAATCGCGGTTGGAGCCCCAGAAGAAAGTAGTGCCCAGGCCACCATTACCACCGGCGCCAGTAGCGACAACAGCGCTACCGAATCCGGTGCGGTGTACGTCTTTGTTCGGAGTGGAACGACCTGGAACCATCAGGCCTATATTAAACCGTCCAACATCAATGCGGGCGATCAGTTTGGCAGCGCACTCTCCATTTCCGACGATACCATCGTGGTCGGAACCCCACTGGAAGCAAGCAACCAGGTCTCCATTACCAACGGTAGCAATGCCAGTAGCGATAACAGCGCAACTGCTGCCGGCGCGGCGTACGTCTTTGTCCGGAATGAAACGACCTGGACCCAGCGGGCCTATCTTAAAGCACCCAATGCTGACGCAATGGATTACTATGGCTTCTGCGCCATTTCAGGCAATACCATCGCAGTAGGCGCAGTGTTTGAAAGCAGTAACCAGACCACCATCACCAACGGCAGCACGGCCAGCCCCGATAACAGTGTTCCTGAAACCGGCGCTATCTATGTCATTACAAAAGACTGATTCCAATTCAACTCCCTCTTCCGGAAGCTGGGCCTGAAGACTCCGCGGGTCGTTATCCACATCTGAATCAAGGGATATATCGACGAGGTTGTTCAGCTTTCTGATACGTGCTTTGTGGGGGTTAGAAACACCCAGGGTTTCTGCTCCATCAACAATAACTGCTGCAGATCCAGCCAGTATACCAAAACCAATTTTAAGCCCAGCAAGGATCTTTAGCGTCCTCTTAAAGGGGGAGTGCCCGACTGCTGGAATTGCAGCACTAGCCGCTAGTCAGTTCTCTTTCAAAAACCAGCCAGCCCCCGTTCCAGTCTTTCCAAAACAAACGCTTTTTCCTCAGGGAACTTGTAACCCTCATAGTCGAAGTTAAAAAGATATTGTCCGGTGTGGTCCGTCCAGCCGTTATGTCCGTGATCGTAACAAACCCGCGAATTGAATGTAAGTTCGGACATCATCAGCTGAAGTTCGATCAACATTTCTTTTGTTTTCAACAATTGTAGCTCCCCTCTCAGGAATTCGTCGTGGATGGGAGTTCCCGGATCCGGAAAAAAGGGCCTGGACCTGGCATAGTGAGGTTCGATCTCGTTCAATACCCGCGCTGTGTTTCTGGCATGCTGTTCCCATCTATTAAAACCGCCGAGACCAGGCATCCAGTACTCAGACAGCTGAAATCCGGCTTCCATGGCCTTGCGCCCAGCAAAAATCTGTTCCTCACTGGTAGCACCCTTTTTTATTCTGGCTAAGATTTCATCGTCACCAGATTCCAGTCCTACATGTAGTCTGTCCAATCCGGCGTTGTGAATGGCCATTAATTCATCAAGTTCCCGATTAGCTATGGTTTTAGCGCGAGCATATGTTGTCACTCTGTTGAGAGCAGGGAAGGTTTTTCTCAGGTGCTTTAATACCTCAATCAATTTTTCCGGTTTTAGATTGAGGCTGTTGGCATCCTGTAAAAAAGCCGTTTCCCCGCCGGAGATTAACCAGTTGGCAACCAGTTCAAATTCATGAGAGATGGATATCGTCATCTCAGTGTTCATTACTTCATAGGCAACCTGCTGGTTGATCTCGCCATTAAAGCCCATCCGCTCTGACACTTCAACAAATTTATCCCGAATGGCTGCAACTGCGTCGATATCTTTCTTGATGTCTTCAACCGGGCGGACAGCATATTTCTCCTCACTGTACATACTACAGAATGTACACCGGTTCCAAGGGCAGTTCCTGGTGATCCTGAGCAACAATGAATGGACACCACCTTCGCTGGGTGGACGGTATATCCCTGATTCAAAGTAGTAATTTTCGACAGATTTCATCATTATCAGATTATAAATGTTAGTAGTCCTTTACTTAATGATAATTCTGACAGGACTTTTCTGTCCACTGTGCCCAGCCAAACGGCATCTTCTCAATGAGAAACACCTTCCCCTAGAGTCTTGTCCCATGGGGAAAACAGAATGTTACCAGTTGGCGTAAATGAGGATGAAATGTACCCCATTGACGCAGAATTGGTGATATCCAGGTAAGCTCAAGAAAAAAGTGCGTGCGACTTGTATATCCACACGGTTCTTAATACAATATACATATAGACTGCTCACTGTATTTTTTAGTCACTGGATTATTAAACCTCGGAGAACACGCTTTATGACAACGCTATTGACCGAAACCGGTGTTTTTACGATTGACGCCAACGTCAGTGGAGAAGAACTGTGGTTATCACCAGCCGCGGCTGAATCTGCAACCGGGTGGGTGTTGAAGGAGGAAGGTTTTTGCAGAGGCCCGCTCTGTGTTCCGATTTCGCCAACAATTAAAACGGAACTTGTTTCTAACGGTAATATTAATATCTCCGATTTTTGGCGACATATGAACAGACCCATCCTTCACGATGAAAGTGGAGAGGTATGGGTTTTAGGAGAGAGTGCTGCTGATCGGACGGCGCAATTGCAAAGTCTGGAAGCGCCTGATTTCACACTGCCGGATCTCCAGGGGAAATTCCATTCCCTGGCTGAGCATCGCGGCAAGAAGGTTTTTCTCTGCAGCTGGGCCAGCTGGTGAGGCTGTCGAGCTGATTTGCCCGTGTGGCAAAAAATCTATAACGAGTTTAAAGATAACAATTTCATCATTATTGCGGTGGCCATGGACAGCCGAAAAGGGGCTCCCGACAAGTGGATCCGTGATGCTTCACCAAGCTATGTTTCGTTGATCGATCGAGAGCATCACCTTGCGGATCTTTATAACATGGTGAATGTCCCGCAGGCAGTCTGGATCAATGAAGCGGGTAGAATTGTGCGGCCTACCGAAACAGCCGGGGCCTATGAAGCGTTTCGATATATGGAGCTGGCAACAGGCGCAGTGCCTGAAAATGAAGCCCAAAAAGCGAAACAAACTCACAGAAATTACTATGCTGCGTTACGTGACTGGATCGTTAATGGAGATGATAGTCACTTTGCCTTTGATGCCGAAGGAGCCCGCACGCACATACCCACAATGACGAGTGAGATGGCTCTGGCCCATGTCAAGTTCAGGTTGGGCCAGTATCTATTGAAGACGGGTAAAATCAAGGAAGCGGACCTATTACTGCAGGAGGCTTCTCGTCTACATCCGGATTCATGGACGATGTGGCGGCAATGGTCAAAGCCAATGGAATCTGGTCTTGCAGCCGGTCCTGATTTCTGGGAGCGAGTATATGCTCTGGGTGAGAAACGCTATTATCCACTGCCGGATATGGAGGGCATGCCTGAATAGGGTGTTTCGCTTTGTTCAGATTTTATGCCTTCAACATCATCTTGTAATGGGGCATATCCTTGGATAGAGAATACCTATCCAAGGAATTAACCACGAATGTCGGCACCTCTTTCTTGCGCGACAAATCAACAGAGCATGTTGTATAATTGGAATCATTCCTCCATGGGCTGTTAAACAGACCTATGAACAGATTATACTGGAAACAACCCGGAATATGATTCATCAGATGCAAACCAAACAAAATCAACACTCCCATACCGAGCAATGATACGCAGCATACCGGCTTTTCTCCTGGCTATCCTCCTTTTTACAGGATGTGCACCACAAGCCACACAACATTTTATCACACAATCCAATCGGCCGGCCGATGCCACCCGTTTTTTTCAGGAACTGGACAAGTCTGTTGAAGAGACCGATGGATTCAACCAGAGACGAACTCGGGTTGAGGGATTTCCCTACCTAGCCACAAATCGCTTTCTGCTATCGCTAAAAGAAGACGTTACGTCACCCTTGGCAATTGATGCATGGTTGACTCAAATGGCTGTGCTGTCAAAGGAAGCACGACACCAGGAGATCATGAACCTGCCCTGGGCAGTAATCGAGAAGCTCTGCCGAAGTCTTGAGCCTGACACAACACCTTCCAGGGAGTTGCTGAACCAATATGCCCGTCGACACGCCGATACACTACTGGCGAGCGACAAAAAGCAGGAAGGACTCTCATCCACCCTGGAAAACGAGCTGAATGTTCCTGACGATTATTCAATCGCCCTGCGTGTGGTGGGAATCTATCCGATAGCAGCCATCCCATTTGCTTATTTTTCAAACGGCTTTTTTAATCAGCTCAAATCCTGGCATCAGACACCCCCGGATCAGCTGAAAAAGCATGGTCAGTTGACCGCATTCCGGCTTCGAAACCCAATCGCACAAAACACCACCCGGATCGACGGCTTATTTCATCCCGATAATCTAGGCCCCCTCGACCTGCCCCAACTGTCCGATGAAGACAGGAAGGTGCTTGCACAGCGGTATGCCCCCGCAGTTATCCAGGATATTGTTGCAAACTACGACCGTATTGGGCAGGTCCAGTGGCAGGACTCAAACACAATCCGGATTGACACCTCAAAACCAACCGCCTATTTCTATCTCACTAATGCGTATCTGAAAGGGGAGCCCATCTGGCAGATCAACTATGTATTCTGGTACGAGGGGAGACTGGGTGATAATACACCATGGTTTGAGCGGGGGCTCGTCGACGGCATCACCCTGCGCGTGTCCCTGGATCGGGAAGGGCGCCCGTTCATGGTTGACCTGATGAACAACTGCGCCTGCTCCCACCAGTTCTTTCCACGAAAACAGATGGTGGCCGGACTGCAGGATCGCTCCTTCATGTTTGATGCCCTTGTCCCGACCTGGCTACCAGACGAATTTCCTGAAAAACCGGTGGAGATCCGGGTCAACACGGGTTGGCACCAGGTTCAGGCAATCGGCACCGAAACCAGCAACGCAGCAGAAACCTTGTACGATCTGCTGCCTTATGAAGTACTGGAAGCCTTGCCGGTAAACTCACAGGACAATAAAAGCATATTTGATGCTGATGGAATCGTTCATGGCAGCGACCGAGTCGAACCCTACTTCTTCTTTCCAATGGGGATATCCAATGTCGGAGCCATGCGCCAGAGAGGGCACCACCCAGTAGCATTGATCGGTCGGGCCCACTTTGATGATCCCTACTTGTTCGATCTAAATTTCAAATGGCACTAACCCGATTCTTAAACATACCTCTTCACACAACTTCATTTATGAGAAAACTACTACTGACGCTTCTGGCACTGTTCATCTCTGGAACCGTCGCCGGGGACGATAAAGTCCAGGAAATTGCCGCACTTAGAATGGACAAAGCCACCCTTACCCAGTGGAAACAACATGAATTCGAAGGCCTGACCCTCTATAAACGCATATCGGTGGATAACAGGGTCGCCATCAAGGCCGTCAGCCACGGAACAGCTTCAGCCTTTTACAGAGAGATGGAGGTGGATATCAGACAGTACCCCTACCTGTCATGGTCCTGGAAGGTCACAGAGGCAGCAGCAAATCCCGTTGAAAAACAGAAATCCGGTGACGATTTTGCAGCACGAATCTATGTGGTGGTAAAAACAGGATTATTCCCCTGGCAGGTCATCGCTTTCAACTACGTCTGGTCCATGGACAATGAACCAAGCCGGGAATGGGCCAGTCCCTACTCGGAAAAGGTTATCATGAAAGTGATGAATCGCGGTCAGACTGAATTCGGACAATGGCATACCCATAAGGTGAACATACTAAAAGATCTGCAGGCAACCTTCGGCCAAGAAATACAGTCCATTGACGGTATCGCCGTCATGACTGATATGGACGACACCGGAAACTCCGCAACCGCCTATTACGGCAATATCACCTTTTCTAAAGAAAACTAGGGGACGTTGCTGACAAAGTGCACAAACGCCTCCCTATAGCTGGTTACGCCTCCTGTTTCCACAGACCATGCGAGTTGCAGAAAGCCCTGACTTTTTTCAGATCTTTGCTTTTTTGAAACGCCAATCGACTACCATCCCTCCCCGCTAGGCCGCGAAAAATAAGAAAAGTGATCTCCTCCACCAACCTCCACCCATTTTTAAGCATATCATTCGTTACATCTGCGATTAATCCCTTTAAATTCTAGTATTTCAATTTCTTCCCTGCGATTTGCCTCACATTTGCTGACTTCCCGTTATTTACTTCTATTTTATTCTAATACGCTACAGTTACTCCAATTTAGGACAAATTTGGCTACAGGATTGGACAAAATTTTTTGGACTCCGACAAATGAACAGTATGATTAGAATGAGTCTCAACAAAATGCTCCAAGTACTAAGCGTGTCTCTGTTCGAACGAGTCGCTCTTTACGATCTCCTTGGTGAAACTCCCGCTTTATCCGATACCAGACACACATGGGGAAACACCCAGCTCAGTTTTGACGATCTGCTGGCCTCAAAATCTCCCAAAGCTCGAAATGTAAAACAATAGAGGTGTTTTATGTTTGTCATAAGTTTTCAGTATGTTAAAGGTGACCCTTACAAAAATATTGGCATTGAACATGCTATCTTTATGTTTTTATTTAAGGATTAAACCGGACACTAGTGACTTTACATCTGAAATTTCTATTCATTGACAGTCGCGCATCCCAGGTTTTTGATTCCTACATTCGCGGCATTGTGGAAAATATTAGCGACAAATTTATTTTTTTTTGCTTGACAAAAGTTTGAAACAACGCTAGGGGGTACTAGTGAATATGTTCATTTGTCTGTCGTGATTTCTCGAATTAGAAGACTTGATTCACAGTGTGATATTTCCTTCATTTCAAACACAAATATGGGGCCATCTGGAAGGCTATAGGAAGGTTTGAATTCATTGTAGTATAGAGCGTTATGCCAGTACCTTAATGAATATTTGAGGGGGACAGGATGAGGTCCGGGTAATGCTGGGGATCTCCGATTAATCAGTATCGTAATGAGATTCTATTTTTATAGAATTTTTGATTCATTTTCGAGTCGATTCTTAGCTCTGTATCAAATTTTATATAGAATAGAAGTATTATAACTCGCTTGTTTTATAAGATTTCACAAACCTGTTTTGAATGAATGAAAACGGTTAACCAAACTGAATACCTTTCATCAGGAGGGGACATGAAAATTTTTATTAAAAAAGGATTGAGTTTATTACTCATTAGCATGATGGCAATTACTTTTTCCTTCACAGTACAGGCCAAGAAAAACAAAGATCCCTATTTGGGGCCCACTGTTGAGGAATGCAAAACTAACAAAAGGGGTGATGAAAAATGTAAGATTAAAAAACTACATGGTCAGAAAGCGATCGAATTTATTTATCAGGCATTATTGGAGTCTAACGCGGCGATTGCTGAAAATGCAGAAAATATCGCAGCATTGGGGTTAGATACAGGGGATCTCCGGGAACAAATAAATATGCTGTCAATTGAGATTAGTGACAATGATGGAAAAATTGCAACCAATGCGTCTGATATTTCGGATCTGTTCTCTCAGCTTTCCGATTTTCAAACAACAACAGAAGAGCAGGCTCAGGACATATTGACTCTAAGAGCTGATTTAATGCTGTTGGAAAGTGCTTCAGCGGAACAAGCAATTGCAGTCCAAGGTCAAATTGGTGAGTTGCAAAGACAAATCACAGACAACAATGATGCCACGATGGCTTTGCTGGAAACCCTCCGAGAAATGGTTGAAAGTCAGGAGGAAGTACTACTGACGGTAAAAGGCCGAATCACAGAATTGGATAAAAAAATTAGTACCCAAGTCGGATTGTTACACGATGCGATTGCCTTGGTTCAGTCGAATTTAGATGATCAAGAATTATTCACCGTTGAGCAATTTCAATATGCCACGGACCAACGGACATTGATTTTAGCTGATATTGTCGGCCTCCAAACGGCACGGGATGAATTGGAACGAAGAGCAAATGAGTTACGGGGGCAGCTTTATGCCAACGAAACTAAGATCGGAGAAATGGAAAGTCAGGTATTACAGAATAGCGAAATGATCACTGAAATGCAGGATGATATTGTCCAAATCAGACTGGATCTTGCCCAGAAACAGGATATTTTAGAAGGCAATTGTCCGGAAGGCATGGCACTGTCAAGCATTAATCCAGACGGTTCAATTGCTTGCACCGCAACAGCGAATGGGATCACCAGAACAACGGTTTCAAACTACACTTTTTTATCAGCCGGAATGCACTATGGTGACTATCAACGTCGCTGTACTAACTGGTTTTTGGGTATTTGCACGAATTGGATTACTTATAGACCTGTATTTTATCACCATCAGACAGGTACAGTAAACGCCTACTGCCCGTCAGGATCGACTATGATCAGTGGTTACTCCTCTTCCTACGGCCTGGATAATGTCTCAGAACATATGGGATTGAACTACTACGAAGTCACGGCTACAAACAAGAGCCAGAATAGCCGCTATTTATATGCATACGGCACTTGTCTTGTTTTAACGTACCACTAGGATCCATATATCACGCGTGCCTACCCTGTCCCTCCTCAGTACTTAGGGGGGACCAGATTTTACTGATCGCTAATTATGGGGATAGGCTTTCCAGCCGTTGATTAGTCACCTGGAAATCGATTTAAATCGTCCGAATTAAATGCTAAAACCTCCTCCTTCAGACGGGTAGCTTTTAGCTGGCAGTTTGTTTGTACATGCTGGTATAGACCACAGACCCGGATCCCATAACTGTTTCAGTGAATAGAGCGGATAGTCTTTGAACAGCGTTTCAAATTCTTCTATTATCAGTTTCATATCAATCTCCAAGAAAAGGTGGCAGGATTGCTCCCGCCAATGATTTTGCTTCTTTTTCTTCGGCTCGGGTTTTGACTTCTCCATTGCTGGGACATCAACACCTCGTGGGGTGAAAAAAGTGAAATCACAGTAAAACCTTGTTTATTTGGGGCTTACAGCAAAAATCTGACGAATTTCCCACCCATCCCCCTCACACTACTGATTTGTATTGGTATTTAAACAATTTTCTAAATTAGGAAAACATAAACTCCAAAAGACTACCAACCCTCCCCGCTAGGCCCCAAAAACATTGAAAAGTTATCTCATCCACCATTTTGCCCCCAAAACCCTTCCGTATCATCTTCAGTACTTGCAGTAACTCCATCATTTCATAGATAATTTGCTGTTTCTATGGATTTTTGTTTGAAGATTCACTTATCCCGGAAGTTCACAGAAGTGCGTTTTATATTGCTAAGGAATGGTCTTTTCTGGACAGGAAAATGGACATGATTATTTTGATTAATGCGACTGGAGTTTCTATGATACATGATTATCTGATAGTCTTTTTCTTTTGAAAGTCATCCAGAAGAACTAATAATTATTATGAATTCAGCCACAGCCAGTCGTATAGATAAAGTGGACACCTCAGTGTTGCTTTAATAGTGCAGGCCGTTTATAGGTGAATCATGGAAGCACAGAAATACAAATTGATCCAGTTATCAAAGAAATATCAGAACAGACCCGACCCTGAAGTCCCTGGAAAAAGGCCTTGCAGGAAACTTACAGCCAAATACGAATTGCATGTTTTTCAAGTGGCCGAAGTTTGAGCGCTTCTTCGCCATGAGGGATTATATTCCTCCAATCTCACTGCTTGGAGGAAACAAAAGGAGCAAGGAATTCTCCAAGGTATAACACCTAAGAAACGGGAGCACAGGACCAGAACGGGATATATAAATGGTCGGCATTATTATCCGGTTAATCTCGTAAATACCAAAATAACCAATCATAATAGCTGAATGAATACCTAAGTAGAGGTTAGATATGCTGTTCTATTTTGTTTTGTCTGCAGATTTAGTTTTCGTTTGTTTGTCTATGGTGTTTATTTTTGAATCCTGCCGTGAACAAGAATTCAGAGCTGCCATTATTGCCGGCGCCGGAGTAACAGTTGGTGCGCTGATCATCTTGATGTCATATTCTTACCCGACATCTCTTAACTTTTTTGGGATTCTATTTTTACTAGCAACCGTATTTGGACTTGCCTTGTGTATTCCGGGCAGAAAGAACCATTCTGCTTTAAGGGGAGCAATGGGATATGCAGTAAAACAGGTCACCCGGTTTAATGAAGCTGATAGTGTCTTTGCCAGGGCACGGCTAAAGCCCGAAAATACAAAGGTATATAAGGAATATTATCGAAATAGAAAGGAACAAGAAAAAAGGGATAAACTTCGCCGGACAAAAGGCGTATTGGGGGTTCCTGGGGCTATTGATGGTTGCCATGCCCTCAACAATGCTATGCTGTTCGCTACAGATGAAGTGCCCAACATGCTGCGTAAATATGCCATCTCACACCCAGGAAACAAAGAAAAACAAATTGATTTAAGCGAGGCTAAGGCCGCTCGAATTGTCAAAAATTTTACTCAATACCTGGGTGCAAATCTTGTCGGGATTTGCAGATTGAATCCGAATTGGGTTTACTCGCATAGAGGTGAGATCCACGATGGCAATTGGGAGAATTGGGGAAAAGAGATAGATGATCTTCCGCCTTTTGCAGTTGTTATTGTTGTTGAGATGGAAAGGGATCTGGTGGTTTCTGCTCCTCATACCCCCACAGCCATTGAAAGTACCACACAGTATGCAAAAGGAACCTATATCAGCACGATTTTGGCTCGCTGGTTTTTCCATATGGGTTACAAAGGAGTAGCCGAGCACTCGAGAAATTATGACATCATTTTACCGCCAGTAGCTGTTGATGCCGGTTTGGGAGAGATTGGACGTCAGGGGTATCTGATTGCCCCCAAATATGGTGCCAGGGTAAGATTGTTCGCTGTTTTAACAGATATGCCTTTAAAGGTCGATAAACCAATTTCCCTGGGAGTGGAAGCGTTTTGTAGAAAATGTAAGAAGTGTGCGGATGCCTGTCCATCGCGTTCGATACCCAGGGGGGAAATGACCGAATGCCGAGGTGTGAAGAAATGGAAACTCGATGAAGAGTCATGTTACGATTACTGGTCAAGAGTAGGAACAGATTGTGCCGTCTGCATGGCCATCTGTCCTTTCAGCCGTCCAGATAGTCTATTTCATAGAACCATTCGGTTTCTCGTTGCTTATTCACTTGTGGCAAAGGTGCTTTTTCCGCATTTTGACAATTTCATTTATGGTAAAAAATGGAAAACCAGAAAAGTGCCAGATTGGCTTCGATATCCAAAACGAGTGATCAAAAATTAATTTGAAAAATAGCAATATCTGTCTATTGCCGACCAATCATTTCTTTTTCTCAAAAATCGAGTGTCATTTATAAAAAACGGGTTACCTCCTCCCTTCAGATCCTCAAGTGGCAAAATTATTAATGAAAACGGCCATCAGCGACCGAAATGATGTTGACTTTGAATACGCATTTTCTTATGATATTAGATCACTTTATTTATAGATGATCGCGTCAGGGCAGCGGACCTCCGGTTAAGGTACTCAAAGAAAAGAGCAGCTTAAGCTGGATAATGAAGAAGGGTTTAAGACTCTATCCCAGAACATCATAATGGATAGGCATTGTACCAACCAGACATGGTGTCACTTCTTGATATCTCCTGCTTATTGACAAAAAGAAGAATTTCAAGGGAAAGACATTTCTCGCGCAAACTACAATGGCGAATGCGTTTCGCATAGCCTTATCCGGGGGCATTTAGACCAATGGAAATCAAATTATTACCACGCGTTGATGATAACTTTCTCATAGACATGCACGTCCACATCGGTCCGGAGTTCATCCGGCGACGTTATAATGCGGCAACCCTGGCCGAAGAAGCGCGTCGTGAAGGATTCGGCGTTGTGATGAAGAATCATTTTCAGCCTACCACCGGTATGGTTTCGATGGTGAGACAGCCCGACGACAACATGCCACTGGTGGGCTCGGTTGCACTGAATCTAAGCAGCGGCGGAATCGACAAGCATGGGATTCGTTCGGCACTATCGGGCTGGAAAACAGATCTTGCAGCTTCCGCACCGGACAATGAGCGCTTTGTTGTCTGGATGCCGACAATTTGCGCTGAGTCACATCTCAACAGGTATAACCGCCGTGATATTGACTTAAACTGGGGGGTAGATCCTGAATTCACCGAACAAGTAGATTTAGGTGATGGGCTTGATATCATAGATGAGACAGGCGCTGCAAGACCTAGCTTGCTGCGTGCCCTAAGGGCCGTGGTCGATCGCGACCTTGTTCTGGCAAGCGGTCATTTGTCCAGTGGTGAGACAGTGCGTCTGGTTCGTGAAGCGCATGCTGCCGGCGTGCGGCGTATGATTCTGACCCATCCGCTCTGGCCTGGTATTCAGCTCGGACTGGACGATATTACCGAACTTTTCAAGACCTACGGCACCTATTCCGAGCTTTGCTTCACCAATCTGGCAATGCATGGAATTGATGATTTAACCATTGACGACTACATGGAGGTAATTCGTGCCGTAGGACCCGAAGGGATTCTTTTATCCTCTGATTGCGGGCAGACATTCACGCCGCCAGTGGCTGAATGCATGCGAACCTTCATTGGGATGTTAATGTCTGCCGGGGTTAGTGAGAACGACATTGTGCAAATGACAGTCATTAATCCCAACAGGCTTTTGTTCGGAGAATTTGAAGACTAGGAAGCCCCGGAGGGTTGGCTTCTTATCAGCAAACAACAATAACAACAACGAGAGATAAAAATGAGAATATTGCGATTGATCAGTGTCTTTTCTTGCGCGATGGTACTTTCGGCGCTGCCCGTTCTGGCAGCAGATATTAAAATTGGATTCCCTGGTCCCATCACAGGCAACCTGGGCTTTCTAGGTGAACATATGAAATGGGGAGCCCAACTGGCCGCTGATGAAATCAACACAAGTGGGGGCCTTCTCGGTGGAAAAAAGATCAAAATCATCATGGGCGACAGTAAATGCGCGCCAGCAGAGTCAGTATCGGTCGTCGAACGGCTGATCAGCCAGGAAAAAGTGGATGTTCTCCTGGGGGACATCTGCAGTGGAGCCACCCTGGCGGACATGCCCATTGCCAAACGCGAAGGGCGCCCAATGCTGGTGACAATTTCCTCACACCCGGCTATCAGCGAGAAATCAGGTGTCGGCGGAAATCCCTGGGTTTTCCGCACCTCACCAACGGATGCGATCATTGGGGCGCTTGGAGGCAAGGGAGTTCTGGACCAGGGCTTCAAGAGCGTTGCGTTTATCGCCGAAGATACCGACTATGGTCGGGCTGGTGTGGAAAGCATGAGGCAGGTCCTAAAGGGCAAAGTTAATATCACCTCGACCGACTTTACGGCGGCTGATCAGACCGATTTCCTTTCGGTACTCACGCGTTTACGCAGCCAGAAACCTGAGGCGATTGCCATCTACCTGTTGGACCGGCAGTTGTTCAACTTTATGAAACAGTATCAGCAGTTCAAACTTAAAATGCCTCTGGTTGGGCGTCCCCCACTTGGATCCGGACTGGTCACTGATCTTGTTAATAGCGGTGATTTCAACGGATCCTGGACAGTATTCCAGTATCTCGATTCCTATGACAGCAAGGAAAATACTGCATTTGTTGCGAGTTATAAAAAAGCGTACGGTCAACGTCCGCATTTCGCTGGATTCGCAATGTATGAAGGAATACAAATCATCGCGGAAGCCATTAAGTCAGCAGGTTCAACGGATCCGGAAAAGGTTCGTGAAGCGCTGAAAAACATCAAGTACGATTCCATTCTGGGAAAGATTGCTTTCGACGATCATCATCAAGCTCATAACAGCATACTTAAGATGACGATCATCGATGGTAAACTTAAAGTCACAGGCGTGGTGGGGCAATAGTTCCACTGTAACGGATGATCGGGAGCTATTTTAGATGTTTGATCCCCTGTTTATCGCACAACTTTTACTGAACGGCCTGGTTGTCGGGGCCGCTTATGGCCTGGCGGCAATTGGTCTGACATTGATTTTTGGTGTGTTGGAAGAGGTGAATTTCGCCCATGGCGAGCTCTATATGCTGGCGTCATATAGCCTCTTTGCCGCTGTCAGCTTCCTGGGCCTGCCCTATGGAATGGCCGTTCTTCTGGTGCTCCCGATCATGGCGCTGGTGGGCTTCGGGCTGTCCCAGGCGGCGATTTTGCCAAACATGGAAAGACCTTTCGAGGTAACAGTGCTGTCTACGCTCGCAGTAGCAATGATCCTGCAGAGCATCGTACGCCTGACCGCGGGATCCACTCCGGTGAATGTGGACACCGTCTTTGAAACCATGACATTCGAGATTGCAGGGATCCTGTTTTTCGGACAGCGAGTGCTGATCTTAATTGTGGCACTGCTTTCGATTATCGCGTTCGCTGTTTTTTTGCGCTACTCGCGTATCGGTCTGGAAATGCGAGCTGTTGCCCAGAACCGGCTGGCCTGTCAAATGGTCGGAATTGACCTGAAGCGTATCGCAAACTGGTCGGTTGTATGCGGCGTGGTCCTGACCGGGATAGCCGGTGTGACAATGGCGCCTCTTTTCGATCTTTCACCAGATATGGGTGTTGCGATAGTCTTCAAGAGCTTTGCAGTGGTTATCATTGGTGGCATGGGCAGCGCCTTTGGCGCGGTCGTCGCCGGGATACTACTGGGTGTGGTCGAAGCCTTCACGACTGGCTACGGTTCCGTCGCTGTGAGCGAAGGTCTGTTCTTCATAATAATGATCCTGGTACTTTTGATACGGCCTCACGGTTTGTTTGGCAGAACGGTGCGTATATGATACCTCGCAGCCCCTATCTGATCATGTTGTGGTGGCCGATTCTTGCTTTGGCCATAGCCTCGACCGGTCCGAGCCAGTATGTTCTGCATATTCTGATTATCGCCGGGATCTACGTCATCCTTGCCCAATCCCTGCATCTTGTTTTAGGCCAACTTGGGCTGCTGTCGCTTGGTATTCCGGCGTTCTTTGGGATCGGAGCCTATGCGGAGACCCTTTTATCAGTGCATTTTGGCCTGGACAGCCTCCTCAGCCTTGTGCTGGTGGCCGGCATTACCTTTGTTTCCGGGCTTGTGATCGGGGTCCCTTCCCTACGGTTGTCCAGCCACTCTTTTGTGATTGTAACCTTGTCTTTTGCGATGCTTCTGCAGGTGATAGCCTTTCACTGGGTCGACGTGACGCGTGGAGCCCTCGGCTTTCCCGATATCCCCGCACCGAGCGTCCTGGGATTTTCATGGACCGATAAGACTTCCTGGCTCATTGCGATCCTGATCCTCGATGTTGTCACCTTTGCCGCTTTCATTCGAATTAAAACATCACGTTTTGGACGGGCACTTGCGGCAACGAAGGGGAATGAGGACCTTGCGCGCGCAGTTGGTTTCAGCACGTTCCGAGTGAAACTGCTGGCCTTTGCTATTTCCGGAACCCTGGCAGGTATAGCGGGAACGGCTTATGCTCACTATATCACCTTTATCGATCCCAATGTTTTTGGCTTCTCTGTCACTGAAAACCTGCTGATTATGGTTGTTCTGGGCGGGAGCGGAACAGTTTTCGGCCCCATGATCGGGGCGGTGGTCTTCACTGTGCTGCCCGAACTATTGCGCTTTTCGCCTGAGTTCCGAAGTCTGCTCTATGGTGTTTTGCTGTTGATGGCCATGCTGCGCTTTCCCCTCGGACTGGGCGAGTTGACGTCACGCTTCAGAAGGAAGAAATGATGTCAGGAGCGATTTTGTCGGTCAAGGACCTGACCAAGAGTTATTATGGTGTTACCGCTATAGACAATGTAACCTTCAATTTGCCGTCCGGTGAAATCACAGGATTGATCGGACCCAACGGATCGGGGAAATCAACGCTTTTCGACTGTTTGTCCGGCATGTCAGAGGCGGATAGTGGAGCAGTCAGTCTGAATGGAGAGCAGATACTGGGGAAAAAACCAGAGGCAATTGCCCAGCGCAAGCTCATCCGAACATTTCAGAATATCACCATCTTCCCGGACCTCACCCTGATCGATAACATGCGAGTCGTTGCCCAGGCGCATTCCGGTTTTGGTTTCCTGAGAGAGATCTCCGGCGGTAGTTCGATACGAAAACACGAGGCAGAGGCAACGACGCTGGCAAAACATCTGCTGGAAGAGATCGAGTTGTTCGAACTACGGCAGCGCAAGGCTGGTGAGATGTCATACGGGCAGCAGAAGCTGCTGGTTATGGGAATGGCCATGATGGCCCACCCACGTATCGTGCTGTTCGATGAGCCCGTGGCAGGCGTCAATCCGACGTTGATCGAAAAGATGAAAAGCCACATTGTCCGCTGGCATAGCGCCGGGGTGGACTTTTTCATCGTGGAACACAATCTGCGGCTGATCATGGATCTTTGCAGCTCCGTGCTTATGCTGGATCGGGGCCGAATCCTGACGAAAGGAAGCCCGGAAGAGATTGTCAACGATCCGCGGGTAATCGAAGCTTATCTCGGAGGAGAACCGGTATGAGCAAACCACAGCCCACCCTGCGAATCAAGGATCTAGAAGCTGGATATGGTAAACTGCAAATTCTGTACGGTTTGACCCTGAACGTTGTGGATGCCGCGATAACAACTATCATTGGTGCAAATGGTGCCGGAAAATCCACCCTCCTCAAGGCAATTTTCGGACTGGTGAATATCACAGGGGGGGAAATTTTTTATCGGGACAGAGACATTACGGCTATGACCAGTCGCAACCGAATTGACCAGGGTATCTCACTGGTTCCACAGGGCCGGTGTAACTTCCCATTGATGAGCGTCGCTGAAAATCTGCGCCTGGGCGGAATGACCCGGAAATTGCCGAAAAAGCAGATCGACGAAGAGATAGAGCGCTTGGTTGGGCGTTTTCCCGCGCTCGGAGAACGCTGGCGCGTTGCCGCTGGCAATCTCAGCGGTGGAGAGCAGCAAATCCTCGAAATGGCGATGGTGCTCCTGAACCGACCGAATCTGCTGTTGCTGGATGAACCGTCACTGGGGTTATCGCCAAAAGCCATGGGTATGATCTTTGATGAAACCAGCCGCCTGGCCGAAGATGGGGTTTGCGTTCTGATGGTAGAGCAGAATGCAAACCAGGCATTGAAAAAATCCCATTTCGCGGTTGTTCTTGAACTGGGAAAGATGGGACTTGAAGGAACGTCTGAGGAGGTCCTGAATCACCCGCGTATCCGACAACATTTTCTAGGGTTGTAGCTGTCGTGATCGGCGACTGGTTTGTTCGGAATTGTTTTATGCCAGGCTAATTGATCCAATCAGGTTGATAGGTTTTTTCTTTTTTCGATTTTTGAATGAAAATTCGTGTGTCCCGGCAGTTCACTTAAGTGCGATTAAGCTAACCAGGGAATGGGCTTTTCAGGGCAAGGAAAGATAGACTCTATTGTCCCCATACAGTTTATATTCGCGAGAAACTTGTATGTTCAAATTATTCAGCTGATGTCTAGTTCAAAACGATAGCCAATTTTATGAAGAGTCTTGATAAACTTGGGTTGGTGTGTGTTTTTTTCGATTTTATTTCTCAAAGAGTTAATACATCGGTCTACACTGCGGGAGGTTACAAAATTATCCAATCCCCAAACCGAGTTTAAAATCTGGTCCCGGGTCAAGGCCCTGTTTGCGTTTTTTAAAAAAAAGGTCAACGTATCAAATTCCTTGGGGGCCAGTTCAATTTCCTTGTCTTTTTTCCTTAGTTTTCGGCGTTCACCATCCAATTGAAAATCACCGAAAAAATATTGCGAACTATCATTTTTTCGACTACGCCGCAGCAGACTGTTGGTTCTGGCCAGGAGTTCCTTTATACTAAAGGGTTTGGTTACATAGTCGTCGGCACCCAAATTGAGTCCAAGCACAATATCCGATTCCTCACTTTTGGCCGTCAGCATGATAATTGGCATTTCAAGCCCCTCATTGCGAATTGCCTGACAGATTTCATAACCATTCATTCCAGGCAGCATCAGATCCAGGATGATAAGGTCAGGTTTAAGGCTTAGCGAATTATTAAGTCCATCATCACCGTTGGAAGCAGTGCTTACCCGATAGCCCGAAAATTCAAAATTATCTTTTAATCCTCTCAACATGGAAGGATCATCTTCAATAATGAGTATGCTCTCGCCCGCCATAATGGTTTATTCTCCTCCGATGAATCGTTTTTAATTCTTTCCGGGCACAGGTAGTTGCAATCCGACAATTAATCCAGGGGCAGTCTAACCGTGAACACGCTGCCTTTCCCCTGTTCGCTTTTTACTTCAACTAAGCCGTGATGAGCTTTAACAATAAAGTTTACAATGCTCAGGCCCAATCCGCACCCTTCTGTTTGCCTGGACAGCTGTCGGTCCACTCGGTAAAATCGGTCGAATATCTTCCTGGTATCGCTTGGCGACATGCCAATACCGTTATCTTCAATCTTGAAAACGATCTGGGAACCTTCAACAAAAAGTCTGATGGTTACCTGTTTCTGTTCTCCTGAATACTTAACAGCGTTATCCAGTATGTTGAGAATCACTGTTATCATGGCGCCCCTGTCTGCTTTAACCGGAGGAAGATCTTCGGTTATCTCGACGGACAATAAACAACCTTCGGTTTTATATCTCGCTCGTAGGTTTTCAACCGCTTGATAGACTATTTCCGCAGCATTAATCTCTTCGAGTAGGAATCCGTAACTATTCCGCTCCATCTTGGAAAAGGTAAGAAAGTTGTCAATCAGATGGGTAAGCCGCACATTTTCCTTGGATATCAACTCCAGATATTCACGGGTCTGCTTTTCATTGCGGCTACGTCCTTCAAGCAAGGTATCGACAAAAAGTCTGATGGAAGCCAGTGGTGTTTTTAGTTCATGGGAAACCGTGGCCACGAAGTCGTTCTTCAAACGGTTTAGTTTCACTTGCTTAAATAATACGTATGCAATCAACAGCACCAGGAGCACTATGCCAACAATTACCAGGAACGCGATCCAGAAATAAGCAGCAATCCGCTTTTCCGACGATGTTGATAATGGATCTTTTCCCTTAAAAAAAAGCCGCGTTTCCCAATCCGGCATCTCTCGACCCAGATCCAGTTTCAGAAATGGTTCCTTTTCCCCTATGGTGGTTTTTAAAGAGACCTGCACTGTCACCTCTGGAAACGATACTCTTGAATTGATCAGGGATTCTATTTCCTGTTTGATGCGGCTGTAAGTATACAGCCCGGTTGTCATGACGTCGCGTGATGAAATTCCGTACAATTTTCCCGGAATAATGCTGTTAAGTACTGAACTTCGCATAAAAAGCCGATCGAAATCCATTCCCTCATTCAGGTGTTTTTCTCCTACAACTGTCGGAAACACCAGGGTATTGTCAATCTTCATCAACCTATCCATCAAAAACAACCGTTGCGAGGATGATAAAACAGGCTCGCTATAGTTTTCCACCCAGGCAATCAAGCGACCCAGCGTGTTTTTAAATTCAGCCGAATCTCGATTTTCTATCAAGTCGAGAGCCATCAATTGGGTATTGGGCGCTATCAAACGGCCATAACTATCCTTCGAGAAATGGTATTTTTTTTGGATCAGCTCCCCATTAATAATGCGTAAAGCGACCTGTTTTTGGTCTGTTTTCAAAAGACACCTGATTTGCCCTAACAAGGCCCGGGCAATATCATCTGCATCATTGGTTTGCTTAGCTATTTCTACATAAGAATCGATTGCCTGTCGTGGATCATTGTCCGTAAATTCCAGTTTCAGGGCCTTTTTCCATCTGGTGCTTGAATCAAGATTCGAGAAGGGTTTTATGACAATGATAGGATACATAAGCCTTCCGTCCGAGCCGAATATGATGGCACTATCACTTGAGTCCTTTTCCATTAATGTGACAAAACGGTCTCCTGGTGTGAGATCGCCGGATGGCTGTGAAAGCAATTCTCTTTTTTTATCCCAAAAACTTTTTAAATCAGGTTCGACTATAGATAGCTGAGATTGATAATGCTCAACAAGCTTTTGCCTAACGACCAGACGTTCATTGGTAACGGCCTGGGTCATAAACCAAAGCAAGCACAATGTCGGTACCGTTACGGCAAATGTCAACAACCCGATGATAAACCAGAATTCTCGATTATGGCTAAAACCCAAAGGAATAAAGTCGCTTTTCATTATAAAATTTGCCGATATTGCTAAATTTATTGTTTAAAAAGTGATTCCAACGCGCCTTCTTGAAAACTGGAAATAGATGTTGGTTTTACAGTTGTTTCTACCAATTCCCTGGTTTCGTGTTCTATGATGCTTTTGACTAACATTGTTTCCTTTTTGGAAAACCAGAATTCGACATCGATATTAACCCAACCCTTTAAATGATTGACTTCAGCTGTAGCTTTATAGCAATCAAAGGTGCCAGCCGGGACAGTAACTGTTTCCGTTCTGATGACATTCATTCTGATTTCCAATAATGCTTCAAGATGAGGAAAAAACACTTGATAAGACTTAAGGTACCCGATTGTCAAGGGGCCAGGATTTGAGTAATAGCCACGCTGAAGGCTATCAAAAACATGGCCCTTGACTGGAAAGCTTTTAAACCTTTTATTGCCTTGATGATTCGATCTGAATTCAATCTTTTCTGCACCGTATTTTACCTCAATTGTCCGAAGACCGGTTTTAATAAAACTAACGACAGGTCGGTGCGTGACCATATCGACAAAAACACGCCCATAGGATTTGTTAAGCCTATCCAATGTCTCGAAGCACCAATACTTTTTCCCTTTAATAGTTGCGACGTTAGCCGATATCAGGATTGATTTGTGAGGATAGGGAGAGTTAGGGCGAATTCCTCTCCATTTTTGGATTTGTCCGTCAGGCCAACTCACAATAGGCCCATTTGAAGGTGACTTCTGGTTTTTCACAGCCCGATTCGAGGCATAAGCATTCTCCGGTAGTTCAGTGTTTGGTAATGCTTTTGCGACAAATGTGGAATTGGGATCACCGTCGATTATCTCGGTACTCATTTCTGGTCGGAATATAGCCAGTAATGCCCTGGCCTTTCCAATAAATCTCGACTGTTCGGGATAATTCCTTACCAGTTTTTTCAGCGGGCCCACGGCTTCAACCCTATTTCCTTTTTTCAGCTGGCATAGCCCCAAACGAAACAAAGCTTCTGAAACGTCGTCCCGGCCAGCTTGAGAGTCGTGGATTATTTTCCCATAAATACCGATCGCTTTATCCAGATCACCGAGTGTTTCTTCAGCATAATTGCCCTGCTCCAGCAGGATAGAACCTGCCTGGATTTGTGACGCAAAGCCCAAAATAACCACCAGGCCTATCGCAATTACAAGTCTATATATTTTTTTCATAACGTTTCTCCATATATTGATTCAACATTGCACCGGACGGTTGGTTAAACATCTTCAAAGATGTTGGATCAATTATGGCAGAGAGATATTACCAAGTTGTTACGAACTTATCCTTTTTTTGTCTATTTTGTCGATTTTTGTCTTCCTGCAGCAAACAGCAATTTTAACCATCGAAGTGAAGCTACTATGTATTTTCGAATCTGTAAATTACAGTTCAATGTTTACAGCGCCGAGTCTCATTTTGGTAAGAGGGTCATAAGAGGGTCAGGCTTGCGTAAGTAAGAGGGTCAGGCTTGCGTAAATGTATATTGGTAATCACAAATCTACGATTATGCATTTATGCAGGCCTGACCCCAAAAACTGACCCCAAAAAGTGGCTCCCCAGCAGACATGCAAAAACCTGTTACGCCTTTTTCCTCTGCGTCTCCGCCGTAAATCCGTCATGATGATTTTATGTTTCAGCTCAGCTTATTGTTGACACTTCCAGAAAACCCGCTTGATTTTACCTGACCTTTTTCCTATAATCAGATCTTAAACGGAATATATGTCTTCAGGGCGGGGTGAAATTCCCCACCGGTGGTAGTCTCCTTCATGGAGAGAGCCCACGAGCGCCTAGCACCCATTGCCAGGGTCAGCAGATTTGGTTAAATGCCAAAGCCGACGGTTAGAGTCCGGATGAAAGAAGACAAAGGTGTTGGACGGACAGGTCCTCCTGTCCACGATGATTAGCTGTTATAGTTCATCGACCGTTTGCGGCAGGATAGAAGTTCGTCGCGAAAAACACATCCCAATGCAGTAGCCTGACAATCCGGCCACTGCTCACGCCCTGAGTCATCTCTTCTTCAAAATTGGATCGGTCCCGCAGATCACTGGATGATACGCTTGAACCGTCCATGGCCTTAACCAGAGATAAGGAGAAAAGAATGGCGCACATTTCAATCGAACAAGCCATCAAGGACATCGCTGCTGGAAAAATGGTGATCCTTGTAGATGATGAAGACCGCGAGAATGAAGGCGATCTGACTATGGCAGCAGAAGATGTCACTCCGGAGGCCATCAACTTCATGGCCAAATTCGGACGTGGACTGATCTGCCTCTCACTGACAAACGATAAGGCGGACTCCCTAGACCTGCCGATGATGGTCAGTGACAACACATCACAATTTCACACAGGTTTCACGGTCTCAATTGAGGCCAGAGAAGGCGTCACCACAGGCATTTCCGCTGCTGATCGCGCCACAACCATCCAGACCGCAGTAGCAGAAAACGCAACACCGCATGATCTGGCCCGGCCGGGACACGTTTTTCCATTACGTGCCCGAAATGGCGGCGTTATGGTCCGGATTGGTCAGACTGAAGGTTCGGTTGACCTGGCCCGTCTGTCTGGTAAGAGGCCGGCAGGTGTCATTTGCGAAATTATGGATGATGACGGCACCATGGCACGCATGCCGTCACTAGACACTTTCAGTGAGGAGCATGGCATAGGTATCTGCACCGTAGCTGCCCTGGTGGAATACCGTACCAAAAACGAGCGTTTCGTCAGAAAAGCCGCCGAGACCGTTATCCCCACAGCATTTGGCGGCGAATTTCGGATCATCGCTTACGAGAATGATTTTGATAATTTGACCCATATCGCCCTGGTCAAAGGTGAAATAGACTCTGAAAAGCCGATCATGGTGCGGGTCCATTCAGAATGCATGACCGGAGATATCTTCGGGTCCCAGCGTTGTGACTGCGCCGATCAGCTGCATAAAGCCATGTCCATGATTGATGAGGAGGGAAGCGGTGTTATCCTTTACCTGCGGCAGGAAGGACGGGGAATCGGCCTGATCAATAAGCTGAAGGCGTACGAATACCAGAGAAATGGGATGGACACCGTTGAAGCCAACAAAAAGCTTGGCTTCGCAGCCGACTTAAGAGATTATGGCATAGGCGCCCAGATGTTGTCAGACCTCGGAGTCAAGAAAATGAGATTGCTGACCAACAACCCCAAAAAAATCATCGGGCTGGAAGGCTATGGTCTGGCAATTGAGGAACAAATTCCCATTGAAATTCCACCTGGGCCTCATAATCGTGGGTACCTGAAATGCAAGCAATTGAAAATGGGCCATATGTTGACCGCGTTTGATTAAAAGGCAGAATAGCCCCTAATGGAGATCACCATGAATCGGATAGGCAAGCTCAAAAATCCCCAGGAGTTTGAACAAATCATCCGAAAAATTCCCAAGAGTGATCTCCATCTGCACCTCGACGGCTCCCTCCGCCTGGAAACCATCATCGATATCTCGAAAAAAGAAAAACTGAATCTGCCCAGTTACACGGTTGACGGTCTGAATGACACCGTCTTCAAGGACAAGTACGACAGCCTTGAAGAGTACCTGGCCACCTTCGGTTATGCCGGTGCCGTCATGCAGAAACCCGAGTACCTGGAGCAGATCGCCTATGAACTGGCCCGGGACGTTCAGGCGGAAGGTGTGCGGTACATCGAGGTGCGCTTCGCGCCACAGTTGCACATCAACAAACAGATGGATCTCAAAACCGTCCTTGAATCCGTTAACAGCGGGTTGGAAAGGGCGCAGACCGAGTTCAACCGGCAGACGGCAATCAAAGATGGTAGTGAGCCGCCCTTCTTCTACGGCATAATCGTCTGCGCCATGCGCTTCCTGGGGCCCTGGTCAGACTACTACAAGGGCTTTATCGATACCTTTCCCTATTCCGATATAAATGATATCTGCCGGATGGCAGCCCTGGAGCTGGCAAAGGGCACAATCAGGATGCGTGACGACCACGGCATCCCCATCGCCGGTTTCGATCTGGCTGGCGCTGAGGCGGGTTATCCGGCCTCACATTTCTGGGAAACCTTTCAGTTTGTGCACGAATCCTTTATGGCGAAGACTGTGCATGCCGGTGAGGCATACGGCCCGGAGTCTATCTTCCAGGCGATCACTGAACTGCACGCTGACAGAATCGGGCACGGTTATTACCTGTTTGACGAATCAAAGATCGGCAATCCGAAAATAAAGGACAAGAAGAAGTACATCTCGGATCTCTGCCAGTTTATTGCCGGCCGTCGCACCACCATCGAAGTGTGTCTGACCAGTAACATGCAGACCAATCCATCGATCCCTGATGTCAGCGACCACACTTTCGGGAAAATGATCCAGAACAACCTGAGCGTGACACTGTGCACGGACAACCGGACTGTGAGCAAAACGGATCTCACCCAGGAGATTATGCTGGCCGTCAACCATTTCCCCCTGAGTCCCAAGACCCTTAAAAACTGTATTGTTTATGGCTTCAAACGAAGTTTCTTTCCGGGGGCGTACAGCGAGAAAAGAAAATATGTCCGGCAGTGCCTGGATTACTATGAAAAAATCACTGAGGGAGTGGAGGGGCTGAGCCTTTCATAACCCATCAGATCAGCTCAACGCTTTTTGCGCCCTCACCTGGATCATCTCGGCCACGATACTGACAGCTATCTCCTCAGGTGTATCAGCCCCAATATCCAGGCCGATGGGACTATGTACCCGTTTCAAATCTGCCTCATCAAAGCCGGATTCCAGCAGGTTTTTGTAAATGGTGTCCCGCTTCTTGCGGCTGCCGATCATCCCGATGTAAACCGCATTCGTCCTCAAAGCCTGGGCCAGAATATTTCGATCGTGCATGTGACCACGGCTGACAATGACCAGGTAACTGTTGTCATCGATATCCAGCGGCTGCATACAGGTGGCGAAATCAACGATAGGATTCAGTTCGATGGTTTCCGGAAAAAAATCCCGACTAAGAAGATCCGGGCGGTCGTCAAATACAGTTGTTTCAAACCCCACCTGGAAACCAACCACCGCTGTCGCCCTGCCCACATGCCCGGCTCCGAACAGGAACAATCGTGTTGACAACTGCATTGGCTCCACCCATATGTCTCTGCCTTCAACACTGAGCAGAGAGGGTTTTTCTGATTTCAATAACTGTTTTTTAAGGCCATCATCCAGCGTGTGCTTCTCACCTTTTGAGGAAACAACCTCCCCTTCAGCTTTCACGAGGTAGTGCCCTGTCTGACAGGCTGACGCATCGCTAAGATCAAGGTCGATCACATACCACACTGGTTGTCGGTCCTCCAGACACTGTCTCAACTCCCGACACCAGTTTCGCAGATGGTCATTCGGCTCCCAGTAATCCAGCAATACATCCACCTTACCCCCACAGATCATGCTGGTGGTACTCAGTTCGGTCTGGGTCATGTTGATATGACTGATAGATGGTCCTTTGCTGTCAAACAACCCAACAGCTGTTTTCAACACTTCCGCCTCCATCACGCCGCCACCAATTGTGCCCAGGATGTCGCCGTTCTGCCTGACAATCATCCAGGTTCCTGACCCACGGGGTGTTGACCCCTTGTGGCGAATCACCTTTGAGGTAACCACTACCTCCCCTGCCTCCAGGCAGTCGATCAAATCGAACCATAGATTTTTCATTCCCATCTCTTTCGAGTAACTAAGGGATCGTACAAAAATAACTGGGCATAATCTGTCCGCAAAAGTCCTATAAAAACTAGACATTTTGCAGACAGAATCCCAAGTAATTTTTGAGCCGACCCTAATTGAGCATTATTCATCTGTAAAACCGTGTGTTTGATCTGCGCTCCCTGCATTCCATGATAAACCAAAGCAGCGCAGGTTGAAAAGGCTATATGATGAATTGGACCAGAAACCACTCGATTTTAACTACAGAAGCTGAAAGACTACAGTGAGGAAACAGACTCAATCTGTTTCCGCTGAAATGTTACAGCTGTTTTTAAATTGACTTCTTATGGATAACAAAAAAGCAAAAATTGCGGGCATCATCCTGGCAGCCGGCCGCGGGCTGAGGATGGGCAAGGTAAAGCAGTTGTTGCCGATCAACGGCATCCCCATGCTGCAACATGTCATCTATGCGGCCCTGAACAGCCGGTTGGATGATGTAATCGTTGTCCTGGGAAGCGCTGGCTCAGAAATTCGAGAGGCAGTAGACCTGTCCAATGTTACCATTGTGGAGAATCCGAGCTATCAGGAAGGCCAGAGCAGCTCGCTCAAGGCAGGGCTTCAGACACTGAACCCGGACATCGATGCAGCCCTCTTTCTCCTGGCAGACCAGCCACAGGTAGATACAACCATAATCAATCAGCTGATCGCGGCCTACCAGCCTGATCAAACACATATCCTGCGCCCGAGTTTCAAAGGGAAACCCGGTAACCCGGTACTGATGAGCAGGTCTGTATTCCCAAAGTTGCTAGAACTGGAGGGAGATCAGGGCGGAAGAGGCGTTTTTCAATTTTTTCAAGACAGCATGAAGGAAGTGCCTGTTCAGCACGGAGGGATTCATACAGATCTGGATACACCCGCGGAATATCAATCCTTTATCCAGCAGTCCCCGGATCTTCCTGCACAACGCACCCTAAATACTGCAGAGATCAAACCCAAACACCTGCTGGATGTATTCACCCCTCGAAAGAACAGCGTGATCTCTTTCGTCGGCGCCGGCGGTAAAACGACAGCTATCTTCACATTGGCTCATGAACTGAAGGAAAAGGGATACCGAGTGCTGGTCACCACAACAACGGCCATGTACCATCCGGATCGTGATGATTGGGATTATGATAACCTGCTATTGCAAGAGGATATTCTTCAGGTGATGCTACCAGGAACGGAAAATGGCAGTGTGACAGTGGCAGCTGTATCTTTCGAAACAGATTCAGGCAAGATCAGGGGATACAAACCGGAACTCATTGATACGCTTTGGCAGCAGGATCGTTTCGACTTCATCCTGGTTGAAGCAGACGGCTCTAAGGGAAAACCACTTAAGGCACCAGCAGTGCATGAACCGGTTATTCCAGTTTCAACACAAGTTGTATTTGGATTGATCGGACTGAGCAGCCTGGATAAACCGCTATGTGAGGATTGGGTGCACCGTTCCCATCAGTTTTCAGAACTCACCGGGCTTCAGCTGAATCGGCCAGTATCTTTGAAGTCAATTGAAGTTTTAATAGGTGCTGCAGACGGTTTATTTAAAAACACACCCGACGAAGCAGGAAAAATCATATTGCTGAATGGGGCAGACACACCGGCCCTGGAAGAAAAGGGCCGGCATCTTTTGGAATCAGTCTGTCCAGGGAAAGACTCAGATAAGCGTATTTCTCTGGGACTTATTTGTAATCTGCCTGTTGTGGTCGTTCTTAACGACCCCTCTAGTCAGTATACTTGAACGCTCCCTTGATCTGGACCCATTTATTGTTCTGAATCTGGAACAATTTGGAGTCATAGGCTCCCTGATGGCTGGTTTTGGTATAGTGCAACATGACCCCATCAAAGATATCATCGGGAATTTCTCCGACAGTCTCCAGCGCATCGATGAACTTTTCCCGGGTCAGATCTTTACCTGCAGCCCTGGCTGCCACCTCAAATACCACTAACCCCTGATATCCAGCGAGAGATGGCTGATCAGGCGCTTTTCCGAACATCTCCTTATACCTTTTGATGAACGCCCTGGCCTTGGGATTGGGATGATCATCATAGGGATAAGGGTTCTGCCCGATGGCATAGTAGCCATCAGCTGAGAAACCGGCCTTTCCTGCAAGATAAGGAATGTATTTGGTGTAGGCGGGAGTCATACCACACATATCCACTTTCCACTGCAGTTTCTTGGCTTCGGCCAGCGCTCCAACCGTTTCCCGGATAACCGTAGCTGTCACAACCAGGTCCACATTGGCCCTTTTCAGTTTGGACATCTGGGTACTGAAAACGGTGGCGCCGCGTTTATAGGATTCTGCAGCTGTTATTTCCATCCCATATACCGCCAGCTGATCCTTAACCCCTTTTTTCATGATGGCACCCATCTCATCGTCCTGGTACATAATACCAATACGTTTTTTGCCTTTCTCTTTGACAAAATACATGATCAGTGTACGTGCCTGATCGTAGTATGGGAGAAATCCGCCAAAACTGTAACGGTCATATGGATCGAAAAACAAGGATGCTGCCGTTATCGGAAGCATCTGAGGAATTTTCTTCTTTGAGATGATCGGCTTAGTGGCTGCCGCTGTCGGACTGCCCAGGTTACCGATAAACATAAAGACCTTGTCCTTGTTGATCATCTTGTTGGTCACCGTGATCGCTTGGGCAGGGTTATAGGCATTATCCTCAATAACCAGCCGGATCTTGCGACCGTAAATTCCACCGGCGTCATTGATCTCCTTCGCCTTCATCTCCATTCCCATTTTTGCCTGAACACCCCAACCGGCAATCGGGCCGCTGAGGTCCAAATGGGAACCAATCACAATCTCAGTATCTGTAATACCCACATCTCCAGCACTATCTTTTTCCCATGGCCATGTAAACCCAAAGACCGTCAGGCTGAGAGTCATTGCAAAAATCGTTGCCAGCAAGGCACTTCGCAGAAAAAAACCCTTTTTCATGATACGCCTCCTTACAGATTAATAAAGTCCAGCTCCACATGGTGCCGGACAGGGAAATCACCAGTAGAGAACGACAATTCGCCTCTACCGGAGGAAATAAAAATGAGCACCAATTCACCATAGAGCCACGGAGAAAACTAAGAAAAAACCCATGGCCTCTATGCCACTGTGGTAAAAAGTCACAGGGATTGTTCAAACACTGCTTTCCATAATCTATCTACAATAGTCCTGAAAGCCGGACATTTCGCAGATAGAATGTAAACCAATGTTTTAGCCGACCCTTAGGGATCGTTCAAAAATAACTCACATAATCTGTTTGCAAAAGTCCTAAAAGACGGACATTTCGCAAACAGAATGTGAATTAATTTCTGAGCCGACCCTTAATACATCGTGTCGATCAGGTCCTTGAATTTCTCGTTTACAAAGTTCCGCTTCAATTTTCCAGTGGGAGTGATCTCATCATCATCGGTGGTCAACAGAATGTCAATCAACCTGAACTTTTTGATCGTCTCTACCCTGGCAAAGTTTTTGTTGACAGCTTCCACCTCTTTTTCGATCAACTTGGTGATCTCCTTTGTGCGCGTCAGGCTGGCAAAGGTCGTAAATGGCACTCGCTGCTCCTGGGCGTATTCCATCACATTTTCCTCATCGATCATGATCAGGGCGGTCAAATACTTCCGCTGATCTCCAATCACCACCGAGTCGTTGATATAGGGACTGAACTTCAACTGATTTTCAATCTCAGAAGGGGTGATGTTCTTACCGCCGGCAGTAATGATGATATCCTTTTTACGGTCCAGAATGATCACGTGCCCATCCTCATCTATTTTTCCCACATCACCTGTGTAGAGCCATCCATCCACAACGGTTTCCGCTGTTTTTGCTTCATTACCATAGTAACCCATGAAAACGGTGGGTCCCTTCATCAGAATTTCGCCATCTTCAGCTATTTTGATATCCACATTCGGCGCATTTTCTCCAATGGTTCCGAACTTCACACGGTTCTTGTAGTGCATCGTAGCCACACCCGCTGACTCCGTCTGTCCGTATACTTCTCGCATGTCAATACCCAGCGAGTAATAGAACCGTAACAGATCGGGAGAGATAGGTGCTGCACCAGAGAGGCAGAACCGTACCCGATCAAGGCCAATGGATTTCTTGATATTGTTCAGCACAAATCGATGTCCAAGCTTGAACATCGCATTTATGGCAAAAGGCGGCGACTCCCCTCTCAATCGGTAGTCAGCCACTTTTTGACCTGCCCCGAGGGCCCATTTAAATGCCAGCTTTTCCAATGATGTCGAGTCCTTCATCCGCAACATCATGGTGGAATAGAACTTTTCCCAGATACGTGGTACGGCAAAATAAAAGGTGGGGGAAACCTCTCGAATGTCCTGGGGAACTGTCGCCATGGACTCGGCAAAATTGATGATGGTACCCGTAGCCAGTGGGCCGAAACCGGAGACATTCCGTTCCGCCACATGACACAGTGGTAGAAAGGTCAGAATCTCGTCAATCAGGTCATCTTCTGGCGGTTCAACCTCAAACAGAACAAAAACAGCCTCCATGATGTTGAAATGGGAAAGCATGGCACCTTTTGGCGGGCCTGTTGTCCCCGACGTATAAATCAGGATGGCAAGTTCTTCAGCCTTACACGAATCCACATGTTTGTCATAAAGACCCGGATCCTTTTCATCCGCCTTCTGTCCCATTTCCAGCAGATCGTCAAAACTGATCACCATATCATCTTTGAAGTCACGCAAACCCTTCATATCAAAAACAATAATCTTCTCAAGGGATGGGACCCTTTCACGAACTTCCAGGATCTTGTCCAGCTGTTCTTCATCTTCGGCTAAATAAAATTTCGCCCCGCAGTTGTCAACCACGTATTCCACCTGTTTGGCAGAATCGGTGGTATATATTCCCACGGTTACACCACCTGCTGCCAAAATTCCCTGGTCACTATATAGCCATTCGGGACAGTTCTCGCTAATGATTGCCACCCGGTCCCCATTCTGCAAACCAAGTTCCAGCAGTGCTGCTGCCACATAACGGGCTTTCTGCCCGTACTCCGCCCAAGTGATCTCCTGCCAGAGCCCAAGATCCTTTTCCCGCATCACCACGTTATCTGCCCACACCTTGACCCGGTGTCTGAAGAGGCGGGGAATAGTGTCAATACCAGCGTTTCTCAGTTCATGCAACTTTTCCCGTTCAATTATCGCCATTTCTTTTTCCTCTTCCATCGTTTAGTATCACGAACAGTGGCTTCCTTAACTCCCAGGTAGAACTCCTTAACATCTTCATTTTCCTTCAGCTCTTCGCAGGTGTTTTCCATCACAAACCGTCCCAGATCCAGAACGTAGCCAAATTGGGCCAAGGCCAAGGCCATACGTGCATTCTGCTCTACCAGAAGAATGGTTGTCTTCTGCTCACTGTTGATCCGTCTGACGATGTGAAAAATGTCGTTCATCAAGGCCGGAGATAGGCCCAGCGAGGGTTCATCCAGTAACATCAATTTCGGTCGCGCCATCAGCGCCCGCGCCATGGCCAGCATCTGCTGTTCTCCGCCACTCATATAACCTGCCAGCTGGTTGGTTCGCTCCCTGAGGATGGGAAAATAGTCACAGACCATCTCGACATCATTTTTGATACCCAGCCGGTCTTTTCTCAAGTAACTCCCCATCATCAGGTTCTCCCGCACGGTCAGGTCATCGAACACCTCCCTTCCTTCCGGAACATGAACGATCCCCCGACGCACTATGTCTGCAGGGGATATTCCATCGATCCGCTCGTCCTGGAATTCGATGGTTCCCTTTTCCGGCTCCAGTACCCCGGAGATGGTTTTTAAGATGGTGGTCTTGCCGGCACCATTGGCACCAAGGATCGTCACGATGGACCCCTCCTCAATATCCAGAGAGACCCCTTTGATAGCCATGATCGGCCCGTAATAGGACTCAATATTTCTGATTTTAAGCAAAGGCACCTTCGTCTCCTAAATAAGCCTTCATTACCTCAGGATGCGCCATCACCGCTTCCGGCTTGCCGATGGTGATGGGTACTCCGAAACTTAAAGCCAGCACACGGTCTGACAGGCTGGTCACCAGCCCCATATTGTGCTCGACAATGATGATGGTAATGCCAAATTCCTCCTTGATATCTGTAATCCAGAAGGAGAGGTCTTCCGTCTCTTCCATGGTCATGCCTGATGAGGGCTCATCCAGCAGCAGGATCTCTGGCTCCATGGCCAGCGCCCTTCCGATCTCCACTGTTTTCTGGGCGCCGTAGGGCAGGTTGGCAATTAACTGGTCCCGGTACTGTTGTAGTTCCAGGAAATCGATAATCTCCTCCGCTTTCAGGTGGCTGCGCATCTCCTGCTCCTTCACCGCCTTGGTGAAAAAGATCTCTTTGAGCAGGCTGGTGCCTCTTTTACGGTGCCGACCCAGCAGGATGTTATCCAGCACCGTCATATTTTTAAAAAGCTCAATATTCTGGAAAGTGCGGGCAATCCCCATCCCCGCTACAGCAGAGGGACTGATTTTGGTAATATCCTGTTCGTTCACCTGGATAGTGCCTTCGTCCAGGTTATAGAAACGACTCAGACAATTGAAAATGGTCGTCTTGCCAGCACCATTCGGTCCGATAATGGAATAGATCTCCCCCTTTTCAACATCAAAACTGACCTTGTTCAAAGCGGTCAGCCCTCCGAATCTCAGGGTCATGTCTTTTACGGTTAACAATGCCATATCAGTGCTTCTCCGCCTTGTAGTAACTTTTAACCCGTTTAAAGGTATCCTTTTTATAAAGTGGAAAGAATTCAAAATAGTGTTTGATTTTCATCCACCTGCCGTAGAGGCCCATCGGTTCAAACAGGATAAACAGAACAATCACCAGCCCCATCAGCAAAGGCTCCAGGCCGGGCTGACTCGCTATTGCATGGGGCAGGAACTCCTTGACAGCAATAATCACTCCAGGCAGAAACAGCAGAAAGGCCGCTCCCAGCACAGCCCCATGGAGACTGCCCAAGCCGCCAATGATAATCATGGCCAGATATTTAACCGACTCCAGAAAATTAAAACTCTCCGGTGAAATGAATGACAGCTTATGCGCACTCAACGAGCCGGCAATACCGGTGAAAAAAGCGCTCAGCGCAAAGGCTATTGCCTTAAATTTCATCAAATTGACACCAATGGCCTGGGAGGCCACCTCGCTGTCACGTATGGAAATCATTGCCCGTCCGGTGGGTGATCGCAGGATATTTCGAGCGGCAAACAGTGACAGAATCAGGATCAGTAAAGCCAGGTAGTAAAAGCTGAATTCACTGTCAAATTCGATGGGACCAATGGACGGTGGTTCCACCACCATTCCCATGTTTCCATTTGTCAAGCTTTCCCAGCGGGCTAAAACCTCCTCGACGATAAAGGCAAAGCCGATGGTCATAATGGCCAGGTACATCCCGGACAGCCTCACGGCGGGTAGCGCCACGAGAATACCAATAGCCGCAGCCATCAACCCGGCGAGGGGCATTGCCAGGAGAAATGGGATTCCCTTGGCAACCAGAATGGCTGAAGCGTAAGAACCAATACCAAAGAATCCGACATGTCCCAGGGAGAGTTGCCCGGTAAAACCAGTGAGCAGCATAATGCCGACGGAAACAATCGAATAGATGAAAACAACATTAAATTGGGAGATGTAATAGTCTCCAACGAAAACCGGAAGCACCAGCAGTAGAAACACCAGAGCCATGTACCACCGGAAATCACTGCGATACCTGAATATCTTGATATCCTCCCAGTAAGATCTCTTGAGTTCGAAACGCATATGGCTATACCTTCTTTTTTTCTTGAATACCGAAAAGTCCCTGTGGCCTCACCAACAGGATCAGAATCAGAATAATCCACGGAGTAACACTCTTCCATCCTTCCGGCAGATAAAACCCCGAAAGACTCTCTGCCACACCAATAATCAGCCCGCCGACAATGGCCCCCGGAATACTCGAAAAACCGCCCAGCACAGCCGCCGGGAAGGCCTTGATCACAAACAACCCCATGTACATATGAACAAAGGTGAGTGGAGATACCAGCACACCAGCAATACCACCAAGGGCTGCTGTTATGGCCCAGGTCAGCGTAAAAACCTTATTCACACCAATTCCCATATAAACCGCTGCCAGCTGGTTCTGAGAGGTTGCCCGCAATGCGACACCCGCTTTTGTAAACCGGAAGAATGCGGCCAGCACCAGGATCAGCAAGACTGTACACACAATGATAAAGACCAGGTCCTGGGCAATCACCAGTTCGCCGCTGCGCAGATATTGATCGGAAAATGGCGTTTTAAATCCCCATGTTTCAGTCCCCCACTGGGGAACCATACTCACAAACGCCCGGAATACATAGCCCAGCCCAATGGTGAGAATGGCAATCACAAACACCGGCTGGCCAATCAGCGGCCTGACGGTCAGACGCTCAATGCCAATCCCCAGGAGTCCGGTGACGAGCACAGCCATCAAAAAACTCAGGATATAGGACATGTGAAAGAAGGTGATGCAGGTAAACGCGATAAACGCGCCAAGCATCATGATCTCCCCATGAACAAACGAAAACACCTCCGTTGCCTTAAACAGTATAACCAGCCCCAGGGCGACCAGTGCATAAATACATCCGACCGAAACCCCTGTAATGACTGTTTGCGTGAACTCAACCAGGACCATAGGCATCCATAAATCTGTTTGTTTCTGTTAGTTCAAGTGTAAAGGGTACAAGACCCCATCGAGACCCGGTCAGGAGCGCCATTATCACAGATTGGCACTTTTCGGATAGTCACAACACGTCTCGGACCCCTGTCAGTGAGCCCAGTCTCAGAGCGACTTCATGTCAAAAAGCCCTTTCCCGGTTTTTGATTTCATGACATTGTACAGAAAGACAGACCCCTGTCAACAGTTCATTTAACTTTCCTAATTTTTCAAACCTCATCACACCTCATTATCAGCTACTAGACACTCGTTTTGATCTGTAATCATAGACTATTAAGGGGTATACAGCGCAAACCGCCCTGAAGGTTTATATAGAGGGGAACCAGCAGTCCAGCCAGCTCTGCCCTCTGATGGATCACCCCCTGAATTTTGAGATTCACGAGATTATCAGCAAAAAAATGAGAAGGCAACCACCAATAACCATCCTGTTATTATCTTACGCCGTTCTCCTTTAAAACTTAGTTTTACTAAATATATTCAATAGGTTGAAAAAGCGTATCTCTTCTGATTAACCTGTCTCCCATGAGTTCAGGACGTCAGACTTACCGGTTTTTATAATATCTGATTCCCAGTTTCATCCGGTATCGGGTCGGGAGGTGGTATAGGGTCCGAAAATTCATGTGGCATCGTATATGCAGACACCCGCTACCCGTCAGAAACACGCTTAGGGATCGTACAAAAATACCCTGGCATAATCTGTCCGCAAAAGTCCTATAAAAACTGGACATTTTACAGACAGAATACCAAGAAATTTTTGAGCCTACCCTTAATCCATTAGCCAATATTCTGCCTTTTTGCTATGCTTTGATGCATACTTACCCGGAAGAACGGGGCGGAAGAAGGCGCAGACTCAGCACCTGAATACCCAATCCAGACAAGGTTTCAGCCACATGCACTACATCTATTTTGTCATCACAAGCCTGTTATGGGGAGGGGGGTTCTTTCTCATGAAAAAGGCGGGGTTTGCGTTCGGCCCCTTATCTGTAGGAGCTAGCAGCACATTTGGGGGATCCCTGGTTTTATGGGTATTCTGGGCGATCAAGCGGAGCAAGTGGCAGATTCATCGCCGCCAGTTTTTCCCTCTGGCGCTAGTTGCTATATCAGGCTACATGTTTCCCTATGCGGCGCAGCCGTTCCTCGTCAACCTGATCGGCCATGGTTTCGTTGGCATGGTAATTTCGCTGGTTCCCGTGTTGACCATCATTGTTTCCATCCCGATGTTGCGAGTGTATCCCAGTTGGATACAACTGGTAGGCGTCCTGGTTGGCATGGTCTGTCTTGGCTTGATGGTTGTAGATGGACTGAACCGGCAAGCAGCTCCGCTTTATCTGCTTATGGCTATGGCTGTCCCGCTCTGTTACGCCATATCCAACACACTGGTCCAAAAGTACTTCCAGGAGATACCGGCGATTGTGCTTGCTGCTATATTCATGACCTCTGCAACGATCCTGCTAACCCCTTTGTCCCTGGTGTTCGAAAAGGTCACCATTAATGAGCAATTCCTGACAGCCGTCGGCGCCATTATTCTGCTATCTATATTTGCCCGTGGGATCGGTATGTTGCTGTTTTACAAAATGATCCAGGACAAGGGACCATTGTTTGCGGGTATGGTCACCTATGTCATCCCTGTTGAAGCCCTGATGTGGAGCTGGTTTGATAATGAATATGTCTCAATTGTACAGATCGTGACGATAAGCATCGTGCTGTTGATGGTGGGCATCGTGCAGCGGGACATCATCCGCCGAAGTAACAGCACCGCCTGATTTTTAAACCCTGCATTGTTGGTAACTATGATTGGCGTCTGCAAGAAATTGGAGTTAGGATGGATGCGGGTCGACCGATCGTTTTATTAAATGAATCAGAGACATAAATCCGCTTTCAGGCCTATTCCATGATGACTCAAATTCAAACCAGACTTCTTTTTTTACCCGTGTGCCTGTTATTGGCCATGGGGACCGAAACCAGTGCTGCTGAGTTGTTGATATACCCCGCGAGCAAGTCCGTTTCCTCTGGAGGGTACAACGCCACAAAGCCGGGACAGATTCCCCTCAGTCGTGTGGCCCGAGGCAAACGGGATATTACGTCAGCCTGGTTGGCCGGTGCGACAGATCGATACCCGCACGGTGTCCTTGGGGATGAGTTGGAAGGGTCCAGGCTTGTTGTGGAAACACCCGCGGGAAATCGTCTGCAGGTCGATCTCCCACGAACGCGGGTCTTTGAGGATCTGGAACCTCGGCTGGTGGACCTGGATAAAGATGGCAGGGATGAGATCATTGTTGTGGAAAGTGACACAGGGCTGGGTGCCTCACTTGCTGTCTATGGGATTATCAGTAAACGTCTGGTACGGAAAGCTGCCACTCCCTTTCTTGGCAGGCCAAACCGGTGGCTCAATCCTCTGGGCGTTGGGGATTTCAACGGTGATGGTCAGCTCGATATTGCGCTGGTCGCCACACCACACATTGGTGGCAATCTCCGACTTTATCAATTCAAGCAGCCTCACCTATCTCTGTTTGCTGAGTATTCAGCCGTCAGCACTCACCGCATTGGCAGCACAGAACTGGGGCTTGGACAGGTTATTCGCACAAGTCCGCGCGACCAGTTTCTGGTGCCTGATCAATCCCGCAGGTCCTTGATGGTATTAGAATGGCGCAGAAATGGCTGGCTGAAAATTGCCGAGGTGAAACTGCCCGGTTATCTGGGCTCTTCACTCAGGCCTTTGGGTGACAATAGGTGGCATTTTACGTTGGAAAACCGAAAAGCGTATGAAATACAGCTGAGCCGTTAAGCCAGTTCTTACATCAATTACATCATTCCATTTTACTATATACCCCATGCTTGAACTGATCCAATCATTTGGTTTCTCCAACTCCGACTGGATGATCGCCCTGATCTGCGGTTTTCTGATCGGCACAGCCAAGGCAGGTGTCGCCGGGACCGGGCTGTTGATCGTCCCCATCATGGCGATTGTTTTCGGAGGTAAAACCTCCACTGGAATCGTGCTACCCATGCTGATCACGGCAGACATTTTTGCAGTCAGATACTACAGCCGTCATGCTGACTGGTCATATGTTCTGAAGGTCATGCCTTGGGCGATTGTCGGAGTGCTGGTGGCCCTGGTTGTCGGGAACGTCGTCTCAGACGAGGTTTTCAGGTCGGCTCTGTCCGTCTCGGTGCTGGTTGGTGTCATCATGATGGTCTGGATTGACCTGAAAAAGATCGCCACCATTCCAGACTACTGGTGGTTTGCCATGATCCTGGGATTTCTTGGTGGTTTTGCCACCATGATCGGTAACGCAGCCGGCCCTGTTCTGTCGCTGTACCTCCTCTCCATGCGTATCCCCAAACTCCAGTTTATCGGGACAGCAGCCTGGTTTTTCCTGCTAATCAACCTGTTCAAGGTGCCGCTCCATATCTTTATCTGGGAGACCATCACCATCAAAACGATCACATTCAATCTGATGCTGGCGCCGGCTATCATCATAGGCGTCTTCGCCGGGATCAAGGTTGTCAAGATCATCCCCGAAAAGCCTTACCGATTCCTCGTTATCTCTTCGACGGCGGTCTCTTCCCTCCTGCTTTTTTTCTAAACGGTCAGAAACAGCGTCGACAAACGACAGTTGTTCGATTAGAATTTCGACACATCGACATAAAACGGAGGAATAGCAACCATGGATCTACACCAAAAGGTTATTTTAATCACGGGTGCTTCGTCAGGCATCGGCAGGGCAACCGCGGTGGCACTGAGCAGGCGGCAGAATCGCATCGCCATCGTTGCTCGCCGGGAGGCGCTATTGAAGGAGTTATCTGAAGAGATAAAGGCGAATGGCAGCGAAGCACTTATTATCACCGGCGATGCCCTTGATGAAGCCGTCGCGAAGGATGCAGTCCTGAAGACGGTTTCGCGGTTCGGACAGATTGATATGGCGTTGCTGAATATCGGGGCCGGACCGGCATTGAATACGGCGACGGCGACAACAGCAGAGATCAAGGACAACATGCGCCTGAACTATGATGCCATGATCAATTTCTTTCCGCCGCTGGTGCAGCAGATGAAACAGCAGGAGGCAGGTGGAGTCATTGCACATACAAACTCACTGGCCGGCTTCCTGGGAATTCCCACGCAGGGCCAGTATTCGGCGGCGAAAGCTGCCTGCCGCATTTTCATGGATACCGCGCGCATTGAGTTGAAACCATACGGCATCAGGGTGCTAACACTCTGTCCCGGTTATGTCGTCACGGAAAGAAACCGGCAAGAGGGCGTTTCAAAGTTGCTGACAATGAGCATGCCACAGGCGGCAGGGCACATCGTCAGAGCCCTTGAGGAGGAAATTCCGGAGTACCTGTTTCCAACACTGTTGAAAATGCAGATCCTGCTGGCCAGGTTACTCCCCAGGTTCATACTGAACTGGATTCTATCCCGGTCTGTTTATTCCGAACATAAAGAAATGAACTGATTTATCAAGCCAACGATTGATCACCATCCCATCAGGAGAATCAAATGAATGAAACAGCCCTTGCACTCATTGGCTATATTTTCTGGTCCATGCTACTACTGGCCTGGATTGTCGTTATTAGAGGTTATCTGACAGTGGCGGGAAATCGGGCTGCCAACAGTTTTCAAACAGACGGGACAGACGTCTCCCCTTTTTCAGGGCGGCTCTGCCGGGCCCATGCCAACAGCTTTGAGGCGTTTCCCTATATCGGTGGGATACTGATCCTGGCGCTGGTGACCAATCTCACCGAGGTTACAAACTCCCTGGCACTGGTGGTTTTGGGTGCCCGCCTCATTCAGTCAACCGCCCACCTGATTTCCACCAGCGCACAAGTCGTGCAGATCCGCTTTTTCTTCTTCCTGGTACAGCTGGTTATCTGCTTCTACTGGAGTATCCAGATGATACTGCAGTTTATCGGCTAATAGCGATAAAGCGTGTCTGCCATGAGCCCGTGGCAGTCACTGTCAGGCCTTTCGCCTGAATATCAGAAAATACAGGGCTCCCAGAATCATCCAGCCAAAATAGACCCCGATCGCCCAGGGCTTCAGCAGGGCCATGGAGATCAGCCAGGCTGGTATGATTGAGATGATGGCCAGTATTGGAACCACCGGATAGCCCCAGGTCTTGTATGGACGTTCCAGGTCCGGCTCCTTGCGGCGTAATACGATCAAGGATACTACTACCAGAATATAGCAAAGCAGCACAGCAGATGCCGCAGTATCAAACAGGACAATCAACTCGGTAAAGTAACTGCCAACAACTCCCATCACACCCAGGAAAATCAGGGCCACCGTCGGTGTATGGAACCGGGGATTGATGTATGCCAATAACTCGGGGATCTCCTTGTCTTTTCCCATAGCCATCAGGAGCCTCGACCCCCCCAGCATAAAGGCGTTCATGGTCGTCAATAAACCACAGATTCCTGCAGCCAGAATAATAATTGCCCCTTTTTCACCCAGGGCAATCTTCACCGGACCCATGATCGGGATATTGTCCGTATTTTTTGCCAGGCTTTCCCAGGGCACCAGTCCGGCGTTGACAACAGTCACCATGAAATAGAAAAAGGCCACGAAGACGATGGAAGCGGGAATAAGGAACACCATTTTCCGAATGGGGGCATTGACTTCTTCCGCTGCCTGGGGAAGGATATCAAACCCCATAAAGGCCAGCATGCTCAATGGCACCATCAGAAAGACGCCTCCCATGCCGCGCCCGAAGACCGGCTGGAAGTTGGCCAGTTGCAATTTCGGAAGTGCCGCCACGATGTAGATCAGGATTCCGGCGAACAGTATCAATGTGAACAGGAACTGTACCCGCCCGGAGAACTTTACGCCCAGAATGTTGATCAGTGTAAAAAAAATGGCGATCACGGCACCGGTCAAGCCCGGCGAGAGTGCCGGGTTGACTCCGTGAATCAGTTTGCCCAGGATGATGCACTCACCCGGCATCATGGAGGCATAGGCCAGGATCAGGATCCATCCGGCGAAAAAACCCGGGAACTTCCCCAGTCCCCGTTTAACGTAGATATACTCACCACCGGCCTTTGGCATCGCCGCCGTCAGCTCAGCGTAACAGAGCCCGATGAACATGCTCAGCACGGCTGCAATCAGGATGGACAGCCCCACTGCCGGGCCTGCCCGGTCCAGCATCACATTTGCAAGCACCGCCCAGGCCATGCCAACCATAGCGCCTGACATCAGCGTAAACATGGTCACCAGGGTCAACCCCCTGACCAGATTTGATTTCTCTTCCATTTTTTCCCCTCTGGATGATTTTAATTATGTCTCATAGGTCCTTTCAAAGTATTCCACCTTGTATTGGGACTTCTCAAGGGTATCCGCCGGAATCCACTCGATCCTTGGTGTAAAAACCAACTTTCCGCGCATCACACCCCTTATTTCCTGGGTCAGTTTTTCCAGCTCTGCCTCATCCGGCTGCCCGGCATACTCCACCTTGATGGTAATATTCTGTCCGAAAGACGGACCCGGGCTCGGCAGTACAATTCGCATCTCACCCGTGGTACGGGGTGCAAAGTTCTCAATCACCCCTTTGACCGCAGCCGGAAAAACGTTCACCCCTTTCACCTTGATCATGTCGTCGGTGCGGCCGATGACGTGGAATCGAAATCCGGTCCTCCCGCAGGGGCAGGGATCAGTATAGACCCGTACCATGTCCCGAACACGGTAACGGATCACCGGTGTCGCCTGGCGATTAATGGTGGTAAAGACCAACTCACCCTCAGCCCCATCGGTAATGTCGAGTGGTTCAAGGGTGTTCGCATCCAGCAATTCCGGCACCAGCGCATTCTGTGCACAGAAATGCAGCCCTTGAGACTCTCCGCATTCCGCTGCAATGTCAGCTCCGACATCCGCAAGACCATAAAAATTACGGGCCACAATGCCCCATGTTTTTTCGATATTGGCGCGTTCCTCATCGCTCAGAGCCTCACCGGCCAGAAAGCCCTTTTTGAAATTCAGCTGGTCCGGCGCTACCTTTAATACGTCACGAAGGGCCGCCTCCAAAAAGCGGGTAGCTGAGGGAGTGGAAAAGAGAACCGTTGGCCGAATCTCTCCGATCAGGTTCATGAACTTTTCCATCCCGGTACTGACAAAGGGGGCAGGAACCACGGTCATCCCCATGTGTTCAGCACCTGAGCACTCGGAAAGGCCTCCAACAAACAACGTGAAATTGGCCGGGTTAATCATTACATCGTCCGGCCGCAGCCCTCCCGTCCACGCGTGCCTGGCAAACATCTCATTCCAGAGATTTACATCCTCACGCGTCAGCCCGATCAACAGGGGTCTGCCGGTGGTGCCGCTTGTCCCCTGTATCCTGATGACATCTGTCATCGACGCACATTGGTGTCCACCGAGCCCGCCCACTTCCTCCTGTGTCTGACGAAGGTCTTCCTTGGTTGTCAGGGGAAACTTTCGTATATCGTCCCACTGAACGAAATCGTCCGGATGCACCCCCGCCGCGTCAAACTTCTTCCGGTAAAAATCAGATTTTTCATATACGTATTGCAACTGTGCTTTCAATCCTTTTGTTTCGAGATCTTTGAGGTCCGAAGCAGACATTGTCTCCATCGCCTCGTCCCAGTATTTTCTTTGATTCATCATTTCCTCTGGATCAGGTCATTCCTGTTTCAGCTTTCACTTCACACGGTATTGATTCGCCACACACGGGGAAGACAGCGGAAAGAAGCAAAAAGACCTATTCCCAGTGCCCGTTTCCGGTATAGTCCACTTCTATCCCACGTTGCACACTTAGTTGGATTCCAGGAAATTGTCAAATATAACCAAATTAGTGCTGTTTCCAATTTGTCCAGATAACAGTGCGTGATTGCAAAAAACAGAGACACGCTATACAATTTTAAAGGAGCGGCACCAATCCGATAATTCCCCTTTTCAAGGGGGCCAGGGGGCATAAGCGCTAAGTTATTTTAGTTGACATAAAAGCAATATTATTAAATACTTCTATCACACAATTAGATGGAGGTATAATATGTTAAAAGAAGACTGGCCAGTTTTGTTATC
>Ga0307989_1000134_pt1 | contig 54036 bp, 37 predicted proteins | sample EllFjometagen185_FD_203164 | JGI IMG/M metagenome (GOLD analysis project Ga0307989, IMG submission 203164) | Marine microbial communities from Ellis Fjord, Antarctic Ocean - #185 | ecosystem: Environmental > Aquatic > Marine > Unclassified | place: Southern Ocean | collected 2014-10-08 | reverse complement strand
CCACAATACTTCCTCTTTTGTCATTGCGAGAAACGAAGTGACGAAGCAATCTATATTCTCGCAAAGCTACAACACTTTGTATGGGATTGCCGCGGCTTTCAAAGAAAGCCTCGCAATGACACGAGACACACACGCTGCTACAGCAACAAACTGCTTTAAGCAAGGAACACAAACAACAATGGCTGAAATGAATGCTGTTTCTGAAATGGAAGCAGCTGAATATGACACAACTGTTTCAGGAAACACTTGTATAGTTATGAGAGCAATGAATAAGAAAAAAAATAAAACCCATCCAGATCTTCCATCAACTCCACCAGATAGTTGTGTAACTCAACCAGGAACAGGGATTTATCATGTTGTTGCTTGGAGTAGTACAGCAGTTGTTAATGGAACAACAATTACTGGATCATGTTCAACAGGTTATTCAGGAAGTTCAACTTCTTTAACCTGTACAGATGGAGACTGGGGATCACAATCAGGGGCTTGTACTTTAATACAATGCAGTGCAATTACAACCGCAGCTTCTGGAACTGGTTATGCAACTTGGGCATTAACTAATTATAGCACAACTGGAGTAGAAGGAACTTGTGCAAGTGGATACACTGGAAGTCCAACAAGAGCTTGTTCAAGCGTTGGAGAATGGGGTAGTGTTTCAAGTGCTTGTGCTCCGCAATGTGCGGCAGTTAGTACTGCAACTACTGATACTGGTTGGGCAACTTGGACATCAACTGATGTTGGAACAGATGATGTTTCTGGAACATGTGCAGATGGATATTCAGGATCTCCAACTAGAAACTGTGGATCAGATGGAGCTTGGGAATCAATATCAGATGCTTGCATTGGTCCATGTTCAGCAGTTACAACTGCAATTGAAGGTACTGGTTGGGCAACTTGGGCATTAACTAGTTCTGGAACAGATGATGTAGAAGGAACTTGTGCTTCTGGATATCTTGGATCACCAACTAGAAATTGTTCATCAGCTGGAGCTTGGGAATCAGTTTCAAGTGCTTGTGTTGAAGAAGCTGATCCTGGATATCAAGAATTTTTATATACTGGAGCTGTTCAAGAATTTGAGGTTCCAGGAACAACTAGTGTTGTGCTTCAGGTTTGGGGTGCTCAAGGTGGTCAAACTTATCGAAGTAGTGCTTTAGTAGATAGACCAGGTGCAGGTGGTTATGCAAAAGGCGCTTTATCTGTAACTCCTGGAGATACTTTATATGTTTATGTTGGTCAAAAAGGTGTAAATGCAACTAGTAGTGCGGTTGGTGCCGGTGGTTGGAATGGTGGTGGACGAGGTGGTGAATATGGAGGATATGCTGGAGGTGGAGGTGGTGCAACTGATATTAGAACAAGTACAGGAAGTTTAACTTGTAATACTTCAACTGATCCAAGAGTAATAGTTGCTGGTTCTGGAGGTGGATCAGCTTATACTGGAACTGCTTATGGTGGTGATGGAGGTGGATCAAGTGGCGAAGCTGGAGACTATGATACTTCAAATGATCATGAAGGACCTGGAGGAGGAACACAAAGTGCTGGAGGTTCTGGTAATAAAGCTAGTGGTTCTTGTGGACAAGGAGGTGATAATCCAGGTGGATATTTAACACTTGGAGGAGGTGGAGGTTCTGGTTGGTATGGCGGTGGTACTAGTGCTAATTACGGTGGAGGCGGTGGTTCTGGTTATATAGAAGGAGTGACTTCTGGAACAATGTCTAATGGCGTAAATATAGGACATGGATTTACAAGAGTTTGTTGGGGTGATCATTCCGCTTGTGACTCTACTTCATATACTAAAACATGTAGTTTAGTAATAGCTAATAACGCAACTTTTCCACAAACTAATGCTGGATCAAGTGGCAATGGAACTTGTGTTTCTGGATATACAGGAACAATTACTAGGTCTTGTCCTTCTAATGGTGTTTGGGGTAGTATTTCAGGAACTTGTTATCAATCTTGTTCTGCTTTACCAATTGCTGGTAGTTATGATAATGTAGATTCGTTTTCTGGAAATTTAACCCATGGAAGTGTTGCAACAGCAACTTGTAGTTCTGGTTATAGTGGAACTCTACAGTTAACTTGTAGTAATGGATCTTGGGGATCAGAATCTGGAGCTTGTTTAGCTAATTGTAGTAGTCCAAATAATAGTACTTATAATACTGCTTCTTGGTCAGGAGATATGAATCATGGAGATACTGTAACTGGTACTTGTGCATCAGGTTATACAGGAAGTGTTGAGTTAACTTGTAGTAGTGGATCATGGGGTTCTCAATCAGGTGAATGTGTTGTTCAATGTAGTGCTATTACAGAAGGAAATGAAGATTCTGGATATGCAACTTGGGCAGAAACAAATAGTGGACAATCTATTACTGGAACTTGTATTTCTGGTTATGCGGGTTTTCCAATAAGAACGTGTAATGATGTTTCGGGAACAGCAACTTGGAGTAGTGTTATAAACCCATGTGTGTCAGGAGGAGCGTCTGGTTTTGCAGAATTCAGTTACGATAGTGATGCTGCTCAAACTTATCCTATTCCAGCTGGTGTGAATAGTGTAATGATTCAAGTTTGGGGAGCAGAGGGTGGTCCAAAAATACAATATGGAGTTCCAGCTGATTATCCTGGCAAAGGTGGTTATGCTAAAGGGGTTTTATCAGTAACTGCTGAAGAAACTATTTATGTTTATGTTGGTGAAAAAGGTGGGTCAACAGCTGGAGGTTGGAACGGCGGCGGAGCTGGTCATATTTGGGGAAGTCATTATGGAGGCGGAGGAGGTGGTGCTACTGATATAAGATATGGTGGAACTGCTTTAAGTGATAGAAAAATTATTGCAGGCGGAGGCGGAGGAACTGGTTCAAGCACTGGCCAAGGAGGTGCTGGTGGAGGTACTACTGGAGGTACTGGTAATAGAGGAACTCCTGATCAATATAAAGCATACGGAGGAACTCAAAGCGCTGGTGGTACAGGTGTTGTTTCAGGAACTTTAGGCGCAGGAGCAAGCGCTGCTGGTCTTAGTTACTCTTCAGGTGGAGGTGGAGGTGGTTATTATGGTGGAGGCGCTCAATACTGGGGTTGTGGAGGTGGAGGAGGTTCTGGTTATATAGGCGGAGTAAATTCTGGAACTACAAGTTCAGATGCCAAGGAAGATAATGGTTTTGTGAGAATTTGTTATGGCGGACATGCGGCTTGTAGTTCTGGAAGTTCGAGTTATACGGCTTACTAATAATTCTAATTTGGGTGTCAGTATAACGATGTGTGAGTTTTTAATATATTGTGAGAGATTGTTGCATAACTCTTTTATTCATGTTTTTTTATTAAAGTTTTATGATGATTCAGATAGATCATTGTGAATGTGCTCTGGATTGCCGCGAATTGCTTTGCAATTCTCGCAATGACAATGCGTGTTTGTGTTAGCCACTAAGTGGTTTTGTTTGAATGCTCGATCCTTCTGTACACTGTGTGTTTGAAGGATGAAAATTTCACTTTCTCGGATGTTTATTATTATAAATTTCTAAAAGTTTTTTTGTGCTAACTTTTGTGTATCTTTGTGTGGTAGATAAACTACTATGTCCAAGTAATTCTTGAATTGATCTTAAATCAACGCCAGCATCTAATAAATGAGTTGCAAATGAATGACGAAATGCATGAGGCGTTGTTGTTTCCGGTAAATCTAACAATTTTCTAATATCTTGAATTAATCTTTCAAAAACTGTTGGAGAATATTTTTTTCCTCTTGAGCTTATGAATAATGGATCTTCTGGTAAAAGAGGGTAAGGACATTTTTTAATATATTCTTTTAGTTTTTCTGAAATGATTGGAAGAATGGGAACCAGTCTTTCTTTTTTACCTTTACCTTGAATTATTAATGAGTCTGTTGTTAATGGAGCTTGTTTTCTTTTTAAATTCATTGCTTCTGAGATACGTAAGCCACAACCGTAAATTAAAGTTAATAGAGCCACATCTCTGGCGATTTCCCAATCATATTTTCTTATATCACTAATACAATTAATAATTGTCTTTGCATTTTCTTGATTAATTGCTTTTGGAATTGGTTTACCTAATTTAGGGTTTTTTAAATTTTTGATTGCTATGTTTTTTATATTTTTGTTTTTTTCTAGAAATTTAAAAAATGATTTTATTGTTGAAATTGCACGTGCTGTAGAAGTATTTGTTAATTCTATTTCATATCTGTGATTTAGCCATTTTCTTAAATGGATATGGTTTATGTTTGCGAGTTGGCTACTGTTTAGTTCGGAACCAAGTACCATTCTTTCCAAAAAGTCGAAAAAATATTCAAGGTCTATTTTGTAAGCTTTAATGGTATGTTTAGATGCTCGTTTTTCAGAGGCAAGATATAATAAAAATTCGTTGATTAAAAATTCCACTATTTTTGTTTGATAAAAGAAAAATTGTTTATATGATTTAAGAATACTCTAATAATAATTTGAAATCAATTATGAAAGTAAAAATATATTGTTTGTAGGATGTTTTGATTTCAGTTGTATTAAAATATTTTGTGTTTTTTAATTAATAAATTTAATGGTAAAATATGTTTTTTTTAAATTTTCCCACAAGAACAAAGAGTATTTTATGGTTTTTATTACATTGTTTTTCGATGTCTTTAATAATTGTGTTTGCAAGATTTGTTTCAGATGATTTAAATCCATATTTTATTGTTTTTTTAAGAAACGTATTTGCAGTTTTTTTATTTTTGCCACTTATTGTAAAAAAAGGAATCAAGAGATTGATTAAAACTGATCAAATCGGATTGCACTTTGTTCATGGTGTTATTCAATTTCTATCTATGTACTTATGGTTTTATTCTGTAACTTTAACAACTTTACCAGAAATAACAGCTTTAGGTTTTATGCTACCTATCTTTGTCACTTTAGGTGCTATAATATTTTTAAAAGAAAAAGTTAATTTTGTTCTATGGTTAACTTTGATAATGGGTTTCACCGGGATGTTTGTTATTGTACGGCCTGGATTTATACATTTTAATCATGTTTATATTGTAATGACGGCTGTTGTTATATTATGGGCGGCAATATCCATTATTTCAAAATTTTTAGTTTATAAAGATAGTCCTGCTACAATTACTTTTTATTTTAATATTTTTGTTTTAATTATAAGTTTCATTTTTGTTTTTGTTAATAATAAATTTCAAGATGTTAATTCATGGCAATTGTTTATTTGTTTTTGTTTGGGTTTATTTTCTAATATAGCTTTTATAGCTCTAAACAAAGCTCAAAGCCTATCAGATATATCAATATTTCAGCCTTTGCATTTTACTCGATTAATTTTTGTGTCAATTATTGCTTATTTTTTATTTGGAGAAGTTGTAGATATTATGGCTATTATTGGTGTTGTAATTATTTTATGTAGTTCTCAAATGTTAATTATGTTTAAGAAAAATGAAGAAGAGATTTTGGTTTCTAAAGAGAAAACTGAATTGTTAATGAAAAAACGCGAACAATTTTTCAACATGGTTGTTCATGATCTAAAAAACCCCATAGGAGGAGTTCAAACCTGCATGGAAATGATAGAAAGTGAAAACACCAATCAAGGCAAAGGAGAATTAATCAAAGAAGTTAATCCATTAATAAATCAAAGTTTAACTGATATGAACGAGTTAGTTTATAAAATAATGGATGCTTCTAAAATAGAAAGTGGCCAAGAAATCAAGGTAAATAAAAAAGACTTTAATATTCAAAAACTTTATCAAGAAATTATAAACGCCTTTAAACTCAAAGCAGAACATAAAAATATTGAACTAAAAATCCAAATAGATAAATCAATTAGAAATAACACAATAAATAGTGATCCCAACTTAATAAAAAGAATAATAACCAATCTAGTTTCAAACGCTCTTAAATTTACTGATAAGGGAACAATTACTTTAAGTGCTAAAATAGAAGAATGGATCCTGAAACAAGTTCAGGGTGACATAGTTGATATTCAAGACAATAGTCTCTCCCGATGTCATCCTGAACTTGTTTCAGGATCCATAAAAAACAAAAAACAACAGCTTATCCTCTCAGTCAAAGACACAGGGCAAGGAATCGCAAAACAAGACATACCTAAAATACTTGAAGAATATGGACAAACAATAGAAGGTTCAAAAGAATCAACCGGAACAGGACTGGGTTTAAATATTGTTAAAAAATTCACTGAGGTTTTAGGAGGAAAATTAAAAATAGAAAGTAAAATCGGAAATGGTAGTGAATTTAGTATAATTCTTAAATCTTGAATTATATAGAAGTCCTGATTATTATTTGGATAAATCATAATAATAATATTTTGTAAAATGTCCAAAGAACAAATTTTCAAAGAAGCATTAGAGTTTCATAAAAAAGGTAAGCCAGGTAAGGTTGCCTTAGAATTAACAAAACCTTTAAATAATCAAAAAGATTTATCATTAGCGTATTCTCCTGGTGTTGCTGCTCCATGTTTGGAAATAGAAAAAGATCCTGATACAATTTATGATTATACCGCAAAAGGAAATACTGTCGCAGTTATTAGTAATGGTACAGCGATTCTTGGTTTAGGCGATTTAGGGGCTGCTGCTTCAAAACCAGTTATGGAAGGTAAGGCAGTTTTATTGAAGAAATTTGGAAAGGTTGATTCTATCGATATTGAAGTTGATACTAAAGATCCAAAAGAAATTATAAATTGTGTAAAATTAATTGCTGAAACTTGGGGTGGAATTAATTTAGAAGATATTAAAGCTCCTGAATGTTTTGAAGTTGAGAACGAATTAAAGAAAATATTAAATATTCCTGTTTTTCATGATGATCAACATGGTACTGCAATTGTTAGTGCTGCTGGGTTAGTGAATGCTTTAGAAATAGTTGGTAAAGATTTAAAAGATATAAAGCTTGTCATTAATGGTGCTGGTGCTGCTGCAATGGCTTGTTCTAATTTGTTAGAAAAAATGGGTGTAGAAAATATTATAATGTGTGATTCTAAAGGTGTTATTTATGAAGGTAGAAAAGAGGGAATGAATAAATGGAAAAAGCAAAAAGCAATTAAAACAAAAAATAGAACTTTAAAAGATGCAATGAAAAATGCAGATGTTTTTCTAGGTGTTTCTGTTGCCGGTGCTTTAACAAAAGATATGGTTAAGTTAATGGCGGATAAACCAATTATTTTTGCAATGGCAAATCCAACTCCAGAAATTTTACCAGAAGAAGCAAAATCTGTTAGAGATGACTTGATTATGGCTACTGGAAGATCTGATTATCCAAATCAAGTAAATAATGTAATGGGTTTTCCATATATTTTTAGAGGTGCTTTAGATGTTAGAGCAAGTGAAATAAATGAAGAAATGAAAATTGCTGCTGTTTATGCTTTGGCTGATTTAGCAAAAAGCGAGGTTCCTGAATATGTTAAAAAAGCTTATAATAATTATGATTTACAATTTGGTAGAGAATATATTTTACCAAAACCTTTTGATAAAAGATTGTTTGTAGAAGTTTCTGCCGCAGTTGCTGAAGCTGCTTGTGAGACTGAAGTCGCAAGAAAACCAATGTTTAATTTTGATTTATATAAAAAAGAGTTGGAAAGTAGGATTTAAATTAAAAATAGAAACATTATCCTGAACTTGTTTTAAGATTTATTTTTTCATTATGGATCCTGAAACAAGCTCAGGATGACATAGCGGGTTTAAACTAATTTTCACAAAAAATTTTCCAAAGCAACGACAAAATTTGAAGTAAAAACTAGTTTAAACAAGTTTTTCCATTATTTCGTCAGAAATATCATAGTTCCCAGTAACATTTTGAACATCGTCATCATCTTCTAATCTGTCTACAAGTTTGAGGATTTTTTCAGCTTGTTCTTGATTAGTAATTGTTGTTGAGGTTTTTGCTTTCCAATCTAATTTAGCTTCTTTTGGATCTCCAAATTTTTCAATCAAGATATCACGAACTTTTGTAAATTCATTCGGAGAACATATAATTTCATGCCAATTATTAGAGCTTTCTACTGAATCAGCGCCAGCTTCTACTCCAATTTCAAATATTTCATCTTCAGATATTTTATTGCTTTCATAGGCAATAAAACCAATTCTTTCAAACATATAACTCACACTTCCACTTGCTCCTAATGTTCCACCTGATTTTCCAAAAATAGCACGTACTGAAGGTGCTGTTCTGTTTTTGTTATCAGTAAGTGCTTCAACCATGATGGCTACTCCACTTGGACCATAGCCTTCATAACGAAGCTCTTCAAAATTTGAACCTTCGTTTGAAGCTGTTGCTTTTTTAATTGCACCTTCGATTTTGTCTTTAGGCATGTTTTGAGCGCGGGCTGCTATAACTGCATTTCTTAAACGTGGATTAAAATCAGGATTTGGTTCTCCTATTTTTGCAGCTACTAAAATTTCTTTTTGTAATTTGGTAAAAATCTTTGCTCTTTTAGCGTCAGTATTACCTTTTTTGTGTTTGATTGTTGACCACTTAGAATGCCCCGACATATATAACTCCTTGTTTATAAATTTAAATATTGCTTTGAATATTGTCGTCGCTTTTCACTTTTTAAATAAAGCCACGTAGAAGAGTACGCTAAACTTTTTTAAAAAGTAAAGTCTCCTAAATATTCTTCACACTATTTAATTTATGCGCGACGTTGCTTTTTGTGTGAAAGGAGAAATTCTTTATAATATGGAGTTTAAATAGAGGATGTTTGCTCGTCAAGTATTTTTCTGAAAGAAGTGTTTGTTAATTTTTAATGAGGTGATATTAAATTTTATATTATTGTGAATTTCGTTGTTGTTTTTCACTTTTTAAATAAAGTCACGTAGAAGAGTACGCTAAATTTTTTTAAAAAGTAAAGTCTCCTGAATATTCTTCACACTATTTAATTTATGCGCGACGTTGCTTTCTGTGTGAAAGAAGAAATTCTTTATAATATGGAGTTTAAACCTTAGTGCTCTTTGGGTTAAGGGTTGAAAGTGTTTGTTAATTTTTAATGAAATGATGAAAATATGACCTTTATCTTTATATGAAACAATACTACGCTTAAACCTTTATTGTCCCAATACAATACATTAATTAGTTTCTAAATGAACTATTTTAAGTAGATGTGTTTTTTTGGGATTGACTCTTTGTGAATTTTATGTATAATGTGTGAACTGATATTTTTATAAGTGGCTTTGGGATCAATGAGGTTACTAAAACAAATAATTATTTTATTAAAAAAAGGTTTAAATAAAATGTTAAAAAATTTCACAAAATCTACACTTAGTTTGTTTATTGTTTTATTATATTTAGTTTTTGGACAAGAGGCAAAAGCTGAGACTACTTTATTAGAGTCAGAAACAATAAACAATGCCAGTGGAGTTCTTGGAGTTGTTGAAAACAATTATAAAATAGAAGATAGTGCTAATGAAATTACAATAGAAGAAGATGGAAAAATAAATGGACAAATAATTGGATATACTAATGGTGGTTCTTACAAAGGTGTTATTAAAGTTAAAACAAATTATAATACTGTATTTAACGAAGGAGCAACTGTGTTTGGTGGTAGTAATAATTTGTCTGATGATCGTTTAAATACCATTCAAGTTTATGATAATAATGAATTGACATTATCAAATTATGTGAATTCTTATATTATAAGGGGAGGTTATGGAAGTAATTATAGTGTTTTAAATATAGAGGGAGAAGGAGATTTTTTTGAGTATGTTCAAAGATTTAATGAAGTTAATATAAAAAAAGACTTTACAATTTCAGATAGAAAAAAACTTGAATCAGGCATTAATACAGTAAACATATTTGATGATAAAAATCTTACTTTAGAAAAACAAATAGTCACAGACAAAGTAAAAGGTGATGGAACGCTTGTGATTGGTCAAGATGATAATTTAGAAACAGAAGAAAACGAAGAAACGTCTGTAACTTTGATAGTTGCTGATTTAAAAATGAATTTAGGTGCTTCAGATGATTCACTTGCAGAAGTTGATATTACTGAAAATGATACTCTTGAATTACAAAATCAAGCCTATGTAGGTAAAATAAAGGGTGGTGGTAAGCTTACTTTAAATAGTGATGGAATTCTTGTTTCTTCTGATGATACGATGACTTTAGGTGCAGATGGTGATGTTCTTGCAGAAGTTGATATTACTGAAAATGATACTCTTGAATTAGATAAAGCCGCTTATGTTACAACTATGAATGTAACTGGTACTTTAGATGCAACGGATGCAAATGCTGAAATAAATGGTAATGTAGTGTTAAAGGAAGACGGAACGCTTTCAATGTATCAAAATACCATAAAAGGTGAAAACACAACTTTAACTTTAGAGGAAAGTTTAAGTACTGCAGATTTAGCTCTTGGTAATGATACTGTTGTATTAGATAGTGTTAATGTAAATTCTTCTGGAAAAACTCTTACTTTAGAAAGTACTAATAAGGCTTATGTAAACAATTTAACAGTTACCGATGGTAATTTTACAATTGAAACTGATGTTGATACATCAAATATTGGTGCTGTAATAATTGAATCAGGCGCTGATACTTTGACTGGTACGTTAAAAGGCGTAAATACAACATTAATTGATAATAAAAGTTTAACTAAATCTACAGCAGGTTTGAGTTTTGGTACTGACATTGTACATTTGGGAGCAGTGGAAATTGGAACTGGTCAAGAATTTACTTTGGATAATATAGATGGTTTCTATGTAGATAATATCAAGGGTGCTGGTAAACTTACTTTAGATAGTGATGGAGCTCTTGTTTCTTCTGATTCTATAGTGTCTTTGGGTACAGTTGGTGAATCACTTGCAGAAGTTGATATTACTGAAGATGATATTCTTGAATTACAAAATCAAGCTTATGTAGGCAAAATAAAAGGTGATGGTAAACTTACTTTAGATAGTGATGGAACTCTTGTTTCTTCTGATAATACAATGACTTTAGGAGCTTCAGGTGAATTACTTGCAGAAGTTGATATTACTGCAAACGATAATCTTAAACTTCAAAAACAAGTTTATGCAAATAAAATAAAAGGTGCTGGTAAGCTTACTTTAGATAGTGGTGGAACTCTTGTTTCTTCTGATGATACAATGACTTTAGGTGCTTCAGATGATTCACTTGCAGAAGTTGATATTACCACAGGAGATACTCTTGATCTAGATAAAGTTGTCTTTGTTACAACTATGAATGTAAATGGTACTTTAGATGCAACGGATGCAAACGCTGAAATAAATGGTAATGTAGTGTTAAAGGAAGGCGGAATACTTTCGATGTATGAAAATACTATAAAAGGCGCAGATACAACTTTCACTTTAGAAAGATATTTAAGGACTTATGATGGTACTGCTGGAGTTAAACTAGGTAATTCAAATACTTCTTTGAGGGCTATGGCTATAAATACAGGCGGAGTATTATTTTTACAAAACACAGCTTATGTAACCAATCTAACCACAAACACTGGTGGAGTATTAACCACAGTAGATACTACTACACTTTCTGAAGTAACTACTTTGACAAATAATGGTACTCTAAATATTTATGATACTGATAATACTCTTCGTAGAAAACTTACAGCTAATTCTTTTAATTTAAACAGTGTTAATGGTAATGGAATTATTAATATAAAAGATAATGGAATAGTTTTTGCTGATTTAACAGCTGATAATAGCAATGCAGCAAGTACAATTAATTTAGCGGCAACTAATGTACTTAGAAAACCAACCTTTCAAATTAAAATTGATGGTAATAAAACTAATACAGCTTTGGCTAATCAAATAAACGTAAATACTCCTAGTATCTTATTTGTAGATCTTGAAAATAAAGTAAATATTTTGAACGGTAATATTTATACAGTTACAGAAAGTGCTTCATTTAATGCAGAATTAAAAATATATTCTGAAGATATTTTTAAGAAGTTTGTTAAGACTAGTGACAATGATAAATTAGTTTTAAGAGTTCAAGAAAAATCAGTATCAGCAAGAACTAAAGGAAGTCAGGCAGCTAGTAGAATAAATAATTGGGATGTTAGTAATATAACAGATGATAAAAGATCTTTAGTAACAAGTCTTCAAGACTTATCAACAGATAAAGAATTTGCGGATGCTTTAGTAGATTTATCACCTGATGTTTCTGGTGCTTTAAATCAATCTTCTTCTAATGCTATTGTCCAAAATATGGGAAATATAGGGAAAAGATTGGATACAATTAAAATAGCTATGTTGGAAGATGATGAACCTAAGGAAATATTATTAGCTTATAATAGTTATGATAAAAACTATAATACAAGAAATGCAACAAAAACAAATACTGCTAATATGTATAATTTCTTAAAACCAGAATATATAAAATCTGTTTGGGGTGAGGCGTTTGGAAATACTACTACCTTTGATGATAAGAATGATATTCCAGGATATGATTCTAAAACAACAGGTTTTGTTCTTGGATATGACGTAGATTTTTTAGAAAATTACAGAGCGGGAGTTTCATATTCATATTCTTTATCTAAAACTGAGAACAATACAACTAGTACAAATTCTCAAGATACATTAGATACTACGAGTCATACAATATCTATTTATAACTTATACGCTCCAAATAAGTTCTATGCTCAACTTGCTATTTCAGGAACAATGCATGAATATGATCAAAATAGGAAAATATCTTTTGGAGATTACACAAAAGAAGCTAAATCTAATTTTGATGGATTGCAAATGAGCGGAACAACAGAATTTGGATATAATGTAGTTAAAAAAGATAAAGAGAATCCAAGTAATAGTCTTGTTATAACTCCGAACATAGGTTTGCTTTATTCAGAATTGCAAATTGATAAGTACACTGAAACAGGAGCTGATTCAGCAAGCTTGGAAGTAGATCCTTCGAATTATCAAATGTTAGAAGGAAGAATAGGAGTAAAAATTGCTTCTAATAAAAAAATAAAAGAAACATGGTTAATTCAAAAATCTTTTGCTTTTAATGTGAATCATGACTTTTTAGCAAATAAACCAAAATCAACAGCTAAATTTGTTGAAGACACTGATTATTTTATATCTGAAGGAAATGAACCAGAGGCTACTAAATATAATGTTGGTTGTGGTTTAACAATTGAAAAAAATGAAAGATTCAGTATAGGTACAAAATATGATTATACTTTCAATGAAGAATTCAAGTCTCATACTGTTGCATTGAACAGTACTTTAAAATTTTAAAAATTTTTTAAAATTTCATCCTTCAAGCGCATAGCGCGCAGAAGGATTGAGCGTTTGAGCTAGGCCTTTCTTAAGGCTGTAGCGAAAGCGCGCATTGTCATTGCGAGGAGCACGAAGTGCGACGTGGCAATCTCTCGTTATGTCATTGCGAGAATTGCAAAGCAATTCGCGACAATCCCTCTTCTGTCATTGCGAGAATTGCAAAGCAATTCGTGGCAATCTCCCGTTGTGTCATTGCGAGAATTGCAAAGCAATTCGCGACAATCCCTCTTCTGTCATTGCGAGAATTGCAAAGCAATTCGTGGCAATCTCTCGTTATGTCATTGCGAGAATTGCAAAGCAATTCGTGGCAATCTCCCGTTGTGTCATTGCGAGGAGCACAAAGTGCGACGTGGCAATCTCCCTTTATGTCATTGCGAGAATTGCAAAGCAATTCGTGGCAATCTCTCGTTATGTCATTGCGAGAATTGCAAAGCAATTCGTGGCAATCTCCCGTTGTGTCATTGCGAGGAGCGGAGCGACGCGGCAATCTCATTCAACATAACTTATTCTTTCGTATTCCCAACATTGTCATTATAAAGCAAATGTTTTATCTTTTTAGAGAATTCAAAAATCAATCGTTAAATATGTTTAATAACCAGTTTTCTTGCTTCAAAAATCTGATTGTGATATTCTATATCTAGAAGAGAAGATTCTTAAAAGATATGAAAATTAAATTTTTTAAAAATAGTATGTTGATAACAACAGTTGTAATATATATTTTATTTTGCGGATTTCTTTTTTTGATGCAGAAGTCAATAATCTATTATCCTGACAATCAAGATTTTGAGCAGTGTGCGGGTTTCCGTGATTATGAAAAAATAAATTACAATGGAACTAGGTTTTATTTAAAGAAAGGTTCTGTTGATAAGGTTATTGCTTACTATCATGGCAATGCTTCTTCTGCTTGTGATAGAAGTTTTTGTAAATCAAGTTTTGAACAATCCAAAGCTTCAATTATTTTTGTTGAATATGCTGGTTATTCAAATGATAATAAAAAACCATCAAAAAAACTCATACTTAAAGATGTTCAAAATGTTGTAAACTATATTCAAGAAAAGTCTTTTAAAGATGTTGTAGTTTATGGTCAAAGCATTGGTTCAGGGGCTGCAAGTTATCATGCTTATATTGGAAAGGTTGATAGCTTAATTCTTGTAACACCATTTTCAAGTTTAGCTGATGTAGCACAATCAAAATATAAAATTTTCCCAGTAAAACTTTTATTAACAGAAAATTATAATAATGTTAAGTGGCTTCAGGGTTATAAAGGGAAATTAGTTATTTTGCATGGTGATAATGATTCCATAGTTCCACATAAATTTTCACAAAAATTGTTTGATAAAGTTTTTACTTTGGATAAAGAGTATGTTTTGATTAAGGGAGTAGGGCACAATGATATTTGGATGTCTGAGGAGTTTGTGAAGAGGGTTGAGGAGTTGTGTAAGGGTTGATGGTTAGTGCTTTTAGAAGTTTTATTAAAGTAAATTATATAAAACTAACTTTAATATTTTTTTCTAAACAAGTTGCAATTTTATATAGGAATTCCAAAGACGGTAATTGTTTATTTAATTTAGTTTCTAATCTGGAAATTGAAGATTGTTTTGTACTAATTAAATTAGCTAAATCTTTTTGAGTTAATCCCTTTTTCTTTCTTTCTACTACTATGGTACGAGCTATATCATTTAATATTTCTTCTTTTTTATATAATTTTGTAAATTCAGAATCTTTTTTTGATTCCTGAATAAAGTTATCTATTGTGTATTTTTTAGCCATTTTTAGTCTCCATAGTTTCATTTAGTCTTGTTAAGGCGATTTTTATTTCTTTTGATGGAGCTTTTTTGGATTTCTTTTTATAACAATGTAGAAGAATGATTGTGTTTTCTTTTACACTTACGTAAAAAATTCTTATCTCTCCACTGGAAGTTTTAATCTTAATCTCCCATAAATTATTTCGTATTAATCTAAATTGAACTCGTGGTGTATCAAATCCAAGTTCGGAAATACTTTTTATACAACCAGCTACTTTCACCTTATCTTTTATTTCCAAAGAATTTAAAAATTTTCTAATTGGATTTTTATTACCTTGGGTATAAAAAATTATTTTCATTATTTAAATTCGTAATTAATAGAATATAACAATTTTGTTATATGTCAACGACTTTTTATAGATTTTAAAAAAGAATTTTAATAAATCAATAGTTAGTTCTTATTTATCATAATTTAGTTATTGATGGTTGAAATAGATTTTCTGTTGTTTTTTAATTTTCGTTAAGAATACTTGACAGTATATGAAGTTCAAAATATATTTATATTATTATAAAAATTAGGTATTAGTTATGATAGATATGAATAAAATAGGTTTTGATAATTGGCTTACAGAAACTTTAAAGCAAGATAAGGAGCTTGCTAAGATGTTTTTAAAAGGTAGTATTGAAGATTTTAAAGATCATAATGATATTAATATTTTGCTTTCATCCTTGAGAAATGTTGCAAAAGCAATGGGTTGGACTTATTTAGAAAAAGAAACAGGCATTTCACGTCAAGCTTTATACACAGCTTTGTCAGAAAAAGGTAATCCTCGAGTTAGAACTTTTATGATGATACTTGATGCCTTTGGTCTTAAAATGAGTTTAAACTAATTTTTACTTTGAGTTTTGTCGTCGCTTTGGAAAATTTTTTTAAGAGTCATGTATGCAAGAATCCGATTGATTTATAAAAAGCTTAAGTTGCCGCGTTGTGCATAGTATTCCTCCTAATGACACAGTGTGTTGCGGGGGATTGCCGCGTCGCTTCGCTTCTCGCAATGACACACAAATAAAAAAATTAGTGCGAAGGTTTTTTATAAAATGCAGTCATTGTTTATTAAAGTGAATAGTACGAAGAATTTTTAGGAGACTTCCGATTTTTTATTGTTCAGCGTAAGCTGCTACGAGACAATAAAAAATCGGAAAAGCGACGACAAAATTCAAAGTAATATTCTACTTTAATTTCATGGTTGGGAAAAGAATGACGTCTCTGATGCTAACATTATTCGTCAGCAACATAACAATCCTATCAACGCCAATTCCAACGCCACCTGTTGGAGGCATGCCAATTTCGATTGAGTGTAAGAAATTTTTGTCCATTGGATGAGCTTCCTTGTCGAATTCACGATGAGATTCTTGTTCTTTTAATCTAAGCGCTTGATCAACTGGATCATTTAATTCAGTATAAGCATTTGAAGTTTCCATTCCACCGGCATATGATTCAAATCTTTCAACTAATTTTGGATTTGTTCTATGTGTTTTAGTTAGTGGGCAAATTTCAACTGGATGATCAATTACGAATGTTGGTTGAATTAGTTTGTCTTCAACTGTTTCTTCGAAAAGATCTACTAAAAGTTCTCCGTGAGATTTTTTTTCTTCAACATCTGTTGTGTATTTTTTAAGTTCTTTCATTAAGTCTTCTTTTGAAATTGTTTCTGGTTCTATTTTTGCATATTCTCTTAAACCATCGTAAACACTTAATCTTTTCCAAGGAGCTTTGAAATCAATTTCATGTTCTTTGAATTTAACTTTTGTTGTGCCATTAACTTTAATACATAAACTTTCAACTAAGTTTTCAACTTGTTTCATTTGATCGTTGTAATCAGTATATGCCTCATACCATTCAATTTCTGTAAATTCTGGATTATGAGTTGTGTCTATGCTTTCGTTTCTGAAATTTTTACCAATTTCATAAACTTTTTCGAAGCCGCCGACAATTAATCTTTTTAAGTAAAGTTCAGGACTTACTCTCATGTATAAAGTTGTGTCTAAATCATTGTGATGAGTTGAAAATGGTTCCGCTGCTGCGCCGCCGTAAATTGGTTGCAATGTAGGTGTTTCGACTTCCATAAAACCTTTTTCATCTAAGAAGCTTCTAATTCCCGTGATGATTTGACTACGAACTTTGAAAGTTTCTTTAACTTCTTGATTCATGATTAAATCAACAAAACGTTGACGGTATTTTAATTCAACATCAGTTAAGCCGTGAAATTTTTCTGGAAGTGGTGCGATTGATTTACAAAGCAACTCAAATTTTTGACAGTGAATACTTAGTTGTCCCATTTGTGTTCTGAATACAAAGCCATAAACTCCAATGATATCTCCAATATCTAGATTGGAAAATAACTCTCTTTCTTGATCAGTTAATTCTGGTTTTTGAACATAGATTTGAATTCGTCCTGATTCGTCTTGTATATCTAGGAATGCTGCTTTTCCCATTTTTCTACGAAGCATCAAACGACCTGCAACTGCGAATTTTTTGTCTTCAAGTTTCTCACCAACTTCTATTGAGTCAAATTGTTGCTTTATTTCTTTTGCTGAAATTTCTTTTTTGAAATTATGAGGGTAGGGGTTTATTCCCATTTCTCTAATAGTTGTTAACTTTCTTAATTTTTGCTTATCAACTGTATTACTGATTTGTAGTATTGATTTATCGTTGGTCATTTTTTACCTATTTTGTCATCCTGAGCTTGTTTCAGGATCTATTATTATTTTTTATGGATCCTGAAACAAATTCAGGATGACATAGAGTGTTATAGAGAATGATAGAGAAAATATTTTAAAAGGAAAGAGGAGTTTTTGTTGATTGGGGCGGTATGCTGTGAATTTATTGTATGGGATTGCCGCGTCGCACTTCGTGCTCCTCGCAATGACACAATGGGGGATTGCCGCGTCGCACTTCGTGCTCCTCGCAATGACATAGCGTTTTTTTGGGGGGGGTGCCGCGTCGCGTAAAGTAGCTCTCTTCGTAATGACAAAAAGATAAAATATTAAACTTTGTTTAACATTCCCCTATATAAATCCTCATTCTCTGAGCAGTTTTGATTGTATCAGAATTCATTTTTACATTTCCTGTTTTTTCTTTTACTACGTCAACAATATCAAATTCTACAAAAGCACTTTTTGAATAACCCATCATTTGGTTTTTCTTTCCTTTTGCTAAAGCATCTACTGCTCTTACGCCAAAGGAGGTTGCTAAGAATCTATCATATGCGTCAGGAGTTGCTCCTCTTTGAATATGGCCTAAAACTGTATCACGAGCATTGATTTTGTTTTCAGAGAGTTTTTTAGCTAATTGTTTTGAGATTGAACCAGCTTCTTCTGTGAATTCATTATTTGAAATGCAGGCACCTTCTGCAATAACAACTATTCCATACTCTCTTTCTTCTTCTTTTTGTACTTCTAAAATTTTATTTTTTATTCCTTTAAATGACCATTTAATTTCTGGAATGATTATTGCGTCGGCTGCTCCTGCAATTCCGGCTTTAATAGCAATATGTCCTGCATGTCTTCCCATTACTTCTAAAATCATCCATCTTTTGTGACTATAGGCTGTTGTGATTAAAGAATCTAAAGCATGAGTACAAACTGTAACTGCTGAAAAATAACCAATTGATGTTTCTGTCAGAGGTGTATCATTATCAATTGTTTTTGGAATTCCGATCAGAGGAAGATCGAACATTTTACATAAATGATATACTATTCCCATACTTCCATCTCCGCCGATAACAATTAGAGCATCAATTTCTAGATCATCTATAGCTTTTTTGAATAGTGGAGTTAAGTCTTTTGGTCCTGCGTGAAGCATTCCTTTGGATCCGTCTGGTACTTTGTGATCAAAGGGGCTAACCATTGATATACTCGAACCTAATAAACTTCCTGCAATTCTTGTTTCATAAAATGAAAAGTCTTTTGGTTTAAGAATTTTATATTTTGGTTGTTCATGAAAAAATCCTTCGGTTGAATTAAGAATTCCATAAACTTTCCATTTATATTCATAATGTGCTCTGTTAACAACTGCTTTTAATGCTGAGTTTAAACCTGGACAGTCTCCGCCACTTGTTAATACTGCAATATTTTTTATTTGTTTTTTCATGTTTTAATTTTCCTCTTTTTTTGGTGGAGACATATCAGGAGCGTCTAAATTTTTCATACCAACTACATGATATCCTGAGTCTACAAATAGTACTTCACCAGTTACGCCTGAAGACATGTCACTTAATAAATAAACTCCGGTTTTTCCATTATCTTCAATTGTTACGTTTCTTCTTAATGGTGAATTGTATTCATTCCATTTACTCATGTAATTAAATCCACTGATTCCTGCTGCTGCTAAGGTTTTTACTGGACCTGAAGAAATTGCATTTACTCGAATATTATATTTACCTAAATCAGAAGCCAAATATCTAACACTTGCTTCCAAAGCTGCTTTTGCAACTCCCATTACATTATAATTTGGTAAAACTTTTGTGGAGCCATAATAGGTCATTGTAATAATACTTCCGCCGCCAGCTTTTTTCATGAGTTTTTGTGCTCTTTTTGCAACTGCAACTAGAGAATAGGCTGAAACTTCCATTGTATATTTAAAGTTATCTCTAGAAGTATTTACATATTCGCCTTGTAATTCGTCTTTGTTTGAGTGTGCGATTGAGTGAACTAAGAAATCTAATTTTCCCCATTTTTTTTCTAATTCATCGAATAGATCGTTAATTTCTTGATCATTAAGAACATTGCAGGGTAGGGTAATATCACAACCTAATTCTTGTGCTAAAGGCTCTAATCTTTTTTTAGAAGCATCACTTCCATAACTCATTGCGAGTTCTGCTCCAGCTTTTTTTGCTGCTTTTGCAATTCCCCAGGCTATTGAACGATTATTCAAAACCCCCATTATTAAACCTTTTTTCCCTTTTAGTATTTGTTCCATTTTATTACCTTTTTCTTTTTAGATTCCCGCCTTCGCGGGAATGACAAGGAAGGTGAGAATATTAATTTTTTTTGTTGGTTGTTGAAGATAATAAGAAAAAAAAATTAAAAAGAAAGAGACATTTTTTTATTATTGCGATGGGATATAAAAGTTGATAGGATAGAAATAGAAATTTTTTTAAAGGTGTTTTTATGAAGAAAAAAATAGTATTAATATTTTTATTTTTAATCGTTGTTGGATCATTTTTCTTTTTTGATTTATCTCAATATTTAACTTTAGAATTTTTACAGCAAAAAAAAGATTTGTTTGATTTAAATTATCAAAATAATCCAGTGTTTGTTCTGGGAGGCTTCTTTTTATTGTATGTTTTAGTTACTGGATTTTCATTACCTGGTGCAGCCGTTTTAACTCTTGCTGCAGGATTTTTGTTTAATTTCTGGTTAGGTTTAATTGTCGTATCTTTTGCAAGTACAATTGGCGCTAGTATTGCATTTTTGATTTCAAGAATGATTTTGAGAGATTATTTTTTAGGTAAATATGAGAAGCAATATAAAAAAATTGATAAAGGTTTTTTTAAGCAAGGTAATTCTTATTTGTTAAGCTTAAGATTGATTCCTTTATTTCCATTTTTTGTTGTGAATATATTAATGGGATTAACGAGCATTAGGTTGAAAAATTTCTTTTTTGTGAGTCAAATTGGAATGTTACCAGGAACTATGGTTTATATTTTTGCAGGAAAAAGTTTAAGTGAAATACAATCGATATCTGATATTTTTTCTTTGAATATATTGATTGCGTTTAGTTTGTTGGGTTTGTTACCTTTTATTATCAAAAAAATAGAAAATGAAATTTCAAAAACCAAAAAAGTTTGATTATAATCTTGTGATTATCGGGGCTGGTTCTGCTGGATTGAGTTCTGCATATATCGCTGCAGCTTTGAAGGCAAAGGTTGCTTTAGTTGAAAAATATAAAACAGGTGGTGATTGTTTAAATACTGGTTGTGTTCCAAGCAAATCAATTTTAAGTGTTGCAAAAATTTTATCATATCAAAATAAAGCAAAAGCTTTTGGTTTAGATAATGTTTCTGTGAAGTTTAGTTTTAATAAGATTATGAAGCATGTTCATGGTATTATCAAAAAGATAGAACCTCATGATTCTTTTGAAAGATATAAAAAGTTGGGCGTAGATTGTTTCCAAGGGGAAGCGAAGATTTTAAGCCCTTATTTGCTTGAGGTTGATAATAAACTTTTAACAACAAAAAATATTATAATTGCGACTGGTGCAAGTCCAAGAATTCCAGAAATTAAAGGTATTGAAAAAATTAAATATTTTACAAGTGATACTATTTGGAGTTTGAAAAAACAGCCTAAAAATATGGTTATAATTGGTGGTGGTCCAATCGGTTGTGAGATGGCTCAAGCTTTTTCAAGATTGGGTTCAAACGTTTCAATTCTTCAACATGGAAATCGAATTTTAAACCGCGAAGATAAAGATGTTTCTGAATTGGTTGAAAAAACTTTTGAAGAGGAAAATGTAAAAATTTTGAAAGATATTGAAATAAAAGAAATAAAAGAAAATAAAATTGTTTGTAAAATTAAAAAGAAAAAACAAGAAATTGAATTCGATGCTTTGTTTATTTCAATTGGCAGGAAAGCTAATAAAATAGGTGATTTGGATATTGAATTGAATTCTCGTGGAGGAATTAAAACTGATAAATATTTGAGAACAAATTATAAAAATATTTTTGCTTGTGGTGACGTTCTGGGTGGTTATCAATTTACACATACCGCATCTTATCAAGCTTGGTATTGTGTTGTTAATGCCTTGTTTCCTATAAAGTTTGGAATTAACTACAGAGTTGTTCCTTGGTGTACTTTTGTTGATCCTGAAGTTGCTAGAGTTGGAATAAATGAACAAGAAGCTGAGAAAATGGGAATAAAGCATGTTGTTACAAAATATGATTTGAATGATTTAGATCGAGCTATTACCGAAAATTGTAATAAAGGATTTTTGAAAGTTTTAACTAAAGAAAAATCAGATAAAATTTTAGGTGTCACAATTGTTGGCAGCAGAGCAGGGGAATTAATTCATGAATTTGTTTTGGCGATGAAATGCAACTTAGGTTTAAATAAAATACTTTCTACAATTCATGTTTATCCTACATTTAGTGAAGCAAATAAGTATGTTGCCGGACAATGGAAGAAGCAAACTACTTCTGGTTTTGTTTTTAATATTCTATTATTTTTAAGCGGTGGTTTGAGATTTGTTAAAGTTGTAAAATTCTTGAATAAAAAAAGTAATTGATTTATTGTGTTTTCTTAAGTTAAATATTTTTACGGGATGTAGCGCAGTCTGGTAGCGTAACAGTCTGGGGGACTGTTGGTCGCTGGTTCAAATCCAGTCATCCCGACCATTAATCAACCAGTTCAATATCTAAACACCATAACAATGATAAAGCTTCGGGAAGAGAGAATTTTGTTTTTTTGATTTTATTATACTTTGGATGAATAGTATAATTTTTTGCAGTAGAAAAATCTGTTAGTTCTAAATCTGTGTTATCGAAAACACTTTTTTCTAAATTGCAATTATCAAATTTTACTTCTTTTAAATTGGTTGATCTAAACTCAACTTCTTTTAATAGACAATTTTTGAAAATAAATTTTTTTAAATTTAATTCTGAGAAAAAAGAGTAATTTAATACGCATTCATCAAATTCTAATAATTTAATTCCATTGTTAAGACACCAGTTAATCCCTATCAGCTTACAATTTTGAAATTTGTTTTTATAAAAATTACTTGATTCGATTCTACTGAGTCCAAAATTACATGTATTGAGTTTTGAGTTATTTATTGTGCAGAATTTTAGTTTTGATTCATTAAATAAGCATTTAATAAATTTACAATTTTTGAAAGTACAATCTGAAAATTTTGTATCACTAAAGTTACAATTTTCAAATATACAATTTTCAAATATAGAAGATTCAATTTCTTTATTTTCTAAATTGATTTCAGAAAACTTTTTGTCTAAATAATCGTTGTTGGAGGTTATGGTCATTTTGATTTTTTTAACTTGTTAAAAAAATGTTATTTTAAGTTTTGCTTAAAATAACGAAGCGCTTAACAAAAGCGCGTGTCATCCCCAGAAATACGGAGTATTTCGTGGAGGATCTAATGTTACAAAACGTACCTATATGGATCCTGAAACAAGTTCAGGATGACATATTGATGAAGTAAAAATATTTTTATTCCAACATTCCTAAAGTTTTCTCATTAATCTTAACTTCATATTTTTCTGTGAGGTAGTCCATATATTGACCTATAAGATCTTTTTTTATGGAAGTTAAGAATTCGTTTCTTATAGTGTTTTCGTCTATGTAGCCTTTGTCATCTTCTTGTCTAAATTTAATATTTTTCAAAATAGCAATTTTATATATGTTGCTTGCTTCTCTAGATGGTTTGCTGATTTCTTCAACTTTTTTTACACTAAATAAATTATCAATAAATTCTGAAGAATATTTATCAAAATCATTTCTAGTTATTGTTTTATTTTTTTGTATTTTTAAGTTGTTTCTTAGTAAAACCATTTTTAAATTATTAGAGTTTCTTAATTGTTTTGTAACTCTATTTGCAAGTTCTTGCAATTTCTTACCTTGTTGTTGTTGCGTTAAAGTTTCGTTAATTTCATTTTCTACGATTTTAAACTCTTTGTTTGCCGCTGGTTTAATATCTTCAATAAAAAAGATTACATATTGATTACCTTGAATTGGAAGCATGTCTGAGAAGTCATATTTTTCATATTCAAATATTATTTCTGGATTTTTAAGTCCTGGAATTTTTATGTTTTTAATTTTATCTTTACTAATGTATTTCAATATTTGTTTTTTAGTTTTAAATTTACTTGCTAGTTGGTCCATTGATTCTGCTAGTAAAAGTTCATCTTCTAGCTCTCTTGTTGTCTTGATATACAACTGATCTTTAATTTCGCTTTCTAATAATTCTTTTATCATTTCTTTGGATTCTGCTAAGGAAAGCGTTCTGCTTGGATCAATTTTGTCTACGTAAAATATTACATAAAATCCTTTGCTTTCTATGATATTTGTAAATTCTTTTTCTTGAATAGAAAACACTGTTTTTCTGATATCTTTGTCTAGCATTTCTTGTCTAATGTTTTCCATGAAGATATCTTTTTTATTTTTATCTAAATATTTTTTACCTATGTCTTTTATACTTTGTTTTTCTTGTAAATCTTTAAGAATTTCTTCTGATGTTATTTTATCTTCTGTGGCAAAGTAGTATAAATTTCTAGTTTCTGGTTTTGTATAATCTTGTTTATTGTTCTCGTATTCTTCTTTGATTTTTTGTTCTGGAATTACTGTTTTTTCTTTTAAAGGATCTATTGTAATATAAGAAACCTTTCTTAGTTCTGGAATTGTAAAAGAGTTTTTATGCGCTTCGTAATATTTCACTTTTTCTTTTACAGAAATTCTAATTGGATTATCTAATGGTAAGGATTTTTTACTAATAGTTATTACATCGGCTTTTCGGATTTCATTATTTTGTTTAACGATATCTTTAATTACATGTTCTATACTAAGGTTTGGTAAAATAATTGTTTCAGTAAGTAAATTTAAAGTTGTATTTGTTATTTGTTCATTAATGTATTGTTTTTCTGTGCTTTCTATATTTTTTAAATAATTTATAAATACTGTTTTATTGAATGTATTATTTCGAATAAAGTTTTTGTTGTTTGTAATTTTTTTTGCAATTGAGATTTTGCTTTTTGTAATTTTTAATTTATCAGCTTCATTAATAAAAAGTTGTTTTCTGATTGTTTCTATTAAAAGTTCTTTTTTAAATTGTGCTGAGTTTAAAAAATCTAATGTTTCTGGTGAGGCCTCTGATGATCTATAAATTAAATTTCTACGTGTATTTATGTCGTTACTTAGTTGATTAATTGAGATATTTTGTTTTCCTATTTTGGCTACATTAAATCTTCCTGAACCCATTAAGAAGTCAGTAATTCCGAATAAAACAAAAGTTCCAGCAACAAATAAAAGAAATGTTTTTGCAATAATATTTTGTGATAATTTTTTAAGTTTTGACGACATTGTAATTTTATTTATTGTTTTTTGGTTATTGATAACTTAATGTTTTCTAATATATATTTCAACTCTTATGTCATTCTGAATTTGTTTTAGAATTTAAAAAAGAATGGATCCTGAACTAAATTCAGAATGACATAGAGAGGTGGATGATATTAATGACCTTTAAAAAGTTATGACTTCTATTATTTCTGCAAATTGGAAAATGAATGGTTCAAAAGAATTAATTGATTCTTGGTTTGAATTGTTTTTTGTAAATACAGTTGATTTTGAAAAGCAAAATGATTTATCTGAAAAGGATATTCCTATTGTTGTTTTATGTGTTCCAGCTGTTTTTTTAGATTATGTTGTTAAAAAAGCTGAAAGCTATAATTCTAAAACTAAATATTTTAAAGTTTTAGTCGGAGCTGAAAATTGTCACAATATGTTAAAAGGTGCTTTTACTGGGGATACTAGTGTTATTTTTGTAAAAGAAATTGGTTGTGATTATGCAATAGTTGGTCATTCAGAGAGAAGACAATATTACGCAGAAAGTGATGAATTGGTTTCTAAAAAAGCAGTGACTGTTGTTGAAAATAAATTAATTCCAATTGTTTGTGTTGGTGAATCTTTGCAAATAAGAGAATCTAATAAACATTTTGAATTTGTTGGTGAACAAATTATAAATTCTACTGTAGATTTAGATATGCAGGATATTGTTATTGCTTATGAGCCACTGTGGGCTATTGGTACAGGAAAGGTTCCTTCAGAAAATGATATAGACGAAATGAGTGGTTATATTAAAGAGATTTTATCTAAAACAAAAAATGTAGATAAAAAAGATGTTAGAGTTTTATATGGTGGTTCTGTAAAATCAGATAATTCACATGCAATTATTCACCTAGATTCAGTTGATGGTGTTTTAGTTGGTGGAGCAAGTTTAAAAGGTGATGAATTTTTTAAGATTGTGGTAAGTTCCCTATAGATTAACCCTTGCTTTTGTTGGTGATATAAATAAAATAACGTTTAATATTTTAGTAATTAAATTTTTAAGAAAATGGAAAGTTTACAATCAATTTTATTTATTATTCAAATTATAATTTCAGTTCTTCTTGTAATAATAATTTTAGTTCAAAGATCTGGTGAAGATGCATTAAGTGGAATAGGGGGTGGTGCTGGTAATAAAAGTGTTATTACTCAAAAAGCAGCAACAGACATTGTTACGAAAATAACAATGATTTTAGTTATTGTGTTTATGATTAATTGTTTATTTTTAGCAGTTATATCAGCTAGAAGTGTGAATAAAGACAAAATGATAATTGATAAATATATTGAAACAGAGGAATCTGGTGGCAAAATCTCTCCTTTGGATGATGTTGAAATTCCTGACTAATGTTTAGTATTCAGCAAAGAGTTTATTATCAACATACTGATGCTGGTGGAGTGGTGTATCATGGTAAATATATTGATTTTTGTGAGCAGGCTAGAACAGAATATCTTAGATCTAAAGGAGCTAATCAAACAAATATTAAAAAAGAACAAGGTATTGTTTTTGCTGTAAAAACAATAAAGTGTGATTATAAACTACCTGCTAAATTAGATGATCTATTAATTGTTACGGTTGAATCAGTTGACAATAATGGTTTGATTGTTCAAATATTTCAGAAAGTTTTACTAGAAGAAAAAGTTTTGTTTGAAATGGTTATTGATTTAGTTTGTGTTTCTGATTCTGGAAAACCAGTAAGGATTCCGAAAAATATAAAAGACATGCTTGCATAAAAAAAGCGGGATTAGATCCCGCTTTTTTATTGTTTGTTAATAGAGAAAGATTTATTTTTTCTCTTCAACTTTAGGCTCTTCTTTTTTAGGAGCTTCAACTTTAGGTTCCTCTTTTTTAGGAGTTTCAGTTTTTACTTCCTCTTTAGGAGCTTCAACTTTAGGTTCCTCTTTTTTAGGAGTTTCAGTTTTTACTTCCTCTTTAGGAGCTTCAACTTTAGGTTCCTCTTTTTTAGGAGTTTCAGTTTTTACTTCCTCTTTAGGAGCTTCAACTTTAGGAGCTTCAACTTTAGGAGCTTCAACTTTAGGAGCTTTAACTTTAGGAGCTTCAACTTTAGGAGCTTCAACTTTAGGCTCTTCTTTAGGAGCTTCAACTTTAGGAGCTTCAACTTTAGGTTCCTCTTTAGGAGCTTTTTTTGGTCCTTTCTTAGGTTTGTGTTTTGCTTTAAATTTTTCAGCTGCTTTAATGCCTGCTTTTGACATTAGAATTGCTAATCTATCGCTTGGTTTTGCACCAACTCCAAACCAGTAGTCAACCCTGTCTTTTTTGATAATGAATTTGCTTGGATCATCATCTTTTAACAATGGATCGTATGTACCAATTTTTTCAATAAATTTGCTGTCTCTTGGTGATCTAGAATCAGCTACTACTACTCTGTAAAATGGTGTTTTTTTACGCCCACCTCTTGCTAAATGAATTTTTGTTGCCATATTAAAAAATATTAAAATTATTAAAGTATTAAAAAACTACTGAGGATAGTTGAATACGGACGGGACAAATAATATCCAAATGTTTTTATTTATCAAGTTTAAATTAATTCTCGCGTTAAATTTCTGCGTTGCTTTCAAATTTTTTTCAAGATTCATGTATATTATATTATCAAAACAATAAAATATTTATAGTAAAACAACTTACTTTTTTTAAGAAAAATATAATTATTATCTTGTAATTGTTATCTTGAGTTTTAAAATCTTTTAATATAAACTTAATTAGATTTATGAATTCTAAAAAAATTTATGTTTAAAAAATTTAGAAAATTGCTTTTCCATCAACAAGATATAATTATTATTTCACACCATGGAATCAAATGCAAAAAATTTGATTTTGTGTCTTATCTGGTGTGCTTTATCCTTACACTGTGGACTTTTTTTGCAACCGCAAGATACTTTGAATACAGAGATGTTGTTATTGCTAAAGATTTGCAAATTATAGATTTATATTCAAGTAATAGTGTTTTGAGACGTGAATTAAAAGTTATGGGTCGTGATGTAAATGATATTAAGGGATACATACAAGCTTTAAATAGTTATGATAGATTTGATGGTGTAAATGACTATGCAGAATATTCTTATGAAGGTAGAGATTCATTAGCTAGAGTTGATACTTTAACTTTAGCTGTACTTGATCGAGTTAAGTCTAATGTTGAACATGTAAACATAGCTTTAGAAGACAGAATACAAGGTTTGAATAATGTAACTACTGCTTTAAAATTACAAACTAAAGATAGAGAAGAATATGATTCTAGTAATTTTGCGCTTGCTTCATTTTCAGAAGCTGATGTTAAAGTTGAAAGACCTTTGTTTGTAGAAAATAGTTTTAGAAGTAGAGACAGAGTTCATTATTTAAATTATTTAGAAGGCTTTGTTGATACTGTTCCTTTGGCCTATCCTATGGATGATTATTATATTTCCAGTCGTTTTGGAGCAAGGAGAGATCCTTTTACAAAAAAAAGAAAATCACATCATGGAATAGATTTTGTTGGTAATTGGAATGCTAAAATTAAAGCAACATCTAAAGGCGTTGTGTCTTTTGTTGGTAGAAGAGGTGGATATGGAAAAATTGTAGAAATATATCATGGCTTTGGTATGAAGACAGAATATGGTCATTTGAAAAAAGCTTTTGTGAAGATTGGACAGGAAATTAAAAGAGGAGAAGTTTTGGGTTTGCAAGGTAATACTGGAAGAAGTACTGGTCCACATTTACATTATGAAGTAAGATATAAAAATAAACCTTATGATCCAATGAAGTTTTTAAGAGCTGGTGATAAGATTTTCTAAATTTAATTTTAACATTGAGAAAAATAGATATGGTTTTAAAATCTAGTGTAGCTCCATCTTTAATATCTAAAACTCTAAAAATTAGAGGTGAATTAGATAGTGATGGTATTATAGAAATAGAAGGTATTGTAATTGGTAATATTAAAGCAGATGTTATTACATTAAGGGAAACTGCAGTTGTTGAAGGTGATATAAATAGTAGGATTTTAAATGTAAAAGGTTGTTTCAAAGGAACAATTCAATCAGACATTATTAATGTTGCAAAAAAAGCTCGTATTTCAGGAACAGTAAAATATAAAATTCTTTCTGTTGAAGATGGTGCATCTATTAATGGTAAGTTCGAAAGACAAGAAGAAAGCGTTGTTAATAAACCATCTTCTCCAAAAGAAAATAAAGTTAAGTAAGTTTTCAATGCTTTTTCAATCTTTAGATTTACTTTAGAAGTAAATTTTTTCAAAATAATTTAAAAAATTGTTGAACATTATTAATAATTAACTTAAATTAGAATCTAGTTATTTTTATTAAAAAGGAGAATATTATGAAACTTAAAATTTATTTTTTAGCAATAGCGATGGTTCTTACTCTTGCTTCATGCAGCACAACCCATAAAAATGAATATGGAATTGTAGATAGTGAAAAAGCAGCAGATAAAATGAATAAAAAAACTCAAGAAGAAATCGAAGAAGTTGAGGTTTCTGACAGGGTATATTTTAATTTTGATCAATATAGTTTAACAAAAAAAGCTATAAAGGTTTTGAGTTTACAGGCTGAATTTTTAAAACAAGAAACTGCAACAACAATTACGATAGAAGGACACTGTGATGAAAGAGGAACCAGAGAGTATAACTTGGCCTTGGGAGAAAGAAGAGCTAGTGCAGTTAAAAAATATTTAGTTAAAAACGGTGTTTCAAATAAGAGAGTTGATACTATAAGCTATGGAAAAGAAAAGCCTGAATTCTTAGGTAAAGGAGAAAAGGTTTGGAGTAAAAATCGTCGCACTGTTACAGTGATAAACGAATAAAGAATTTTTGTTCTTATTTTTTTAAAAAGCTCCTAAACTTGTTTAGGGGCTTTTTTTAGTAAAAAAAATATAAAAATATGAAAGAGAGTTTTAATCCAAAGAGTTTACAAGCATTATTTATGGTGCAAAAAAATAATAAAAATGCTAACGATCAAGAAATGGATGTTAAGAATAAAACTCAAAGAATTTTGAATGAATTAAAATTAAAGAAAAAAAAAGAAAAACAAGATGAGTTAAATAAAGTTAAAAATAATTCTTCTTTTAAAGCTTCAAAATTTGATAGTACTGAATTAAACAAAAGAAGAAATAAGGAATTAATGATTCTTTTGCTACCTATTTTAATAATTTTATTTATATTTGTTGTGAGAGCTTTAAGATAATATTTCATGTTAATTAGAGGATTTAATGTTTGTGTTTAGAAAAAGTGTTATACTAGTTTTGTTCTTATTGAGTGCCTGTGGATTTAAATCTGTTTATGATTTGAAAGCTCAATCTAATAATTCAGATATTTTATATTCCTTGGAAGTGGAAGTGGAAAAAGGTCGACTTAAAAATAGAGTATATGAAAAAGAATTAAAAGATCTGATTAATAAAGAAGTTATTATTAATCGTAATGAAGTTCAAGATTTTGATTATTTGCTTGTGGTGAGTTTAAATAAAATTAAAAGATCCTCTGCGCGTAGATCAAGTGGGTCTGTGGGAAGATATGATGCTGTGATTATTTTAAATTATAAGATAATTGATAACAAAGATAAGGAAGAAATTGATTTTGGTAAAATTGAAGTAATAGATGGTTTTGAGGTGTCTGATTCTAGGTTCACGACTTATACTATTGAGGAATCTTTGAGTAGAGATGTTCTTTATGATGCAGTTATAGAACTGAGAAGCAGGATTATTAATTCAAAGTAGTCGAGGATGATAAAAAATATCGTCCTTGAGTATCATTCTATGTCATCTTTGAGCTTTGCTTGGAGATCTTTTTTTAATCATATAAAATCTTAACATAAACATCACAAATTAAAGACTTTTTATTTGATTAAATTATTTTTAAAGGTTAAATTAAAGTAACTTTATCAATACAAGTAATCATTAGAAATGCTTATTCGTCATTTCCGTTATTTTTTTAGATTCTTTTCCCTTGTCATTTTGTTACTTGCAATATCTTGTAGTGGAGAAAATTGCATAGAAGCTAATGATTTTGGAGAGAATGATTTGGATATGGTAAAGGTAATTTCAATGAATTCAAAATGTGAATGGCAAGATGATCCTCTTGCAATTGGTACGGGTGATATTCTTATTAAGCAATGTATAGATGGTTCTGATGGTGATAGTAATAAATATATAATTACAAGTAGTCATACTGTTACAGCCGATAGTGATACCCCAGGTGGTTGTATGATTTTTAAACATTGTAGTAGTAGAGATTGTTCTCATGACAAAATTAAGATTACAATAAATGATGTTGATGTTGAAGAAGAAGGTCAGACACCAATTTTGAAAGAGAGAGGTGATACAACTGAAAGACTACCTATATTAGCTGAAGCATACCGTGTTTGTAAAGATAGTTGTATAACTTCTTGTCTAAATAATGTAGCTGGTAATTCCATTGTGTATGAGCCTAGTTGGAAAAAAAGTAAGAAAAAAGATGGAATGACAGGAATAGACTTGGCCCCAGATAGAGATGTTAAGATAAAAGTTAAAGGATCACTTTATTTAGATAAAGCAGAAGAAAGAAATCTACAATTTAGTGTAAAGAAACATAAGTTACAAGATTCTGAATCTAATTTTTTAGATTTTGCACAAAATGAGGCTCTTAATTTTGTATTAGCTGGAAAATGGACAGATAGTAATGTGAGTATTGGTGATAATCCTCCACCTACTAAGTTAGATAGAGAGTTTAAAGATCCAAGTATTAAAAAGAGAATAGAATTTTTTAGAAGAGGTTTAATATATTTAAAACCACATCCACCTGAGTATGAAATTGTTAAAAATAATGATAGCGATAAAATAATTTCTGTAGGAGTTCCAATAGATCATGATTTTAATAAATGGTATTATAATTATGATACTGAAGTATATAGTTCTATGTATCAAATAAGTGACTTTCCTAAAGCAACAGATGCTAATACTGTCGTTGCTGCGGCAAATGCTGAATATGCAGTAGAAACAGATGGTTCTTATAGTTTAGGTGGACCAGTTATTTTACCAGAAAATTTAGATAGTATTAAGAATCCGTTTGAAGGTGTTGTTTGTGTTACTGAAACAGTTCTAAATTCTAATCCCCCTGATTACTATAGAGTTTGTGGCTCTGGTACTTATGCTAATGGATCTTTTGTAAGAGGTGAGTTTGCAAATACTGAATACGGATATTTGGTTGATGGGAATGGAACTTCGTCAGATCAAAATAATGGTTCAGTTACAATACCAGCTAAAAATTTTCCTTATAAAATAGCTTTTAAGATTTTAGGTGACACAACAGATGCTGTTGCAGGAAGTCGTGCGTGTGCAATGAAAATTACAATTGGTGGGGTTCAATTAGGAAGTAATATAAGTATAAAAGCCAATAAACATTGGGAAGTTAGTGATGTTATATCAGAAAAATGCACTATTGATAGTATTTTAGAAGGTAAAGAAGTTATTATACAAAAAACTATAAAAGATACTTGGACTGATTCGAATAATAATACTATTTCATGTGGTCAAGGTATGGCAATAAGGATTTTGCCTTTACATGAAGTTAAAGCAGAAAAATCAGGTTTTGTGAGTTTTAAGATTATAGGAGATTCAAAAAAGTTTAAGTATTCTAATTCTGATTGTAATGTAGGATATCAAATAATTAATCCTACTGGTGCAATAGATTCTGATTTTTATGAATATGGTACTTATAAAACAGGTTGGGATTCTGTTTCTGATATACCTACAAATAAGGTTCTTGCTACTACGAAAAATGGAGAATGGAGTAAGGATGAGTTTTTTGTTAGAAAAGGACAGGTAATTAGATTTAATTATGATAATTGGGAGAGTTATTTAGAGGACACAGCTTATTCCGAAAAAGAATGGGATGCACATGCTCGGGATGGTGATAATAATTATATTGTTAATACTAGCGAGAAGATACAATGTGGTGTTGGAATGGTTATGAAAATAGAAGAAAGACCTGCTGTTATATGTAAAGAGGGTACTCTTACTGGTGCAACGAGTGAAGAAATTCCAAATCCTGCTTATATTGCGGATCCTTCTGCAGCAGGTACTCCTAATTATAAATTAATGGCAAGTATACATTGTAATGCAGCTGGTACTAAATATTGTCCCAAAGGTTGTTATAATGAGACTGATTCGTTATGTCATCATAGTGCTGACGATGGTGATTTTACCACAAATAAGTGTACGGCCTGTCAAACATATATTAAAGAAAATGTTCCAGCAACAACCTCTGTATCTTTACCTCAGTGTTATAATTTAGAAGATTATACTGGTAAAGTTGGTGATTTAACAATAAGAGTAGATAAATTACCAAATGGTAATTTTACAGATGTTGGAGATATTGATTATAAAAAAAATGATGGTACTGCAGGAAGTAGTGTTGAAAAATATGGTTTATTAACTACTAAAGATTATGAAAAAGGCGCAAGAAAATTAACAAGTATAGCGGGGTCAAGTATTGGTAATTTAGAAAATTTTGAATTAGATCAAATGTTTGATAATCCCGATTCTTATTTGAACGGAAATTATTATTATACTACTCAAGCTGTTTCTGCGGTTAGTGAAGATTCGAGATTAAAGTTTTTGGTTATTGATAATAAAGATTTGACTTTTAACAATGATGTTATAGTCGATTATACAACTAATATAGAGATAGGTGAAGCATATAAAATTAAAAATTCCATCAGTAGAGTTCGAAGAGACGGAGAGAATTTACAAGTTATATTAGCTAAACATGATGCTAATCTTAATGTAGCTAATCTTTCGACATCAACAACTGGTTTTCTTGCTTGGGTAGTTCAATACGATTCTGCTACTGGTAAATTAAAAACTAACAGTCCTTATTGTTTTGATAAATATGGCGTATTAAGAAAAAAAAGCAATGCTGTTGATAGTGGTTGTCCAAGTACTAAATCTAATATTGCAGAGATAGATAAAATAAAAAGTGGTTTAGCAGATGACGACGATGTTAGATTGTTTTTTAAAGTTTTTGATAATGAAGTATTTGACTGTGATGCTGATGCTGATGGTACAGATGATGGAATAATCGTACCTGATCCTAAAGGAGGTGATCCAATGTGTCTAAATAGATATGCTAATAATTTTGGTTCATATCGTATTAATATGCAGGCTAAAAGGGATCTAGATAATGATGTGTCTGGCACAATAGTCAAAGATATTATGAAGCCTATTATTGATGTATTAGATGGAAAAAAAGTTGGTATAGTAAATGTAATAGCCTGTCCTTCTGGTTTTGATTGCTATACTAGTTTGGGCGTTGAATGTGAGTTTGGTGATAATGATTGTTTTGTGGGTTATTCTGTGGGACATGAGTACAGAGAAAAAATCAACGAAGGAGAAGATTATTGTGTGATAGAAAATGTTTCTTGTGTTGATAATGCTACTTGTTATTTGAAGAATGCTGCTAGTACTGCTAATATTTGTACAGACACTACAGGTGATCCGTGCTTTTTAGCATGTTCCCATATAAGAATGTTTGAACATAGAACTGGATATCTTGAGAAATTTTATCTTAATCTAATTTCAAGTACTGCTTATCAACAATCGCTAAGAGTGTTTTTAATACTTTATGTAACAATGTTTGGTTTTGGATTCTTTTTTGGTTTAACTTCTTTTACTCAAGGTGAGTTGTTAAATAGATTAATGAAAGTTGGTATTATTTATTTATTTGTAGGAGTTGATGGTTGGTATTTCTTTGAACGGTTTTTTGTGCAATTTTTCAAGAATGGTATAGATTATTTAGTTTTCGCTATGGCAAGTGCTTTTGAAGGAAGTGGGTCTGCTTCTTCGTCTATTACTGATGCATTTGAAAAAATGAATTTTCACGATAAAAGTGTTTTATTTAATAATGTTGATAAAAACATTATGCTGATGTTTTCAGATCAAGTGCAAGCTAAAATAGGGGGATTGTTCTTTAATAGTTTTGCTGGTTGGGCTTACGTATTTATTATTTACAGTGCTATTTTTAGTTATATATTTACAATTGCAAACGCCATGTTGATTTACTTAATGGCTCAAGTATTTATTTCTATACTGTTATCTTTTGGTCCAATATTTTTTATACTATTGTTGTTTGATAAAACAAAGGCAATGTTTGATAAATGGATTTCTAATTTAATAAGCTTTTCTTTGCAGCAAATATTTTTACTTAGTGTTTTAGGATTTTTTAATATATTGATATATGAAATTTTTAAATTTGTTATGGCATATAGAGTTTGTTGGGCACCTATTTGGGTAATTAGATGGCCTTTATTAGGTAGTTTAGAATTGTTTAATTATTGGACAGTTGCCGGTAGTTATCCAGGGGCAGATCCTCAAGCGGCTAGTGCAAGTATACCAGGGTTATTTCATATATTGCTTATATATTTAGTAGTTTTTATTATGAAGCAATTTATTACATTTATGGTTGAATTAGCACGAGGTATAGGTGGTGGAAGTATAGGTGCTACAGCATTAGCAAGCGCTGTTAGTAGCCCAGTATCTGATATGTATAAGAAACATATTGGATGTAAAGTTACTGACTTTAAAAATAAACTTCAAACAAGAGCTTTAAATAAAGTTGGTATAAAAACTGAAACACAGAGAAAAGCAGCAGATGCACAAAATGATAAAGATAAAGATGTAAGAAAGTCAGCGGTAAGAGCAGCAGATAGAGCAGCAAAAACTTATAAAAAGAATAATTTATTAGAATTAAGTAAACTAGGTGCTGAAAAAGGAGGCGCTGAAAAACAAAATAAAAAGATGGATGAAGTTAGACAAGATGCAATGAGAAAACATTTATCTGCAAAAGGTTATGGTGGGTCTAGGTTAGATAAAATGATGAATTCTAAAGCTAGTGATTTTGATTCTTCAAGAAGTGTTTTGGGAATTTTTGGCAATGCTGTTAAAAGAAGGATGCCTGGTACTGGGTCGTTAAAAGCTTTAAAAAATGTTAATGATTCTAAAAATGCAAACGTTGTTAGAAAAGATGATGTAAAAGATGCTATGAAAAATATGAATGCAGATGAAAGAAAACAAGTTATGGAAGCTGTAAGAGATGGTGGATTGCAATTAAAGGGCTCTATGTCTTTCCGTAAAGGAAAAACCTCGTTTTTTGAAACTGAGAAAGCACAACGAAGAGCTGCTGCAGAACTTGCAAAAGAAGGTAAAACAAAACCAGATCTACGCAGTCATCCTGATGATAAAGATTTGTATCGTGAAGAGTTAGAAGAAAGAACTAGAATAATTTTAGCTGAAGATAATCAAGGTCAAGAAGGTAGTATTAGAGATATGGAATCTTTAGCTGAAACAGATGCAAAAATAGAGTTTAATGAAGAAAGAAAACAGCAATCAACTTTAATGAAAGCAGAAGGCAAATCAAGGATAAGGAATTGGCTGCCCTGGAAGAAGGGTTCTCGTAAACGTGCTGCCGAGGCAATGAAAGAAAAGAATGAAGAAAGAGAAAGTTTTTATACTCAGAAAATTCAAGATGTTGATGATGAATGTAATGGAGATGGTGCATTTTTGGAGAAAGGTCCGGCAGATGTAGTTAGAAAAGAAGACTTAACAACACAAAAAGCAGATCTTGAAAGAAAAAATGCTGCTATGGGACGTAAATATAGAGAAAAGGCAGAAGCAGGTGTTCATAAAATTAGTTTTGCACAGACTAAACAAGGAAAAGATGAAATTGGTAGAGGTGCAGGAAGGGTTGGTGGAGCTATTGGAGATGCTTCGAAAGGAGCTTGGAAAACAATAAAACAATCAAAAGCTTTGAGAGTTGCTGCTATTGCTACTGCCCCTGTTACATTTGCTGTTGGTGCTGCTGGTGCTGCTCTTGGTGCTGCTGGTGCTGTTGTTGCTAGTCCTTTTTATGGTGCTTATAGACTTGCTAAATATATTAAAAATCGTGGAGCAAAAGATGGAAATGATGATGGTGGAGAAGTGGCACCAGCACCAGCACCAGCAGGATCAGCAGTATCAACATCAGCACCAGCAGCATCGGTATCAACATCAGCAGAAGCAATACCACTAACACTAAACCCAGCACCAAGAGCGTCAGGATCAGGAGGATCAGTAGGATCGGTAGGATCGGTAGTATCAACATCAACATCAACATCAGCATCAAGATCAGAAGAATCAGGAGAATCAGAAGGATCAGAAGGATCAGGAGGATCAGAAGAATCAGGAGAATCAGGAGAATCAGGAGAATCAGCAGCAGCACCAGCAGCAGCACCAGTAGGAGCAGCGCCAGCAGCAGGAAATGTTAATTGGGTCGATGAATAAAATCTTGATTTGTAGTAGATGATGAAAATAAAAAAAGTTCTTTGATTAATTGCAATTGAAACTGATTTAACATAGAACTCTGTTAGAGGCGAGGGGTTTCCGATAGTGCTTTTTAAAATTTCTTTGCGATTTAAGAAGTACTAATCGAAGATGATTATTTTTTTATTATCACCTTTTCTGTTGTTAAAAAAAGGATATTATCTTCGAGCATCATCTTATGTCATTCTCGAGCTTTGCTCAGGGATCTTTTTTTAACCATACAAAATCTTAACATAAACATCACAAATCAAAGACTTTTTATTTGATTAAATTATTTTTAAAGGTTAAATTAAAGTAACTTTATCAATACAAGTAATCATTAGAAATGCTTATTCGTCATTTCCGTTATTTTTTCAGATTCTTTCCTCTTGTCATTTTGTTACTTGCAATATCTTGCAATGGAGAAGATTGCATAGAAGCTGATGATTTTGGAGAAAATGATATAGATTCAGTAAAAGTAAAAGCAATAAATTCTAAGTGTAATTGGCAAGATGATCCTCTTGCAATTGGTACAGGTGATTATCTTATCAAACAATGTATAACTGGTGTTGATAATCCTGGTGGTAAAAAAGTTATTAATGTAGAAGAATATACTGTTTTAGATGTTTCTATTGATGATATTATTGGTGGTTGTATGATTTTTAAAAATTGTAGTAATAATATTGCAAACTGCTCTACTGCTAACATTCGGATTTCGAGTGGTGGATCTGATGTTCTTACTTTATTAGCAGATAAAGATGAAAGAGTGTCTGTGTTAAATTTAGCATATAATACCTGTAAAGAAAAATGTATAAATTCTTGCTCAGATAATTTGGCTAATAGTTCTGCCGGGTATGAGCCTAATTGGAAAAAAAGTAATAAAAAAGATGGGCTAATAGGAATAGATTTGGCTCCAGATAGATTTTTTAAATTAGAAGTTAAAGGATCAGTTTCTTTGAGTAATCCAAAAGAAATAAGTCTGCAATTTAGTGCGAGAAATTATAAGCTACAGGATCCTGAATTTAATTTTTTAGATTTTTTTAAAGGTGAAACTATTAATTTTGTATTAGCTGGAAAATGGAAAGATGATAATTCTAAAGAGATTGGTGATATTCCTAATCCGCCTACTAGGTCAAATAGAACACCTGATTCAAACATTGCAAATAGAAGAGAATTTTTTAGAAGAGGTGTGGTATATTTAAAACCACATCCAGAAGGATATAAAACTGCTAAAAATAATCTCAATAAAATAATTTCTGTAGGAGTTCCAATAGATCATGATTTTAATAAATTGCATTATAATTATGATACTGAAGTATATAGTTCTATGTATCAAGCAAGTGACTTTCCTAAAGCAATAGATGCTGCTGCTCTTGTTACAGCAGCAAATGCTGAGTATGCAGTAGAAATAGATGGTTCTTATAGTTTAGGTGGACCAGTTATTTTACCAGAAAATTTAGATAGTATTAAGAATCCGTTTGAAGATGTTAGGTGTGGTTCTCATCTGTTACTGGGTAGTGAAAAATATGTTTATAGAAAATGTGCTAATTTTACTGATAAGAGTGGTTATGGATATTTAGTTGATTCTGAAAATGATAGGAATGGTTTAATTGTAATACCGGCTAAAAATTTTCCTTATAAAATAGCTTTTAAAATTTTAGGTGACACTTCAGATACTGTTGCAGGAACTGATACGTGTACAATACAAATTATACTTGATAATGGAGATCAATTAGGAAGTGATATAACTGTAGATGCTAGCAAACATTGGAAAGTTAGTGATGTTGTATTAAAAGAAAATACTATTTCTAATAATTCGGCTAAGTCAGTTACTATACAAAAAACTATAGGTGATACTTGGACTGATTCGAATAATAATACTATTTCATGTGGTCAAGGTATGGCAATAAGGATTTTGCCTTTACATGAAGTCAAAGCAGAAAAATCAGGTTTTGTGAGTTTTAAGATTATAGGAGATTCGGGTAAGTTTAAGGTTAAGGATGAGGCTAATGTTGATGATAAGTATTCTGATTGCAATGTAGAATATCAAATAATTAATCCTACTGGTGAAATAAATTCTGATTTTTATGAATTTGATAAATATAAATTAGGTGATTGGGATTCTGTTGCTGATATACCTACAAACCATATTACTGCTACTACTACGAAAAATGGAGGATGGAGAGGTGAGTTTTTTGTTAGAAAAGGTCAGGTAATTAGATTTAATTATGATAATTGGGAGAGTTATTCAGACACGGCGGGTTATTCCGAAAAAAAATGGGATGCATATACTTGGGATTCTACTCTTAATAACAATACTGGTGGTTATACCATTACTACTAATCCTATACAATGTGGTGTTGGAATGGTTATGAAAATAGAAGAAAGACCCGCTATTATATGCAAAGAAGATGTTGGTGCAGTAGAGGAAGAAGATATCCCGAATCCTGCTTATATTGCTGATTCTTCTGCAGCAAATACTCCTGATTATAAGTTAATGGCATTATCATATTGTGGTGTTGGTAATGGGACAGCTGCTTGTGTTGCTGCTGCTGATCCTGATAATGATCCTGATTGTATTAAATATTGTCCTAAGGGTTGTTTTATTGCTAACGATAATCAATGTCATAAAGATAGCGATGGTGTACTTACAAATGCAGTTACTGGTATTGCTATAGATCCAGAGGATGTGATTACAAGAAATGGCACTAGACTTGGTGTAGTAACTGAGGCCACATGTGGGAAATGTCGAGATAGTATTGATCTTGTTGAAAAATCTCTCTCTGTATCTTTACCTCAGTGTTATAATTTAGAAAATTATACTGGCAGAGTCGGTGATTTAGCTCCATCAACAACCTCATTAACATATAAAAAAGATGATGATGCAGTAGGTGGTGTTGAAAAATATGGTTTATTAACTACTAAAGATTATGAAAAAGGCGCAAGAAAATTAACAAGTATAGCGGGGTCAAGTATTGGTAATTTAGAAAATTTTGAATTAGATCGAATGTTTGATAATCCCGATTCTTATTCGGACGGAGATTATTATTATATTACTCAAGTTGTTTCTGCGGTTAATGAAGATTCGAGATTAAAGTTTTTGGTTATTGATAATCAAGATTTGACTTTTGATACTACTGTTGAAACTGATTATACAAGTAATACAGAAGAAATAGGTGGAGCATATAAAATTAAGAATTCTATAGCTAATAAAGTTCGAAAAAATGGAGAGAATTTACAAGTTATATTAGCTAAACATGATGCTAATCTTAATGTAGCTAATCTTTCGACATCAACAACTGGTTTTCTTGCTTGGGTAGTTCAATATGATTCTGCTACTGGTAAATTAAAAACTAGTAGTCCTTATTGTTTTGATGAAGAAGGTATGTTAAGGGAAAAAAGTAATAATGATGATAGTAGCTGTTCAAATACTGGATCTAATATTATAAAAACAAATAAAATAAAAAGTGGTTTAGCAGATGATGACGATGTTAGATTGTTTTTTAAAGTTTTTGATAATGAGGTATTTGATTGTAATATTGAAAAGAGTGTTGTGAGTGGTGAAACTAGAAAGAACGAAATAGATTGCGATGCGCTTAGTCCAGAATGTTTCAAATGGGAAAATAGAAAAAATGAGGTTTGCATTGCTAAATATATTGATGATGATGATGTTTTCTCTCCTCCTACCGGGAAGTCAGCAGGGGATAATATAGAAGATGATATTTTGTATAAAAAGGATGATGTAGAAAATGTTGTAAAAGGCGTTGCTCCAGATCCTAATTTTAATGAGAATGCTTCAAGAGAAACCCATTGTTTAGCCGATAATGGAAAAAAGCAATATGTAGCTTCAAAAAGAGAAATTAGTGTGGTTGCAGTTAAAGGAGACGATGTTGGGATTGGAGGTACTCTTGATGAAGTCGGAGATAATACTGGAATAAGTATACTTGCTACTGATGGAGGTAAAATGTGTGTGAATAGATATGCTAATAATTTTGGTTCATATGCTGTTAATATGAAGGCTGAAAAGGATCTTAGCAATGATATGTCTGGTACAATAGTAAAGAGAATTATACAGCCTATTATTGATATATTAGATGGAAAAGAAGTTAGTGTATTACTTGGAATACCTTGTGTTTATGCTGATCGTTATACTGATGAGAATGATGATCTGCAAATTAATGGCTGTTATACTGATCAGGGTGTTGAGTGCAGTTTTTATGATGATGGTTGTTTTTTAGGTTATGAAAAATATAAAAATGAAAAAAAAATAAATGAAAAAGAAGATTATTGTGTGATAGAAAATGCTCTTTGTGTTACTGATGCTACTTGTTATCTTAGAACTGCTACTAGCACTAATGACAGTTGTATAAATACTACAGGTGATCCGTGCTTTTTAGCATGTTCTTATATAAAAACGTTTGAACACAAAAGTGGGTATGTTGAAAAATTTTATCTTAGATTAATTTCAAGTAATGTTTATCAAGACTCACTAAGAGTTTTTTTGATACTTTATATAACAATGTTTGGTTTTGGGTTCTTTTTGGGTTTAACTTCTTTTACTCAAACTGAATTGTTAAATAGATTAATGAAAATTGGTATTATTTATTTATTTGTAGGAGTTGATGGTTGGTATTTCTTTGAACAGTTTTTTGTGCAATTTTTTAAAGACGGTACAGATTATTTAGTGTTTGCTATGACAAGTGCTTTTGAGGGGGGGGCGTTTACTTCTTCATCTATTACCGAGGCGTTTGAACAAATGAATTTTCATGATAAAAGTGTTTTATTTAATAATGTTGATAAAAACATTATGCTGATGTTTTCAGATCAAGCGCAAGCTAAAATATGGGGATTGTTCTTTAATAGTTTCTTTGGTTGGATTTACGTATTTATTATTTACGGTGCTATTTTCAGTTATATATTTACGATTGCAAATGCCATGTTGATTTATTTGGTGGCTCAAGTATTTATTTCTATACTGTTATCTCTTGGTCCAATATTTTTTATACTATTGTTGTTTGATAAGACAAAGGCGATGTTTGATAAATGGCTTTCTAATTTAATAAGTTTTTCTTTGCAGCAAATATTTTTACTTACTGTTTTAGGATTTTTTAATATGTTGCTATATGAAATTTTTAAATTTGTTATGTCATACAGAGTTTGCTGGGCACCTGTTTGGGTAATTCGATTTCCTGTAGTAGGTAGTTTAGAATTGTTTAGTTATTGGAAAATTGCTGGTACTTATCCAGGGGCAGATCCTCAAGTGGTCGGTGCAGCTATGCCAGGATTATTTCATATATTGCTCATATATTTAATAGTTTGTATTATGAAGCAATTTATTACATTTATGGTTGATTTAGCTCGAGCTATTGGTGGTGGAGGTATAGGTGCTGCAGGGTTTGCAAATGCTATTACTGGTTCAGTATCTAATATGTATAAGAAGTATGGTGCGGGTCTAGTGAATAAAGCTAAAACTCAACTTAAAACAAGAGCTTTAAATAAAGTTGGTATAAAAACTGAAGCACAAAGAGAAGCAGCAGATGCACAAAATGACAAATATAAAGATGCAAGAAAATCAGCAGTAACAGCAGCAGATAAAGCAGCTAAAGATTACAAAAAGAATAATTTAATAGAATTAAGTGGATTATCAGCTAAAGAACAAGCTAGAAAGATAGATGAAGTTAGGCAGGATGCAATGAAGTATGATTTAGATGGAAAAGGTTTTAGTGGGGGTGAAGTAGACAAAATTATGAATTCCAAAGCTAGTGATTTCGATACTTCTAGAAGCGCTTTAGGAGCTCTTGGTAATGCTATTAAAAGAAGGATGCCTGGTACTGGTCCGCAAAAAGCTTTAACAGATGTTAAAGATGCTAAAGGTGCAAATGTTGTTACAAAAGATGATGTAAAAGAGGCTATGGAGGATATGAGTACAGAAAATAGAAAACAAGTTATGGAAGCTGTAAGAGATGGTGCGTTGCAATTAAAAGGTTCTATGTCTTTGCGTAAGGGAAAATCTTCATATGCTGAAACTCAAAAAGCAAGACAAGAGGCTGCTACAAAACTCGCAGCAAAAGGCATAAAAAAACCAGGTTGGCTCAGTCATGATGCTGATAAAAACGCATATAATAAAAAATTACAAGACAAAACAAGAGATATTTTATCTAAAGGTAATAGGGATGAAAAAGGTAGCATTAGAGACATGGAATCTTTAGCTGAAACAGATGCAAAAATAGAGTTTAATGATGAAAGACAAAAACAAAAGGCTGTTGTGAGAAGAGGAGGTCTAGGGGCTAGATTAAAAGCTTCGATGCCTGGAGGGGTTGGCTCTCGTCAGCTTGCTTCTGAAGCAATGAAAGAGAGAAATAAAGGAAGAATAGAAACTGTTTATACACGACAAATTCAAGGTATTGATGATGAACTTAATGCAGAGGGTGCTTTTGTGGGAAGGGCTCCAATGGATTCAACTAAAAGAGAAGAATTAGAGGCACAAAAAGAAGATCTTGAAGACAAAGATGCTGCTATAAAAAATAAATATGATGAAAAAGCAGAAGCTGGCGCTCATTATATTAGTTCTGCGCAGATAAGACAAGGAAGAGCTGAGATTGATAGAGGTGCAGGAAGGGTTGGCGGAGCTATTGAAGATGCTTGGGATGGGGCTGGAAAAACAGTAGAACAATCAAGAGCTTGGAAAATTGCTAAAACTACTGGTAAAGTTGTTGCTGGTGTTGTTTACACTCCTCTTGTTGCTGTTGCTGGCGCTGTTGCTATTGCTGTTGCTATTCCTGCTGCAGTTGTTTTAGTATCTACTAAGAGAGGGAGAACTGCTGTTACTGCAAAAGCAAAGCAATTGAAAGCTAGTCTTAATGCAAAAGGAGAAAGATTTGGAAAAAGTTTAGAAAGAAGTTTTGATAGATTTGGGAAATTTGTGAATAAACCAAAATTTCAAAATACAAAACAAATGCTTGGAAAAGAGAAAGAATTTTCTGATCCTGTGATACCACCAGATCGAAGAACAGCATCAGCAGCAACAGTGGTACGAGGAGCAGCAGCAAGAGTAGCAAGAGCGGCGTCATCAGGAGCACAACCACAATCAAGATTTTCGTTACCACCAGCACGAGCAGTAGAAGGTGGAGCAGGATCAGCAGGAGCAAGAGCGCCAGCAGGAGGTGGAGGAGGATCAGCAGAAGCAGCAGGAGCAGCAGGAGCAGCAAGAGCAGCATCAGCAGAAGCAGCAGGAGCAGCAAGAGCAGCATCGGCACCAACAACAGCCCCAACGGCAGCAGCGCCACCAGAACCAAGAGCAGCATCAGATGATGAAGAAAAACAAGAATAGCGTTCTTGAGACTGAACAATAAAAAAGAATTAACATATGTTTTCTAAGCTTATAAGTTTTTGTTTTATATATATTCTGAGTTTAGTGAATTTTATAATAATTCTTTCTCCTTTATTAGCTTTGTTAATTCCTTTGTTGTTTGTAGAAAATCTAGATTTATCTCAAGATATAATTTCATTGTTATTGTTATCTGCTGTTATTGTAAGTGTTTTAATGTTCCTCCTGCTTTTGCTTGATTTTTTGTTTGGTTTTTCTATACGTTCCTTTTTAAAAAATTGTGTAAATTATAAAAAGAATAAAGATCTTGTTATTTTAGAAGGTATTTTTAATGAAGTTCAAGATAGTTTTGGTCAATCACATGTTAAATTGCTTATTCAAAATACTGATATTGTAAATGCCTTTGCTGTTGGTTCTATGTGGAGAAAAAATGTTGTAATTACTCAAGGTTTGATATCTAGAATTTTAATGAATACTTCTAATAATGCTGATTTTCTAAAAGCAATAAAAGGTATTATTGGTCATGAAATGTCTCATTTGGTAAACAAAGATTATCTTCCAGGTCTTTTGTTGAGAATAAATGAGCAAGCAACTTTTTTTGTTTCTAAGATTATTTTTGTTATTTTTACAATTGTGGTGCGAATATTATCTATTATTCCTTTTGTAGGTGTTTTGTTGGGGAATATTTTGATTTCAATATATAAAATGTTGAATTTTCTGATTGTGTTTTTTCATAAATATATAATCATTAATTTGTATAAATTTATTCAGTTGCAAATTAGTAAGGGTATGGAGTATAGATGCGATAGACAATCGGCTAAAGCATGTGGAGGTAATGTTATGGCTTATTCTTTATCTTTTTTGGGTGACAATGGATATTTTACAATTTTTTCTACTCATCCTTCTACAAAAAAGAGAATAATAAAAGCTCAAAAAGTTCAAAAAAAGGAAAAGGGGATAATAAGAGCTTCTTTGTTTAATCAATTAGCAAATGCTTTTTCTGTATTATTTATTGTGTATTTTGCACTTATTTGTTTTGTTAAAGCTGACGTTCCAGATTTAGCAAAAAAATATGGTGGTATAATGCAAGATGTAAAGGATAAGGCTTATCAAATAAAAGACAAATCACAACAATTTATAAATGATGCTGTTGAAGGGTTGAAGAAGAAGTAGTTTATTATTGTGTAAAATATTGTCATTGCGAGGAGCACGAAGTGCGACGCGGAAACATTGTCATTGCGAGTATTTCTTAGAAATGCGTGGCAATCTCCCTTTTTGTCATTGCGGAAAATATTGTCATTGCGAGGAGCACGAAGTGCGACGCGGCAATCTCCCTTCTGTCATTGCGAGGAGCACGAAGTGCGACGCGGCAATCTCCCTTCTGTCATTGCGAGTATTTCTTAGAAATGCGTGGCAATCCCCCTTTTTGTCATTGCGAGGAGCACGAAGTGCGACGCGGCAATCCCTCTTCTGTCATTGCGAGGAGCACGAAGTGCGACGCGGCAATCCCTCTTCCATCATTGCAAGTATTTTCTTTTTTGTCATTGCGAGTATTTCTTAGAAATGCGTGGCAATCCCCCTTTTTGTCATTGCGAGGAGCACGAAGTGCGACGCGGCAATCTCCCTTCTGTCATTGCGAGCGAAGCGAAGCAATCTATAAATAAATTAACTGATCATATAAATCTTTCCATTCTTTATTATTTTTTTTTACTAATTCAATTTTCTTTTTTCTAGAACCTGCTTTGATTTGTTTTTCTCTAAAAATAGCGTTGTATACGTCATTGTAGATTTCACAATAAACAAGCTTGTTAACATTATATTTTTTTGTGAAACCTTTTAATGTTTTGTTTTTATGTTCAAAAATTCTTCGTGATAGATTGCTTGTAACGCCAGTGTATAAAGTTGTGTTACTTTGGTTTGTAAGAATGTAAATATAATATTGTTTATTCATTTAGTGAACTAATTTGTATTATTTTATGAAGTAAAAGTATAAAATGTTTACGAATAAGTCAAGATTTATAGATTGCCGTGCATTTCTAAGAAATACTCGCAATGACAAAAAAGAAAATACTCGCAATGATGGAAGAGGGATTGCCGCGTCACTACGTTCCTCGCAATGACAAAAAAGAAAATCCTCGCAATGACAAAAAAGAAAATACTCGCAATGATGGAAGAGGGATTGCCGCGTCACTACGTTCCTCGCAATGACAGAAAAGAAAATACTTGCAATGATGGAAGAGGGATTGCCGCGTCGCACTTCGTTCTCCTCGCAATGACAAGAAGAGGGATTGCCGCGTCACTACGCTCCTCGCAATGACAGAAAAGAATGACAGAAAAGAAAATCCTCGCAATGATATAAAATAAAAACATAACAATTATCAAAAGATCTTTTTGCAATTTAATATTTTTCTAGTATTCTAGAAATAATAGCCAATAACATGTTTTTATCATGCAGTTTTTAAAAGTATTATTTACATTATTGTTGTCTTTTAGAGTAATTATGGTTGTGGTTGCATTTACTTTAGCTATTTTTATATTTTTTATAGTAACTGATGCTGATTTTATGGTAACTGTTTCTCATAAAATAAAAGCGGTTATGAATTTAAAAGGTGAAGATAGTGTTAGTTGGGTGACTGATTTTATTACCAAAATTAAAGCCAGTATTGGTGAAGAATAATAAAGGATTATATGAAATTTTTATTTAGTTCAAAAGGATTAATAATTTTATTATTAGCTGGTGGTCTTACTACAGCAGTAAATTTTGCAAGTGATTTAGGTGTTGATACCAAGCCAGTAGAAAAGGTTGTTAAGCAAGCTGGTTTTGCTGCTGATTCTGATGCTACTACTAATGATGGTTCATCTTCAGATCAAAATTTATTTGATGAACTTAAAGACAAAAAATTAAAATTAGAAGACTTAGAGAGTTTTACAGGTAAAATAAAATTTTTTGCAAATAAGATAAAAGAAAATATTTTGTCTTTGTTTGATGAGTATTTGGATAAATAACTTTTCAATATGTTTTCAAAATTAAAATCTAATCTAACTTCAATTTTAGATGACGAATCTATTAAAACTTTATGCGTAGCTGTTTCTGGTGGTATAGATTCTATGGCGCTTGTTTTTTTAATGAAAGAGCTGATGGAAGAGACAGATCTCTGTCATTGCGAGGAGCGAAGCGACGCGGAAACATTGTCATTGCGAGGAGCACGAAGTGCGACGCGGAAACATTGTCATTGCGAGGAGCACGAAGTGCGACGCGGCAATCTCCCTTCTTGTCATTGCGAGGAGCGAAGCGACGCGGCAATCCATAAATCATCTCATAATGACAAAAACATAAAAATTATTGCAGTAACCGTAGATCATGGTTTGCGAAAGAACTCTGCAAAAGAAGCAAAACTCGTTGGAGAAATTCTGAAAAAAAATAAAATTGAACATCATATTTTAAAATGGGAAGGAAAAAAACCTGTTAAAAATATAGAAGCTGTTGCCAGAGAAAAAAGATATGAGTTATTAACAGAATTTTGTAAAAAGAAAAAGATAAAACATTTATTAGTTGCACATCATTTACAAGATCAAGCTGAAACTTTTTTTATTAGATTGTTCAGAGGTAGTGGTATAGATGGTTTGTCTGCTATGAAAAAAGTTGTTGAGTATAATGGAGTTAAGATTGTTCGACCTTTATTAAATGTTTTAAAAAAAGATTTAGAAAAATATTTAAAGAAAAAAAATATTCCTTGGGTTGAGGATGAAAGTAATGAAGATGAAAAATTTTTAAGAAATAAAATTCGGAAATTTTTAAATTCTTTTGAAGATAAACCTGTAATTTTAAAAAGAATAGATTCTGCAATTAATGAAATTGCTAAAGCTCGAGATATTATTGAAAAAAAAACAGAAATTGTTAAGAAAAAAGTTTTAAAGTTTGATAATAGAGGTGTTTGTGTAATTCAATTACATGAATTTTTAGAATTAGAAAAAGATTCTGGTTTACGGATTTTAGCTGATGCTTTAATGAAAGTAAGTGGAAATTGTTATAAACCACGGTTAGAAAAGTTGGAAAGAGTTTATAATTCTATTTGTCATTGCGAGGAGTTTCTTTCTTGTCATTGCGAGGAGCACAAAGTGCGACGCGGCAATCTCCCTTCTTGTCATTGCGAGGAGCGTAGCGATGCGGAAACATTGTCATTGCGAGCATTTCTTAGAAATGCGCGGCAATCCCCCGCGACACACTGTGTCATTGCGAGTAGCACAAAGTGCGACGCGGCAATCCATAAATCATCACAACAAAAAAACCTTAAAACCACCTTCTATGGTTGTGTCCTTGAACAATTAAACAATAATGAATTAATCATTTACAGAGAATATGCGGCAATTGGTGAAGACAAAAAATTAGAGTATAATAAAAAAATACTTTGGGATAGTCGTTTTTTTGTTGAACTAAAACAAAAAAAGAGTACACTTATTGTTAGTCATATTAAGAAGGGAGAGTTTAATTCTTTGTTAAAAAGTTTAAAAAATACAGATATGGCAAAATACAAAGAATTAAAAAATTTAAAAGGCATTGATAAAAAGATTTTTTATACACTGCCTGTTGTGATGGAAATTGTGAAGTAGGTGTCATTGCGAGGAGCGTAGCGATGCGGAAACATTGTCATTGCGAGCATTTCTTAGAAATGCGCGGCAATCCCCCGCAACACATTGTGTCATTGCGAGGAGCGAAGCGACGCGGCAATCTCCCGCAACACATTGTGTCATTGCGAGGAGCGAAGCGACGCGGCAATCTCTTTTATATGTCATCCTCGGGCTTGACCCGGGGATCCATAAAGAAAAAATATATTAATTAATAAACATTGAAGGTTTTATTATGGCAGAAGCAAGATCAGAATGGAATGAAGAACAAGTAGCAGCAGCAGCTGCTTTTTATGATAGTGTATTTGCTAATTTAAAACTTAAAGAGGCCTGTCGTAAACACGCGACTTCTTCAATTGGGGATCGAGGTTTTAATAAATCTATTCAAAATATATTAAAGGAAAAGTTAAGCATCTTGTTATCAAAAGAAGCTGATTATATTCCAAAAACTCCTGCAAACAGTGCAGCAACACAATTAAGATTAAAATTAGAAATACTAAATAAGAAAAAAGTTAAAACTTTGCTTAAATACGTATATTTTATTTGTGAACGTTGTAGATTAAGTGATGAAGGAATCTTGGATCATCCTTCTAAAGTCGAATTTATGAAAGGTATTGATGAAAAAGCAAGGGCGTTAACACCATCAAGAACGTCAGCAAGAGCAGCATCACCAGTAAGAAGATCACAATCAGCAGCAAGAAGAATACGAGCAAGTGAAACAACAGTCGTAGGATCAGGTTCAGGACAAGCACCATTAAGAGCAAGAATAGGATGGGTAAGGGGGGGGGTAGCACCAGCAGCAGCAGCAGCACCACCACCAGCACCAGCACCAGCACGAGGAGGAGCAGGAGCAGGAGCAGATGAAGCGTCACCACCACCACCACCACCACCACCATCACCATCACAACAACAACCAAAAGTACAACCAGAAGCAGCAGCCGCAGTAGCAGGAGCAGCAGGAGTACTAGCACAAGCACCACAAAGAGGAACAAATCCGCCACAATCAGCAGCAGGAGCAACAGCAGCAGCAGCAGCCGCAGCACCATCACAACAACAACAAGTAGTTGCAGGAGCAGGAGCAGCAAGAAGAAGACAAGAAGGAGGTGGAGTAGAAGCAGCACCAGCAGAAGATACATCATTAACACCACCATCAGCACCAGCACCAGCACCAGCACCAGCAGCAGTAACACCACCATCAGCACCAGCACGAGGAGGAGGTGGATCAGGAGGATCATCTATAGAAGTAGCCTCATCACCAATCGTAGCCGCACCAGAAGCAGCAGGAGGAAGAGGAAGAAGACAAAGAGGAGTAGCACCAGCAGGAACAGCAGCCTCAAATGGATCATCATCACCAGAATTAGAAAGAAGAGGAGCAGGAGCAGGAGGAGCAGCAGGAGGAGCAGCAGCCGTAGGAGCGGGAGCAGCAGCAACATCAGTAATACCATCAGAAGAAGAACTAGTAGATGCAACAGGAGAGTTAGTAGAATCGAAAGAAACACTACCACCACCAAAAAAACCACCACCAGCAGCAGCAAGGAGTATAATGAAAAAGTGGTTGCAAAGAACAAGAAGAAAAATAGCAATAAAAGCAGCTGCAGATGCAGAGGTAGATAGAGCAGCCGCCGCATCAGCACCAGGAGCAGGAGCAGGAGCAGAAGCAGCAGCAGGAGCAAGAGGAAAAGGAGGAGGAGTAGATGGAATAACACCATCACCATCACCAACAGCATCACCATCAGCCGCAGCACCACGATCAGCAGCAGATCCAGCAGAAGATACATCATTAACACCACTATCAGCACCAGGAGCAGGAGCAGGAGCAGAAGCAGCACCAGGAGGAGGAGGTGGAGATGGAGATGGAGAATCAGACGAATCAGGCGAAGAAGCAGCAGAAGAAGGAGCAGCACAAAGTAGAGGAGTATTGAGGAGATTTATAAAATTGTTTAGAGGGGGATCAAAAAAATTAAAGGCAGGAGCAGCACCAGGAGCAGCACAAGCAAAAGCAACAGCAGGAGGAGCAGCAGGAGCAGCAGGAGCAGCACAAGCAAAAGCAACAGCAGGAGGAGCAGCAGGAGCAGGAGGAGCAGCAGCAGAAAAAGGAGCACAAGTACAAACTCTAAGAGATTCAGAAGCATTAGAAGCTACAGAAAGAAAAAAACGAGCAGAAGAAGCGCAATTAAAAGAAGCAAAAAGACAGAGTTTGATAACTTATTATAGAGATAGAAGTAGACAAAAAGAAGCACTAGAAAGAGAAAAAATGAGAGAAAAGTTTGCTTTAGCAGTAATGTCAGAACGAGATTTTGAATCATCTGCAGCAGTTGCGGCACCAGCAGCTGCGGTACCAGCAGCACTAGCAGTTGCAGAATCTGTAGTAGAAGATAGTGAAGAGGAAAAAAGAGAAAAAGAAAGAGACTTTCTTAAAAGATATAATATGAGTATGTTTTTAAAAAGATGGAGAACTTCGTCTATAGATGAATCGAGTTTAAAAAGTGGTGGAGGAGGAGATTCTTTTCATGATAGTTCAGAATCAGAATCAAAAGAGAAAGAAAAGTTTGCAGTAGGATTAGCTATAGCTATTTGTAATAGTTTGAAAGATACTGAAGTTAAAATAAATGAAGAATTGAAAAAATTAGAAGAGGAAAAACAAGCATTGATGAAAGAAACAGAAGTTCAGAAAATGATTGTAAAACACACAGCAGAATTGTTGTTTTCTAAATATAAAAAGAATGCTGAGTTGTTTGCTTTAGAAGAAGAAAGAGCAGAAGAAGCAGGAGCAGGAGCAGGAGCAGGAGCAGGAGCAGAAGAAGGAGCAGCAGCAGTTGCAACTGAATCTGGAGAAGAAGGTTTTGATTTTTTTAAGCCTAGAGTATATGGTGGAATTGGTGTTGAATTTAGTGCTAAGAGAAAAACAATAAGAGGAGAAGGTGGTAAAAACTATTTTGAATTAAAAATAATTGGCGTACCTAAATCTGATTCTGCAGTTGGGAATTATAATAGAAAACAAACAGAAGGTTCTAAGATTACTGAAGATTGTGTTATTAAAATACGTGCTGACAAAGTTAACGGTTTAGAAGGAGCAATTACTCTTTTAAGGAGTGAGGGTATTAGAGAACAAGAAGTAGGAAGAGGAAGAACTATTCAAGTTTGGAGTCCTTCTTCAAGGGAAGATGGTGTGTTTAAGAAAATGAAAATTAGTAAAGATATTGTTCCATGTATGCATCAGTATGCTGGATTGAGTCAAAATCTTAATCCGCTAGCAGTTGAAAGTGCTGCAAGTGTTGAAAGTGTTGAAAGTGTTGAAAGTGCTGCAAGTGCTGCAAGTGCTGCAAGTGCTGCAAGTGGTCTGGGAATAACTATAATGGATGCATTAAGACCGGAGTATTATTCTCGATTATTAGCAGCAGAAGGAGGAGCAGAAGCGGCAGCAGCAGAAGCGGCAGCAGCAGCAGCAACAGCAGCAGCAGCAACAGCAGCAGCAGAAGCGGCAGCAGCACAAGCACAAGCAGATGCAGCACAAGCACGAGCAGCACGAGTAGAAGCAGCAGCACGAAGAGCAAAAGCAAAAGCAGCACAAGCACAAGCAGCACTAGCAGAAGCAGCACCAGTAGCACCACCATCACTATCAGTCGCAGCAGCAGCAGGAGTAGCAGGAGTGGGAAAAGTAAAACACCGACAGTCTTTGCGGGAAAGAAGAGTAATGGGAGCAGATGATGATGGAGTAGGAAGAAGAGGAAGAACATAACTGCAATAACATCCGTCAGAGGCAAGAGGTCCCCAGCAGAATTTTCTAAGAATCGCTTTGCGATTCAAGAAATTCTAGCTGAGAATGACCATTCTTCCCCATTATCACTTTTTATATTGTTAAAAATAATATGTCATCCTCGAGCGTCACTATGTCATCCTCGAGCGTCACTATGTCATCCTCGTGCTTGTCACGGGGATCTTGTTAAATCAAAATACAATACAAATCTTTCCATGCAGGATTGAATTTATTAATAAGATCTAATTTTTGAAATCTGTAATATTTTTTTAATCTTTTTTCTTGAGTTATGGCATATTCAATATTGTTGTACGTTTCATAGTAAACTAGTTTTGTTAAATTGTATTTTTTTGTAAAACCTTCTATAACTTTATTTTTGTGTTCGAAAATTCTTTGTGATAGATTGTTTGTTACTCCAATATATAATGTTGTATTTTTGTAGTTTGTAAGGATGTAGATATAGTATTGTTTATTCATTTTATTAATTAATTTATATTATTAAATAAATAAAAAATATAAAATTTTTATTTTTTAGTCAAGGTGTTTTTATGATCCCCAATAACTTTTTCTAAATATCACTTCGTTCATTAAGAAAAAGTAATTGAGGATGACATAGTGGTGTTTTTCTAAATATCACTTCGTTCATTAAGAAAAAGTAATTGAGGATGACATAGTGGTGTTTTTCTAAATATCACTTCGTTCATTTTTTTTGTCATCTTCAGGTTTATCCTGGAGATCTTTAAGATCCCCGAGACAAGCTCGAGGATGACATAGTGGGGTGCTCGAGGATGACATAGTGGGGTGCTCGAGGATGACATAGCGTTGCGGGGGTCCCCACATCACAGAGCGCAAAGCGCTCTTTAAATGCGAGGATGACCAAAAATGACTGCGAGATATGTTATATTGTAGGAGATTGCCGCGTCGCACTTCGTGCTCCTCGCAATGACA
>Ga0307989_1000133_pt1 | contig 54559 bp, 47 predicted proteins | sample EllFjometagen185_FD_203164 | JGI IMG/M metagenome (GOLD analysis project Ga0307989, IMG submission 203164) | Marine microbial communities from Ellis Fjord, Antarctic Ocean - #185 | ecosystem: Environmental > Aquatic > Marine > Unclassified | place: Southern Ocean | collected 2014-10-08 | reverse complement strand
TAAACGCCAAACAATGTATACATCGGAAAACTATTATGATATTTTGTAAGAGTATTTTTATCATCCGGAAGAATATCTCTTCGGAACCTATAGTAAATTGACACTATCTTAGGTTTATAGTGATTTGACGTTCATGAAGCTGATGTGGTAAGATTCATGCATCAAAACGATGAGCGGGATAAGTAAGCTCGCCGCAGGATTCAGAAATCATCCCGGTTGATGTGAGGGGTGGCAAAGCGGCGATGACGAAGTACACCCGGGAGTGATCCGTTGAATTAAGTAGGCGGAAACGGTTGCCGGCGTTATACGGTCATGAGGCATGCTATGAATGTGAATTAAGGTGGTACCACGGTCCTATCCCGTCCTTATACGGGGGAGGACTTTTTATATGGTGAAAAATAACTAAAAAGAGGTGAGGAAAGTGAATGTTTTTGATGTACTAAAAGAGCGCGGCTTTATAGCCCAGATGACTCATGAAGAACCAATCAGGGAACTGTTGGGAAAGGAAAGTGTAACGTTTTATATAGGCTTTGATCCAACTGCTGACAGTTTGCATATTGGTCATTTTCTTCAGCTGATTGTTATGTCCCATATGCAAAAAGCCGGACACAGGCCTATAGCAGTGCTAGGTGGAGGAACTGCAATGGTGGGAGACCCAACTGGCAAAACCGATATGCGTAAAATGATGACACGACAGATTATTGACCATAATGCAGCTTGTTTTAAAAAGCAAATGTCGAATTTCATTGATTTCAGTGAAGGCAAGGCTATTATGCTGGACAATTTTGATTGGCTAGGTAAACTGAACTATATAGATTTTCTCCGGGAAGTAGGATCTCATTTTTCTGTTAATAGAATGCTGACAGCTGAGTGTTTCAAATCCAGACTTGAGAAGGGATTGTCCTTCTTAGAGTTTAATTACATGATTATGCAAGGATACGACTTTCTTAAGCTAAATCAGGATTTTGATTGCAAACTGCAGCTTGGTGGTGACGACCAGTGGTCTAATATTATAGCTGGCGGAGATTTAATCAGAAGGGTGGAAGGTAAAGAAGCATACGGCATGACATTTACATTATTGACTACATCTGAAGGTAAAAAGATGGGTAAGACAGAACAAGGCGCCATCTGGATTGATGAAGAAAAAACATCACCATTTGATTTTTTCCAGTATTGGAGAAATGTTGATGATGCAGATGTAGAAAGATGTCTTAAATTGCTGACATTCCTTCCTATGGACGAAATTGCTGAACTATCAAAATTGAAAGACCAAGAGGTTAATAAAGCAAAAGAAGTGCTGGCTTTCGAAGTCACAAAACTTGTGCATGGAGAAGAAAAAGCTCAAAAAGCATTAGAGGCTGCAAGATCATTGTTCGTAGGTGGTGCATCTTCAGTGAATATGCCTTCTGCAAATGTGTCAAGAGACAAGCTTGCTGAGGGATTTGATGTTCTTGAAGCTCTGGTTTTCTGTGAACTTGCACCTTCTCGAGGTGAAGCGCGAAGAATGATTACAGGTGGAGGCGTCTCATTGAATGGTGAAAAGGTTTCTGACTTTAAACTGAGCATCACAGAGTCGTTGTTTGAAAACGGTGAATTGATAGTTAAGAGGGGTAAAAAGAAGTTTTTTCGCCTCGAATTAGTATAAAATCATATTAAGTTTTAAAAACAGTTGAATTATATCTTGTTTTTTGCTTAAATAGTGATAGAATATTTGAGAAACGAGCATAACCTCAGATAATATTTTAGGAGGCATTTTAGATGAGTATATTTTTGGATATTTCTGCAGCACTGCAGAAAGGCCGAGCAAAAGTAGTTAAGGAACTGGTTGAACAGGCTGTAGCCGAAGGTTTACCGGCAAAGCAGATTCTTGATGAAGGACTGCTTCACGGAATGAACATTATTGGTAAGAAATTTAAAGTTAATGAACTTTATGTACCTGACGTATTGGTCGCTGCCAGAGCAATGAATGCAGGAACAGATATTTTGAAACCTCTACTTATGGCAGATGGAGTAGTAGCTGCCGGTAAAGTTGTTCTTGGAACATGTAAAGGTGACTTGCACGATATTGGCAAAAACCTTGTTAAGATGATGATGGAAGGCAAAGGCCTGGAAGTTATCGACCTTGGTGTTGATGTTGGAGCTGAAGCATTTGTAAATGCAGCAATCGAAAATGAAGCTCAGATACTTGCTTGTTCAGCATTGCTTACAACAACTATGGGCGAAATGGCAAATGTTGTTAAAATCGCTGAAGAAAAAGGTGTTAGAGACAAATTCACCATCATGATCGGCGGAGCTCCTGTTAATGAAAGCTTCAAAGAAAGTGTTGGCGCAGATATTTATGCACCTGATGCAGCGTCAGCAGCAGATGAAGCCGTAATAGCTATTGGCTAATCATCAATAAATAACATACAGAAAACAAATCCGTCCTTAGTGACGGGTTTTTTTTGCCCAGACTAGCCCAACAACGGAGGGATGATGGGCCAGATATTGACCAATAGCGGAGGGCTTTTGGGTTAGTTATGCTAATTTGTTGAGTATGTGTTGAATTTTATTGTGAAATCACGTCCGGTAGGAAGACCGGCTGCGGTTGAGTATATGTCAGAAGCTTTTTGTTCATAGTCAAGTATGGTTTTCCATGATGGGCGCGCATTGCCATAAAAAGGTTTAAGTGAGGTGAATACCGGGATGCTGGAGTTGCGCTCCAAAACCGGAATTAAAGACATTCCTTTTTTACTTGCAGCTAAAAGACGTGCATAAAGTGGCCCTTTAGACCATATGGCTTCTGCCTCATCTTTTTTTAAGTCAAGAAGTATATGAATTAAAATACGTGCTATTCTGGTTTTTGGATAACGTTTTGTTGCACATGTTTCAATCAAACCACTTACAGTGGAGGAGGAAGACAATGAAGATTTCAATCTGTTTTCAAAGCCTTCTGAAACTCCGTGGAACTCAGAAAGTTCAGTAGCGGATAATGCGGCAATTCGATAAAAAATCGCATCTTTAAAAAGTTCTATATTTATAAAATTACTATTATCAGCATAAAAGTTTTCTAATAAATTGAAAGTGGGTGAGGGCAGGAATTCTTTAACAGAATCAAGACCGGTCTCCATTATGGAGCGGCGAATAGCAGTAGCACTTGGATATTTACCAGCAATAAAATCATTTTTATACTCTTCAGCAATCCTTGGAACACTCACAGGATTAATAGGAAGTCCTTCTCGGATTATTGATTTTATATATTCTATTCCCAAGATATTATTAGAACCTTCTGTAACCTTAGATGCATCAGTATTCCCAAGATATTCAGAAATAGCAATCGAACGTGCTTTTGCAAAAGAAACTCCGGTATATAAATAATTTTTAAGCAGTATTTTAAAATCTTCCGGTTCATCAACAAGTATAGTAGCAATTTTTTTGAGAAATTCAATATCATTGTCTTCAGATCCGAATACAATCGAGTCAACAATCCCTAAACGACCCATCATTTGAACTGCTGATGAGGCATAAAATTCAGCACTACTGCAGGAGAATACGGAAGGGAGTTCAAATACCATATCAGCACCATTCATTATTGCCGACTCAGCCCTAAGATTTTTAGGCAATATTGCAGGTTCGCCACGTTGAAGGAAATCAGAACTCATAACACACACAACAAACTCGCCATCCGGATGAGCCGCGGCTCTTCTCATATGGTTGAGATGTCCGTTGTGAAATGGATTGTATTCACATACTATGCCGACAGTTCTCATTTATACTCCTTGTAAAATATACATATAATAGTATTAAACATTGAATCTAAAGAGGATGACATCACCATCTTTTACGATATATTCTTTACCTTCACTTTTAACAAGACCTTTTTCACGTGATGCAGCCATGGTTTTATTTTCTTCGAGATCTTTATAAGCTATGACTTCTGCACGTATAAAGCCACGCTCAAAATCTGAATGAATTTTTCCTGCTGCCTGAGGTGCAGTTGAACCTGATGTTATTGTCCAGGCTTTTACTTCTTTTGGACCGGCGGTTAAAAAGCTTATAAGGTTTAACAGTTCATAACTTTTTGATACGAATTTTTCAAGTCCTGTTTTATCGACACCAATTTCAGTTAAAAACTCATGTTTATCTGCTTCATCAAAAGTGCTGATTTCTTCTTCAAGCTTTGCACATATACTTACTACTTCAGATTGGTCATTCTTGGCAATCGCTTCTAACTGAGTAACATGAGGATTTTTATTTACAAAGGACTCTTCATCGGTATTAGCCATATACAAAACAGGTTTTGAGGTTAAAAGGAATAAATCTCTGTAAAAAGCTTTTTCATTTGATGTCACATTAAAATGACGAGCAGGTTTACCAGATTCTAAATGAGCTTTTAAACGTTTATAAAAATCCAACATTTTCGGATAAATTTTATCTCCGGTTTTAATTAACTTCTGGGTTCTAGTCATTTTTTTATCTAGACCTTCAAGATCCGAGAAAATTAATTCAAGATTTATTATTTCAACATCTTTTGAAGGAGAGACTTTACCGTCAACATGAATAACATTTTCGTCATCAAAACATCTTACAACATGACATATAGCATCAACCTGGCGAATGTGCTCAAGGAACTTGTTTCCCAGACCTTCTCCTTTGCTTGCGCCTTCAACTAACCCTGCAATATCTACAAATTCAATTACTGCATGAATTGTTTTTTTTGCATCATACATTTCAGTAAGAAAATTAAGGCGTTTGTCAGGAACAGAAACCATTCCTACATTTGGTTCTATTGTACAAAAAGGATAATTGGCAGCCTCGGCAGCTCCTGCTTTTGTAAGTGCGTTAAAAAGTGTGCTTTTGCCTACATTCGGCAAGCCTACGATTCCCAGTTTCATAAATTACATCCGTTCTTCTATTAGTTAACCCGATGCATACAATGCCCGGGAAATTTATCAGTCATATTATATACTGGCATGATATATCACACAAGCTGGTAAAAATCGAACTACTGGTAATTAAAATACTGTATAATTTAAACAACAAATTCATAATGGGGGTAAATTATGGAGATTTTAGAACGGTTTATAGCAGTTGATAATGCATGTCTTTGGCCTCAGCTTAGATTAAGTGGAAACGGAGACATATTTATGACAGGTTTCAACAAACCCTGTCACGGGATGATTGAGGGAGATGTAGACTGCTGGCTTAGTAAAGATGGTGGTAAATTCTTTAATTTAACCGGTACGCTGGTTGAACATGAACCTGGAACAAACAGAATGAACCATGTATCCGGCTTTGCACATAATGGTGATTTCATATCTATTGTTTCCGGTTACACTAATAGACCAACAATAATATATGATTATGAATACTATAAAGAAAATTACTTTTATAAATCAGAATTGGTAGTTCCCAAGCTAAGCAGGTCTTCTGATGGTGGAAAAACTTATAAAGTCAAACCACTCAATTATGAGTTTAATAATGAATCAATAATTCCATTTGGAGAAATAATTAAATTACCTGACAATAGTTTGGCTGCTGCTATATATGTTCTTGGAACAAACAAATGCAACGAATTCGCTACCTGTACCAGAAGGGCGGGTGTATTGATTAGCAGAGATGATGGTGAAACTTGGACAGAATTTTACGAGATTGATAAAGATATCAATGAAACATCAATACTTGCGCTTAATGATGGCTCAATTCTTGCTTGTGTCAGAACCGCAATCAATCAACATCAAAAATTGTATAAGAGTACAGACGGGGGAGTTACTTGGATATTCAAAGAAGACGTTAGTCTTTTACATCAGATACCTGCAGCTCTAACATTATTGAATGATGGTAAAATCCTTATGTGCTATGGTGTTAGAAATAATCAAAAGTCAATAATGTACAGAGTTAGTGATGATAATGGAGACAGCTGGTCAGAACCTAATATTCTGGTGGTTCTTGAAGATACAGGGGACATGGGTTACCCATCATCAGTTCAACTCGAAGATGGAACAATAGTAACAGCTTACTATGCTGATGGTATTACAGGGCACAAGCGCTATCACTGTGGTGTTGTAAGATGGAACCTCAAGTAATAAACATATAATTTGAAATATCAAAAGAGCATCAATACAGATGCTTTTTTGAGACAGTAAAAAATAACACTTGATATTTATTGTGGCTATCCCTATAATAAAGAACAGGTGATATTTTATGCAATATAAAAAAGATGAAGTTAAAAAGAAACTACTTGAAGCAGGAGAAGAGGAATTCTACTTGTACGGTTTTAAAGACTCCTCTGTAAGGCGTCTTGTTAAAGCCGCAGGTACGACAATCGGTAACTTTTACAACTATTTTTCAAACAAGGAAGAAATTTTCGGCGAGGTTGTGGGCAGTGAATTGAAGCAGATCAACAACTTTATTAGCTCACATGAATTTGTTGATGAAGCAGATGTTCTCTTTAATGAAACTGAAACAACTGTTTGGGATAAGGTGCTGAGTGATAGTGTAGGTATGTTTATGCCGGTATTTACGAAGAGATTCTATATTCTTATAGCCTGCAGCGGTGGTACTGCCTATGAGAATTCACGGGAACAAGTTCTAGAATATATAAAAACTCATTTTGTAGAACATGCACTTGAAAATGGTTCAATTGTTAAAAATATTGAGGATACGGCAAGGGTACTTGCACATGAGTTTCTTGAAGGGATTCTTTTTATTATAAAAAATCATGGTGAAGGTTCTGTGGCAGAAACTCTTATCAAGAACCATATATTATTCTTTTTCATGGGAACCATGGGAATACTAAAAGGACCGAAAGGAAGGGATGATGTATGATAAAAGTTGATAATCTGAATTACACATACAGTAACAACCATAGTGAAACTGTAAAAAATATTAGTTTTACTATTCCAAAGGTTCTGTCTTTGGATTTCTAGGTCCCAGTGGTGCCGGAAAAACCACAACCCAGAAGCTTATAACAGGTCTTCTAAAAGATTATAGAGGCAGTATTCTGGTAGATGGCAAAGAAAGAAGCGACTGGGACAATTCTTTTTACGAGAATATTGGAGGTGTTTTCGAATTTCCTAATCTTTATCTAAAATTAACAGGTCATGAAAATCTTAAATTATTCGGAAGCTATTATAAAAAGCAAGCAGGCGATATTATAGAGAACCTCAAAAAGACAGGTATTTATGAAGCAATGGATAAAAAAGTGGAAGAGTTTTCAAAAGGTATGAAAGTTCGGCTCAATTTTGTTCGAGCTCTGGTACATGATCCCGAAATTTTATTCCTTGATGAACCCATATCCGGACTTGATCCGACCAACGGCATGATAGTTAAAAATATGATAGAAGATATGAGAGACAAGGGTAAAACTATATTCCTGACTACTCACAACATGACAGTAGCAGAAGAACTTTGTGACAATGTGGCATTTATTGTAGATGGAAGGTTGCCTGTCATAGACACACCTGGGAATCTTATGGTTAAGTATGGAAAAGATGAGTTGGATATTGAATATTTTGAAAATGATATTATTAAAAAAATACGCTTTAGTCTTTCCGGAGTAGGCGAGAATGATACTTTTCAAGAAATATTGAGAGATAAAAAAATTCGATCCATTCACACGCGAGAAGCATCACTTGAAGAGATATTTATTGAAGTAACCGGGCGGGGGCTTGAATGAAAAGATTTCTAAATGCACTAGCTGCTGATATAAAATTTCAATACAGGCAGGGTTTTTACCTAGTTTATTTGCTATTGATTATTGTATACATCGTTGTAATATATCAATTAGGACCAAAAGCAATCAGTATAGTTGTCCCGGTAATAATATTTTCAGATCCTTCGCTGGTAGGATTCTTTTTCATCGGCGGACTTGTTCTATTAGAGCGTCAGCAGGGAATAACAGGTTATATTGGGATTACTCCTGTAACAACCGGCGAGTATATGTGGTCTAAGATTATATCGATGGTTTTACTTGCAGTAGTTACTTCATTGGGTATTGCGATAATATCGGGAGCAGCATTCAATTTAATCCTCATGGTAATAGGTGTTGTTTTAACCACCATATTTTTTACACTACTTGGTTTTAGGGCGGTAGCAACCTGCAGAACTATGAATGATTATTTTATTAAGATGATTCCATACATATTGATTATGGTGATGCCAGGAGTTGGACTAATTAATAAACCTTGGGCAGTAATATTTAGATTTACACCAACATTCGCAGGTCTTAGGATTATGCTTGATTCATTTGGTGAAGTGTCTTTAGGAAGAAGTATTCTGGATATTTCGATTATTGTAATTTGGTGCGTAGCACTGTATTTTCCTATAAAGAAAAAGTTTGATGAAAAGGCAATCAGAGGTGAGTAAAGTGAAGAAAAATTTTCTGCGTCTTAAATATGATTTGAAAATGGTTTATAGAGAACCAATTATGATTCTATTTGCAGTTCTCCCATTATTTTTAATGTTTCTCTTTAGATTCGGAGCTCCGCTGCTTATGGAGTTTATTGCTTCAAAAACAACATTTGAGCCACATCTTTATACAAATTATATATTTGCGCTTGCATTAATAATGACTCCCTATATGACTGGGACTCTTGCAGGGTTTATTATGCTAGATGAAAAAGATGGGAGTGTTCTTGAACTTATATTGGTTACTCCGACCGGATTCAGTGGATATCTGGTTTCACGGTTAATGGGTTCGGTAGTATTATCAGTTATATATTCGGTTTTAGGATTTATCCTATATAATTCATTGGGATATAGCTATTCATTACTGTCGGGAATTATTCTATTACTGGCAATTCAAAGTTCCATAACGTCACTTATTTTGTTTTCAGCTGCAAAAAATAAGGTACAGGGTTTAACAATGGCAAAGGGGTTGGGGCTACTTATGGCACCTATCTTTTTTGATCTACTAAATAATTCTTTTTTAAAGATTATTGGATATGGTTCACCTTACTATTGGACTTATGCATACTTGGTAAATAAAAACTCAGCATCCCTGTTAATTGGCCTGGCAATTAATATTGTCTGGCTTGCAGGAATGCTAATTCTTGGATTTAGAAAAACTTATAAGTTTAAATAATCAACCCTTATAATTTATATACATGGGACTTGTCCACAATGTATGACCGTCGTTTTGTATGGCTTTTACCCAATAGGCGTTTGTGCCTTTTTCGATGTTTCCATCAATAAATTGTAGTTCAACTTTACGACCTGTTTCAGCGGGTGGGAAGCCTGAACGAATTTCAAGGTTTACACCACCGACAGAATGGCATATATCACCAAGTTCCAGATCCACTGTGTTAAAACTAAATTGGTTCTTTCCGTAATTTACAGTAATAATAGTTTCGCTGGTTTTTATCAATGTAAGCTCAAAACCATCTGTGTCTCCGGATGTTGTGGAATTGAATTTTAAAAGATTTCCGGAAATTAATTCTGTTCTATTACCACGTTTTTGGTTTTTATACTCATCGACGCTTATCATTGTGCCGTGTTCAACTCTTACAGTACCATTCCATTTAGTTTTTTTCGCCCTGCTTCTTACCCGGACACCGCTCCACTCGATGAAAATTTTACTTTGGTCTCTTGGACGTGTGTCGTTTAGATTAAAAGCAACATCTAAGTTTCTCATAACATAAAATTCTTTTATTCCGGCAGTACCGATAACATCTATGTCAAATACAGGGGGAGAATCAACCGAGAATTCATCACCCATAATATGGTCACCGCATAAAACAGATGCTATCATTCTTTCGCCGCTGGTAGCATAACAATGTCTTGCCTTTATGGCATCCCAGATGGATTGCCTGTTAAGGGTATCTGTTAAAACAGCAGTGTATCCACCTTTCACATCAAAAGAAACAAATCCGCCTCGTGAAGAAACCTCTGTTGGGAAGGAAAGTCCTGGTCTGCATGAATGATCATCGCTGGCTGCTATGATTCCGGGTTTATGCCCGCGTGATAAAATATCTCTGAAAAACCATTCAAAGGAGCCGTGATGTGAATGTATTTCAACTACAGGGATAAAATCAGGATTGAAATAGTTGAAGTTCCCGTAACGGCCACCGACATGAGGGATTGCCATTACATCCTTACGCCCTTTGAATTCTTCCCACAGAGCCGAAAGGGGATTGCGTGCACTGCCGTCCTGGTCTTCCATACCTATCTGCCAGTGGTAACTTCTGTGAATTTTCTGGTCATCACCAAGAAAATAGATATTATGATCGCCGCCCATGGGGGTAGTTCCGGACCACTCATAACCAAGAAAACATACAAATTCTCCAGGGTTATTGTATTTTTTGATTTTTTCATTTATGTCAGCCCATGTTTCGTCAGTAATCTGAAAATCATTGCCCTGCCAACCTGAGAAATCAAGATTAGCTTTATCTCGAGCAAAGGTAAAATATAGATCAGGTGTGCCGGTGCCAACAGTTTCTTTAGTCTGTCCGTGCATGTCACCCCAGTAGATATTTAAAAAGTCATTAGAGCATATAATAGGATTTCCTTTGCCTGAAATATTCAGACCTGCTAAAGAAATTTCAATATCATAAATACCCTCATCCTTTAGTTGGAGTTCAGATATTACTGCTGCACCATTGACAAGATTAACAGTATGTTCCACATTATTTAATCTTAATATGGCAAATCCTGTGAAACCATCAGCTATATTGCCATAGTAATCCATTACACGGGCAAGGATGGAAAAAGGTTTATCGGGTCTAACAGTAGATGGACAGCTTGCTTCAACTGACTTTACTTCACCACCTGAAATTGTAATAGTCGGAGTATTATCTAAGTCATAAAAATTTCCGCTACCGGCACAGTCAGCAAGTACCTTGAAAATGTGCTCAGCTTCAGGATAGGTCTGAATTCTATAGCCGGGACCTGACTTATCACCAAAACGTATATAAACCTTCTCACCCGGATATAAAGAACCATCTCTGACTTTTATTGAGATTGCAGCTTTCCATGGTCGGATATATCTAGTAGGTAGATATTCAATAACCAAAGTTGCATCAGAATCGGTCGAAATAGAAACAAAACCATTTTTCTGAGGATCATCAAACTGAGGGATTGCTGAGTCGCAGACATCTCGCCTAGCTATAAGAATCTCTCCGCTGTCATCTATGCCATATTCGCCGGTTTCATATACTATTGTGAAAACACCATGTTCACCGGCTTGCATACTATTAATATTGATGTTTGCTTTTCCAGTTCCGTACATAACAATCTCCTTATAAGGTAATTCACTTAAATGACGGTCCTCAGAGCGATGTACTACAGTTTCTGAAAGAAACGAGGAACATCGCCGGTGCTTCTGATTACTATGTCATTACCATAAGTTAATTACGAGTGACATAGTTATCGGTACACAAAGGCAATTTCCGATACGTCATTCTAATTATACACTGACCTATCATGCAAATAGTGGGATAACTCTCTAAATATGAATTTTTTATGAACTTTTATAATAAGAAGGTGTTTAGAGATGATTTGGGTGGTATAGTTTAAAGGTAGGATGCAATTTGTGCATTTATAAGTCCTATTATGGTCCGGAAAGTTCGGAAAGTAGTAAAAAATTCAAGGAGCAGCCATATATGCGTGATTTAAAAACATTACCTGCTAAAATCGTAGACAACATTGAAAAAGTTATAATTGGGAAGAGGGAAGTAGTTGAATCGGTTGTTACTGCCCTGATTGCTGACGGACATATCCTGATTGAGGATGTGCCCGGTATAGGAAAAACAAGTCTTGTATCAGCGCTTGCAAAATCATTAGGTTTAAAGTTTAAAAGAATCCAGTTCACGCCTGATATTTTACCTTCTGATATAACTGGATTTTCAATGTACAATATGAAGACCGGTGAGTTTGAGTACCGACCCGGAAATATTATGAGTAATATAGTTCTTGCTGATGAAATCAACAGAACTTCACCAAAAACTCAGGCGAGTATGCTAGAGGTTATGGAAGAGCGTCAGGTAACAGTTGATGGTGTAACATATCCCATACCAAATCCATTTATGGTTCTTGCAACTCAGAATCCTGTTGAGTATCTTGGGACATATCCGTTACCTGAAGCACAACTTGACAGATTTCTAATGAAAATATCTATAGGATATCCAACTCACAGCATGGAACGGAAAATCCTTGAAGTATATAGAAACGGAGATCCTATGTCAGAATTAGAACAGGTAGCTGATGATCAGATGATTATTGATATCAGAAAAGCTGTTCGGAATATTACAGTTAATGAAAAAATAAATGATTATATTGTCAGGATTGTCTCAGCAACCAGGGTACATAATCAAGTGAAGTTAGGTTGCAGTCCAAGGGCGGCTCTTTTCCTGATGAAGGCGTCTCAGGCCAGGGCATTCATGGAAGGCAGAACATTTGTTACACCTGATGATATTAAAGGGCTTGCAGTATCTGTACTGGCTCACAGACTGGTATTAAACCAGGAAGCGCGTCTGAAAGGTGTGCTAAGCAGTGAAATCATAAATGAAGTGCTTGGAACAACATCTGTTCAGATAAAATAATATGATAAAATCTCGGATAATATACTCTGTTATATTTTTAGCATCATTGTATTTCGTATATTTTTACGGAGGCCCGGTTCCGTGGGCAATTTTCTTTTTGGTAATTTTACTACCGCTATTATCATTTGTTTATCTGTTGATATCATATTTTTCATTCAACTATTATGAAAGTTGCCCGGCAAAGACCTTTATTAAAGGTGAAAAACTCATCTATAAATGTATTTTTGCAAATAATGTATTTCTACCATTTATATATGTCAAAATATTTATTCAAACCCCAGATACGGTTGTATCAGGTAAACCGGATATAAAAAATGAATCGCTGATTACAGGTAGAAGTAAAAGCCTTGAATATGAAATTGAATGCAGATACAGAGGTAGGTATGACATTGGGATGCTTAAAGCTGAATTCAGAGACTTTTTGAATCTTTTTCAAATGAGTATAAAAAAAGAAAAATTTCTGTCGGTCATTATCTATCCTCGAATCAGAATATCTGAAGAGTTCATTAGTGAAGGTATGACAATGTCTGATTTCAGAGTTGCTCTTTTTAATAAAAACAAGGGAGATGAAAGCCTCTCGAATTTAAGAGAATACTCATACGGAGACAGTAGCAGGCTGATTCACTGGAAGCTATCCGCAAGAATGCAAAAACTGATTGTAACTGACAGAGAAAGCACTTTTGACAGCAGAGTAGTTTTAACACTGGATCTTCACAGTAATAATCTTCCGCTAAGTGAAAGAATTGTATACGAAGACATGATGATAGAAGAGCTGGTGGCAACGGCCCATTACTTTCTGACAAAGAACATACCGGTTGATTTTATATATTACAAGAATGGTCTTGTTAAGTGGCATGGTGCCAGCATGGCGGATTTTGATGAGTTATACAATATGCTGGCAGAAATCGAATTTACTTCTGAAGCTGGTATTCATAATGCTCTGTATTCAATTTTGGGAGATGAAAATTCAAACAATACATATTTTATATATTGTACACGGTTATCTAAAGAGCTATATGAGAGTATGACTCATATATATCATTCAGAGAAAAAGATTTTTATTAGATACTGCTATCTGGACAAAGATGATGAAGAAGTTTACAACTATCAGCGGATATTAATAAAACAGGGTATAACCATAGAACGATTAAAAGAGGGAAGCGATGAAGACGAAAACACAGCAACTGAATAAAAGTGCTTTTAATAAAATCAGTACTAGTATAATTGCAGGAGTTCTGGCTTTTGCAGTCAGCTGTGCCGCCGTTCAATACATTGACCTTGATCCGTGGATGATGTTCTCATATGCAAGAATTTTCATGACAGTTATTTTTACTATGTCCTTATGCATATTGATATTCAGAAACTGGAAAACTTTCTTAGGAACACTTGCGGCTTTGTTTTTCATTGCGGCTGTTATAGCTGTTATATGGATTAGGAATGGTGTACCTGAAGCATTTCGAATTGCAGCAACCGAGTATTTCACATGGCTCTGGCATTTCATCACACAGTGGAGTGAGAGTATGGAGCTTACTTGGAATTTCTCTTATATAACATCTGTTGGAGTAAGTGTTCTAATAACAATGATGATGTATTTTCTGCTTGTAAAATGGTTTGTGTATTTACCTGTGTTTATAATGTCGATAAGCCTATTTGTTGCTCAATGGGCAGTTGTCAGAGAAGTTAATAAATTCGCATTTTATGTTACTCTAGCAGCTCTTGTCATACTATATTTTCTACAGATCTTTTATGAGAGAATAAAGAAAATTGAAAAGAAGGGTGAAGTACATGCATTTATGTCGCCGGGTAAATTTATTGTGGCTGCAATACCCATTGTGCTGATTTTATTATTTACTGTTATGCTGATTCCAAAGAGTGATGATCCTATAACCTGGAAGTGGCTTGATGATAAAATAAAGTATAGAAATCTAGGTGGGGATAAACCCATAGATTTTAAAGTATATGATCAATTTTCACTGGCTAATACTGGTTTCTCAGCCCAAGCAGGTATGCCTGGTGGCAGTGTGGAGCTTGATTATTCACATATTCTTGATGTTTACAGCAGCGAAATTACATATTTAAGAGGGGAGTCATGGCCATATTTTGATGGCAAATCATGGGGTGGCTCATCTGATGAAATAAATTATTCTGAGCCAATAGTTAAGTATGAAGATTATGAACCAGAAAAAAGAATGCTTTTGGAACCAATATACGGTTGGCGCTTTATGAATCTTAATGATTGGCTTCAATCAGATTTTTCTAACTTTACCGGTGACAGAGTACTGCCGGGACCTGATTTTAATTCTGTGATGGGAGATCATCTGCTTCCGGACTGGTTCATTCGAAAGAAAGTAGATATTGTATATGCCGGAGTTGAATCAAAAACTCTATTTTCACCTATGTATTCAATACTAACAAGTTTCGAAGGACTGAGTCAGGTTTTTGTGGAAACAGATGATACACTTGAAACTGAAGAAACTTTAAGACTCTTCACATTTATACATTATGACTATTTGTCTATGAATAAAGAGAATACAGACTTGATAGAGACACTTAAGAGAAGCAGACAGGGTATGTATTATGAGGCATATATAAATCTGGCTTATATAACACAAAACGAAGATGCATATGACAATATTCAAATATCTAATTCAATGATGTATACATTGCAGGATTTATATGAGCTTTATGCTATGTCTGATGATTATTACTGGAGATACACCGCATTACCGGATTCATTGCCTGAAAGAGTAACACAAATCGCCGAGGAAATTACAGCACCTTTTGATAATGATTATGAAAAAGTAAATGCGATTGAAAAATACTTTCATGAAGGATTTTCATATAATCTTGTTGTACCCGATGTACCACCTGATAGGAATTTCGTAGATTGGTTTATGTTTGATTCGAAAGTCGGATACTGCACATATTACGCAACGTCAATGGTTACCCTTGTAAGAAGTATAGGGCTTCCTGCCAGATATGTTGAGGGTTTCGTAACACCGGCAGGACCTCAGCCAGGCAGCAGATATCCTGTTTTAAATTCAAATGCTCATGCATGGGTTGAAGTATATTTTGAGGGAGTTGGATGGGTGCGTTTTGAACCAACACTACCTTTTGCAGGAATTCTTGAAGAAGAGGATAATACATCGATAGACTTAGGTGGTGAATTTGAAGATCCATTGGATGAACACCTTGATGAGCTTGATAAAGAAGATCAACTTATTCCAAATATTATCGGAGGAGGAAGCGGAGGTAGAGGTAATAGAAGCTCGATTCCGACAGGCTTACTGATTATTATAATAATAATTGGATCTCTGATTGTTCTGAATGTTTCAGTTTCGTTAGGTAGGAAAATCTTATTTAGTAATATCAAGAGTGAGAAACGATTCAGAATCGGCTATTTTGAAATATTGAGAATATTGAATATACGTGGGATTAGATTAAAAAGAGGGATGACCCTTAAGGAACTGGCAGTTAAAATAGATGACTCATATTTTGCTTCCCATGTATCCATGGAAGATTTAACTAATATTTACTACAGAGCCGTTTATGACGATAATGAAATACCTCTTGAAGACTTCAGAAAAATGGAAGTATTCTATAAAGAATTCCGGTATGAACTTAATAATGAATTGAAACTCTGGGAATGGCTGATATACAGATTTTTATTTCCTATAATCTGATTATTTTTCTGATGTACAGGAATCACAGAGGCCGGTGAACATAACAGTATGACCGGTAACGGTGAATTTGTATTTTGTTTTAATTACTTTTTCTAAATCATCCAGCATATCTACATGAATTTCCATTGTTTTGCCACATTTAATACAGTGCATATGATGGTGCCCGTGATTTTTACCGTCACAGCTTTCGTAAACGGTTGTATCAAGACCAAGGGGAACACGCTTTACGATGTTATTTTCTTCTAATAATTGAAGTGTGCGATATATGGTTGATAGCCCGGTATTTATATTTTTTTCACATAGCTTGTTTCTGATGGTTTCTGCAGTGTAATGTCCCTTTTCACTGGAAATTTCATCATATATAAGCTGCCTTTGTTTAGTCCAGCGCATACCTGATTTTTTTAATATATCTCGCATACGTTTACCTATCGCTACTTTCAGTGCAGTTTTCTTTGGATGCACAGCTGTTATTATATGGGCATGAGCCACAGCCTCCCTTTTTTCTGTCTCTCATAATGACAGCAGAAATGCCTATAATTAATACGGTTAAGATTGCTATTAATATTGTATCCATATTTCTCCTTATTTTATAAATAATCCCGAAGCAGCATAAACTGCCAGGGAAAGTAAATAGCTAAGACCAAGTTGACCGACTACGATGTATAGCATGTTGATTTTCTTTTCAAGTTCTCCCCAAAGTGCAGCCATAGCTGCAATGCAGGGAATATATAATAGTACAAATATCAGGAATGATAGTGCTGAGCGTGAGGTAAAGATACTTGCAAGTGCTGATGTGATACCTTGTCCTCCTCCTAGAATGGAGAGCGTCCCTATGACGGCCTCTTTTGCCACAAGACCGGTTATTAATGCAGTTGAAGCTCTCCATCCACCAAAACCAAGGGGAGCCAGTACAGGGGCAATAAAACCGCCGATCGCTGCTAAGAAACTGTCGCTTGGTGACTGAACAGCTCCTGAAAGACCGAAATTCATTAATATCCAGATTACAACTGATGCAAGGAATATTACTGTTCCTGCTTTTTTAATAAATGTAAATGCCTGACGGCCTGCGTAACCTAATAGTTCACCGGTGGCTGGGAATCTATAAGCAGGAAGTTCCATAATGAACGGGTAGGCCTTCTTTTTGGTAGCTTTAGAATATATTGATGAAATTAAAACTGCTACAGCGATTCCACTCACATATAAAGCCGGAATTAAAATCCATTTACCCTGAGGAAAGAAAACAGCAGCAAATGCGGCATAAACAGGAAGTCGTGCTCCGCATGATGCAAATGGGACTGTTGCAAGAACAATAAATCTGTCTCTTCTTGGAAGAGCTCTTGTTGCAATTAAAGCGGGAACGGTACATCCGAAACCAAGAATATATGGAATTACGGATTTTCCGCTTAAGCCGATTTTTCGCATAAATGGGTCCAGCATAAAAGCTGCCCGAGCCATATATCCACTTGCTTCAAGCAAACCCATCATCAGGAATAATACAAAGAACTGAGGTACAAATACGAGTACTCCGCCGACACCGGCAATAATACCATCCTGTATTAGAGAGATAAGCCATTCGGAGGCACCACCGTTAGCTAAAAGCTGTGCAAGCCATTCTCCGAAATTGAAAATCAAGTTTTCGGTAAGTCGTGTCAAAACAGCACCCGGAGGGCCGAATGCAAGGAACATTACAAATAGCATTAAACCTGCAAAGGTTATTATTGAAGGTACTGTTCTTAATAACATGGAGTCTAAAAATACAGTTGTTTTATCAGTAGCGGGAGGTGTAAAGACCTTCTTTAGAAGTTCGTTGACTATTTCAACATCCATAGGGCAATTATCAATATTGCCACCTGCAAAGGTAAGGGTTGTTTCGGGAAGTCTTGATTCTTTAAGTATTTTTGCAGCATCAAGTCGTGATTGCTGTGGCAGTACGACTATAGGTATTCCGGATAATTCAGAAAGTAATTTTAAATCAATCGCACCATTATGTTTATTTAAATATTTCTGTCTAATCAAAGCAATTGATACCGGTATGCCATGCTGTTTAACATGCATTGCAAGGGTTAGCCCAATTCTAGGCTGATCAGCGGCCACCATACAGATAACCCCTGAAATATTTCCGGAGTTAAGGTATTCCTGGGCAGTTTTTTCTTCAGGCGAAGAAGAATCATGCAAAGAATATACACCGGGAAGATCATATATTTTTAAATTGGGATTACTTTTAGCATATGAAAATTTCACGTCAACAGTGACACCGGGCCAATTACCGGTTTGTGCGTGTTTACCTGTTAGTGAATTAAATAGGGTAGTTTTGCCTGAGTTGGGGGCTCCTAATAGTGCTATAGAGCGGGGAGTCCTCATTTCTTTTTGCATAATTCAAGTTCCTCAGCGACATCGTGGGAAAGAGCGACACGTGTTCCGTCAATATATACAATCACTCCGGATTTATTGACGTTATGTACCTGTATATCTGCTCCGGGTCTTATTCCGTAGCATGCCATACTTCTGCAGACCCGCTTATTCCCGGAGACTCCGGATACTCTATAACGTCCGCATTTATGTCTTTGGTGGTGCATGTCATTCCCTCCAAAAGAATTATAGTCTTAATGAGAATGGTTGTCAATAAGAAATACTGATACTATTAAAAAAGTGTGATAGTATATAGCCGCTGATAATGGTATATAAATTTGTAAGATATATTAATAATAAGTATGAATAAATTAGAAAAAGAAAACGAGAATAATATAAATGTGGTAGATATTAGTTTTGAATTGAATGCTATAATACTACAAAGAGGGGAAGAAACAAAGTCATTATTGAACAATGAAAACCCCTTGTGTATAATAGGAAAAACTAAGAAAATGATATTCTTTAGTTGTGGAGATGTTTTATGAAATTTACTAAAATGCACGGTATTGGCAATGATTATGTATATATTAACTGTTTTGATGAAACTGTTTCTGATCCTAAATCATTGGCGATTACAGTTAGCGATAGGCACTTTGGCATTGGTAGTGATGGCTTGATAATGATTTGTCAGTCAGATACTGCAGATTTTAAGATGCGCATGTTTAATGCCGATGGTTCAGAGGGTGAAATGTGTGGAAATGGAATACGCTGTGTTGGTAAATTTGTATATGACAAAGGACTTACAGATAAAAAAACTGTATCTATTGAAACTCTTGCCGGAATCAAAATTCTTGAACTTTTCACAGTTGATAATCTAGTAGAAAAAGTTAAAGTCGATATGGGGGAACCTATTTTAAAGCCTTCTGAAATACCGGTGCTTGTAGGTGATGATACCTGTATATCAATGGAAATAGAAACTTCTGATGATAAGTATTTAGCTACATGTGTATCTATGGGAAACCCTCATGCTGTTGTGTATGTGGATTCAGTAGATAAAATTGACATTGAGAAAAAGGGACCGCCAATGGAGAACAATAAAGTTTTTCCAAACAGAATCAACACCGAATTCGTTGAAATTCTGGATACCGGTGAGTTGAAAATGAGAGTATGGGAACGTGGATCAGGTGAAACCCTTGCATGCGGAACTGGTGCATGTGCTGTTTTAGTTGCTTCTGTTCTAAATGATAAGAGCATTAGGAAAAACATTGTTCATTTACTTGGGGGAAAACTTGAAATTGAGTGGAACGAAACTGATAATCATGTCTATATGACAGGGCCGGCTACTACAGTCTTTGAAGGCGATATAAAAATTTAAATTTACAAGGGGAAAGAAATGTTAAAAATCAATGAGAATTACCTAAAACTTCCGGGAAACTATCTATTTGCAGAAATTAGGAACAAGGTTAATGATTTCAAAGCCAAAAATCCGAATGCGGATGTGATAAGCCTGGGTATCGGAGATGTAACCAGACCGCTTAATAATGAGATTGTAAGTGCTCTTCATAAGGCTGTCGATGATATGGCTGTTGCCAAAACATTCAAAGGGTATGGCCCGGATCAGGGATACAGCTTTCTTGTTGAAGAAATAATCAGCAACGAATATACGACAAGGGGAGTAGAACTTAGCGCTGATGAAATATTTATTAGTGATGGAGCTAAGTGTGATACTGGAAATTTTCAAGAAATTTTCGGAACTGATAATACTATAGCTGTAACAGACCCTGTTTATCCCGTTTATGTTGATACCAATGCAATGGCGGGAAGAACAGGAGAATTCTTAGATGGCAAGTGGAGCAATGTTATATATATGCCATGTACTGCTGAAAATAATTTTATACCTGATCTGCCTGATAAAAACGCTGACATTATATATTTGTGTTCGCCCAACAACCCAACAGGAACAACACTTAGTAAAGAAGAACTTAAAAAGTGGGTTGATTATGCAAAATCAAAAGGTTCGGTTATCTTATATGACGCCGCATATTCAGCTTATATTACTGATGATGAAGTTCCTCATAGTATTTATGAAATTGAAGGGGCAAAAGAAGTGGCCGTTGAGTTTAGAAGCTATTCTAAAAAAGCAGGTTTTACAGGAACGCGATGTGCTTATACTGTAGTGCCAAAAGCACTTGTCGTTAAATCAGAAGGTGGAGATGAAGTTTCTCTTAATAAACTTTGGGCCAGAAGAGTGAGCACTAAATTTAACGGAGTTTCGTATATTATTCAAAAAGGTGCAGCTGCAATTTACACAGATGAGGGTAAAAAACAGATTGAGGACACTATAAAATATTACATGGAAAATGCAAAAATCATCAGAGATGGATTAATAGAGCTGGGGCTAACAGTATTTGGTGGAGTTAATGCGCCATACATCTGGTTGAAAACTCCTTTAGGAATGACATCTTGGGAACTTTTCGATAAACTGTTGAATGAAGTGAATGTTGTCGGTACTCCGGGGTCAGGATTCGGACCAAGCGGAGAAGGTTATTTTAGGTTAACAGCATTTGGAAGCAGAGAAAATACAATTGAAGCAGTTAAGAGAATAAAAGCAGGTCTGAAGGTCTGACATGATATATGATTTTGATGCAGTATTAGACAGACAGGGAACCGGGTCTTTGAAGTGGGACAGGAACCATAGATTTGACATTATTACAGATCGTGATGATGTTAATTCTCTTTGGGTTGCAGATATGGATTTCCCATGTTCTCAAGCAATTGTTAATGCTATAAAAAAAAGAGCAGAGCATCCCGTTTATGGATATACATATTTTGACGGCAGCAAATTTTTCGAATCAATTGCCGAATGGAATTCTAAATATTACTCCAGAAAAGTAAAGGTAGAAGACATATTATATGCCCCTGGGGTTGTTTATGCTGTTGCATCAGCTATTACTGCATTTTCTAACACCGGTGATGGTATCATAATTCAAACTCCTGTTTACTATCCTTTCAAAAAAATGATTGAAAATAATGGAAGAAAAGTAGTTGAGAACCCACTGAATAAAGTTGGAAACAGCTATGTAATGAATTTTTACAGATTAGCAGAAAGTGCAGCCAGACCTGATGTGAAACTTATGATTATCTGTTCGCCTCATAATCCTGTTGGACGTGTATGGACTGAAGCTGAATTGAAAAGAGTTGGTGATATTTGCTATGAAAATGGCGTTTTACTACTTTCAGATGAAATTCACAGTGATATGATTTGGGGGAAAAACCAGTTTATATCAGCTGCAGTTGCAGGACACCTTGAAAATACAATTACTTTTAATGCTCCTAGTAAAACTTTCAATATTCCGGGACTTATGATCTCATGGGTCATAATTGAAAATGTATCCCTGAAAGATAAATGGAAAGATGAAGCGTATGGAAAATCCGGTATGTCACTTCCTAATCCGTTTGGACTGGTTGCTGCTAAAGCTGCCTATAACGAAAGTGAAGACTGGCTTGTTCAGGTGAAAAATTATATTGAAGACAATCTGATCTTTGTGAAAAGGTATATTGATGAAAATATGCCTTCGGTGGGATATGAAGTACCTGAGGGAACTTATTTAGCATGGTTGGACTTCAATAATGCAGGATTTATGGACGACAATATGTTTTCAGAACTTCTTGATGAAAAACTAGGTATTCTTGTTGATCCCGGTAATATATTCGGGGAACAGGGAAGAGGATTCATTCGAATAAATGCCGCATGTCCAAGACATCGCATTGAAGAAGCACTTCAGAAAATCTCTGCAATACTCTAAATTTTTTAATAAAACCCCCCCAGGGGGGTTATATTAAATTTTGAGCAATAGTCGGGTGGTGGCTGCAAATTTTTCATAGACCTTATCAGATGCATATTGGTAGGGAGGAAGAAGTCGCAGCGGGAATTCGGGAACATTGAATTTTGTATATAGCTTGTCATAAACACCGTCTATCGCCGGGAAATTAATTGAGTTAATCATTTCTGTTCTTATGTTCCAGAAAATATTCATGATGTGTTCAGCTGTTGAAAAATCTCCTTTTTGGCAGGCAGTAAATAAATCCGTCGCCAATTTTAAATCAGTATTACTAATAGACATCAAGAGACCACATTCAGTCATTTTTGAAAGATTTAGAAAATTACGCTCAGTTACAAAAAATTGAAGAGGTGTATCTGAAGAGGTAATTGCAACCAAATCGGATTCTTCTCCGCGGGTCTGTTTAACAGCTACAAAATTCGGATGTAGTTCAGCAAGTTCGAACAGCTCTTCCGGTTCGAGAAGACGTTTGGTTTTGCCAAGATTGTAATTTAAAAATTTGCAATCGGGATAGAAAGGAAGCAACGCGTCAAAAAAACTAAAAATTTCATCGTTGTTTAACTGTGCCCAGCAGGGTATTGAAAATTGAAATTCCCTTATTCCGAACGAATATGCAATTTCAAGTTTTTCTTTCATACGTGCCACTGACATATCAATCAATCCGACCATAGGATAGAGCCCATCAGCTTTCATAATTTTGGAAAAAAGTTTCACAATAGTCCTAAATTGGTTGTTATTTACTGCATAACCTTCACCTGCTGTACCAAACAAATAGATATGATTTAAACCACCGTCTATCATATGTTTGACCTGAACTTCAAAAACATCAGGCATAAATTCATAATTTTCATTCCATGGAATCAGGGCTGTTGCCATCATTACCGAAGGATATCGTTTATTCATGTGTTACCTCGCATATATTTTAGACTTATTCATTAGCAGGGAAAGTGGCTGTATAACCATATCAAGTAGCTCCTGCTACCTTATTTTACTATATCTTACCTGTTTTTCTATTGTTTCAAAAGGATAATAATTTATAAAATGTCCGTCATACCCCCGGCACATGTTTTTATAGTAATCCACGGGCATTCTGAAACATCCGGAGGATACATCAGTAATTTGAGACAAATCGATTGAATTGCTTATGTAATTAATGGTGATGCTTCACACTTAAGTGCGCAAATAATAAAAATCATAAATTTAGTTATTTTCCAATCAATTTAAGTATAGAACATGTATGTAATATGATACAATAATAAATAAGGAAACTGGTAAAGTTTCTTTCAATTATTGGGCCGGGGGTTTAGGTCATGTTAAAGAAAATTGATATACACGTACACACCAGGATGGTGCAGATGATACTGCGTCCTAGGAACAGTGAACCATATGCGTCACCTGAGCAAATTAGAGAAAAATATGATGCCTGGGGTATTGAAAAAGGTGTCATTATGACAGGGATAGCCCCTGAATGTGGTTTTCATATTCAATCAAACGAAGAATCATATCTACTTGCACAAAAATATCCTGAGACATTTTATTGGTTTTGCAATCTGCATCCCACAATGGGAAATAATGCCCCGGATACTGACTTTTCTTACTGGCTGAATTATTATAAAACTCATGGAGCAAAGGGTGTCGGCGAGATAACTTTCAATTATTATATAGATGATCCTCTTGTAGATAATTTGTTCTATCATTGCGCAGAATGTGATATGCCTGTGACTATTCATATAGCTCCACAGGTCGGAGGCTATTACGGAATAGTGGATGATTTAGGGTTGCCTAGACTTGAAGCTCTTTTAGACAAGTATCCCAAACTGAGGATTTTAGGTCACTCGCAGTTTTTCTGGTCAGAAATAGGAAAAGATGTTACTGAGGAAACAAGAGGGCATTACCCAACTGGGAAAGTAATTCCGGGCAGGCTTGTAGATATGTTTGAGAATTATCCGAATCTTCTAGGCGATTTGTCAGCAGGAAGTGGTGAAAACGCTATTATGAGAGATATTGATTTCGGATTATGGTTTCTTGAACGTTTTCAGGACAGATTGTTTTATGGAACTGATGTAAGTGCTCCTTCAGTTGAATTCAGACTTGGGTCCTGGCTTGATGAAATGCATGCAGAAGGCAAACTTTCAGAGGCTGCCTACAGAAAAATCTGCAGAGACAATGCATTAGCTATATTAGAAGGATAAAATTGTTTAGTTTTTAGTTCAGATGGGTATCATCTGTATAGAATGTTTAGGAGGTTAAAGGATATGGCAGGAAAGAACATAATTGAGGTGCAAAGCGCTGATTTTCAAGAAATAGTACTAAATTCCACTGTACCGGTACTGGTAGATTTTTGGGCAGCATGGTGTGGTCCGTGCAGAGCATTAGCTCCTATTTTCGAGCAACTTGCTAGTCAATTTGATGGAAAGGCTAAATTCGTTAAAGTAAATGTTGATGAATGTGCTGACATTGCGGGAACTTACAGAATCATGAACATTCCTACAATGCTTCTATTTAAAGATGGAGAAGTAGCTGAAAAGCTTATTGGATTGAGGCCGGTAGCGTTTATTAGTGACTTGATTAACAAAAATTTATAGAGTATAATTCAAATATACAGAGAATGATAAATTGCATGATGAATATTGTGCAATTTTTCATTTATGATAAAACTTTATAACTGTATCTTAGGTGATGCAGGGGAGGCAGAAATGGCACAGAAAAGATTCCAAAGCTCGATGTTCGGGTTCAACAAAGGCACTGTAAATACTTATATTGAAAATCTAACAAGAGATTATGAAGAGAAACTTACTGCAAAAGATCTGGAGATTGAAAAATTTCTTTCTCAGCTTAAGAGTGTAAACAAAAAGTATGAAGAAATTAAGCTGGAAGAAGAACGCATTTTAACCGAAAAAGAAAAAATATCTCAAGCACTGGTCAGTGCAAATGAAAAGGCTGATAAAATAGTTGAAGATGCAAAAGAGCGAATTGCTGCTGAAGTAATTGAACTTGAAACTACTGCAGAAAATGAGCGTGAAAAGATTGTGGATATCAAACGCGAATTAAAAGAAATGAAATTAGAAGCTTCATCAGTTCTTGAAAAATATGAAAAAGCAATTAATGAAATAGTACTAAGTAATCCTATTGAATCTCCAAAAGTTGAAGAAAAAGAAGCTGCCGAATCAATACAAGTTGATGGCCCGGTTACTGAAGCTGCAACCTGGGGTTCAGATACTGAAGCGGCGAAAGATGAAGAGAGTGATGATTTTTTCGGTTGAATTCTGATAGTTAATTTTTATTACAGGAGAACCGCTAAAACCGGTTCTCTTTATATATTACGATAATTGACATTATGCAATAAGGAACGGAGGACCTAAAAATGAAAGAAATACTTGATATCCTTGAAAAAAATGCGAAAGTGACAGTTGCAGAAGTGGCGGCAATGGCTGGCATTACAGAAAAAGAAGCAGCTAGTTCCATTGCGGAATATGAGAAGAAAAGAGTTATACTGGGATATAAAGCAATGGTCAACTGGGACAAAACTGACAGAGATTTTGTTACAGCCTTGATTGATGTGAAACTTGTTCCTCAAAGAGACAAGGGTTTTGATAGTATTGCAGAAAGAATTTATAAGTATCCTCAGGTTAAATCTTGCTTGCTGATGTCAGGTAGCTATGATCTGTTAGTTATGATTGAAGGAAAGCATTTAAAAGAAGTTGCAATGTTTGTTTCAGAGAAACTGGCAATTATTGATGGGGTACAGAGTACATCTACTCATTTTGTTCTTAAAAAATATAAAGATGGAAATATTATATTTGAAGGTAGCGAGAGCGACGACAGAGAGGCTATTGTACTATGAGCTCACCTGAAAAATATATAAAAAGCAGTATCAGAAATATGCCGCCGTCAGGAATCAGAAAATATTTTGATCTAATTAATGAGATGGAAGATGTTATATCTCTTGGGATTGGAGAACCGGATTTTGTTACTCCATGGCAGATAAGAGAAGCGGGGATTTATGCATTAGAGAAGGGTCATACACACTATTCAGCTAATGCAGGAATAAAAGAACTCCGCATAGAAATTTCATCATATCTGAAAAGAAAATACGATGTAACATATAATGCTGAAGATGAAATACTGGTAACAGTAGGAGCTAGTGAGGGAATTGACTTAGCTCTAAAAGCTATTTTGGAACCTGGTGATGAGGTAGTGCTTCCTGAACCTAGTTTTGTAGCTTACAGAGGATGTATTACTGTAAGTGGAGGTGTTCCGGTCAGTTTAAAGCTTAAGGAAGAAAATCTTTTCAAAATAGATCCTGCTGATTTAGAAGCAGTTATAACAGAGAAGACTAAAGCAGTAATAATTCCATACCCTAACAATCCTACAGGCGCTGTAATGACAGGTAGTGAACTAGAAGAAATAGTCAAGGTTCTTAGAGATAAAGATGTTGTTATAATTTCAGATGAAATATATTCAGAGCTTACATACGGGTTTGATTTCAGATCTCTTGGTACCTTTCCTGAAATCAGAGACCGGCTTATTTTAGTAAATGGTTTTTCAAAAAGTCATGCTATGACAGGCTGGCGACTGGGTTTTGTCTGCGGGTGCAGTGAAATAATAAAGCATATGTTCAAAATACATCAGTATACACTCATGTGTGCACCAACACCTGCCCAGTATGCGGGAATAGAAGCATTGAAGAATTGTGATTATGAAGTTGAAAATATGGTTAATGAATATGACAAACGCAGAAAGTTCATTCTTAAAGGTGTTCGTGATATGGGATTGAAATGCTTTGAACCAATGGGGGCATTCTACATTTTTCCCAATATAACTTCTACAGGGCTGACCAGTGATGAATTTTGCGAAGGTTTATTGAAAAGTGAACGGGTGCTCATGGTTCCTGGTACCGCATTTGGAGAAGGTGGAGAGGGATATGTCAGAGCGACATATGCCAGTTCCCTAGAAAATATTAAAGAAGCTCTTGTTCGAACCGAGCGGTTCGTCAGGAGTCTGCAGGAGAAATAAATTGATTGATTTAGGTTTAATAAAATCGGATATTTCTAAACTAGGTAAAAATATAGATGATCTTGAAAAATCTCTCGATACCACTTCGATAAAAGATGAAATCGGGGTACTTGAGGGGCAGACTGCGGCTATGGATTTTTGGAATGATCAGGAAAATTCGCAAAAAGTGCTTAAGAAGATTAAAAAGCTTAAACATCGGATAGCTGGTTATGAATCACTGGTTGAGTCTTATGAAAATGTTGAAATTTTACTTGAACTCTATGAAGATGAAAAGGATAGTGAAATTGAAACAGATTTGATAGTGTCTTTAGCAGAGTTAAAAAAACAGCACGATACAGTAAAGCTTGAAACATTACTAAGTGGACGCCATGATGCTGAAAATTCAATTATGACACTTCATGCAGGTGCTGGAGGAACAGAAGCTCAGGACTGGGTTGAAATGCTTTTAAGGATGTATTCTCGTTGGGCAGAATCCCGTGGATTCAAATTTGTAGTAACAGATATTCTCCCTGGTGATGATGCCGGAGTTAAAAGTGTTACCGTACGAGTTGAGGGTGACCACGCATACGGTTACACTAAGGCAGAAAATGGAGTTCACAGACTTGTCAGAATATCTCCCTTTGATTCATCCGGGCGCAGGCATACATCTTTTGCTTCTTTGGAAGTTATTCCTGAAATCAGTAGTGATGTAAATATCGATATAAAACCTGAAGATATAAAGATGGATACATTCAGGGCATCAGGAGCAGGTGGACAGCATGTAAATAAAACTGATTCAGCTGTACGTCTTACACATTTGCCAACAGGTCTTGTTGTGTCCTGTCAGTCTGAAAGAAGCCAACATCAGAATCGTGAAACAGCGATGAAACTACTGTTTTCCAAATTGCTTGAATTAGCTGAACGTGCAGAAAAAGAAAAAATCGAAGACCTTAAGGGTATTCAGATGGAAATTGCATGGGGTAGCCAGATCAGGTCTTATGTATTCTGTCCTTACACAATGGTTAAGGACCATCGAACTAACTTTGAAATGGGTGATGTTCATAAGGTGATGGACGGTGAACTTGATGGATTTATTAATGCTTATCTGATGGCTCAGGGCGCGGGAAATGATTAAAGCTCCTTATTATAAATTCTCAGAATTTCTTAAAGAAAAGTATGGCAGGAAGATATACAAGATTCCTGTAAATATACCTTGTGGATGTCCAAACAGAGATGGAACAAAAGGAACAGGCGGATGCATTTTCTGTGGTGAAGAAGCAGCGGGTTTTGAAACGCTTGAGTCCTCCGTGTCTGTTAGGAACCAATTACAACGAAATATAGAGTACATGGGACCCAAATATAAGGCAGACGGTTTCATAGCATATTTCCAAAATTATTCAAATACTTATCTGGATTTTAAATTATTCAAAGAATATATCAATGACGCATGTATCGAAGGTGTAGTTGCTATATATATTTCTACTCGTCCGGATTGTATCTATGAGTATCATGCTGAGTTTTTAAAACAAATTTCACGTAAGAATAATGTTGATATTGTAGTTGAAATGGGTTTGCAAAGTACTAATGATGTTACATTGAAGTTTCTTAACCGGCGACATTCTGTTGAAGACTTTTTTATTTCAGCCAAAATTCTGCAAAATTATGGGTTAGGTGTCTGTGCGCATATGATATCTGATTTACCAATGGAAGATATCCTTCAGGTTGAAAAAAATGCGAAAAGGCTTTCTGATGCCGGTATTGATCAGGTTAAGTGCCATTCTTTATATATTCTTAAGGATACAGTACTAGGTGATATGTATAATGACGGGAAATTGAAAATGCTTGATTGCTCTGAATTTATAGACAGAACAATTGCATTTCTACGGAATCTAGATAAATCTATCACAGTTCAGCGGCTTATGGGTCGTGCGCCAAAAGACAGAACTCTGTTCTGTAATTATTGCAGGAGCTGGCGTGCTGTTGTAGATGAAATTGAAGCGAAAATGCACCAAAACAACTGGTGTCAGGGCGATTTACTGTCTAAATAAATTACACCCTACAAAATTCACAATACAAATTACATCTTGGATATATTGTTCTAATGTCGAGTTATCCGTCGGATATCTTGTTATTTTTGCCGAATTATCCGTCGACTATCTTGCTATTTAGTCATTTTTTTGAGAATAGGGATATATCTGCCAAGTGAGGCTGCAAGAAATGCTAATACAATATCTTTTAGAATATATGGGATCATATTTAATATAGTAGCTACCATAGAAATTTCCGGTTTAGCAAGATAGAATTTCAATATGAAGAACATGTATGTTATTCCTATAAGATAAACTACAAATGCTCCGGCCAAAAAACTAAGCAATGCTCTTGGGTATGGCTTTAAGTTGAATTTATTATAAGCAAGACCGGTGATATATGCGCCGGGAATAAACCCGAGGATAAAACCAAAAGATGGTTGGGTAATATAGCCAAGACCACCTCCAAGTGAAAAAACGGGTAAGCCGACAAGTCCCAGAAGTAAATAAATAGTCATCGCAATCATTCCTTTTATAGGACCAAGTATAATTCCAGCAAGAACTGCAAAAAGTAACTGAAATGTAATGCTAAGGAATGGTAGTGGAATACGTAAAAAAGCTCCGGCAATCGCTAAAGCTGTAAACAATGAAATAAATATTAAATCTTTTACTTTCATACAATCTCCTCCGCGGAATAGTAACATATTTACAGAAGACCGTCAACCAACGCAGATAGAATTGGTTAACGGGTTTTATGTTAGTACATTAGTAAGTTATAGAATTTTAGTTTAGGTGTTGCGTATATTGGAAGCTTATTAGATAATGTGTATGAAGATTACATCAATAAAATTTAGACGGAGGTTGTTTATGTCCAACATATCTTATGAAAAAATTGATTCTGTTTTTGAAAAAGCTCATGATTCCGGTAGGAATGTGCTATTTGAATTTGAGGTTTATGATATTCTTGGCCATGCAGGGCTGGATGTTCCTCACTATGTGTTTATAGAAAGTCCGGGGCTTGCTACAGAGGAAATTTTATCTCAGTTCGGAGAAAAAATAGTTGTAAAAGTTGTATCTAAAGATATTGCTCATAAACAAAAACTGGGTGGGGTTAAGGTTGTTAGTAATTCTGAACCATTGTTTGTTCAATTTGTTCTTTTTAAAATGAATGAGGAAGTTCTGTCAAATTTTAATGATGATGAGAAACCCGGAATTGAGGGTTTTCTGATTGTGGAATTCGTAGACTTCAACCAAAGTCTTGGCAGTGAACTTCTTATCGGGGTGAAAAATGATGAAGCTTTCGGACCGGTACTAACACTCAGTAAGGGTGGAGATGATGCAGAATTTTTTGCGAAATATTATGATGCTGCAAATTTAAGCCTACCTTACATGACATCTGCAGAAGCTGATGAATTAGCTGGGTCTCTTAAAATTATACATAAGTTTGATGAAATAGGTCACCCTGAATACAAAGACTATATTGCCCGTGCAGCAGAAGCTATCAGCAGACTGGCATTTAGATATTCAGATGTTTCCGAAGATTCTGTTGAATACCATATATTATCCATGGATGTTAATCCCTTTGTTTTTTCTAAGAGCGGAAGGTTTATGGCTGTTGACGGATATGTAATATTTGAGAAATCTGAAAACAAGAAAAAACTTCTTGCAGACACTTCTAATATTGATGCTTTCTTCAAACCTGAAGGAATTGCAGTAATAGGTGTATCACGTAATGAAACAAAATATAGTATGGGTCGAGAAATTGCTACACTACTACATGAACTTAATCGAAAAGATTTGTATTGCATTAATCTTCGAAGTGGTAGTACTAAGATAGGCGGTACAGAATATAAGATGTACCAAAATCTTGATGAGTTACCTGAAGATATAGATATGGCTGTTTATGCTGCACCAGCGGCATCTGTTCCAGCGTTTTTAAAGAATCTTGGGAAAAGAAAACCAAAAGCTATGGTAATGATACCGGGAATTCCTTCAGACATTGGATACGAAGAATTTACCAGGCTTCTTGATGAAAGCAAACCTGAAGGCATGAGAATTATTGGCCCTAACTGCATGGGTGTCTATTATGGCGCTAATAATCATGACAGCGGGATTAACACATTGTTCATAGAAGAAGAACGGCTGAAGCTCCATTCAGATGAGAATAGTAATGCTGCATTGCTGACTCAAAGTGGTGGAATGGCCATAACAATGATCGATAAGTTGAGTAATAATCCAGTTTTTAAGGCAATTGCAAGTTTTGGAAATAAATATGATGTGAAAATTACTGATCTGTTCAGCTATTTTGAGAAAGATGATTCTATTGATGTAATAGCAGTTTATGTTGAAGGATTTGATGAAAGAGAAGGACGTTTATTCTTTGAACTCGCAAGAGAAAGCAGAAAACCGGTCATAATTTACAAAGGTGGAAAAACTGAAGCCGGAGCACAGGCGGCAAAGAGTCACACTGCTTCTATGACGGGGGATTATGACACTTTCCGAGCTGCAAGTATTCAAGCCGGTGTTATCCTCACCGAAGATGCTACTGAGTTTATGGACTGTATAAAAGCATTTTCACTTCTTGCGGACAAGAAAACAAACGGACTAAAAGTAGCGGGTGTTCTAAATGCCGGATTTGAAGCAACAATTGCATCAGATGAATTGGGGAAACTCAAACCAGCCAAAATAACAGATGAAACTTTGGCCTCATTAAATAAAATAAATACACATGGTCTTGTGGATACGGCTAATGCAATTTTGGATGTAACCCCTATGACTGATGATGTAATGTACGGTGAATTTATAAAAACGTTTATGGGAGATCCAGGAGTTGATGCGATTATAGTTGGTGTTGTTCCTCATGTTGAAAACATAAAATCTACACCTGAAACATGCACTGATGAAAACTCACTTGCAAATGTACTTGTCAGGATATATGCAGAATATGATAAACCTATGGTAGTGTCTGTCAATGCCAGCGAATATTACGGTGAATTTGTAGGTATTATGGAAAAGGGAGGAATGCCTGTATATTCCGATATTAGGTCAGCAGTTCGTTCTCTTGAGACATTTATGAAGTACAGGAACGGCCTGTGATATAATAAAAAGGGGATTGGAATATTTGCGGCGTTCGCCGGAGATTACCATTTTATGGTTTAAAGGTGGTTGTATCATTATTAAGTGATAGGAGTTTGCTATGGAATTTAAAGAAAAAGTATTAATCATTGATGATGACAGAAATATATGTGAGTTGGTAAGCCTATATCTATTAAAAGAAGGATTTGAGGTAATTACTGCTTTTGACGGCAGGGAAGGTCTGGAAAAATTTAAAACTGATAATCCTGATATTATAATATTGGATATTATGATGCCGGGTATGGACGGGTGGGAAGTTTGCCGGACAATTAAGAAGAAATATACCACCCCAATACTAATGCTTTCAGCAAAAGGCGAGACTTTTGATAAGGTACTTGGACTTGAGCTGGGTGCTGATGATTACATAGTTAAACCATTTGATCCAAAGGAGCTTGTTGCCAGGGTAAAAGCAGTCCTAAGAAGAAGCTCTGGAACAAGAGAAAATCCTAATGAAATAATACTTCCTGATCTTGTCGTAAATAAGGACAATTATTCTGTTGTTTTAAAGGGAGATGTAGTTGATATGCCTCCCAAAGAATTTCTTCTGCTTTATCAGTTTGTATCAAATCCTAATACTGTTTTTACCAGAGAAAACCTTCTGCATAGCATATGGGGATATGACTTTTACGGGGATTCCCGAACAGTTGATGTTCATATTAAACGACTTCGCGAAAAAATCAATATAGGGAATCCTATATGGGAACTAAAAACTGTTTGGGGCATTGGATACAAATTTGAGGTTAAGCAATGAAATCAGTTTTTTGGAAAATGTTTCTTGTTTTCTCCGGCATTTTCCTTTTGTCATTTCTTATAATGGCAGGGTTTTTCTATTTTGAACTAGATGAGTTTACATATAATCGCAAAGTTGAACTTCTCGACATTATTGCCGGTGAAATATATCTTAATACAATCAACATTCAATCTGACATCACAGCAGTACCTGTAACCTATAAACAACTTGAAGATAAAAATGAGCTTACGGAAAGTGTCCGGCTGATGGCTGAAAATACTAATGCAGTTATATGGGTAGTGAATGAGGATGGCAGAATGATTGCCATTTCTCATGAGACTGATTTCGATGAAGAGTTTTTTGTAAGGGACTTCTATAATAGGACAGAACAATACCTATATGATGTCGTGTCATATGAACCCTTCTTCGAATCTTCAGAAACTGAATTCAATGCTACAAGAACATTTGAGAAAATTTATGCGGGTGGTTTTGCAAAACCTGGTCTTTCTTATATTAAGACATATAAAATCAGTGGAAATGACTTTATTGGTGAAGATGCCAAGATTGGGATATATATCCACATACCTGATGAAGAGATGTCTGTTGCTAGAAAAGAACTGGTAATGGCATATATTATCCCATGGTTAATCTCATTGGGTATTGCTGCTGTTCTTATTATTTTGTTGGCTAAGAGTTTTAGTAAACCATTGAGAGATATGACCAATACCACAAGAGAAGTTGCAAAAGGTAATTTAGGAGCAAGAGTCGGTAATCTTAGCCGAAGAGATGAAATAGGAGAGTTGAGCAGAACTTACAACCAGATGATGGATCAGCTTGAAAATCTTGAGATTTCTAGACAAGGATTCATTTCAGATGTTTCTCATGAACTGAGAACTCCGATAACATCAATAAACGGTTTTGTCGGTGGTATTTTGGACGGTACTATAGATTCTGATAAACATGAACATTATCTTGGTATAGTTAAATCTGAATCAGCACGACTGAATAGACTTGTAAATGACCTGCTGGTACTTACCCGAATAACAAATAATGATAAACCTTTGGTGAAATCCACTTTTGATATAAACGAATTAATTCGGAATGTTGTTATTTCCCTAGAAAAAGATATCAATTCGAAAGATATTGCAGTTTCTATTAAATTTGAAGATGTTATAACACCGGTTTTTGGTAATAGAGATGATATCGAGAGAGTTCTTGTTAATCTTTTGGATAATGCTGTAAAATTTACTCCTGAGGGAAATAGAATATATATTTCAACCAAAGCTGAAAAAACAAAGATACTGGTTTTTGTTAAAGATGAAGGCTGCGGAATATCTGCAGATAAACTTACCATAATATGGGACAGATTTTATAAAGAGGATATATCACGCGGACTCAGTAAAGGCGGTGCTGGCCTAGGACTGGCTATAGTAAGCAAAATTATAACAGCTCATGAAGAGAAAATAGATGTGCAAAGCATTTTAGATGAAGGAACTGAATTCGTTTTTTCTATCCAGCAAGGATTATAAGCATCGTACCGCTGGTATGGTATATGCCAATAACTATATCACCCGTCTCAGCTTGTGGTAGTGATATAGTAATCAGGCAACAGGTGATAAACCTTATTTGTTGGAATCGCAGTTTATTCCTCAACCCAAGAACACCCGTGTCTTTAGACGTGAGATGAATTGGGAAAATTTACTTGTCCGCTTAAAATTGTCTTGGCTTAGTGCAAAAAATGGTACCTCAATTTCTAAAAAGTGGTATATAATTAACATAGCTAATACATAGATTTGGATTTTAAGAAATATATAATAATCAGAAAGTGAAATGAATTAAATGTTGCAAAAGAAAGCGTTCAAGTTCAGATTGCATCCAACAAAAGAGCAAGCAGTATTGATTAATAAGACAATAGGCTGTTCAAGGTTTGTATACAATCACTTTCTTGATAAATGGAACACAGCATTTAATATAACCGGAAAAGGATTGTCATATAATACATGTGCAACACACCTACCGATACTTAAAAAAGAATATGAATGGCTAAAAGAAGTAGACAGTATAGCTCTTCAGTCATCAGTAAGGAACCTGTCACAAGCTTACAGCAGGTTTTTCAAAAAACAGAATAATAAACCTGTGTTCAAATCAAAGAGCAATCTAGTACAGTCATATACCACTAAATATACAAATGGGAATATAAAGGTAGTAGGAAAGAAACTTCAATTACCCAAGCTAGGTAAAGTCAGATATGCAAAATCAAAGGATATTAACGGTAGGATAATCAGTGCCACAATGCAAAGAACCATTACTGGAAAATATTTCGCATCAATACTCTGTGAAGCTGATATACAGCTAATGGTAAAAACACATAAATCAACAGGTATAGATATGGGTTTGAAATCATTTGCTGTTTTTTCAGACAATAATAAAAGCATAGAAAATCCAAAGATATATCAACTACATGAAAAAAGATTGAAAAAGCTTCAAAGAGACCTCAGTAGAAAGAAAAAAGGAAGCAATAACTATTACAAAAACAAACTAAAGATTGCATTAGTTCATGAGAAAATAGCAAATAGCAGAAATGACTTCCTGCAGAAACAATCAACAGATATCATCAAAAACCACGATGTCATCTGTGTAGAGAGTCTGCAGGTAAAGGAAATGATGCAGAACCATAGACTTGCTAAGTCTATAGCGGATGCCTCATGGTCAAAGTTCATATCAATGCTTGAATACAAAGCCAATTGGTATGGCAGGACCATACAAAGAGTTCCTAAGAATTTCCCAAGCACCCAGATCTGTTCACAATGTGGAAATCAGATTAAAGAAGCCAAGGAACTTAACGTGAGGGAGTGGGAATGTCCTGTGTGCTGTTCACACCATGACAGGGACAAAAATGCCAGTATAAATATCCTGATAGAAGGACTGTTTCTTCTGTCGGGCAAGAAAAGAACCGCAGGGACTGCGGGGATAGCCTGGGTTAGCTTAGACCACGGTAGGTCTATCGACCAGGAATCCTGCCAATTCATTGGCGGGTAGTTCAACACTTCGAGAAACGATACCCGTGCTTTGAAAACTAATTTCGCTACCCCAAGTCAGCAACGAGTGAACATTAGTTTTTGAGCACACATTAACTCATTATTTTTTGGGAACACACAAGGGTACCGATATCAGTGTTTTTTACTCAAATCGAATAAAATTCAACGAATTTTATATTTGTTAACATTTTATTTACAATTACTGAAGATTTTAAGGGTAAAATATATATTAGTAAAATAGATATGGAGATTAATTATGGATAATAACAGTAACAATATTAAATTTGAATATGAAAACGAACCGGTAACAAGAAGCAAGGCAGAAACAAAAGCCGGAAGAATCATGCTGATTGTATTAGTATCGGTATTATGCCTAGCAATAGGTGTTTCTGCTGGTATAGCAGGTGTGGGATACTTCCTTGCTGTCAACGATGTTGACGTGCAATCCTTATTAAGCGGTGATTATACTGCGCCGGAACCGGTTGTTGGAGTACAGGATGTTGAAAAGATAATAGAAAATGAGGTTGTTAAACGGATTGAAGTAATTGACAGCTCAACAGAATCACCTGTGGCTGCTATAGCTGAGAAAGTTATTCCTTCAATTGTCAGTATTAGGATAACCTATCCATATACTAATTATTTCTTTAATATGGAAAGAGAAGGAGCCGGAGAAGGCTCAGGAATAATAATTGATGAAGATGGATATATACTGACTAATAATCATGTTATTGAGTCAGCTCTTAATGGAATTTCAAACGAATTGCTTGAATCAGCAACTATAACAGTTTATGTAGCTGACCGAACAGATGAACCATTTACGGCAGTAGTTGTTGGGCGTGACACTATAACAGATTTAGCGCTTTTAAAAATAGAAGCAAATAACCTTGTTTCAATAGATATCGGAGATTCTGATGCCATTGATGTCGGAGACTTGGCTGTTGCTATAGGAAATCCCGGGGGGATGATGTACATGGGTTCAGTAACGTCCGGGATAATCAGCGGACTTAACCGAGAGCTTTTTGATGAGGGAACTGCAGTAGGTAATGGAGAAAACCTTAAGCTTATTCAAACCGATGCAGCTATAAATCCTGGTAACAGTGGAGGAGCTTTAGTTGATTCTTCAGGGTCACTTATTGGTATTAACACTTTGAAGATAGTCAGTGAAGGATATGAAGGTCTTGGCTTTGCTATTCCTGTTAATAAGGCAATGGAAATTGTCAACGAACTTCGTGACCAGGGATATATAAGTCGCGGCAAACCAAATCTGGGAATAACAGTTTCTCCGGAATATGATGAAGCTGCAGCTGATGAAGCAGATACACCTCAGGGAGTTATGATTGTTACTATCGGAGCCCTTACACCCGCTGAAAAAGCAGGTCTTAAGATTGATGATATTATCACAAAAATTAATGGAGTACGTATAACGACATTTGATGAGCTTGTTACTGAAAAAGAAAAGTACCTTCCCGGTGATGAGGTCATTATCACTGTCTACAGAACCAGCCCCTCAGAAACTGAAGCGGGTGGACGGTATTTCGATTTACCACTGATACTCGGAGAAGCAAATTATTGATGAACAAGAATAAAGTAAATTCAATTCTAGATTTATTTGAAGCAGAATACGGGGAAGCAGAATGCACCCTTGATTATGTAAATCCGTTGCACTTGATGATCGCTACACAACTTGCTGCACAGTGCACGGATGCCAGGGTGAATATGGTGACCCCTGCTTTATATGCAAGATACAGTACCGCTGAGGACTTTATGAATGCAGATAGAGAAGTTCTTGAAGGATTGATACGGTCTACAGGATTTTTTAGAAATAAGGCTAAAAATATAATTGGCTGCTGTACTATGCTTGTAAAAGATTTTAACAATGAAATACCTCAGAATATGAATGATCTGTTAAAGCTTCCGGGGGTAGGAAGGAAAACTGCCAATCTTGTTCTTGGTGATGCTTTTAATATTCCAGGGATTGTGATAGATACTCATGCAGGTCGTCTTGCACGTCGCTTAGGATTTACTAAAGAAACAGACCCTGCAAAAGTAGAAAAGGATTTAATGGAATTAATACCTGAAGACAAATGGATAATTCTAGGGCATTGGTTTGTTGCACATGGTAGAGCAGTATGCAATTCGAGAACCCCTAAATGCGAATCCTGTTCTTTCGCCCCTCTATGTGATTACTATAAAGCAATTTAATAATGAACATTAACAAGAATTCACTTGGAGTATAAGGCTCTAGAGTAACTCTGTTATTGAGGGTATAAAGATACATGATTGAATAGAGTTACGAACAAAATGTAGTAGAAATTAAAATCAGCCCACAAAATTAGCCGCAAAAAAAAAGACACACAGTTGTGTGTCCTTAAATTTCAGATTTAAGTCTTAAGCTCTGTTCACTTTATTGGAGCGAAGACAGCCTGTGCAGACTTTTGCGGTCCTGATGGTGCCATTGTCATTAATTTTGACTTTTCTGATATTTGGCTTCCAGCTACGGTTAGTTCTCCTTAGTGAGTGGGACACATTATGTCCGAAAACCGTTGCTTTTTCACATACTTCACACTTTGCCATTCCGAGCACCTCCTTTAACGGGCCAGTTACATTAAAATAGTACGCATTTCTTAACACGCTACGACATTTTAACAGATATATTATTAATAGGCAAGTACTTATTGGAAGATTTTCTGTTATAATTGTACCAGCAATAAGTTCGGTGTTGATTTTACTATGTAATGTATGTATAATTATAAACCGAAAATACACACACAGTTGGATTCGGCGGAAGGTGCCTAAAAGGTCTTCGTTGAAGACGAAAACTGTGGAGGAAATAACAGGAGGAAAAACATGGCAGTTGTATCAATGAAACAGCTTTTGGAAGCAGGCGTTCATTTCGGACATCAGACAAGAAGATGGAACCCAAAGATGGCGGAGTATATCTTCACCGAGAGAAACGGAATCTACATTATCGATCTACAGAAAACGGTAAAAAAGATTGAAGAAGCGTATGCCTTTGTAAGGGATACGGTAATGAACGGCGGGGAAGTTCTTTTCGTAGGAACGAAAAAACAGGCCCAGGATTCCGTAAAGGAAGAAGCCGAAAGATGCGGTATGTATTATGTTAAGTCAAGATGGCTTGGTGGAATGCTTACAAATTATAAGACAATCAAATTCAGAATAGCACGTCTTAAAGAACTTTACGTGATGGAAGAAGATGGAACATTCGATCTTCTCCCCAAAAAAGAAGTTATCAAACTGCGTCACCAAATGCAGAAACTTGAAACTAATCTTGGCGGAATCAAAGATATGCATGGTGTTCCGGATGTACTCTTTATAGTAGATCCAAAGAAGGAAAGAAATGCAATTCTTGAAGCACGCAAGCTCAAGATACCGGTTGTAGCAATTGTAGACACAAACTGTGATCCGGATGAAGTTGATTATATTATTCCGGGTAACGATGATGCTATAAGAGCGGTCAAATTGATATCATCGGTAATAGCAAATGCAGTTATCGAAGCAAACCAGGGCGAACAATTCGGCGAAGCAAAAGAAGCTCCTGCTCAGGAAGTTGCTGAAACTCCGACAGTAGAAGCAGTTAAAGCTACACCAGTAGAAGCAGTTAAAGCTACACCAGTAGAAGCAGTTGAAACTCCGGCAGTAGAAGTAGTTAAGGCTCCGGCAGTAGAAGTAGTTAAAGCTCCAGTAGTAGAAGCAGTTAAAGCAACACCAGTAGAAGTTGTTGAAACTCCAGTAGTAGAAGCTGTTGAAACTCCAGTAGTAGAAGCTGTTGAAACTCCGGTAGTAGAAACTGTTGAACCAGTAGTTGTCGAAGAACCGGTTGTAGAAGCAGCTAAAAAAGCAGCTAAAAAAGTTGTTAAAGTAGTAATTGAAAAACCTGAAGTAAAAGCAGAAGAAGCTGTAGTTGAAACTGTAGCAGAAACTTCTGAAACTAAATAAATATATAGTTATTAAGGAGGACATAATATATGATAAAAGCAGCTGATGTTAAAGCATTAAGAGATAAAACCGGAGCAGGCATGATGGACTGCAAAAAAGCGCTTGTTGAAGCAAAAGGCGACTTGGAAAAAGCTAATGAACTTCTAAGAGAAAAGGGAATATCCACTGCAGCTAAAAAATCAGGGAGAATTGCAGCAGAAGGTATTGTAACATCTTACATTCACGGATCAGGAAGAATAGGTGTTCTACTTGAAGTTAATATTGAAACTGACTTTGCAGCAAAGAATGAAGACTTCCAACAGTTTGCAAGAGATATCGCAATGCAGATAGCCGCTATGAAACCTCAGTACGTAAGGCGTGAAGATGTACCGGCTGAGTTCGTAGAAAAAGAAAAAGCTATTCTTAAGTCACAGGCCATAAATGAAGGGAAACCTGAAAAGATTGTTGACAAAATTATCGAAGGTAGAATTGATAAGTTCTTCAAACAGATATGTCTGACAGAACAGCCTTTCATAAAAGATTCTGATAAAACTGTGACACAACTCACAACAGAATTAATCGCAAAAATTGGCGAGAACGTTAAAATCAGGAGATTTACCCGTTATGAAATGGGTGAAGGCCTTGAAAAAAGAAATGAAAATTTTGCTGATGAAGTACAGAAAACAATGGGCAAATAAATCAAACATTAAGGGGTGCGTATTGCACCCTTTTTTTTACCTATACGGCAGTTTGGAAAGCAGGTAATTTTTATGAGTAAAGCAAAATATAAAAGAATTCTACTAAAACTAAGCGGAGAAGCCCTTGCCGGTGAGAAAGGGTTTGGAATTGATTCAAAAACCGTTATTGAAATAGTTGAAAGTATTGAGACAGTTTATAAACTTGGTGTTCAGATAGCAATTGTGGTAGGTGCAGGAAATTTCTGGAGAGGCCGTGACGGTCAGGGAATGGACAGATCTACTGCAGACCATATGGGAATGCTTGGAACTGTTATTAATTCTCTTGCTCTTCAGGATGCAATTGAAAAGCATGATATACCAACAAGAGTAATGACAGCAATACCGATGGACAGGATTGCTGAACCATATATTAAGAGAAAAGCTGTATCTCATCTTCAAAATAATGAGATAGTAATTTTTGCATGCGGAACAGGTAATCCATTCTTCTCAACTGATACCGGAGCTGCTCTTCGGGCTGCTGAAATAGATGCTGATATTATACTCTTTGCAAAAAATATTGATGGCATATATTCTGCAGATCCTAATAAATACCCGGATGCGGTTAAATATGACACAATTTCCTATCATGAAGTTTTAATGAAGAAGCTTGCAGCAATCGATCTGACAGCTACATCCCTTTGCCTTGATAATGAGATTCCTTCTCTTTTGTTCGCATTAGAGGAACCATCCAACATAGTTGATGCAGTTATGGGAAAAAGTACCGGTACATTCATTGAAAAATGAGTTGCTCCTAATTTAACATTATGAGATAATGTTATTAAATTCCATAAGGAGGTAAGCCATGCAGTATCAAGGCGAATATAGTGAGTACAGAGAAGAGATGGATTTATCCATTGAATTATTTAAAGAGCATCTGAGCACAATTAGGGCAGGAAGAGCGAATCCCGCTATTTTAAATGGGATAATGGTAGACTATTACGGAGTAAAAACCCCAATAAACCAAATTGGTAATATATCCGTTCCTGATGCCAGAATGATTGTTATACAACCATGGGATTCAAGTATTCTAGGAGATGTCGAAAAAGCAATTTTGGCTTCAAACATAGGTATCCACCCATCAAATGACGGCAAATTAATAAGACTAGCTTTCCCTATGCTCTCTGAAGAGCGTAGAAAAGAGATTGTGAAAAAAATCAAAACTCATGGGGAAGAAGGCAAAGTAAAAATCCGTGCAATCAGAAGACATGCAATAGATGAGTATAAAAAGCAGGAAAAAGCAAGTGATATAACTGAAGATGATCTTAAAGATATCGAAAAAGATATACAGGAACTGACAGATAATCACATCAAGGGTATTGATAGAATTGTTAAGGATAAAGAAGATGAGGTCACAGAAGTCTAATTTAGCTTGTTAATTTCAATTTAATACTAACATAAAATTTTTCAAACACCGGAAATGATAATTATCATCCGGTGTTTTTACGTAAAAAGACTTCCTATCCTCGAATTTCTGAAGGTTGTAGGGTTTTGTGGTGGAGGTAAGGAATATTTGTGGTGTGAGCTATTTATAAATGGCATAGGATTTGGTATTATAATACAAGACACTGTAAAAGGGAGTAATACAATTTTTTCAAAAAAAGATGATAAGAGAATACCTGTACTACCAAATCATATTGCTTTATTTATGGATGGCAATGGGAGATGGGCTAAACGCAGGGGTTTGCCTCGAAGTGCAGGGCACAGAGCCGGAGCAAATACTATAAAAAAACTTGTGGAAGATTGTGATGAAATCGGTCTTAAGTATTTAACTGCATATACTTTTTCTACAGAAAATTGGAAAAGAACTGAAAAAGAAATCAATAATATTATGGTTCTCATTAGAGAGTTTTTGGCTTATACTGATGAGCAGTTGCGTGATTCTAATGTCAGGATAAAGTTTATTGGTCTTAGAAACAGACTCGATAAAGATATCCAAATTGATATGGAGAGAACTGAAGTAAGTACAGCGAATAAGACAGGGTTAACATTTATTATTGCACTTGATTATGGGTCTCGTAATGAGATTACAGAAGCGGTAAAGAGTATTTCACGAAAATGTCTTGCGGGAGAAATTGATGTCAACTCAATAAATGAGGAGACTGTTGCCAGTCATCTTTTCACAACTGGAATACCGGACCCTGACCTGATGATAAGATCCAGCGGAGAAAAAAGAATGTCCAACTATCTGCTATGGCAGGCATCTTATTCCGAATTATGGTTTTCGGATGTGCTGTGGCCTGATTTTTCACTTAAACATTTGCTTAGGGCTGTCAGAGAGTATAATAATCGTAACAGACGATTCGGGGGAGCTAAATAATGAAAACAAGAGTATTGGCGGGGCTGACAGTCTTTTTACTGGCTGTTTTAATGTTTACACTACCGATAACATATTTTTACATTATCTTTCTTTTACTTGCAGTCATATGCTGTTATGAATTCATGCATATGCTTGAGATATCAGGATTTACTCCGATGAAAAAAATAGCTTATATCTGGACAGTTCTGTATGTAGTTGTAATATATAACTTTGAACATGGTATATTTTGGAGTAAAAACGCTCTCGGGGGACAGGATTATTTATTAGCCATAGCATTTTTATGTATGGCTCTTTTGATTGGTACAGTTTTTTCCCGTGGACGAAAACATGATTTTAAGAGCTTTGCGTATACTTTGGCCGGTTGCATCTATTCAGTTGTATTACTTGGATTTGCAGTAGGAATAATTGAAATGGAAATGGGGAAATGGCTGCTTGCATATGTTGTGCTGGGTGCTGTAGCAACAGACACCTTTGCATATTTTACAGGATGCTTTTTAGGTAAAAGAAAGATTCTGCCTGAAGTTAGTCCTAAGAAAACAATTGAAGGAAGCATAGGTGGGTACATTGGGTGTGCAGTGGTTATTGTGGGTTTTAGTTTCATAATGAAATCAATAACCGGAGTAATGCCAGCAACATGGAAAATAGTTGTTATAGCACTTACAGCTGGAATCTACGCTCAAATCGGAGATTGGTGTGCTTCATTCATTAAGAGGCATTTTAAAATTAAAGATTTTGGCAAACTAATTCCGGGGCATGGAGGTTTACTTGACAGACTGGACAGTATAATTTTCTTAGCACCTTTACTGTTCCTGATATTTGTTATTTAATACAAAAATAATTATTAAAGAAGAATATGTCGTCAGGCATTTTAAGTTAGCTTATGGATTTAGGATAAACTAGGGAGAAATTTATGACCAAGGTATGCATACTGGGTGCAACCGGTTCAATTGGAGAACAGACACTGCAGGTATGCCGCGAAGCGGGATATAAAGTTGTTGCTGTTGCTGCAAATACAGATTGTGAAGATCTTTTAAAGGTGTGCAGGGAATTTTCGCCCGCACATGTGGCTCTGTATGACTCAAAAGCGTATGAAATCTTTTTAGGGTATGGATGTTGTTCCAACACATATAAAGGTGCTGAGGGGATTCTGGAGCTTATAAGGAACAGCCATGCAGATATAGTCGTGAACAGTATTGTAGGCAGTGCAGGAATTTTACCTACACTAGAAGCAATAAAGCACGCGAAGAGACTGGCTCTTGCAAATAAAGAGACTCTTGTAGCAGCCGGTGAATTGGTTATGAAGTCGGCAGTTGAAAACAACTGTGAAATTATACCAGTAGACAGCGAACACTCTGCAATATTTCAATGTATGCAGGGCAATAAAGAAAACCAGGTAAAAAGTATCGTTCTAACTGCATCAGGAGGTCCTTTCAGAGATTATTCGAAAGAGATGTTAAAAGATGTAACTCTGGAAATGGCTCTAAAACACCCAAATTGGGTAATGGGAAGCAAAATAACAATCGATAGTGCAACTATGATGAACAAAGGACTTGAGGTTATAGAAGCAAAATGGCTATTTAGTCTTGAGTACAATCAAATTAAGGTAGCGATACATCCAAAAAGTATTGTTCATTCTATGGTTGAGTTTGTCGATAATAGTCTTATAGCTCAGCTGGGGGCTCCTGATATGAGAGTGCCGATACAGTATGCATTAACATATCCCGATAGAATAAGGAACGAATTCAACTCTCTTGACGTCTTTAAAATGGGAAGTCTTGAATTTAATAAACCTGACTTAAAAACTTTCAGATGCCTGAAACTCGCATATGAGGCTGGAAGAATTGGTGGAACAATGCCTTGTGCTATGAATGCTGCCAACGAAGAAGCGGTAAAAATGTTTCTAGAGGGTAAAATAAAATTTGTAGAGATAGCTGCAATAATTGAAAATGTAATGGAAAAGCATACAGTCATGGCAGCTGACAATATTGAAAACATATTAGAATGTGATAAGAAAGCCAGAATGGCTGTAAACGGAGGATAAAAATTGAATATACTTATAGCGGTGCTAGCACTTAGCATCATAATATTGATACATGAACTCGGGCATTTTATTGCGGCAAAAGCAGTGGGGATACGTGTGCTGGAATTTGCGCTATTCATGGGACCTAAACTATTCAGTTTTGAAAGAAACGGGACAACATACAGCATAAGAGCAATCCCAATAGGCGGATTTATCAGTATGGAAGGCGAAGAAAAAGAGGTTGATAGTGAAACCTCATATTCCGGTATGCCTGCTTGGAAAAAAATCATTGCAGTGGCAGCCGGACCTACAGCTAATTTTATATTTGCATTATTAATTTTATTTATACTTTTCCTATCTTCAGGTTATGCATTAGATACAAATACAGTCCTAGATGCCAATGGACCCGCTTATCAGGTAGGTATGAGAGATGGCGATAAATTAGTATCAATTGATGGGCGCAGGGTATATGATCCGCTTGATTTAACGATTTTACTATATACAAGTGATAATACTCCGATTGATTTGATATATGAATCTGATGGTGAAAAGATAACAGTTCCTGTAGTTCCGGAGATGGCAGGGGGGATCAGATACAAAATTAATTTCTTTCCTCTTGAAGAGAGTAATATTGTTGGCGAATTATCAGATGAATCCAATGGTTATTTAGCAGGGCTGAGGGTAGGCGATAAAATTGTTAAGATAAATGGTATTGATGTTGCTGATAGAGTTGAAATTGATAATGTAATGCAAACAACCAACGGAGGAGATATTGAAATAGATGTCCTGCGAAATGGTGAAGATTTGTCTTTAGCTTTTGCTTCAGTAAAAATGGAAGACCCTGAATATTACAATCTTGGAATATATTACAGTGGCTCAAAAACAAATATTTGGACTGCATTTAAACATAGTGTGAAATTTTCATTATCTACTCTAAGAGCAGTTTTAATGTCAATAACCTGGGTTATTACAGGTGCTGTAAAATTCAGCGAAATGATGGGACCTGTTGGGATTGTAACTACAATCGGTGAAACCCTTAAGCAAGACTCTTTCAGATTATTTATTATTAACCTTGCCAATATGATGGCCTTTATCAGCCTCAATCTTGGGCTTATGAACCTGATACCTTTCCCTGCGCTAGATGGTAGCAAAATTGTTATCCATACCATAGAGGGAATTCGCAGAAAACCCTTCCCAATGGAAAAAACAGCATGGATTACCATAGCCGGATTTGTACTTTTAATGGCATTGCTGTTATTTGCCACTTTCAATGATATAGTTAGGTTGTTCGGAGCATGATGAAAAGAAAAATGAAAAAAGAAATAATGGTAGGCGACGTATCTGTAGGCGGAGGAAAGCCTGTAGCAATTCAATCTATGACAAATACAGATACCCGAGATGCTTTAGCCACCATAGCTCAGATAAAAAGTCTCGAGGACGTTGGTTGCGACATTATAAGAGTTTCATTTTTTGATAAACAGTGTGTCGAGAATATTGGCGTTCTTAAAAAGGAAACAACCATACCAATAGTTGCAGATATACACTATGACCACAGAATTGCAGTCGGATGCATAGAAGCGGGGATTGATAAAATTAGAATTAATCCCGGAAATATTGGGAATGCAGAAAAGGTTAAGGAAATTGTTAAGGCTGCCACAGAAAGAAATACTCCTATAAGAGTAGGGGTAAATGCAGGCTCATTAAGACCGGAACTTTATGATAAGTACGGAGGACCGACTGTTGAAGCCATGATGGAAGATCTTGACAGGCAGGTCGCTATGATAGAAGACCTTGGTTATACAAATTTGATTATTGCGGCAAAATCATCTGATATGGATAAAATGATAGAGGTTAACCGTCTTATGGACAGTAAATATGATTATCCGATACATATCGGGCTTACTGAAGCCGGAACTGTATTTTCAGGAACAATAAAAACATCAGCAGCTCTTGGGATACTTCTTTATGAAGGAATTGGTGATACAATTCGATATTCATTGACAGGGGATCCGATAAAAGAAGTTGAAGCGGCAAAGGTTCTTTTAAGAACGATGGGACTTAATAAAAAAGGTATAAATATTATCTCGTGCCCTACCTGCGGGAGGACAAAAGTTGATATAATAAATATAGCCTCAGAAATAGAGAAGAGAACTTCAGATATTGAGACAGCTCTCAATGTAGCTATTATGGGATGTGGGGTTAACGGTCCTAATGAAGCGCGGCATGCTGATTTAGGGATGGCCGGGGGTGACGGCAAGGCACTGTTGTTTAAAAAAGGTAAAATTGTTAAAACTGTAAGAGAAGAAGAGGCTTTGGATGAGCTTTTACACATGATAAATGAAATGACCCGGGGGGACTGATGGATTCAGCATCAAAGTTAATGCAAAAGATAAAAATTAAAAGCGCTAAGATAAACAGGCTCAGCAAGCAGGTAACAGTTGAGCTTAATTCGAATGACTATTTAAAACTCAATGAAGAGAAGGAACTTTCAGAACATTTTAAAACGCATTTTGGAACTGATAACCTACGAGTTCAATGTGTTGTAAATAAGGAAATTGCAGTTGAGGATGATGTTATAGAAGATATCATTGACAGAATGATTGAGCACTGTCCGACACTCACCCCATACAAAGAAAAAATTTCGATGGAAATAACTAATGATTCTATATATATTAGCTTTCCTGATGTATGCGCACAGCTTCTTAAAGCCACGGATTCAATCAGACATATAACAGAATATATGACGAATTGTGTTGGGGTTTCTTCAACTATCAGCTGCAGAATGATCGAAAATGGAAACGCTAAAGACGAATATATCAAGATAAAAGAAAAACTCAGTAATAAACTTGCCAAAGAAAACAAAGATATAAAAATAACGGACTGGAAGCCTCGACCTGAAGCCAAAAAAGTTAATAAATATGCCCGTAAAAGAACAGCAGAAGTCGTGAAAATAGCAGATCTGAAAGAAGGGTATGACAGAGTTGCCTTTGAATGTGAAGTTATTGATACTGAAACCAAAATACTTAAAAGTGGAAAGCGACTTGTAATATTCGATGTAACTGATTACACCTCCTCTGTTTCTTGTAAGATTTTTACTACTGAAGAAGAGGCTCTTGAATATAAATCTTTAATAAAAGAAGGCGCAACTCTTGAAATTGAGGGTCGTTATGAGTATGACTCCTTTTCAAAGGAGTATTCTGTACGTGTCCGGAAAATTGATGAATGTGAGCCTATAAAATCAGCTAGGACAGATACCGCAGAAAATAAGAGAGTAGAATTACATCTGCATACAAAAATGAGCTCAAAAGATGGTTTTATAGAACCGGGTAAATTATTTAGAAATCTAGCGGACTGGGGTCATAAAGCGGTAGCTATAACAGATCATGGAGTGGTCCAGGCTTTTCCTGATGTATTTGAGCAAGCAGAAAAATATGGTATCAAAGCACTATATGGTGTTGAAGGATATCTGATAAATGACGGCAGGGCCGCAATGTATAATCCTGATGACAGTTTGGTTATTCAAAAAACACTTATTGCAGTAAATAGCAACGGGGAAATTACAGTTGCAGATATAAATGATATTTCTAATACCCGAATTTCAAATCTCAATGATTTTAATTCAGAAGAGGCACTTGTTCTTTATGTATCTGATAGTAATGACAGTGGTGCATCACAGCTTGGTGAAATCGGGCATAAAATAATTGATCTAAAACATTTGACAGATAGACTTGCAAACGGCAAATGGATACATCTTGAAAAAGCATTTGAAGCAACATTCGCATATGCATCTGAGATATGGAATACTATTTTAAAAGCAGCAGAAAAACATGATTTAAAAAAACTCAATGAACTATGTGTTGTGGCAGCAGATGTAGCTATAGAAAAGAAAATGAAGCAGTACCATGTTATTATTCTAGCTAAGAATAAGGCAGGCTTAAAAAATCTTTATGAACTGATATCATATTCGCATATTAATTTCTTCTATAAAAAACCAAGAATTCCTAAAAGTGTACTTGATGCAAAAAGACTCAATCTTATCATCGGAAGTGCCTGTGAGGCAGGGGAAGTCTACAGAGCGGTAGTCGCCGGTACTGAGGACAAAGCACTGGAAGAGACAGCTGCGTTTTATGATTATCTTGAGATACAACCTGTTGGCAACAATGACTTCATGGTAAGAGACAGCATCGTGAAATCTGAGGATGACATACAGGAATTCAATAAAAAAGTAGATAATCTGGGGCTGAGTTTGGATATACCTGTGGCAGCTACATGTGATGCGCATTTCTTTTCAGAAGAAGATGCACTATATCGTAAGATTATAATGCACGGTATGAAATTCAAGGATGTTGAATTCCAGGCACCATTATTTGTAAAAACAACTACTGAAATGCTCGAAGAATTCTCATATTTAGGTAAGGATAGGGCATATAAAGCTGTTGTGGAAGTGCCTGCAGCGATTGCGGACAGCATTGATAAACTTATACCAATTCCGCAGGAAACATATGCACCGTCAATTGAAGGTTCAGATGATGAACTTAGAAAAATTTGCAAAGACAGACTCGCTGAAATTTATGGTGATAATCCACATGAAAAGATAATTGCTAGAATTAACAAGGAGCTTGATTCAATAATAAACAATGGTTTTTCTGTAATGTATATAATTTCTCAGAAACTTGCTTTTAAGTCTCTTGAAGATGGATATTTGGTCGGCTCCAGGGGCTCTGTAGGATCATCATTTGCTGCATTTCTTACAAGGATTTCTGAAGTGAATCCATTGGAAGCACACTATATCTGCAATAACTGTTTTAATATTGAATTTGCAGATTCATCAATATATGACTGTGGAATCGATATGCCTGATAAAAAATGTCCTCTATGTGGCAGTGATTATGGTAAGGATGGTTTTGATATTCCATTTGAAACTTTCCTTGGTTTTGATGGTGATAAAATGCCTGACATAGACCAAAATTTCTCTGGAGAATACCAAGCCACCGCCCATAAATATGTTGAGGAACTATTTGGATCAGATCACGTGTTTAAAGCAGGGACCATTTCTACCTTTGCTGATAAAACTGCCAAAGGATTTGTAAGAGGATATCTTGAAGATAAGGGCATGCAGTTTAATAGTGCAGAATTAAAAAGACTTGTTAAGGGCCTGAACGGGGTAAAACGCACTACGGGACAGCATCCTGGTGGCATGGTTGTACTACCTCAAGGCTATTCCATACACGATTTCACACCGGTGCAAAGACCTGCAAATGATCAGTCCTCAGACACTATAACAACTCACTTTGATTTTAACTCTATGCATGACACTTTACTGAAGCTAGATATTCTGGGTCATGATGATCCAACAGTAATAAAAATGCTTGAAGATCAAACCGGAGTAAAAGCAAGTGATGTAGATATAAAGGATAAAAAAATAATGTCGCTGTTCAATGGGGTAGAGGCTTTGAATCCAGTTGAGGATATCGGTTGTGATCTGGGTGTACTGGGAATTCCTGAATTTGGAACCAAATTTGTTCGAGGTATGTTAAGAACAGCAGTACCGAAATCAATATCTGATTTAATTAAACTCTCAGGTCTATCACATGGTACAAACGTGTGGAACAATAATGCTGAGGAGCTTATTAAAGCCGGTACAGCAACACTACAGGAAGTTATAAGTATCAGAGATAATATCATGCTGTATCTCATACATCATGGAATTAATTCGAAAATGGCCTTTGAAATAACTGAAAAGGTACGTAAAAAATTCGGCAAACTGGAAGCTAAACACGAAAAAATAATGCTTGGTCATGATGTGCCGCAGTGGTATGTTGATTCCTGTAAAAAGATTGAGTACATGTTTCCAAAAGCCCATGCATCTGCTTATGTAATAATGGCACTTAGAATTGCATGGTATAAAATTTATTATCCAAAAGAGTATTACACAGCGTATTTCACAATAAGGGCAGATGAGTTTGAAGTAAATGCTATGGGTGGCAGTATCGAAGAATGCCGAAGAAATATGATGAATCTGAAGATGACTAATAATAAAATGTCTGCAAGGGAACAAAATATATATACAATTCTTGAAATTGTGGTTGAAATGCTGGCGCGGGGTATTAAATTCAATCCGGTTGATATAACAATTTCATTAGCTGATAGATTTGTCGCTGAAGCAGATGGAATTCGTATACCATTATCTGCTGTAACAGGTATCGGAGAAAAAGCTGCTTATAATGCAATTTCAGAACGGGTAAAAGAACCATATAAAACAGTTGATGATTTAAAAAACAGAGGGAAACTGACTAAAACATCTATTGAAAATCTAAGAGAAATTGGAGCTTTGGGGGATTTGCCTGAAAGTTCCCAATTCAGCTTTTTTGACTAATATACAGAAATTGCATAAAATATAAAATAACACAACATATTGTGTTGATTCACTGTTAAAACCACAAGATATTATTGTAATAGAGTGTCTAATATGATATGTTAAATTCAGCGGGAAAGTATTGCTCTGCGATGTTGTTCCCGGGTCGTATATGATATCAGAAAAAATGCGGCTTTTTACGAAAGCGAAATATACATTAAGTACACATGATGAAATGACAAGATATAAATAATGTAAAGGAAGTTTCGGTTTCATGAAAGTCAGACTCGAAAATCTAACTAAAGAATTTGAAGAAGTCACAGCAGTAAACAAAGCTACTATTGAATTTGCAGAAGGTCAATTAACAGGATTACTTGGACCTTCAGGCTGTGGAAAATCTACTACTCTGTATCTTATTGCAGGCTTGTTTAGGGCTACATCAGGAGCTATCTATTTTGATGATGAAGATGTAACTAAACTTATGCCTGAAAAAAGGGGAATAGGGCTTGTTTTTCAGAATTATGCACTTTATCCGCATATGACTGCAGAACAAAACATAATGTTTCCTTTATTGAATAAAAAGGTGCCAAAGAAAGAAGCCAAAAAGAAAGCTAAAAAAATGGCTGAACTGGTACATATTGAGGATCTTCTTAACAGAAAACCTGGCCAGATGTCCGGAGGACAGCAACAAAGAGTTGCAATAGCCCGTGCACTTGTTAAAGAACCAAGGATACTTCTTTTAGATGAACCTCTGTCAAATCTTGATGCACGACTCCGTCTTGAGATGAGAGAAGAAATAAAAAGGATACAACGGGAAACCGGGGTAACCACTATTTTTGTAACTCATGATCAGGAGGAAGCCATGAGTATATCCGACCAAATAGTTATTATGAAAGACGGCTTTTTACAGCAGGTTGCATCTCCAAGAGATATGTATGATAACCCTGTTAATCAGTTTGTGGCAAAATTCCTTGGTAATCCACCGATTAACCTGATTACCTCAAAAATTGTTGGTGGCAAAATTAATGTAAATGGATTAGAGTTCGATGCTAAGGGATTGGATGATATGGATGTTATTATTGGTATTCGGCCGGAGGCTTTTAATTTAGATGCAAATAGTCCTGTTAAGGTTGAAGTTCAAGCGTTTGAATACTTTGGCAGGGAAACAATGCTGTTTGTGTATCTTGATAATACGATGAGCAGAGTCCTTGTCGACTCAGATTTCCCGGTGGAAAAAGGCGACTCTGTAGGTTTAACACTCAGGAATAATGATATGTTATTGTTTGATATGGAAGGACAGAGGATAAATGTTTGAACCTAAATGGAAAACAACATTAAAGGCTTTGCTTTATCTGTCACCAGCGTTGATAATAATCGCCACTTTTGTTATATATCCGATGTTCCGTTCAGTTTGGATAAGCTTTTTCAAAGATTACAATATCTTTAAACATACAGGTACAGGTTTTGGACTAGATAATTATAAAGAAGTACTGACGGACGGACGGTTCATCCTTGCGTTAAAAAACACTTCTATATATACAATAGTTGTGGTGCCAATATCAATGGCGCTTGCATTGGTTACTGCAGTGTTACTGAATAACAAGATGAAGGGAATGAAGTTTTTTGAAACACTATATTTCCTACCATACATAACAAATCTTATAGCTATTGGTCTAGCTTTTCAGTTTATATTCAATTCAACATATGGAGTTTTGAACAAAGTACTCGGTGTATTCGGTATAGATACCATTATGTGGCTAAACGACCCTAAATATTCACTGCCTGCGTTGATTATTTTTGGGATTTGGTCCGGTCTGGCATTTAAGATAGTGGTATTTCTAGCTGGAATCCAGGGTATTAACAAGCAGTATTATCAGGCGGCTAGAATTGACGGCACTTCGCGTTGGCGCACTTTTACAAAAATTACAATGCCACTGCTTTCGCCCATGATTTTTTATATAGGGATAATCTCTTTTATAGGAGCATTAAAAACATATGTTCAGGTTGTAGGATTATACGGTAATAACCCGGGACCTGCAGATACTGCAATGACTATTGTTTATTATGTGTATGACAAGTTCTATGGAGCCAACGAACCGCCCATTGCAGCTGCTGCTAGTGTAATATTGTTTTTAATAATTCTGATATTTACATTTATTCAGCTTAAGATTAGTAAAAAAAGAGTTCAGTATTAGGGAGAAATTATGAAGACAGTTTCTAAAATAATAATATATATATTACTGGCAGCAGGTGCTATTGTTATGCTGTTTCCCTTTTTCTGGATGATTACAGGGAGTCTTAAAACATATAGCGAAATTACAGCATCACCGATTGTTTGGTGGCCAAAAGTAGTTCAATGGAACAATTATGCTACAGCGTTAGACTATGCGCCTTTTGACAAGTATTTTGTCAATACGGTATTAGTCTCAACAATAAGTACACTATGTGTACTTGTAACATCAATTTTTGCTGCATTTGCATTTTCACGTTTGAAATTTAAGGGCAGAGATTTGATATTCTCGATACTGCTTGCGACACTTATGATACCAAGTCAGATTCTGATTATAACGAACTATGTTACGGTAGCGGTACGAATGCATCTGATGGACACCATGCTGGCACTAATTATTCCGTATACAGCGAGTATATTTTACATATATCTGCTTAGAGAGTTCTTTAACCAAATTCCGGAGCAGCTGTATTTAGCAGCGAAAGTGGATGGTACTTCAGACTGGCGTTATTTGTGGAAGATAATGGTTCCCAATTCTAAGAATGCGCTTATTACCATTGGTCTGTTCAGCTTTATTGCATCATGGAATTCATACATCTGGCCGTTACTGGTAACCAATACAGATACTAAGAGGGTGCTATCTATAG
>Ga0307989_1000132_pt1 | contig 54637 bp, 45 predicted proteins | sample EllFjometagen185_FD_203164 | JGI IMG/M metagenome (GOLD analysis project Ga0307989, IMG submission 203164) | Marine microbial communities from Ellis Fjord, Antarctic Ocean - #185 | ecosystem: Environmental > Aquatic > Marine > Unclassified | place: Southern Ocean | collected 2014-10-08 | reverse complement strand
AATTTGAAGATCCGGGGGAATGAATTTGGGATGGCCTCCTCCTTGAATTACTTCAAAACGGATCAGGCTGTTTTTACTTAAAATCATCGCCCGCTCAACCGCGTTTTCCAGTTCTCTGACATTTCCCGGCCAATGATAGGCTAGCAGGGTATCAATTGCTCCCGGTTCTAGAGTCGGTGAATCCACCCGCTTCATCTCCCTGGCCTTTTTTTGAATAAAATACTGCACCAGCATGGGGATGTCTGCCATACGCTCTCTGAGAGGAGGGATGACAATGGGGAAAACTTTCAGACGGTAGTACAGATCTTCCCGAAAACGGTCTTGCTGAAGCATCAATTCCAGGTTCCGATGGGTTGCGGCAATAATTCGAATATCAACCTGCAGCGTCCGGCTGCCTCCCAAGCGTTCAATCTCTTTTTCCTGGATGACTCTTAACAGTTTAATCTGAGCATCAGGTGAAAGTTCTCCGATTTCATCCAGAAAAATGGTTCCACCATGGGCGCGCTCAAAACGTCCTCTTTTCATTGTTATTGCACCGGTAAAAGCCCCTTTTTCATGTCCGAAGAGTTCTGAATCCATCAGGGACTCTGGTAATGCACCACAATTGACCTTGATGAAGGGCCCATTCCTTCTCAGAGACATATTATGGATCGCACCAGCAATGACCTCTTTGCCAACACCGGTTTCACCCATCAAAAGTACCGGACTATCCAACAAAGCCACCTGCCCAGCCATTTCCATCACTCCTCTGAGTCCATAACCAGAGCCAATGACCTCTTCTCCGGAAAGACGGCGGAGCTCATCCTGAAAATACTGACTATCGTCCTGCAAACGATCCTGCAGAGTTCGGAGTTCACGAAATCGCAAGCTGTTTGAAAGTGCAATGGAAAAGGGTTCATTCAGCTGTCGTAATAGTTTTAAATGATCGGGGAGAATGGATTCACCCTTTTCATAAACCACAGATAAAACACCGATGAACTCTTTTTCAAGAACCAGGTCTAAAAATATATATTCAAGATCCGGGGTCAATTCTAAAGGTGACAATTTTGAAATGAATTCTTTGAGCACTTCACGGTCAGCAGGCTTACTATGGGTTCGCAACTGGATAGATCTTTGATCCAACAAAGCCTTTCTGGATTCAGGGGAAAATGATGTTTTCAGTGACATCAGTTCACCTCCACCAGGAGTTGCGTGAGCAATGGTCTCAACAATTCCCAAAGACTGATCATACACATGGAGATTCATCTGGTTGGCAGGGATGAAATTTCGAATATATACCAGACACTGCCACATCGCTTTTTCAATCTCAAGGCTACCGCAGATCTTCAATGTGGCTTGTTTAAAGAAATCTTTTTCGTCAATTTTCATTGGAGTTCAACCTAGTCTTGAAATATATTTGTCGTATTTATTAATTTTATTTTAATATTGTCACATATGTTAATTAATTTCACCAAATATGTCAATTATTGAAAAATAAGCAATATCTAATTTTTTTTGCTCCATTAGGTACCTGATTATTTTAGCTAAAAATCATTCTTTAAAGATGGTATGGCTATTGAAATAGATATACTTAAAAATGAACGAAAACTAAGCGATTTACCATTCATAATTAACAGACATTGCACTATCGAGGAGAGCATGGAATTCAAGTTGACACGATCCCAAATGGAAATACAAAAAGCGGCTAGGGATTTCACCAAATCAGAGTTTGATAAAGAGTTGGCCAGCGAAATGGATAAAAAGAGTGAATTTCCCCAGGAGATTCATCAAAAGGCAGCTGAACTTGGATTTACCAGTATTCATCTTGATGAGCAATATCAGGGCGGCGGTCTCGAATTTTTGGAAAATGCTTTAATGGCTGAAGCACTTTGTCGAAAGGATTCAACTTTGGGAAGTGCTCTGATGTTATCCGGCTTTGGATCTGATCTTCTCAATGATTTTGGATCTAAAGAACTGAAATCGAAGTTTTTGACCTGTGTTGCTGAAGGTGAAATGCTTTCCAGTGCTACCATAGAGACTTTCAGTTCCAGTAATACGGTTAAAGATATTCAGCTAAAAGCCAGCCGGACCAATGATAGCTGGGTGATAAATGGGCAGGTTAATACAATGATTAACGCAGATTTGTCCGGGTTTTATTGTGTTTTGTGCCAAACAGACCCAGCAGAACCGCCACAAAAGTCTATGTCTATGATTTTAGTGGAAAAGGAACGGGAGGACATCAGTATCGTCAATACAGGCCCAAAATTAGGCCTGCGAATGACCCCGATGGCAGATTTAAAATTTGAAGATGTTCGGGTTCCTTTAGAAAATATCATCGGTAAAACGGGTGATGGCTTAAAGCAGATGATCTCATTCAACAATCAGAGTAGTGTCTTAATTGCCGCACTATCACTGGGAACGGCTGAGGGAGTATTGGATCGAACGTTGAGTTACGTCAAACAACGGAGCCAGTTTGGGAAGAAGATAGCTGAGTTCCCGGCAACACGGCATAAGCTTGCCCAGATGGCATTGAAGATTGAACAGTCCAAAATGATGACGTATCAGGCTGCCTGGCAAATCGGTCAAAAAAAACAAGATAAAGCACTACCTGCAATGGCTAAGCTGACAGCAACCCAAACAGCGTTAGAGTGTGCTCATGAAGCCATACAATTACACGGTGGTTATGGGTATTCGACGGAGTATGAGGTGGAGAGATTTTGTCGAGATGCAAAAACACTTCATCTATTGGGTGGTAGTCCAGGAAGTCTAAATGATGCAATCGCTGATACAGTAATTGGAAAGCTTTAATAAATTGCGATGGAGCCGCAGCAATCTCAGAAATTTTGGCTCCCTGAGCGGAGTCGAAGGGGAAATGTATTCTGAAAGAGCCCTTCGACTCCGCTCAGGGAGCTGATTTAATCAAGTTCATTTAATATATTTCTAAAGTCGAATGTCAATTGAATATAATCAAGAAAGATAAAAGAACTTTGAACTGAAAACACTGAACTTTAAACGTTTATTATGAACATACTAAATTTTACCGAGAAGCATGAAGCATATCGTAATCGATTCAAGAGCTTTTTGCAGAGTGAAGTAACTCCCTATATTGAAGAGTGGGAACGAGATCATATGCACCCGAAAAGCATCTGGAAAAAGATGGGTGCTGAAGGATTTCTATGCCCCTGGGTCTCCCCGGAATATGGGGGCATGGGTGAGGATCTGTTATATTCAATGGTCATTAACGAAGAGTTGGCCAAGACCAATCATGCCGGATTAATGGTATATCTCCATAGCGACATTGTCGTACCTTATCTGGAGACCTTTGGCAGTACTGAACAGAAAAAAAGATACCTACCGGGATGTGTCACTGGAGATACCATAATGGCCGTAGCCATGACTGAACCCGATACGGGCAGTGATATTGCTGCTATTGCCACCACAGCGGTTGAAGAAGGAGATGAAGTGGTTATTAACGGGTCCAAGACTTTTATCTCCATTGGGCTGAATTGTGATCTGGTGGTTGTGGCCGCCAAGGACCCGGCGATTGAGAAACCCCATCAGGCGCTTTCTCTTTATTTAGTGGAAGATGGAACACCGGGATTTAATAAAGGGAGCAAAATCGACAAAATGGGAATGCACAGTCAGGACACCGCTGAACTTTATTTTAATAATTGTCGGATTCCCAAGACAAACTGTTTGGGGGAAAAAGGCAAAGGATTTGTGATGCTGATGCAAAAACTCCAGCAGGAACGACTGATGGTTGCCATGCAGGCGATTGCCAGCTCGGAATTTGCTTTGGAATGGTTAATAGACTATTGTAAACAGCCATCCGCAAAAAATCTTCAATCTCAGGATGTGCAATTTGCGCTGGCTGAAATGGCAACAGAGGTGAAAATAGGTAAAACTTTTGTGTATAAACTGATGGCAGATCATTTGGAAAAGCTAGATGTTGTACAGGAAACATCCATGGCGAAATACTGGACGACAGATTTGCTGAAAAGAATTACGGGTCGTGGACTCGATCTAATTGGTTCATATGGTATTCAGGAAAATTGCCCGCTGGTCAGAACCTGGCGAGATGCCCAAATATACTCTATTTTTGCCGGAACCAATGAAATCATGAAAACAATAATATCCAAGCAATTGTTCAGATAAGAAAAGAAGTGTCGGAAAAAACAATAACTCAGGAGATAAAGTGAAAATTAAAAACAGTGTTGCAGTGGTTACCGGTGGTGCTTCAGGATTAGGAGAAGCCGTCATCAGAAGCATTATCGAAAAAGGCGGACGTGCGGCCATCTTCGATTTTGATGAAGAGAGAGGAAGCGGACTAGCTGCAGACTTGGGAGAATCTGTCATTTTCTGCAAAACAGATGTGTCGGACGAAAACAGTGTGAAAGCCGCTGTTGATAAAACCATCTCTGAATTGGGTGCCATTCATCTGGCCGTGAATTGTGCTGGCGTGGGAACACCGAAAAAAGTCATCGATAGAGAAGGGAACCCCATGCCGATTGAATTTTTCAACCGGGTCATTCAGATTAATCTGATCGGTACCATGAATGTGATACGTCTCGCTACTGTGGAGATGCTGAAGAATCAACCCAATGAAGATGGAGAAAAAGGGGTTGTGGTCAATGTGGCTTCTGTGGCTGCTTTTGAAGGTCAAATCGGCCAATCGGCTTACAGCGCCTCTAAGGCAGGTGTTGTGGGGATGACATTGCCACTGGCCAGAGAATTTGCACCCCTAGGTATTCGGTTTAATACGATTGCTCCCGGTGTTTTTTTGACGCCGATGGTAGCCGGTTTGCCGGAAAAGGCTCAGGCCGCATTAGGACAGATGATGCCATTTCCCAAACGACTCGGGAAACCCTCAGAATTCGCCATGTTGGTGGGTCAGATGATGGAAAACCCGATGTTGAACGGTGAAACTATTCGGCTGGATGCGGCTCTGCGTATGGCAGCGAAGTAATGCTGATCGAAAAATTTTAACTAAAGGACAGTAATGAGAAAAGTAGCGGTCATCGGTGGCGGGCATACAAAATTCATGACAAACTCGCCAAATTCCGGACTGGAATTAATGGCAGAAGCGTCACTGGATGCGATTATCAATTCCAATCTAACGCCCAAAGATATTCAAGCCATTTATTGTGGCAATGTACTGGGAGATTTTTCCGAAGGGCAGGGCATGATTCAATCCTATCTGGCCAATGAAATCGGCTGTATGAATGTTCCTGCCAGTAGGTTTGAGGGAGCCTGTGCTTCAGGGACAATAGCGGTCAGAGATGCCGCGATGTGGGTAGCGTCAGGTGTTTATGATATTGTGCTGGTTTGTGGAGTTGAAAAAGCGACAGCCATGAATACAGCATTGGCAACCCGCACATTTGCAATGTTTGGTGACAGCCGGTTTGAATACCCTGCCGGATTTACATTCCCCGCAGTATTCGCCATGCTGGCTCATCTGTATTCTGATACACACCAGATCCCGATTGATCAACTCAAGGAACAGATGGCGCAGGTATCTGTTCAATCCCATCATTATGGAACTATGAACGACCATGCCCAGTTTCAAAAAGAGATCACAGTGGAAAAGGTGCTGGGCGGTCCAATGGTGACAACTCCTTTGCAACTACTGGATTGTTGCCCATTTTCAGATGGTGCGGCCGCGGTTGTGCTGGCATCCGAAAAGATGGCCAAAAAACTAACAGATAAACCGGTTTATATTACGGGAACCGGACAGGCATCTTCAGGAAATATTGCTTCTCAATATAAATATCTTCCTCGATTACGAGCCAGAGAAATTTCAGTCAAACAGGCCTATGATATGGCCGGTGTGAAACCTGATGATATTGATATTTGCGAACTTCATGACTGTTTCAGTATCGCCAGTATTATTGCCGCCGAAGGGTTGGGATTTGCAGAATTTGGTAAGGGTTGGGAACTTTGGGAAAAAGGAGAGACCCGGGTTGATGGAAAAATTCCGATAAATATCTCCGGTGGTCTTAAATCCAAAGGACACCCTATCGGTGCAACAGGGGTTTCCCAGGTATATGAGGTTTCCAAACAACTTCGTGGAGATTTAAAGGACACCGGAAGACAGGTCGAAGGAGCCAAAACGGGACTGATCGACACTTTAGGTGGTGATGGTGTCATTGTTAACTTAGTTTTACAAACAGACAGCTAATTGAAAACCGAGGAAAAACTCATGAAATATAAATTGGATTTTCGAACATACAGCAATGCCTTAAAAGAGAACAAGCTTCTCGGATTGAAGTGTCTAAGTTGTGGAAATATAACCTGTCCACCCAAACTGGTCTGTCATGAATGTACATCTACAGATTTGGAGGTGGTTGAACTCAACGGAACCGGTATTATTAAAACCTTTACAACAACGTATGTTGCTCCTAAAGGAAGAGAGGTCGAAGCACCCTATACCATTGTTATCGTAAAACTGGATGAAGGTCCCTGGATTACCGGAAATTTGATCGATATAGATCCGGCCAAAGTGACGATGGAAGTTATAGGAAGGAAAGTCAACTTAGGACACAAAGTCTTCCCAGGAGATCTATACTCACCCACAGAAGCAGCCCGACCCCTTTTTAGTTTCAGCTAAACCTAAACCTGAATCTACCATCAATTTACCAAAAGAGGTAGTAGGGTGGGTAACGCCTTGCCTACGCGGCGGAAGCAATGAAAGAAGAAGATGGACAAAGCGTTGTCCATCCTACAAGACTTGGGATGCTATCTAGATTATTTGATGGTAGATTTAGGTAAAAGAGGGACCTTGCTTTATTACCTTTCTATTTTTGACAATCCTGACAAAAAAAAGTGCTCCTCTGACTCTGTTTCTCTTTAAGAATCGGAGCTTCACACCGAATACAGCTATCTCCGGTTTTTCCGTAAACCTTTAAAAAATCCTGGTAGCTCCCAGCTTGGTCGTCCACCCGCCGGTAATCAGAAATAGACGTCCCGTTGTGTTCAATGGCTGCCGTAAGAATTTTGCGCATAGAGCAAATCAATTGCTTCAGTTCTTTTGGTTTCAGTGTTTTTGACTTTCTGAAGGGGCTGATACGGGCATCAAACAAAATTTCGCTGGCATAGATATTCCCGATACCGGCAATAAAGGACTGATCCAATAAAACATTTTTAATTGGTGTTTCTCTTTTTGTCAGAATTTTACGCAGCATTCCAGCGGTAATTTCCCTGTCCCAGGGCTCTCTGCCCAGTCTGCATAATCCGGGATGTTTTGATAAATCCTCACACATTTCCAACCGACCAAAACATCTTGAATCATTAAAAACCAATTTCTGGTTCCCTTCCAAAATAAAAAACAGTCGATCATGAGTGTGATGAGCCTTGAATTTACTTGCAATAATAAATTTCCCTGTCATACGCAAATGCCCAACCAGATAGCCTGAAGGGCTCAAGTAAAAAAGTAAAAATTTTCCCCGACGTTCAACTTTTATAAATCTTTTGCCAACAGTATATTGGATAAAAGCCTCTGTTTCATTTTTGACAATGGATGGTCTAAGAATACGACAGGAGAGAATTTTTTTCTGTAGAATCTGCTCGTTTAGATCGGATACAACAGTTTGAACTTCAGGTAATTCAGGCATTAAGTACTCAGTTGGATTTCGGTATTGAATTTCAGTCTGATGTCATTTCGATTATTTTCATAAGTATACAACTTACTCGGTTATATGACCATATGGATTCTATTTGGAATAAGTGTAAAAGAACCGTTTTTTAACGGGCATTGTTCTTGAAACTGTGTTATGATTGGCTCAGCAGAAAAAAAGCAAATATAAATTGGCTTAAATTAAACTCAATTCGGTTATTCCCAAAGGATGGTTACCATGGAAAGCATCGTCAGGAAGATCAAAGAAAATAAAGGTTCTGATATTCTCGTTGAGGATATGATGACGTCAAAAGTATATGTTTTGAACGAAACAGATAATCTGGATGTTGCCCGGTTACTGATGGATTCCATCCATATCCGGCATATTCCTGTCACGAATGAGAATGATGAATTTGTGGGTCTGTTAACTCACAGGGATTTATTGAAACTCAGCGTCTCATCATTAGCTGGCGTTGACGAAACAGATCAACAGGAACTGCATCAAAGTATCGCTTTGAAAGATGTAATGAATACCGATGTCCAAACCACCCATCGAAATGCAAAATTGAAATACTCGATTAAGCAAATCATCAATAATAAATATGGCTGCCTTCCTGTCCTGGAAGGCCGAAAACTGATTGGTATTATTACAGAAGCGGATTTTGTCAAATTGACTTACAAGTTCTTGGAACTAAGGGGAAACGATTGATTGGGAAGCGATTCTACTATTTAATCCACTCTTCAGGTAACCGCTGATCTGGTGATTCCTGCATTGTTTCCTTCAGTTCACTCAGCCCGCGTCTGGCATACTGCATATGACCTTCCTTCAAGGTCCGACCATTGACAATTGCTTCGGACCGGAGACGGCGACTCAGAGTCTTTTCCATCTGTCTACCCAGTTTTAATACTTTGTCCACATCATATCCGTGTTCGATGCCCATTTCATCGATTTGGACCAATGTGTCTTCCAGGCAAACCAGGCCAACATATCGTGGATCATCATAATAATAGTCCCCGGTTCCTCTGGTGGGGCAGTCATCCATAAAATTCGCGGGTTGTCCGCCTATCCCGCCTAACGTCGCCTCGAAAGTCGTAATTCCTGCCTGCAGTGCAGCCAGGATTGATGCCGAGGCAACCCGTTTGGTTTCGTGGAAATGGGCAATATGAAGTTTGGGGTCTGGCATGGCATCCATTACCATCGCAAAATATCGATAGACATCCGGTGCCGATGCACTACCGTCATGATCCGCATGCTCTATATCATGAGCCCCTATTTCCAACCAGCGTTTTGAAAACTCCACCGCATCTTTCATGTCAGTGGCCCCTCCGATGGGACTTCCCCAAATAGTACTCACCGTACCACACATCTTAATTCCAGCATCATTACATTTCTGAATACATCTTTCAGCCTCTCTCCAATACACGGGCAAGGTTGTACCAGAATTGGCAAAATGGTGCTCTTCTTCAGTCGAAACCATCATTAAAATCCGATCAGGGCCTACCCCTGCTTCTTTCAATCGAATCGCCCGGTCTACGGCTTTTTCACGAATCGTGACCGCCGTCAGACAAATGTCATCGTAATTAATTCCCCTCTGTTCACATTTCCTTCTGAATCGCTCGCCCCGTAAATGAGCAAATAGTTCTTCAGCATCCCTAAATTGCGGCATCAAATAGGGGCTGCCTAGATTCGTCACTTCTATATCGCGACATCCGGCCATAATTAGCTCTTCAAGATAATATATCTTGGCCTCGGTTGAAACGAATCGCTCTTCATGCTGAAATCCATCTCTAATTGTAATATCGCCAATTGTAACTTTCCTGGGCATATTCGGAAAGATCTTCCAGTAATCATGTTCAGCCATATCTCTATTATGCTCCTTTGTTATTGATACAAACCAAAAAAGTATCCTTTTAAAAGACTGTTCATACTGCTTTAAGTCGGCCTGGGATTGTTTTCAGGATTTCAAATCCAGCAAATTCCTGATTACCAGGTCTACCCCGTGATCATGTTTCATCCGCTTACCTTTTTCAAAAAGAAGCATGTCAAAAAAGGGGATCTCATGTCAACACTAAAATTAGTCCCGTTTAACCCTTTTATTGTCTGGTGATGTTTGTTTCAATTTAGCTTATCGCTGTATTTGCCCGGTACACTTTGACGAAGCAGAATAGAGCGCCTAGAATTTAAGTGATAAGATCAATTAATAAAAAAAACAAATGGAAAAAGATAATTATGTTCATTTAATCCGAAGCAACCCCTATATTAATCTAACCCATCGCTGTACCAACCAGTGTGAATTTTGTATTCGAGACTATACGGATGGATTGGCAGGGTATCGGCTGGTTTTAGATCAAGAACCGGATTTCAGTGAGCTTGTATTCGCCATTGAGCCTTATCTTGAATCTGTGGAGGAAATTGTATTCTGTGGCTTTGGAGAACCCACCTACCGGATTGAGGAAATGGCAACTGATTTACAGGTTGACTTTCTTATCCGCTAAAAAAGTATCAATACCTGGATGAGAAAAGGCAATCGTATGAATATTTCCCATATCATTGATATTTTTATCATTCCCGAGAAAATGAGAATCTAGTCTCCAGAATAAAAGTCAGCAATCTAACCCCTGGATCCCCACTTTCTCGAGGATGACAAGAAGAATGAATTTAATACGATTGCTCTGCTGGATGAGATTAAAACGTGGCAAAGATCTAAATAATGTGATAAAAATAGTATTTTGACTGACTGCTTGCTGAACAATTTTTTCAACCTGAACCGCAAAATCAGATGAAACCGTATAGTCTGGACTATATTCGATCTCAAATTATTGGGAGAGAGCTGGTGTATTCAACACCCTTTGGTGAACGTAATCTTTTTTATTCTGACTATACCGCCTCTGGAAGAGGGTTGCAGTTTATCGAAGATAAAATTGGCAATATTCTGAAATCTTATGCCAATACTCACACGGAAGATGATTATACGGGAAAAACCATGACCCGTTTAATGCATCAGGCGGAAGAGAAGATTAAACAGCAGGTGAATGCCGGAAAACATGGGAAAATAATTTCTGTGGGTTCCGGAGCAACCGGTGCGTTACTGAAACTGCAGCAAATCTTAGGTACATATATTCCACCGGCCACTCGTGATCGATTGTACCAAACATTGGAAAAATCTCCTTGCGCAGCTGAAGGATTATTGGAAGATATCGATGCCAACCGCCCATTAATTTTTGTCAGTCCATACGAGCATCACACCAACGAACTAATGTGGCGTGAATCATTCGCAGAAGTCAGGGTGGTTAAAATGGATCCTCGGGGGATGCTAGATATGGATGATTTGGAAGCCCAGTTGTCTGCAGATTCGGTTAAAGATAGGTATTGTCTGGCTTCATTTTCTGCCGGTTCAAATATAACAGGTTTGAGAACCGATGTTTATGAGGTTGCCAGGATTTGTCACCGGTACAACATACCGGTTCTTTTTGATTTTGCCGCAGTCGCACCCTATGTTGAAATCGATATGAATCGGGACGAAGAGTCCTATTTTGATGCCATTTTCTTCTCTCCCCACAAATTTCTTGGTGGACCGGGCACCAGTGGTATTCTGGTTTTTGATGAACGTCTTTATCGATCTGACCTACCACCAACAGCTGCAGCAGGGGGTACCGTAGATTATGTCGGCTATCAATTTCATGATTTTTTGAAAGATATTGAAACCCGCGAAAAAGCCGGGACACCTCCGATTCTGCAGACGATTAAAGCTGCATTGGTCATGGATCTAAAAGAAGAAATGGGTGTTGAGTTAATTGAAGAGAGAGAACAAGCCCTTTCTGAACAGTTTTTCAGCGGGATTCAGAAGATCGAAGGCGTAGAACTGGTTGGAAATATACCTCCGGAAAACCGGATTCCCATCATCTCTTTTAATATCAGACACGCCGACCGGTTTCTTCATTCCCGTTTTGTTACCAAATTATTAAGTGATCTATTCGGAATTCAATCCAGGGCGGGGTGCAGCTGTGCCGGACCCTACGGTCACTATCTTTTAAATATTGATGAAAAACAGTCAGAACAGTTTCGAAATGCGGTTGCTAATGGTTTTTCGGGAATCAAGCCGGGATGGGTACGCGTAAATCTACACTATACTTTCACAGAAGAAGATATCGGTTTTATCCTTAAATCCATTGAATTTATTGCGAATAACGGTCATCATTTTCTAAAAAAGTATCGCCTGGATATGGCAACTGCAGAATGGAGTTATGCCGGATTTGAAGAGCCGGAAACCTTATTCTCCTTAGATAATACCTTTGCAACCAAAGAGATTGATATCACCCGGATCGATCAAATCAGAAAATCTTATTTTCTGGAAGCCGAACGACAGGTCAAAAAGCTGAAAAAAGCGCCTGAAGTCGACTACCATATTGATAAAAAGGAGATTGAATCAATCAAGTTTTTCTATCATGTTGAAGATGATTGAAAACGGCTGATTCTATTCACCGGTAAAGTTGGGTTCTCTTTTTTCAAAAAAAGCTGTAAACCCTTCAATACAATCTTTGGACTTGGAAACAATCTCACTGCCTTCTGCTTCCACTTCCAATCCGCGATCAATACCTTCATACTGACCCACCGACATAGCTTTCAAGACACAACCGACGGCAATTGGGGCCCGGTTAACCAGTTTTTGAGCAAACTCAAGTGCATCATCCAGCAATTTTTCCGGTGTTGAGACCTGAGTAATCAATCCTGCTTCCAATGCTTCCTGAGCACCAATTCTTTTGCTGAACAGTATCATATCCAACGCTTTGGCTTTACCCACAACATTCATCAAACGTTGGGTTCCGCCCCAACCCGGTATAATTCCCAGGTTCAGTTCTGTCAAACCCAAAGTGATTTTGGGTCCTTCAGCCATAATTCTAAAATGGCAACACAATGCCAATTCTAAGCCGCCACCCAAAGCAAACCCATTGATTGCAGCGATAACCGGCTTGGAAAACTGGTCGACTTTTGTCCAGAAATCCCGACCTTTTGCTCCAATTTCCGCACCATTGGCTGCATCACTAACATCGAATCCTGCAGAAAAACACTTCTCTCCAGCTCCGGTTAGAATGACAACTCGTGTCTCGTTATCTTTTTCAACTTCATCAAGAACCTGACCAAATTCGTTAATAGTGGCTAGATTCCATGCATTAGCCGGTGGATGATCAATCGTTAAAATCGTAACATGCCCTTTCTTCTCTATTTTAAAATTTTCGTAACTCATTATTGCTGCTCCTTATTTATATTGGAAAGGTTTATTCTATCGGTATAGACCGTCTTTAATCATTTGAGTAGGTTTGAAAATTTCCTTTCCATATCTTTCAGACACTTTTTCCAGACGTTTTGCTAGATCTGCTGGTTCAACTCCTTTTACCATTGCCATTAATCCCATGGGATTTCCCGTTGCATTGATAATTGCCAGATCAATATCTTCCAGAACACATGCACCTTCTGCAATGATTTTTGTAGCTTCATTGACATTAACGGCAATCATATCCATGGGATCAAATTTATCAGTGGCTTTGGATAGATCAATTGTAGGACGTCCGTTTGACCAGTCAAATATTCCTTTACCCGTCTTTTTGCCCAGCTCTTTGGCATCCATTTTTGCTTGAAGGAATTTTCCACAAGCGAAATCAGGATGGATGGTTTTTGCGAAATACGCTCCACCATGAAATGAAATATCGATACCTGTATAGTCAATTGTCTCAAAGGGTCCCATCGGCATACCCAAACTTCTCATTAAGGCATCAATACCTTCAGGTTCAATTTTTCCTTCATCCAAAATAGCATTAAGTAAAACACCTGCAGGAGCCTGAACACGGTTTACGATAAAGCCAGCAACATCTTTTTGAACCTTAACCGGTGTTTTATTGATTTTCTTAACAAATTCATAACCAATATCCATTGACTCTTCGGAAGTCTTGTCGCCTCTAATCACTTCAACCAGCTTCATTAATACAGCAGGGTTAAAATAGTGAAGTCCGATCACCTTTTCTGGTCGATTCGTAAAAGCGGCAATTTCAGTAATCTTCATCGTCGATGTATTTGATGCAAAAATCGTATGTACCGGTGCCAATTTGTCCATTGCAGCGAATGTTTCCTGTTTCAGCTCTAAAATCTCAGGAACGGCTTCAATCACCAGGTCAGCTTCTTTAACGGCATCTGCAAGTTCAACACAGGGTACCAACAGTTCACTTTTAATCTTATCAAAAAGAGTCTGCTCAACTTTTCCCTTGCTCACCAGTTTTTCCAGACTTGCATTGATTCGACTGACACCTTTGTCTACAAACTCCTGCTTGATATCTCTCAAAAACACTTTGTACCCGGCCATCAATGCAACTTCAGCAATACCGTGTCCCATGTCACCGGCTCCAATAACTGCAATCGACTTGATATCTTTAATATTCATCTTCCTTTCTCCGTTTATGATTAGATGTTCAATAAAATCAAACTAGATTCAATCCTTATTGGTTTGATTAATAAAAAATATGTTTCCATAAAAATTCGATAAAACGAACGAACGTTCTTTATTTTTAGCTCTAAAACCCGACCTTGTCAATAGAAAACCGGTTGGGGGACGTAGTTTAATTGTTTAATTTGCAAGCAAATTAAACAATTAAACTACGTCCCCCAACCGGAAGAGACGGAAAATTTGAAGCTATTTTAACTTCAGATCATTCATCGCTTGATGGGGGGAGGTACAATTATTTTTCATTTCAACACTGCATCCAGCACAGCCACTTGAACATCCGTCTTTTCCGGAAAACTGTCTGTAGAAAGTGCGTCCAACATAAACAGCTGCCAGACTCACAACAATAATGACGATAAGCATTTCCATATTTACCTCTTCTTTAAAATCCAGCCAGTGAACCGATTTGATAAACCAGGATGGAAAGTATAAGCGCCAGTGTCGTATTAAAAATCATTGAGAAGGCGCCCCATTTCCATGAGCCGGATTCTTTAACAATGGCAACGATAGTAACAAAACAAGGTGCATAAAAAATTGTGAAAATGATCAAACTGAAGGCTACCAGTGGACTCCAGCCGGGACTTGCTTTCAAAGTATCCCCCAGAGAACCCGCTGCTTCCGGATCCACTTCGCCCATAGAATATGCTGTCCCCATGGTAGAAATAATGACTTCCTTGGCTGCAAAACCACCCACTAAAGCGATATTTGTTCTCCAGTCAAATCCGGCATATTGGGATATCGGCTCCAATCCTGTTCCAATTTTACCAGCGACAGAATTCTTCAAAGCTTCCATTGATTCTTCCATATCAATGGTATTCAGTTTCTCTTTTAATATAACTGCATTTCTAGACAATTTACTGTATTCTACCGATGAATCAATTTCCCTTAGCGTATCTTCGTTAGCCGTTTGCTTCAATGTCGTTCGTTGATTTTCAAATTTTTCAAGTTGCACCGTGGGAAGCCCAGGAAATGTCATTAGTGCCCACAACAGAATCGAAATTCCCAGAATAACGGTCCCCGCTTTCTTGATATATTGCCAGGTTCTCTCCCACGTATGAATCCCTAGACCTCTGAGAGTTGGCAGCCGATAAGGCGGTAACTCCATCACAAAAGGAGTCGGCGGTCCACTGATGATAGTTGATCGGAGTAGTTTTGCGACTAACAAAGCCCCCGCCCAGGATATCATAGTAGTCATAAACATCATCAATGCTTGGTTTTTCCCAAAGAAAGCACCCACCAGTAACGCCATGATCGGGAGTTTCGCTCCGCAATTCATAAAAGGAACTGTCAGCATGGTTGCCAGCTTTTCTTTGGGCGATTTCAAGGTTCTGGAAGCCATTACTCCCGGAACAGCACAACCGCCGGCAATACCGCCAGATACAATAAAAGCCATGACGGAGTTTCCATGAAGACCAAAATAGCTGAACACCCGGTCGAGCATATAAGCAACACGAGCCAGATAGCCGCTATCTTCCAAAATCGAAATACCGAAAAACATAAACATAATCAAAGGAACAAACCCCAATACACCGCCAACACCATTAATAACCCCGGATACAATCATGGATTTCAACAGTCCGTCCGGCAGATTTTGAGAAGCCAGTCCACTCAACCACCCGAAAAAGCTCTCAAACCAACCCACCGGGATTTCACTATAGCTAAAGGTAAATTGGTAAAGACCATAAATGATTGACAACATGAGCAGTGGGCCCACAATTCGATTGGTAACAACCCGGTCTATTTTATCTGATATTTGGAGACGGTTTATATTATATCGCCTGTGGATAACACCCTGTTTCAGAATAGAGGTGATGTAACCATACCGATAATCCGAAATCAGTATTTCCGGAGTTGTATCTAAAGTCGATTCTAAATGCTTCGTTACCTTTTCAACCAGAGATTGCAGTATCTGTGATACCTTTAAATCTGTCTGTTCTCCATTAGCAATAACCTGATCATCATTTTCCAGATATTTGATTCCTACCCATCGAGCAGGATGATTTCGGGTTAAAAATTCGTTCTCAGCAATAATTTTTACCATTTTAACCAGCGTATTATCCAAATCATCACCATACGATATGGAAAAATCGATTTTACCCGCTTTCTTTTCAGTTAGTTTTAGTGTTTCCGCAATGACTTCTTCTTTTCCCTTTCCTGTTCTTGCAATGGTTGGGACCACCGGAATCTGCATGAGCTCGGACAGCCTCTTGGCATCGATAGTTATGCCCATACCTTCAGCAGCATCCATCATATTTAATGCAATACAGACCGGTACTCCCAATTCCAGCAACTGAACCGTTAGATATAGATTACGTTCAAGATTCGATGCATCAACAACATTGATAATGGTTTCAGGTTTTGATTCAGCCAGAAAATCCCTGGCAACCAACTCATCTTCGGAATAGGCTGTGAGCGAATACGTTCCCGGGAGATCGACAATATGAAGTTCCACACCATTTCTGGAAACAAAACCCTCTTTTTTATCTACGGTTACCCCCGGATAGTTCCCTACGTGCTGTCGCCCACCGGTAAGCGCATTGAAAAACGTTGTTTTTCCTGAATTAGGATTTCCCCCCAAAGCAATTGATTTTCGTTCGAGTTGTTTTCCCATTAGTTTTCAATCTCCACTTCGATAAAATCCGCCTCACTGTTTCTAAGGCTTAAAGTAAATCCACGGACTCTCAAAGCAACCGGATCATTAAGAGGGGCTCGACCGCGAATGGTTATTTCCGTCCCTCTCGTCAGTCCCATATCACGAATACGCCGACCTAGCTCCCCGTTAACTTGTATGGATGTAATTTTCCCAGACTGATTAACTTTCATTTCTCTTAGATTAATCCGATTCATATTTCCTCTTTAATAGTTGTTTGATAAGTCACTCATTTTATAATGATATTCTTTTCCCTACTCTATTTTATAAAAGTACAAATTTTGTTTTTCGTATATACGAATATATTATGAGTGTACCTGCGATAATTGTCAACTAAATTTTTCAGTTCATTTAGTGATTTAGGGGACGTTGCGTCATTTGAGTCCTCTGTTTACAACGAAGGACTCAAATGACGCAACGTCCCCCTAAATGACAACGCAAAGCTGGCTGACCGGGTTCGCAAGCCGTTTAAGATATTTTCCCTGGTTTTCTTCATCGCTATTGTAGCAGGCGCCCTGATTTCAGCATGGGATGTTTTTGTCCAGGTGCTGGGTCTGGTGGTCGTAGTGGTGTTCGTCCATAACCTGATAGCCCTTTTCACCGGATATGGAACCGCAAAGCTGTTTAAATTGGCGCCTAGAGATGCAAGAGCTGTCTGTATTGAAGTTGGCATTCAGAACTCCGCACTGGGATTAGTACTGGTTTTTAGTTTTTTCAGTGGCTTGGGGGGAATGGCGATTATTGTATCCTGGTGGGGAACCTGGCATATTATTGCTGGATTAACCACAGCATTTATATTTACCCGCTTTAAACTGCCTGAGGAAAAATTAGAAACAGGAATAGAGAAAATTGGGTAAGTCTGTTTATCTTGTAAGAATTACCTCTGGCCATCAATGTAAAGTTAGATGTATGAAATAAATGTTAATATATTGAAAAATTTAACATTTTAAACTTCATATGAAAAATTTCCAGGCGAACTGCTGGAAAAAACCTCAGACCTATCCATTCGAATAGGTCGCCTCTAACTTTTCAAATAATGGCTATTTAAGCCTGGCTGTGATAAACTCGTTTACTGCCGGTGGGAGCTTTATCTCAGCCTTCTTGACAAGAGCTACTGCCTCAGAATCGCAGGTAGGAACACAAATTCCGCAACCAAGGCAGAGAGTTTCATCAACAGTTGGGAAATCATTATCACCCAGAATTATCGCATTGACAGGGCATCGATCCTCACAATTAGAACAGGCAATACACTCATCAGGATCCACTACAGCAATATAATTTGATTCAGAGAGCGTATTAAGCCCAAGTTTGTTTCTGCTCATTATGAAAGCGCAGCAGCAGCTACAGCAATTACAGATGGTTGACATGTGTCCGTCGATATTGTCAATGATATGAACAAGACCTTCTTCATCCGCTGCTTTTACAATCTCAAGAGTCTTCTCTTTTGTGATCTCCCTGGCCATGCCATATTCAACCATAAATCTCGCCATTGATCCAAAATGAAGACAGTTTTCTGTTTCATGATCACAACCATCACCTGAATATCTTGCTCCAAGTCTGCAGGGACAATGTCCAACAGCAGCATAAGAGGTACGGTCAATTATTGGTTTAAGCACATCAAACGGCAGAATTTCCGACTCTTCTTTCAACGATGTTTCCACAGGAATAACTCTCATAACGGGCATGTCATTGCGCGCCAACTCTTCACCAAAACCTTCATCCCGATAGGTACGCCAGAGGGGAGCTAATTGAGTATTTTGTTCGGTCTTTTTTCCAGACCAGAATGGTGTTTCCGCCCAGCCGACAACAGAGGGAAATAGTCGAAACCGTTTTCCTCTACCGGGTTTATTGTCCGTATAAACCGTTCCATTCTTAATCATTTTTTCCAGGGTTTCTTCAATACTGTCGACCTGTTCCGGGAAAATTTGCTTGATCTCATCCAGTGATTGATGGGTAAATGTAAGTTTTAAAGCGACTTCTGCCTGATCCGGCGGGAAAATAAGCATCAGAATTTTAATCAGGGAATTGGATAAAGGAGCCCCAACCGCAACTCCTGTATCCAGATGTCTAGCCAGTTTCTCATATAATTCCAATCTATCCATGATATTCTCCAAGAAAATTAATGTAACTTAGAAAGGGTATTCACAAAAAGGCTTAATCTATTAAGATTATTTGACTTATATAGCTGTTCTCCACAAATAATTGACTTGTCATCTAATAACAATCAAGAAAATAATTTCATTGAATCCTATAGTTTGGTTTAGTTTACGTCAATTGTGATATGAAGAGATCGCTTTTGGGAATCCATTTTCATTGAACTGGCCATTAACATTCTGTATTTCTACTGGTTCAATCTCACTTTTAGATAAAGTATTAAAATTAATCAGATTTAATCCAAGAAAAACATGATAACTTCTTGATGATTAATTTGAATCCATGTATTTTCAATCTTATATAACTCAATTGATATTTACACATTCCAATTAGGTACAAATTCCAAAGAAGTTTACATTACATTGAGGGAACTCTAATGAACGCTGGTGCTTATCTATAATATCAAGCGAGAGATAGCTAAACAGAAAGAAATATGAAATGGGTTGTTCTTGAAAATGGTTACAACGGAAAAGTTTATTTTTGAATTAAAGTAAACGATGTGGCTAACAAAATAAGCGAAAACAATCATAAAATAACATCTTGCATAACCTGATGGGTAATCAGGGGAAAAAAGCTTAACTTTGAGAGTAGAAAAAATTGAATAAGAAAATTTTTACATTAGCCTTGGATGATCTGGAACGGCATCTGTGGGAGGCGGCACACATCATTACGGGTCCAATCGACGCATCAGATTATAAAACATATATTTTCCCAATTCTGTTTTTTAAGAGAATTTGTGATGTATATGATGAGGAATTTGCTGAGGCAATGATAGAATATAAGGACGATGAAATGGCAAGGATGCCGGAACAGCATCGAATTCAGATCCCGGAAAACTGTCATTGGAAAAATGTTATTGCTATTACTGGGGATGTGGGTAAGTCGTTAAAAGCCTCGTTCATGGGAATTGAAAAGGCGAATGATCGTCTTTACGGGATATTTGGAGATGCTTCGTGGACCAATAAAGATCGATTACCTGATCACTTACTGCTTCAACTGTTAAACCACTTTAATAAAATAAACCTGGGAGTTCAAAACGTTCGCGATGATGATATGGGACGAGCATATGAATACTTAATTAAGCGGTTCGCGGATAAAGCAAACAAAAAAGCAGGTGAGTTTTATACACCGAGGTCGATTATCAGACTGATGGTCAATATACTTGATCCCAAACCGGGGGAAACGGTCTATGATCCTGCGTGTGGAACGGGTGGAATGTTATTGGAAACACTACTACATGTTAAAGAACACGGAGGTGATCCAAGGCTGCTTAAGCTTAAAGGACAGGAGAAAAACTTAACCACTGAAGCCATTGCCCGTATGAATCTTTATCTGCACGGTATGGAAGATTTTGACATCAGACGGGGGGATACCCTGCGTGATCCCAAGTTTTTAAACCAGGATCAACTGGAAAAATTTGATTGTGTGATCGCCAATCCACCTTTTAGCCTGAAAGAATGGGGGTATGATAAATGGAGCGCAGATCCTTATAATCGACATGTTTTTGGACTTTCCCCCAAAACAAATGGTGACTTTGCCTGGGTCATGCATATGTATACTTCCATGAAGGAAGAAACCGGAAGAATGGCGGTTGTCCTTCCCCATGGAGTCCTTTTCAGATCAGGAGCCGAGGCCAAAATCAGGAAAAAACTGTTAGACATTGGAGCGATAGAAACAATTATCGGCTTAGCAGGAAATCTGTTTTATGGTACTGGTATTCCTGCCTCGATACTTATATTACACAAAACTGTAAGGAAGCAAGCACCTGTATTGTTTATTAATGCGGAGGAAATTTTCACCAAAGAACGCGCCCAAAATACAATGACTGAATCACAGGCGGATGAGATATATGGTATTCATTCAAATCAGCATGAAAAAGCGCATGAGCAGGAAGGTGTCAGCCGCTGGGTTGAGTATAGTGAGCTTAAAGAAAATGATTTTAACTTGAATATTGCCCGGTATGTTCAAAAGCCTCTGGAAGAGGAGACGATAACAGTAGAAGAAGCACTCAAGGATTTTAAACAAAAACTGACTGAATTGGAAAAAGCAGAAGATGAGTTAGAAGTTCTACTCAGAAAAGAAGGGTTTAAATTATGAGTCTTACACAGCAACAACTGGAAAGCCTGCTTTGGGGAGCTGCGGAATACCTCCGCGGGCAGATTGATGCTTCCGACTATAAGCAGTATATTTTCCCGTTACTCTTTTTCAAACGACTCTCCGATGTTTACGAAGATGAATTCCAAGAAGCGCTTGAATTTTCGGATGGTGACAAAGACTACGCTGATCTTCCAGAGCAGCACCGGTTTGTAATCTTGAAAAACACCCGCTGGGAAAAACTCCGGGAGACCACAACAGATGTGGGTTCATTTATCCAAAAAGCGTTCAGAATGATCGAAAAAGAGAATGAACGTTTATATGGTGTTTTTGGTGACGCCCAATGGACAAATAAAGAACGCCTGCCTGATCATCTGCTGGCATCATTGGTAGAACATTTTAGCAAAATTCCCCTGGGCATCAAAGCTGTAACTCAGGATGATCTCGGGGCCGCCTATGAATACCTGATCAAAAAGTTTGCTGACGATTCCGGTCATACAGCGGCAGAGTTTTATACCAATCGGACAGTCGTTCATTTGATGACTCGGACAATGGGATTAAAACCCGGTGAAAGTGCCTATGATCCAACCTGCGGTACCGGCGGAATGCTTTTAAATGCGGTGATGGATCTCCGGACAAAAGGAGAAGAGTGGCGAACGGTTAAGTTATCCGGCCAGGAAGTCAACTTGCTCACCAGCGCGATTGCCCGTATGAATATGTTTCTACATGATATTGAAGAATTTGATATTCAACGGGGCGATACCCTGGCAGAGCCCAAATTTCTGGAACAGGATCGTCTTAAACAATTCGATGTGATTTTCGCTAATCCGCCCTATTCCATTAAAAAATGGGACCGTTCCAGATTCAGCTCCGATCCCTACAAACGAAATGAATTCGGCGTACCACCTCAGGGTTGTGCAGATTATGCCTTTTTTCAGCATATTGTGAAAAGCCTTCATCCACAAACCGGCAGAGCGGCAATGTTGTGGCCGCACGGAGTACTGTTCAGAGATTCTGAAGCTGAAATCCGTAAACAGATCATCGAAGCAGATTTACTGTCATTAATGCGTAATCAACTTGAGGCAGCCGAGCGAATTGGTATTACAGCCAGAACGATAAATAGTACGAATACGGATGAATGGGATCAGATTCAGGATGAACTGATAGCAGATAACGTCGATGTACTGCTAATTTCCCCAGAACGATTAGCCAATAAGAAATTCCGTGAAGATGTTTTATCTGTCATCGCAGAAAAAATCGGTTTTTTTGTCATTGATGAAGCACATTGTATATCAGATTGGGGGCATGATTTCAGACCAGACTACAGGCGTATTGTTCGTGTACTACAAGCGATTCCCTCCAATATCCCCGTTCTGGCGACAACAGCAACAGCTAACGACAGAGTTGTTAATGATGTAATATCTCAACTGGGAAACAACATTGAATTGGTTAGAGGTTCGTTGGTCAGAGAGAGTCTTAAACTTCAAAATATAAAGATGTCTAACCCAGCAGAGAGAATGGCATGGTTGGCCATGACCATTCCTAATCTTGAGGGAAGCGGCATCATTTATACACTAACCCAAAGAGATACTGAAAGACTTTCGGATTGGCTTCAGAAAAATAACATTAACGCGAAGGCGTATCATTCGGGTATATCAAAAGGTGAAAATGAAGGCTCAATTAAAGAAAAACGGGAACAGCAGCTCCTAAATAATGAAATAAAAGTTTTAGTTGCAACTGTAGCGTTGGGGATGGGGTTTGACAAACCGGATTTGGGGTTTGTCATTCATTATCAAAGACCTGCTTCAGTGGTACACTATTACCAACAAGTCGGGCGGGCCGGCCGTGCAGTCGATGAAGCCTATGGAATATTGCTTTGTGGTGAGGAGGATGATCATATTGCCGACTACTTTAGGCGAAATGCCTTTCCTCCACAGAAACACATTTCTACGATTATCAAAGTACTGCATGAATCAGACGATGGCTTATCTGTTCCAAAGATCCAAGAAAAATTTAATTTAAAGAAATCGCAGATCGAAAAAACAATAAGATTTTTAACGGTGGAATCACCTTCTCCAATTACCAAAGTTGGCACCAAATGGTATGTAACGCCTGCTGCGGCTGATTACGAAATCAACCAGAATTATGTGGATGAAATCACGCAGACTCGTATAAATGAACTGGCCCAAATGCAAGAATACATGGGTCACCAGGGATGTTTAATGGAATTCTTAGAAAGAGCATTGGATGATGAAAACCCTCAAAAATGCGGAAAATGTAGAAACTGCAATCCTGACTTACTACTCAATGAACAAATAGATGATAATTTAGCCAATCAGGCAGCAATATTTCTTCGAAGGAATTACCAACCCATTAAGCCTCGTAAACAATGGCCGTCAAAGAATATGTTTAATTCATACGAATTTGAAAAAGGAAAAATTACCGATGAACTACAATTTTCTGAAGGTCGCGCTCTAAGTGTATGGCGTGATGCCGGTTGGGGCCAGCTTGTTGCCACCGGAAAATATAAAACCCACCATTTTGATGATCAGCTGATAATAGCCTGTATTGAAATGATCACAGCATGGGGTCCCTCCCCTATTCCCAAGTGGGTTGCCTGTATTCCATCACTCAATCATCCGGATTTAGTTCCTGATTTTGCTGAACGATTAGCAAACGCAATGGGTTTACCATTTATTCCCTGCATTGAAAAAGTCCTAGATAATAAGCAACAAAAATTTTTTGAAAACAGCTTTCAACAATTAAAAAATCTCGATGGTGTTTTTGAAGTGAATTCCAAATTTATGGACAGTCCATGTTTACTGGTAGATGATATGGTTGATTCACGCTGGACATTTACAGTCGCATCTGCGTTGTTAAGGCAAGCAGGATGTGAGACAGTCTATCCATTAGCATTGACACTCAATACCCCAAGAATGGACTAAAATGGACACTTTTTTAACAAATGATACGAAGACGATTATCATGCTTTGTGGTGTTTTGGGAAAAGACTCCTCTGTGAAACCCCTTGCACAAAAAGAATATACCAGACTTGTGCAATGGCTAATGAATGAAAAAATGCGTCCGGAAGATTTATTGAATTTCAATGATATTGATTCAGTGGCTACAGGTAGTGAGATTGAAGCAGATCGTTTGAGAGCCTTACTCAATAGAGGCGTTCAACTCGGCTTTGCTGTTGAAAAGTGGCAGCAAAATGGTATTTGGATTATTAGTCGCAGTGATAATGACTATCCAAAAAAGTTGAAAAAGCATTTACAGGATAAAGCTCCACCCTTACTTTTTGGTGTAGGGAACCGTTTACTACTGAAGGGTGGTGGCCTGGCGATGGTCGGCTCTCGTAATGTTGATACTGATGGCATTAAATTCACTGAAAAAGTTGCGAAATTATGCGCATTTAATCATATGCCTGTTGTCTCCGGTGGTGCCCGGGGGGTAGACCAAATTGCAATGAAATCATCTTTTGAAGCCGGTGGTATTTCTGTTGGGATACTGGCGGATAATCTCTTAAAGAAAAGCCTCGAACGCCATTCACGCAATGCAATAACCGCTGGATGTCTACTTTTGATTTCACCGTATCATCCGAATGCCCGCTTTACTGTTGGAACGGCAATGGGAAGGAATAAGCTAATATATGCCATGGCAGATTATGGTTTGGTTGTAAGCGCAGAACACAATAAAGGGGGAACCGGGACTGGCGCCAAAGAAGAGTTAAACAGAGACAATGCTATCACTGTTTTTTCCAGACAGGGCGAAAATGTTCCATCCGGTAATAAAGAACTTTTGGAATTAGGTGCTGTTGAATGGCCGGAAAAGGTTAAAAGAGAGAGATTTCAACAACAACTGTCTGATCTTGCCATCGATCAAAGAAAGCAGAAACAATTGAACATTAGTATTTATGACTATATCGATCAACAACCAATAGCAGTACAAGAACAAACGGATAAATATACTCCTGATAAAACAAAAGAAAATGATGTTCACCAAAATAGCTCGGTAGATCCCATTTATGAAGCGGCTTTACCAATTATTCTTGATCACATCGTAACGCTCGTCTCACCGGATGAATTATCGGAACAGCTAAATATCTCAAAATCACAACTGAATAAGTGGCTCAAAAAAGCGGTGGAAGAGGGAACGATTAAAAAAACATCAAAACCGATTAGGTATCAAAAAATAACTTAAATGAAAAAACGAATTACAAAATTGAATCACTAATATGGCAAACCAATTAACTGAAAAACAAAAACAGGATGGCTTGAAGTATTATGTTGGTCTTGAACACTTAGAACCGCAATCATTAAGAATTCAAAGAAAGGGCATGATTGCGGAGGACACGCCCAGCTTTACGCGTCTATTCAAATCCGGCCAGATTCTATTCGGGAAACGGCGTTGCTATCTGAAAAAAGCTGCAGTAGCAGATTTTGATGGTATTTGTTCAGGCGATATCATTGTGATGGAAGCGATACCAGGAAAAATAATTCCTGAACTTCTCCCCTTCATTATCCAGTCAGATATGTTTTTTGATTGGGCAGAGAAGACATCATCAGGTTCACTTTCTCCAAGAACCAAATGGAAAGCTTTAGCAGAGTTTGAATTCCCTCTACCCCCTCTTGAACGCCAGAAAGAGATTCTTGAGGTATTGGAGAAAATGAAAATTATTTTCGGGAAAGTCAGCCAAACAGAAGGTCAGCTTATAAGACTAGTTGATGGTTTTTATGTAGACTGTTTGGCCAACATGCTAAAAATTAAAGAAGTGCCAGACAGGCCTTTGATAATAACAAGTTCTGTCCCTGTAAAAAAACTCTGTGAGTTGATTGAAGGCAAAATCCAAAATGGCTTATTTGTTAGGAAGGGAGTTACTCAGAAGAATAAAGCCAAGTTTCTTAATGTACAAGATATATATGGATTTCCCTCCCAAAAAACAATCAATAACCTTGAAAGCGTGACGTGCAACGATAAAGAATTAGAAGCTTTTAAGTTGAAAACGGGGGATGTGATTTTTAATAGATCATCTCTGGTAAAAGATGGGATTGGTTGGGCATACCATTGTGCTGATATCAAGATAGATACAGTATATGACTGTCACCTAATGCGAGTGACACCTAAAGTTGAATTATTACCGGAATATCTTTTACTATATTCTATTTCACCATGGGCAAGGAAATACTTCATGTGTATATCTCAAACAATAACAATGACAACCATTGGTCAAGGGGAACTCGGTTCTTTACCCATTCCTATGCCAAAAATGGAATTACAGCAAGATATAGTTAAGTCATATCAGACTATAATGAAAACAGTTGAAATTGTTCAGAGAAAACAAAAGAGTCAAAAAAGACTTCATACACGATTAACCACAGATTTACTAGGAAACAGGGTATAGTTTTAATTAGCTAAATTGAAATAAATACTGCAAGAAATACAATTTTAATTACATGTTTATGTGTCTACTAGTTATCTCAATTATCTAAGAATGGTGATATGAAATTATCAAAATTATTAATCAATAATTTTAGAGGTATAAAACATCTTGAAATAGAGTTTGAGAGGGATGTGACCGTATTAATTGGCGAGAATAATAGTGGTAAAACGACGATATTAGAGGCAATCCGTTTTGGTTTGGATACTATTAAGTCAAACAAAATTTGTAATTTTAGTGAGCATGATTTTCATCGCAGTACTTTACTATTCGATGTGCGTAAAAGCGAACCAATTGTCTTTACTCTATACTTTTTAGAAAGTGAAGATCATCCTTGGGATGAAGGAGTTGTTCAATCTCTAGATGAAGTTATTGTTGGAGAAAACTTTTCAGTTATTAAGCTACAGCTTAGAGGCTGGTTTGATTCTGAAGAGGAAGAATTAAAACAAGAATGGCTATTTCTAGATGATGCTGAAAACCCATTAACTGGGAAGCACAGTGCAATCAGGGATCTTCGAAACATTCGACCATTTTTCTTTCAATCTGCTTTGCGTGCAGCAAAAGATGAATTCCATGGGCAATCGACCTATTGGTCCTCGTTTCTTAAAAACAAAGATATCGATGAGAAAACTAGAAGTGTCCTAGAAAATGAGCTACAAAGTGTAAATCAGAAAATTGTCAGTGCACACAGTAGTTTCAACGATGTTACGGATGAAGTTAATCGAATTTCGGAATTAGTCTCTGTTGCTGAATCCAAAGCTGTTTCTGTTGATCCTGTCAAGTCAGATATTTATAAAACATTATGCTATTCTGAGGTCAACATCCTAACATCAACAAATTCAAAAATTCCTGTCCGCCAGCATGGAGAAGGAACGCAGAGTTTGTCTGTCTTACTTCTTTTTAGTGCGTATCTGAAAACACGTTTGAAAAAAGATATTCATAGATTAGCAGAACCGATAATTGCTATTGAAGAGCCTGAAGCACATTTACATCCAAACGCTGTACGTGGATTATGGCACCTTATCGCAGATTTGCCTGGACAAAAAATTATTGCTACCCATTCGGGAGACATACTTTCCGAGGTACCAATAGAGAAAATTCGAAGGATTAATAAAAGTGGTATAGCAACTCAATGTCAATATATCCCTGCAACTCTTCTTTCCCCAGAAGAATTGCGAAAATTTAATCACCACGTTCGTAGAAATCGTGGTGAACTACTTTTCGCAAAGACATGGGTATTAGTAGAAGGTGAAACAGATGTTTCTGTTTTTATCGAATGTGCTGAAATTTTAAAAATCAATTTGCACCGTGATGGAATTAGACTGGTAGAATACAGCCAAGCAGGGGGGCCTGTAATTTTTATAAAGGTTGCTAATGCCCTTGGGATAAATTGGCATGTTGTCGCAGATAATGATAAAAGTGGCGACAAATATATTGAGTCTGCAAAAGAGCTTCTATTGGATAACAATGAAGACTATCATATAACTCAGCTAGATAGTCCAAATACTGACTTATTACTTTGTTATAATGGTTATGGTAATCCTTATCGAAATGGTGTTACTAACCGAAAAGAAGCTGAACTGACGGAGCCAGAGGGTACAAACCAATATTGGAATCAAGTTTATAAAATTATAAAAAACCTTCGGGGATTTTCAAAACCTGCGGCAGCATTGGAAGCTATTCTCTTAATGAAAAAAAATGGTAAAGATGGGGTACCAGAAGAAATAAAAGCAATTTTTGATAATATCGTAATGCAAAGTGGAGGTACAACATGAAAGTTGTTTATGAACAGCTAAATAATAGTCAAAAAGCTGCAGTTGATTGGAATGATGCTCCAATGCTGGTTTTAGCTGGCCCCGGATCTGGTAAGACTGCCGTATTAACACTTCGTATTGCAAAAATTATTAATGAAACCGCTGAAGAAACATTCAGAATTCTCGGGCTGACATTTACAGTAAAGGCCGCTAATGAGATGCAGAACCGATTGCGAGAATTACTTGGTGAAAAAAGCAAGCGAGTTAAACTCTGTACATTTCACTCTTTTTGCACAGGCATTCTACGCCAACATGGAAGTCATCTCGGTTTAAAACCAGATTTTTCCGTAGTTACAGATGACAAAGACAGAGCAATTGTACTAAAAAACATAAATGATAATGGACTATTGGATATTTCTAATCCAGAAGACACATTGAAAAAGATTGATATTATTTTCACCCGCGGAATCCTACCTGAAAATCTACCTAGTTATTTTACTGAAGGTAAAGAAGAACAAAGCAAAGAACTTCAGGATGTTTTTGAAGCTTATGTTTCTGAATTGCTTGCAGGGAACCAACTGGATTTTGGCTCTATGCTTTATTTTACTCGTCGACTCCTTCATACAAAGCTCCGTATTGCCAGACAGGTAAGAACTGTTTTTAAGTATATATGTGTTGATGAGTTTCAAGATACAAATATTTCCCAATACCAGATATTACGTCAACTTGCGCCAGATAATGAATCAAACCTTTTTGTGGTAGCAGATGATGATCAATTAATTTTTCAGTGGAATGGTGCAGATCCAAAGCGTCTTGAAGAATTAAAAACAGACTATAAACCGAAATTAATTCAACTGCCTGAAAACTATCGTTGTCCCCATGAAATAGTTGAAGTTGCAAATAAACTAATACGGCATAACAGTGGACGAATGACATCAAAAAATATTGGAGTCTCACACAATTTTGATACTGGAGTAATCAAGTTAAATAACTATGACATATTGGATAATGAGCTTGAAGGGCTTGCAGCAAACATTTTGAAGATTGGAAAAGTAAATTTTGGTGATTGCTTGGTGATTGCCAGAACAAATAAGTTACTTACAACTGCATTAGAGGTTTTAAAAAACCATGACATAAACGCTGAAATTGTTAAAAAGAGCCATGATTTTTCAACACCATTGGTGCAATTGATATACTATAGTTTAAAATTAGTTAACTCGCCCGAATCACGTAGTATTTTAAATAAGCTCTGTGCCGCTGCGACAGCTATCAATGGAGTTATACTTTCTGCTGAGGAAATATCTGCACAAGCAAGTGTTGATGAGGAAGGAGTTTTGAGGACATTTTTTAACTTTGTTGCTACCAGCAAAAAACTTAAACAAATTGGCACCCTTGGTATTGAATTTCTCTGCGATGCAATTGAATACAAAGACTTTGTAGGTGGCGTTCTGAATCATTTTGATCAGATCACAAAAGACGAATCTGGCAATGAGATGTTTCCAGATTATCATAGTGATAAAGAGAATTGGTATGGAATTTCTGAAGACATTTTTTCAACCCATGGAAAAAATGTAAGTATGCACATTTTCCTCCAGGAAATGGATTTAACCCCAAAGTTTAAATCACTCCCCAAAAATTGTATTCGTCTTCAAACCGTTCATACAGCTAAAGGTATGGAGTTTGGTCATGTATTTATAATTGGTTTAGCCGAAGATCAATTTCCTACCTATTTTGCAATAAAAGGCGGAAAATCTTCTGTTGAAGAGGAACGAAGAAATTGCTTTGTGGCAATTACTCGAGCATCAAAATCTCTTTATATGAGCTATTCAAATAACTATTATGGTTGGAAAAAAGAACCATCCAGGTTCTTAAGAGAGATGGAGTTAATAACATGACATTCAACGAACAAAACACCACCGAAAACGCACTTCGAGATCACTTGGTTGGACAACCCGTAAAAAAGACAAATGATATAGTAGCGGATAGTCCAGGTATTTATTCTTCAGGTACCGATTTGAATTGGAAGTATGTTTATGGTGAAAAGCTGGGTGTGTATGGCAAGCAGCCTCAGGATGTGTTTGTTGATACCTGGCTGAAAGAAGCGTTATGTCGTTTGAACCCACCGTTGGCGAAACAACCGGATTTAGCCGATGAGGTGATTCATCGTTTGCGTGGTGTTTTGTTAGAAGCGAATTACAGCGGATTAACACGAGCCAATGAGATCTTTCATGACTGGTTGTTGGGGCGGACTTCCATGCCTTTGGGTAAAGATGGTGAGCATATTACCATCCATTTGATCGATTTTGATAATCTGGCCAACAACCAATTTGTGATCAGCCAACAAGTCCCCTTTTCCGGTTCTCGGGACGCTTATTTTGATCTGGTTCTTTTTGTTAACGGTCTCCCACTGGTGGTTGGAGAAGTCAAAACACCCGTCAGACAAGCCATTAGCTGGCAGGCAGGATGGTGCCTCTGATTTTTTAGGCGGTCAAAAGCATTATTGGGGAAATCAGAAAGCGTTTTTTGTTCCCAATTTACTCTGTTTTGCCTCGGAAGGAAAAACGTTCTACTACGGTTCCATTGGAGCGAAATTCAAGAATTGGGCTCCCTGGCACCGAACAGAAGATCGCGACGATATTCAACAGGATATGAGAACGGTGCTTAACAGTGCAAAACGGCTTTTGCATCCCAGGACCCTGTTGGAGATTCTTCAATCTTTTGTGGTTTATACTACCGTTAAGAGCGGTGACGGAAACCCCAGCCATAAAATAAAAATATTGCCACGCTACCCTCAATACGAGGCAGCTAAAGCGATTGTTAACCGGGTAAAAATCAATGATGCCAAACAGGGATTGATCTGGCATTTCCAGGGTTCGGGTAAATCGCTATTGATGCTTTTTGCTGCCCAGATGTTAAAAGCAGATCCTGATTTAAAAAATCCAACGGTAATCGTTGTGGTCGACCGGGTGGATCTGGATAGTCAAATAACGGGTGTTTTCAACAATGCCGCCGTAAAAAATGTCACTCCGGTGAAGTCGTGTAAGGCATTAGCATTGGAGCTAAAACAGGATTCCCGACAGATATTGATCACCACCGTTTTTAAGTTTGATGAGATAGAAATTGATGAAAACAATCCGGAAGGTTTGAATAACCGTGAAAACATCATCGTATTAGTCGATGAAGCCCATCGAACCCAAGAGGGAAGCCTTGGTGATAAAATGCGCTGGGCACTGCCAAACTCTTTTTTCTTCGGACTCACCGGCACGCCGATTTCTGGACTTGAACGAAATACCTTCAAACTTTTTGGTGCTCCCAATGATCCCGGCCGGTATTTGAATCGGTATTCCTACAAACAGTCAATTCGAGATGAAGCCACTCTACCTGTTAAATTTGAACCTCGGCTGGCTGAGTTGAGAATTGACAGGGTAACCATCGACAAAGAATTTGAAGAATTGGCGAAACGGAGTGATTTGAATGAAGAGGAAAAAGCATATATCTCCCAGAAAGCCGGTAAGCTATCCCATCTATTGAAGGCTCCCAAGAGGATGATTGCCATTGCGGATGATATCACCAAACACTTTCAAACCCATGTCGCCCCTAAACAGTTCAAAAGCATGGTCGTTGTTTATGATCGGGACGCGGTCGTACAGATGTATTATCTTCTGGCAGAGCGTCTGGGAAAAGAAGCGGTGGAAGTGGTTATGAATATTTCTCAGGGTACTATTGAAGAAGAAACAGATGAAAGCGGAAAACCCAAGAAGTTAGCGGCGGATTGGCTGAAGTGGCAAAAACAAGAACTGCCGGTTGAAAAGACCGATTTTAAAAGGTGGCAAGAGATCGATGGCAGCCCGGTTATTCAGGAAGCGCTACTTGATCGGTATCGAGATGCAATAGATCCATTAAAAATGATTATTGTTACGGCAAAACTGTTGACCGGATTTAATGCTCCCATCTGCTATTGCATTTATCTTGATAAACCTTTGCGAGATCACACCTTACTACAGGCCATGTGCCGCACAAACCGCCTGTACAGCGATACAAAAAAGCATGGTCTTATTATTGATTACCTGGGCGTTTTTGAAAACGTTTCCCAAGCGTTGGACTATGACCCCAAAGAGATCGAAGGTGTTATTGAGAGTATAGAAGCATTTAAAAAACTATTCCCGGATGCCCTGCAGAAATATCTGGATTATTTCCCCGGAGTTGACCGATCAGTAGAAGGATACGAGGGATTGATCGCCGCTCAGGATTGTCTGCCCGGCAATGAAAAGAAGGATGGTTATGCCGCCCAGTTCAATGTTTTAAAACGATTTTGGGAAACGATCTCGCCTGATGTCTATTTGAATCCGTATAGAAAAGATTATCGCTGGCTGGCTCAGGTGTATGAGTCAATTAAGCCTGTTGGTGGAGTGGGTTCGTTACTATGGGAATCTCTTGGACCCGAAACCATTAGAATCATACATGAAAATACAGATATTGACCGCATCAGAGACGATATTGATGAACTGGTAATGGATGCTGAGTCCGTCTTTGAACTCACAGAAGAGGAACGAAAGAAGAAAGCAAAGAAGCTGAATATCACCTTAATCGCAAAAATTAAGGGTAAAAATGATCCCAGGTTTGAAGAATTGGGGAAACGCTTAGAGCGTTTGAAAGACAAGTATGAAGCAGGTGTTTTAAGTAGCATTGAATGGTTGAAAGATTTGCTTGATACTGCCAGAGAGATGGTAGAACTGGATAAAGAAGCGGAAGAAAAAGTCGTCCCAGATGATAAACAGGCCCTGACGGAAATTTTCAAGGAGGTCAAATCCGATGCCACACCACAAATTATCACCAATGTAGTGGAAGATATCGACAAGATCGTTAAAGCGACTCGATTTGATGGCTGGCAAAACACACACACCGGACAAAAAGGGATCCAGAAAGTTCTAAGGCAGACCCTCTTTAAATACCAGCTTCACAAAGAACAAGCACTTTTTGAAAAAGCGTATGGGTATATTAGAGAACATTACTGAAATGTATCATAGAAAGATTTGACAATTTGCAAAACAATGAAAACTTATAAACTCAGGAGTTCATATCATGTCGAATATCAAGGCGAGATCTTTTATTTCAATCGGTGATTTTTTCGGAAAATTCTTTGGTATTTTCCGCGGACCCACTTTTATCACAACCTTTAAAACCATTCCGGCCAGACTTAGAGAGAAAATTCTGCTAACTATATCTGTCGCTAACAATTGTGCGCAGTGAATGAACGCACATACAGCTGCAGGTAGGCGGCTAGGGATAACGGCAGAGGATATTGATAAACTGATCTATCTGAAACAGGAAGATTTTGATTATCGGGAGTGGCTGGCATTGAAGTTTGTTCAGGATTGGATTTTTTCAGATGGCAAAGAACCCGAAGATGCGTATGTTTCTGATTATAATACAAACTACTCAGAGAAAGAGAGACGATGTGTTTTAAAATTGTTGCGAATGATGCGCTTTGCCAACTATTTTAATAACACTTTTTTCCACAAACCGTGGCGAACTGATCTCGATGAAGCGCATAATAGTTGTTCTATTGATTTGAACAACAGAGGAGGATAAGCGAAGTGAGCATCTTTTAAGCTAAAAGTTAAAGGATGCGCACTCTTGATGTTCTCTACCGTCTGAACGTATCAACAACCCGTTTTATTTTCCCTGATACTTTGGTTGCCGCTTTTCCATGAATGCACTGATGGCTTCGCCAAAATCTTCAGTGTGCATGTGTAGCTCCGTCTTTTCACCATCAAAATCAATTTTTTTAGCCATAATATCCGGCCGGTAAATATTATTCAAAGACTCTTTCATATACTTCAACGCGATGGGTGGACTTTTTACAATGGATTGGGCAATGCCAATTGCTGTGTCCATGAGGCTGTCTGCGGGAACAACTTTTAAGACAAAGGAGTGCTTTTCCATCTCCTCAGCGGTGAGCAGATTTCCGGTCAATACCATATATCTGACAATTTTCGGAGGAAGGGAAAAACTGGCTTCCGGAGCCCCCCCAATGATACCCACCTTGATTTCAGTCACACCGAACTTCGCTTCCGGTGTAGCAATAACTATATCGGAATAGGTAGGAATGCAAAACCCGGAACCCACCGCTATTCCCTGAATAGCCGATATCACGGGGACCTTACAGTTGACAACCGACCCCAGCCCGGCTTCCACCATGAACCCGTACTCTTCCATGCTGACATCGATATGGCCCAATTGAAAATCAGCAACATCGTTCCCGGTGCTGAAGTACTTCCCTTCAGCCCTGATAATAACCGTCCAGATATCTGTCGAGGCGTTGATCATCTCAAAAGTCTCTTTTAATTCTTTGTACATCTGGTAATTAAAGGCATTATGAGCCGGTCTGTCTAATGTTAGAATCCCGATGTTGTCATTCGCCTCAAACTTAATGAAATCCATTTCCAATCTCCAATCAGTGTTTATTTATTTTTTTTATTTATCTTTAATTCAGCCGAGGCTTGTACGAGTCCTTTGAAACGTTAGTCCACCTGGCAGGGTCATACTCATTCTGTTGTCACAGGGACTTTTTTGCGGAAGATCAGAAAATAGAGAATACCGACAGCAATCCATCCAACGAAAACGATCTGGGCCCAGGACGTTAACAATGTTAATGATATCAGCCATGTTGGAATAACCGCAATAATGGCAATAATCGGTACAACGGGGTATCCCCAGGTTTTATAAGGACGCTCCATATCCGGCTCTGTTCGCCGTAATCGCATCACACTGATCACAACCAGCACATAGCAGATCAGAATCGCGGCTGATGCGGTATCAAACAAAATAATCAATTCTTTGATATAACTCCCGGCAACACCCATTGCGCCTAAAAAGATCAGGGCGACAGACGGGGTATGGAATTTGGGATTAACATAGGCAAATGGGGATGGCAGCTCACCATCTTTGGCCATTGCCATTATCAGACGGGATCCACCGAGTAAAAAGGCGTTCATTGTTGTGAGAAGACCACAAATACCGGCAACCATGATAATGGAAGCCCCTTTTTCACCCATAGCAATGGTCACCGGGCCTAAAATTGGTACGCTATCTGTACTTTTGGCCAGAATTTCCCAAGGTTGAATTCCGGCATTGGCAATTGATACGATAATGTAGAAAAAAGCAACAAATACAATCGACAACGGTATCAAAAATACCATCTTCCGAATCGGGGCATCGATTTCCTCTGCGGCCTGAGGCAGGACATCAAACCCCATAAATCCCAACATGGAAATTGGGATCATAATGGCAATACCACCAATTCCCCGACTGAAAACCGGTTGATAATTCGCCCATTCCAATTTTGGCAGAGAAGCCCCGAAATAAAGCAGGATTCCACCAAAAAGAATCAAGGCGAAAACGAACTGGATTCGACCGGATACTTTTACACCCAGTAGATTAATTAGCGTAAAAACAATTGCTACAATTGCCCCTGTTGCAGAGGGCGAAAAATTCGGGTTCAATCCATTAACCAATTTGCCAATAATAATACACTCACCGGGCATCATAGAGGCATAAGCAAGAACCAGAATCCAACCGGTAAAAAACCCGGGGAACCTTCCCAGACCGCGCTTAACATAAATATATTCACCACCTGCCTTGGGCATGGCGGCACACAATTCAGCATAACATAAACCAATAAAAATGCAGAGAATCGCGGCGATCACTGTCGATATGATCACTGCTGGGCCTGCCCGATCCAAAAAAACATTGGCAAGAACCGCCCAAGCCATCCCTACCATTGCTCCTGTCATCAACGTAAACATTGTAACAAGAGTTAAACCACGTGTAAGTTCAGATCCTGATTGTTTCATTTTCTATCCTCCTGTTTGTCGTCTATTACGGTCAACCGGCAATTCACCCTTGGGCTTCCAAAGATCAACTGCTAGATAGTTTAGTTTCAATCCCTCATTTTAATCTTCTTAATCCTCAAAATTTATTCTCTTTTCAACTCTGTCATACCAGACTGAGCATTCGTCATCTGCAATTCGAGACGATCTGCATAGGGAGGTAGCATATCGTATTTAACACCACGTTGCAGAAGTGCTAATGCATCCTCAAAACGACCCGCCTGGTTATAAAAACTTCCCAGAAACAGGAAGACATTAGGCCACAGCCATTTGCTGAAAAATGTTTTTTGCTTGTTGTAATACCGATCCAGCTCCCCTTTACGGCTTAAAATGACCTCAAATGCGGCTATGCCTGATTCTATTGATCCCGGAACAATTTGCAACCATTCACAGAGTCGCCCTTTGATATACTGAATTAAAACCCAGTCATGCAAATCTTCCGGTGGAAACTCATCCGCGGCCTCGATTTCATGTAAGCAAAGATTGGCCAGCTGAACCGTTTCATATGGATCATCTGTTTCAAGCATATCGAATGCGTACCAAACGGCCATAAAAGCCCGACCCATCGGGAAATCAGGGTGATCGGCGACCAGCTGTTCCATTTTTTTCTTTAATCGGTTCTGGTCCTGATCTCGTTCTTCAAATCGTCGATACCAGATCCAGCGGAGTTGTGTCTCTAAATCATCCGGAGCAAATTTTCGAATTCGGCGCAGATATTTCAGAGATTCCGTTGTGTTTCCAAGACAGCTGTATCCAAGCGCTAAATCATTTAAAAGCCGCCGATCCAATTTCCGGGTCGTTAGTTGCTGCTTAAGCTTTTCCAGATCCCGCTGGATAGTATTCGCCTGTAATGCATACCCTTCATCTGCAGATGACAGAAAGGCGTAATCGAGATCACTGGTGAAACGGGTTACAACATTTGTTAATGCGCGACGGCGAGTCCGACGAAAGAAGTTCTGCATGATTCTCTCTTCCAGACGCAAAATGTCATGAATACTGCTGGTTGGGTTTTTGATGACACCACTGATTAGTGTCTCAAATTCCATTTCGGTCACTCGCTCTATATGGGACTGTATCTGGCTGAGGGAAGATAAAATCTTGTCCCATACCATCCCATTTTTATGAAATACAGAAAGTAGATGTAGTAGTTGCCGGTCATCTGCTGCAAATTCGCTATCCCCTTTTCCGGAATTCGTTCCAATCATTTTTTTCTTTCGGAGTGCTGCAACAATTTCTTCTGGAACCAGTATATCCCCACTGATTGGCAAATCATCATTGCTGTCATTTCGCTTTGGCTGGTTACTGAATCCGGGTACATCAATTAGCTCTAGTACTGAATAGTCATAATTGTTCTTTTCCAGAACCTGACGAATGACAACCAGAGGTAGAAACCGTTCAGATTGAGCCTTTTTAACCGCCTTGATTTTTTCTATACAATCTGCGCTGTAAAGAGACAGGTTTTTTTGTTTTTTTTCGGGTTCAGGCAATAATCCTTCCTGAACATAAAACCTGATGGTTCTGGGTGTAACGCCCGATTTTTTTGACAGTTCCCCTATTCTGATAAGTGGTTTTTTCACCATCGCTATGACCAGATGACTTTTTTGTCTTTTAAATCCTGGATTTCCTGGTCACTGAGCTTAAGGATATTTTTGAAAATTTCCTCATTGTGTTCACCGACCATCGGCTCCAGCGGATTTTCATCGGGCAGGATACCCATTTCATTTTCGAAGAACTTAATTGGCAGATTAAAGGTTTTGATTGGTCCCAATTCCGGATGATCGATATCAACGACCATATTCCGTGATTTCAACTGAGGATCTTCCAATAATTCATTAACGGTTTTGACAATGCCGTTGGGGATGCCCATTTCAAGCAATATTTCCTGGACTTCTACCGTACTTTTTGTAATTACCCATGCGCCAAATATTTCGTTAAGCTTACCCAGGTCACTAGATCGTTTTTCAGAAGCCTCTTCATTAAATCCACTGTATTCTGCTGAGATATCTTTGCGACCGATCATGTCGTAAATCCGGCCAAAATTGTCAGGATTGAGGTTGCAGACCATAATCCAATGACCATCTTTAGTTTCAAATGCATCCCACGGGGCGCCCAGCGGGTCTGTATTTCCTCTGGAAGAACCCGGGTCTCCAGTCATACTGGTGCGAATCACTGCTTCTTCCAAAACAGAAAATACGCTATCCATCATAGATACCTCCAGACGTGAACCCTCGCCTGTGATATCCATTTGCCGTAGCGCTCCCATGATTCCCAACGCTAAATATAAGCCTGATAAAGAATCGGCAACAGCCGGTCCGGTTTTCAACGGGGGTTGTCCTGGAAAGCCCGTCAGTGACATTAAGCCTCCCATTGCCTGGGCTACGGGATCAACACAGGGCATATGGGAATAAGGTCCGGTACTTCCAAAACCATTGATTGAACCAAAAATAATTTTCGGGTTAACCTTCTTAACCTGGTCATAACCAAGGCCTAGCTTGTCCAATGTACCGGCCTTAAAGTTTTCCAGCACCACGTCAAATTCCTTAACCAAATCCAAAAATATCTCTTTTCCCTTGTCGCTTTTCAAGTCAAGAGCAATCGATTTCTTACGACGATTCAGCATATAGAAATAACCACTGCGCCCATTTTTCAATGGAGGTGCAAGTCTGACCCAATCACCAAACGGGGGTCCCTCAACCTTGACAACTTCCGCCCCCATATCGCCTAACATCATGCTGGCAAAGGGGCCGGCATAAACCCAAGTCAGATCAAGTATTTTAATCCCATCTAACGGTTTTACTTTCTTCATATCATTTCCCACAATTTAATTTGGTTTTAAATTTTTTTAAAGAGAATCCTATCCACGCATCACCCTTCTTCCCTCACTCACTGAAATGAAGAATTTAGACTGCTATGTCCCCACACAGCTTTGTCACCATAATTAATTTACCCGTAGAACAAAGTAAGATGTTTTATATTACGTCTTACGTTACACGTTATATAAACTGATCAACTTCTCTGTCAACAAAAAAAAGTTCCTCTTCATTGAAATAAATTTTAAACCGCTGACCAAAGAAGCATAGAACAGGCATTTGATTTTATTAAATTGATTCCAGATGATGAATGGAAAAAAGAGAATTAATTTGGCGTATAAACAGGTGAAGAATTCCTAAAAAGGTTTTGATTGTGAAACTTACAGCAGTTATTTTTGCAAAGATATAATAGGATATTTCGACTTTCTATGTTTTATTAATAGATCCAATATGATATTAGTCAAACTGAATCAAAAAACTGACAACTTACTCAAAGGAATACATGAATAATAAGACCAATGAAGTTGATGGATTCCGTTTTATGCCACCATCATTAGGTGCCTCGATTGGAAAAGATATTCCAAAAGAGGATTATCAAGGTGACATTCCATGGACATCCCTTAAAAAGCCAATTGAACAAACACGGTTTGCGTTGATGACAACAGCCGGAATCAGTATGAAATCCGATACTCCGTTTAATGTAGAAAGGGAACGACAAGAACCGCTCTGGGGGGATCCGACATTCAGAGAAATCCCAAGAGCTACCACAGAAGCTGACATTGAAGTAAACCACCTGCATATCAATACCGATTATATTTATCAGGACTTGAATGTGATGTTACCATTGGCCAGATTTAGAGAGTTTGAAATTGATGGTTTCATTGGAAGTCTGGCACCGACATCCTATTCCTACTATGGGTATCAAATGGACCCCAAGGTACTGCTGGAAGAGACTATGCCCAAGGTTTCTGATAAAATGTTGTCTGAAGGCGTTGAGGCGGTTATTCTGACGCCCGCCTGACCCATTTGTTGCCGGTCCGTGGGACTGGTAGCCCGGTTTTTAGAGGAAAAGGGAATTGCAACTATCATTATCACACCTACTCCTGAGTTTCACCGTGAGATTGGCTTTCCAAGAACCGTCGCATTGGAATTTCCCTATGGACGAGCCATTGGGCAGGTTCATGATGCGGCCGGCCAACGGCGAGTTCTATTAATGACGTTAGATTCGTTGAAGAATGCAGAAAAGCCGGGGATAATTGATCATCTTCCCTTAAAATGGCACGAAGACCCAAAAAAAACCCAATGGCACCCGCCTGCGATGTCGCCAATTGTTCAACTGTTTCTCGGTGATATCAAAAAAGAAGGACAGAAGGCAAAAGAGTAATCTCTGTCATCAAATCCAGATAAAATCGGGAAGTATCTCTTTACCTTATCTTCCTGATTTTAATTTCCCCGGTCTAACCCACCTAACAAAATAACTCCCCTTAGTTTTGATCCCTTTGTTTTCAAAATATTTATTCATACTGACACAAGGCGTTGCCCACCCTGCCGTTTTTCATCACTACATAATTTTTAACTCCGAAATATGTTTCATTAGCCCAAAACATCTTATTTTTTGCACCTATGATTTTTAAAGTCATCAAATGAAGCAGGAAGATACCTGACAATAATAAAGATTAAAGGTTAATTCCTTCTGATTGGTCGTTCCAATAGCGATATCAGTGCTTTTATCTTAATTATCTTCAAAAATGCGAGAATCTTCTGCTTGACTTCGAAAAAGTATGTTCTTATTATTAGTCCAACTTCCCGGATAGGGATTATCTGGGAAAGAAACCGTTTGCAGGCTCAGAAAATGAGCTTTTTTCTCTTTTTCTCAAAGAACACAAAAGGTGCGTTAGTAAAATGGATAATCAAGAATCTAAGGAAAAATTAGCAGATGCCCTGTTTAAATTTTCTCCAGATGGCATTCTAGTTTCAGATGCAAACCATTCTGTTGTAATGGTAAACGACTCTTTTTTAAATTGGTTTCATCTTGATAAAAAGAAATTTACTGGTTCAGACCTGAAAAATTGGTTCTCAAATATTCATGTTTCGTTATGGAAGCGGTGGGATCTATTACAAGCCAAAGTTTTTGATGAAAAGACGATTGTTCATGATCAGTTTAAAATAAAATTTAAAGAGGGACATAAGGTTTTTAAAATTGATGCTTTTCCAATTGATAATACCCCTGAGACAGCTATTGGTGAGTACATCAGTATTTGGAAGGATATTACCTCCCAAAAAGAAGCTGAAGAAGAGGCAGCGAATGCTAAGTTCATGGCAGAGGCTGCTGCAGGAGAATTGACAGAAACCAATTCCATTTTAACTGAAGCATATAAGGGAGCGGAGGCGGCCAATCAGGCAAAAAGCGAATTTCTAGCCAGTATGAGTCATGAAATTCGGACACCCATGAATGGAATTATCGGTATGACAGAAATGCTGATGGATACCGAATTGGCTACCGAACAATACGATTTTGCTGAATCTGTTCGAACTAGTGCAGAATTATTGATGGTATTGATCAATGATATTCTTGATTTCTCTAAAATCGAAGCAGGGAAACTGGATCTTGAGATCATCGACTTTGACCTAGGTGTCACCTTAGAAAGTTTGAATGATGTAATGGCACTCAAAGCCATAGAAAAAGATATTGAATATGCATGTCTGATCAAAAACGATGTCCCATTGAAAATCAAAGGGGACCCAACACGTCTCCGTCAAATACTCACCAATTTATCTGGAAATTCAATAAAATTTGTGGAAGAAGGAGAAGTGTCGATTCAAGTCACTCGGGTTGAGGAGGAGGAAACGAAAGTCCTGCTGCGTTTTGAGGTAAATGACACCGGAATTGGCATTCCCGAAAACAAATTAGACCGATTGTTCAAAACATTTTCACAAGTTGATATCTCTACTACCAGAAAATATGGTGGTTCAGGGCTGGGACTAAAAATATCAAAGCAACTTGTTGAGATGATGAACGGGGAAATTGGGGTTAAAAGTGTAGAACATGTAGGGTCAACCTTTTGGTTTACGGCCAGTTTCGATAAACAGGTGGTTGATAACGAAGAGTCCCATCACATTCCCGACAATCTCGCCGGTAAAAAAGTACTGATTTTTAATAATAGTCTGAGCAGCCGAACCGTTTTTGCTGAATATCTTACTTCCTGGGGGTGTGATTTTGAAAGTGCGGCTAATGGAGAGCATGCATTGGAATTGTTGAAAATTGCAGTAGCAAAGAAACATCCGTTTGATATTGCTTTGATTAATCGTCAATTCACCGGAATGACCTGCGAAAGTTTAGCTCACCAGATTAAAACAGAGACCGAAATTGCAAAAACAGCCTTGGTACTGGTTAGTTCAATAGGCCAGAAAGGGGATGCGATGCATTTTAAAGAAGCGATGTTTTCAGCATTTCTGGTGAGACCCATTAAAAAGAAATTACTTTTTAATTGCCTGAGAACAATATTGGGGATTTCAACTACAGACTTGAATGGAAAAAGTAAATCTATTGTAACGCGATACAGTCTTGAAGATGATAGTGTCGATCAACATTACACAAAGCAGCTGAGAATTCTGGTGGCTGAGGACAATTTGGTGAATCAGAAAATTGCAAAGAAGATGTTGGAAAAAATGGGCCATTTGGTTGAAATTGCAGAGAATGGAAAAATAGCCGTTGATACTTTCGCTGAACGGGAATTTGATTTAATTCTAATGGATGGAAACATGCCTGTGATGGACGGTTTAGAAGCAACCCGACAAATCAGGAAAATTAAAAAACAAAGTCGCATTAGCATCGTTGCGCTGACAGCGAATGCGATGACCGGAGATCGAGAGCAATTTTTAGAAGCCGGAATGGATGAATACATCACCAAACCGTTTAAGAAAAGAGATTTGAACGATATTATTGATACACTTTTCGGAGAGTCTTAAGATTGCCGGATGGCGTATGGATCTCCTGTATGGTACAAAGTGTTGTGCTTATTTACAAAATATAAAATTACTACAGGAAATAGTTTAGATAGATCAATCGAATAATGGTAGCTAAGACAACTGCAATAAATATCGGGCGGATGAAGCGCGTTCCTTTTTTGATTGCCAGACCTGAGCCGTAACGGGATCCGATAATCTGCCCTAAAGCCATGATTAACCCCACCTTAAAATAGACATTTCCACCGGAAACAAAAAGTGTCAAGGCGACAACATTACTGGTGAAATTCATCACTCGTGTGATCCCAACAGATTTGGTCATGTTATATCCCATCAGCATCATCAGGGCAGCTGTCCAGAATGATCCGGTTCCCGGTCCGAAAAAGCCGTCATAAAATCCCAGGGTAAGTCCAAAAATAAGGAAAAACAGCGCCTGAGGCATCTTAGCCGGTCTGTCATTCACTTCATTACTTTTATAGAAGATGGTATAGACCAGAACCAGTAAAAGCAGAACCGGAACCAAACGGTTTAAAAAACTGGGGTCCATTTTTTGAATCATTACTGCACCGGTGGCAGCTCCGATCAAGGTAGTAACAATTCCGAAAACACACTCTTTAAGATCAACTTTTCCATAGCGGGTAAAGTTAATGGCCGCAGTCAATGCCCCAAAAGTCCCCTGTAACTTGTTCGTTCCCAATGCTATTTGAGGAGGAATACCGACTGACAAAAGCGCAGGAAGTGATATTAACCCGCCTCCACCGGCAATGGAATCGATAAAGCCGGCTAGCAGACCGACGAAAAATAGCAAAATTAAAATCTCATAGCCACTGGCAGTTATTACTTCCATTACACCTTAAGTTGAATTGAATGAATTAATAGGGAATCAATGGATCGTTTTTGTGAATCAGATTCTGAAATTTTATGGATTTCTGATGATATCTAAGGCATTTCCTCTTTTACCAATCGAGTTATCTTCAAACGGTGACGACTATCAAAAATATGACGAGCAGTTAAACTGACAGACAGCATAATTCCAAAACCGGTCCCGCCACAAATCAAAAACATAATCAGGATCTGATATTTAACTGCGTCAACAGGTGAATTTCCTGCCAGAATCTGACCCGTCATCATGCCAGGTAAGCTGACCAGACCGACGGTTGCCATGGAATTGATTGAAGGAATCAAGCCGGTTTTCATACTCTCTTTGCGTATGTCCGATATAGCCTCGCTGCCGGATTGTCCCAGTAGCAGTCTTTGTTCGATAATAGTGCGTTGCTGGACCGTATTCTGGATAAAATGGTTCATGGCCAGCGCAATACCTGTCATCGTATTTCCTAGTAACATACCCAGCAGAGGGATCGCATATTGCGGCTTATACCAGGGAGAAGTATTGATAATCAGGTTCAGGGCAAAAATAGCAATAGTGAACGATGAAATAAACAGGGCTGATGTTCCCATGGCAAAATTCCATTGTCCTTTCAGCTGATACTTCTGTCGGGCAGCAACTTCTCTCCCACCAGCCACCACCATAATGACTGCCATAATGGAAATCCAGATCAACTTCTCTTCCTGAAATAGAAACTTCAGGACATATCCAATCAACGACAGCTGAATGACGGTTCTGATACCCGACACAATCAACTGTTTTTCGATAGATAACCTGAATCCAAAACTGGCTATGGCAAGTAGCAGAACCAGTGAAGCTGCGATAATCAGATCTAAAATAGAAAGAGGGATGATTGTCATTTGCTAATTGGGATTACAGTGTTGTGATCAATTCTTAGGTAAAGGCTGGCCATTCTTTCTTCTTGACTGGCATCATGACTGACCCAAAGTGCCGATGCCTGATGCGAAGTAATATAGTCAAGTATCACTCTTTCTGCCTTTTCTATATTACTAACATCTAAGCTGGCAGTGGGTTCATCTAGTAGCAGAACTTTCGGAGAATTGCATAACAGACGAATCATGGCAAGACGTTGTTTCTCTCCCGTAGAAAGGCGACTCACAGACCATTTCATCACATCGTTTTCAAATCCCAATAAACCAAGGGATTCCTGATCCGGCTGACTGAAATGATCCCCCACCTGGGAATGCCACCATTGGCTCTCTGCAGGTAACAACCCCACATTCTTGCGCCATTCAGGCGCCGGTATGGATTTACAATCCAGTCCATTTAAAAATACACTCCCCGTATAAGGATCAAGATCAGCGATAGCTCTGAGCAAAAGTGTCTTCCCTGAGCCCGATGCACCTGATAAACTGACAATCTGTCCCGGTTCAATCGAAAATGAAACATCTTGAATGTGTCGGAAAGTCAGACTGCTGACCGTGAGTTGGCTCAATGGTTCTCCACAGGATTATTCTCGGATTGCAATTTTTTTTCACTATTTTAACAGCGTTAAAAGACTATGACAGGCGTATTCTTTGCTTCATTATTAGATAGCAAAATTAACTAATTGAGACAATCCCTGAAAATTGAAATATCTCATCTATTTCTAAAATTAATGAATAGGGATCAAACGCCCTTTTTCATAATTATGATAAACATTTACCCTTCTCTATTCATTTTGGAATATTTTATAGTGAATACTCAATTTACGATACCAGATACAAACCAGAACTCAACCCAGCCACTTATCAATGAATATAAAGGAACAATTAATTAATAAAATCAACCACAAAACCAAGCCAATCGGATCACTAGGTAAATTGGACGAAATCGCCCTACAAATAGGAGAGATTCAAAATTCACTCTCACCGGAAATAAAAAACCCGACAATTATTGTTTTTGCATCTGATCATGGATTAGCAGATGCAGGCGTTAGCCCTTTTCCAAAGTCGGTTACTCAGCAGATGGTTACCAATTTCTTAAATGAGGGTGCAGCCATAAATGTATTATGCAAACAACACGATATTGAACTAAAAGTTGTTGACGCTGGCGTAGATGCCGATTTTAATCCTCATCCAAATCTTATCCAGGCAAAAGTTTCGAAAGGGACTAAAAACATGCTTGAAAGTCCCGCAATGACAATGGATGAATGTAAAAAAGCAATTCGCACCGGAGGCGAAATTGTCTCTGAACAGTTCAATAATGAATGTAATATCATTGGTTTTGGAGAAATGGGGATTGGAAATACATCATCGGCATCTCTAATTATGAGTAAAATAACGGGTTTAGATGTAAAAGAGTGCACGGGGAAAGGGACCGGCCATGATCAGAATGGATTAAAGCTTAAAAAAGAGATTCTTAAACAGGTCATTGAAAAACATTCTGTCGGAGCTGACCCTCTCGAAATTTTAGCCACATTTGGCGGATTTGAAATTGCGATGATCACAGGCGCTTTTTTAAAAGCGAGTGAACTCAATATGACCATTATGGTGGATGGTTTTGTTGTTACCTCTGCCTTATTGATTGCACATAAACTGAATCCCAACCTACTAAAAAACTGTATTTTCACCCATGAATCAAATGAACAGGGTCATCGCAAAATGATAGAATTTTTAAAAGCAAAACCGATATTAAATCTCGATATGCGGTTAGGCGAAGGAACAGGAGCGGCTGTTACCTTTCCTATCATTCAATCTGCAGTGAACCTATTAAAAGAGATGGCCAGTTTTGAAGAAGCGGGGGTTTCGAATAAATAATAATGATGAAAAAACAATTAAAACTATTTCTGACAGCGTTGATGTTCTATACAAGAATACCTGTTCCTAAAAATATTGAATATTCTGATGAGATCCTAAATAAAAGTACGCTCTATTTTCCTTTCATCGGCTGGATGGTGGGTGGATTTGGAGGTTTAGTCTTTTGGGGTTGTCAATTTATTTTTCCGATTTCTATTTCAGTCGTTTTAAGCATGGTCAGTACTATTCTGCTAACGGGATCATTTCATGAAGATGGGTTCGCAGATTCCTGTGATGCTTTTGGTGGGGGATGGACGAGAGAAAAAATCCTTGAAATAATGAAGGACTCCAGACTTGGAACCTATGGAACGGTTGGTTTAGTTCTGATTCTACTGATAAAATTTTTAAGTCTGTTCTCTATTCAAATTGAACAGGTCCCATTTGTGCTGATTGCATCTCACGCTTTGAGTCGATACACGGCAGCCGGTATGATCTATTTTTCAAATTATGCACGTGACGATGCCAATAGCAAATCAAAACCCATTGGCAAAAGTTTATCTGCAATGGATCATCTCATTGCATTTATTTTGGGAGTTGCACCTCTGCTTATTTTTGGAGCGATTTATTCAACCACTTACTTATTAATATTGCTCACAATCATTCCCATCATCTTTTTTCTGAAACGATATTTTGAAAAATGGATTGGTGGTTTCACCGGAGATGCATTGGGAGCAACCCAGCAAATCTCTGAAATTGTTTTTTATCTTGGTATTATTGCCATCGGTCGATTTATCTAATTAGAGCCATTTTTGCAACAGTTTCATCCCTTCATTACCCACCGTATTTTCCTCATACAGCTTTAAATTGAAGTCTGCGAATTTACCAGACTTCAACACCTATTTACATTATAGTGAAAGTTTCTTAATAAATTGACGTCCAATACTATAATGCCTTATACCTCCCAATGACGTGTCATCTGGGAAATATCAAAATCAACTAAAGTGGGGAGAGATGATCTCCTTACGTACCCTGATTTTAGGGTGTTTAACAAGACACTGGGACATCATCCATTTGCCTTAACAATCGAAAATTCTGGATTCATTGGATAATTTAAAACCCTGAATCTTTCAGATTTTCAAATCCATTCAGGAGGAAATCCTTTGAGAATTCGATCAATTGTAATCACAGGACTGTTTATTATTTCAACATTTGTTATGGTTGAGATAACATCTGCCCAAATGCATCAAGGAGGGGGTAGAGGAAAAGGTGGGGGAAAAGAAAAACCTTCGGGTAACCGCCCCTCTTCGGAGAATTCAAGCCGTTCATCCACCGGCTTTATCACACGACATCAGTACGTCCTCAGAAACGGGATTGATTCTCAGTATCGAAATAAGATAAACCCTCTCACTGCTGATAATGAAAATCTGCGTGCCGGAGCGACTCTATTTAGTAAGCAATGTGCAACTTGTCACGATTCTGAGAAAAGCAAAGATCGTTATGATATTGAATATATGGAAACGCCACCTCCGGAATTGAGTAAAAGGTTACGATTACCCGTCGCAATGGATGCGTACCTGTATTGGTCAATTTCCATGGGTGGGGTTCGATTTAATACAGCAATGCCTCGATTTGAATCTATATTGGGAAAGATCTCCTCAGACCAATTATTGACAGAAAAAGAGATCTGGTTGGTAGTTCTGTATATTCGTCAACTTCAATCCGCTTCAGGTAAATCGATAGAACCGCAAAGACATTTGATGAAAGACAATTCAGATCAAAATCGACAGAGAAGGCCTCCACCTGGCCACCAGAGAAACAATGGAGATGAAATGGATGACCCTGACCAACCTGCTATGCTTCCATAAAAATACAGTAATAAAATTTACTCTTATGTGACAGGTTTTATATTTGTTATGAATATTTAAACAAACATGTATAATATATCAGAGGACATTCACTTGTCATGTGTCCCCGGATATACAGCGATGCGGAATAAAGACAAATCGGGTGGTATGAATCTACTCAAAAATCTTTTCATCATCAACAAATGCATCTTCCGCATCAGCTTCAAAATCGCGAATATCAACAGCCGAAGTGGACTTTAAAACCTCCTTGTACCATTCATGAGCCACAATCATCGACATCACTTCACTGGTACCTGTCCAGATAGAGGCCAGTCGAATGTCCCGATAGATCCGTTCAATGGGATAGACATTGGTATACCCAATTCCGCCCATCACCTGCATTGAGTTATGAACGACCTTTTGACAGCTTTCTGTGATGAATTTTTTACTTTCAGATATCATCCGACGAATGCGTCCGATTTCAATATTTGCATCCACAGCTCTGGCGGTTGCATCGGCCATTGCCCGGGAAGCATCTAATAACATGGCCGCTTCAGCAATTTGAAAGCTTACTCCTTGAAATTGATTAATATGCTGTCCAAAGGCTTTTCGCCGTGATGTATATTTGGTAGCAATTTCCAAAGCCGGCCGGGCAGCTCCGATCGTCATAGCTGCTGTAGCCAGCCTTTCCGGTACCATCATGGTATTAAAGACCTCTTCGGCACCGTTAAGGGTGCCGACAATATTTTCTTTTGGGACTTTTACATCTTTAAAAACCAATCGACCTGCTCCACCACCGCGACACCCCATCAGGCCGTACAAATATTTAACCTCAACCCCGGCCTCCCGGTCGACGATTAGTGCTGTCAGTGCTTTGTGAGAATTTGCAGTTGGGTCAGTTCGAGCGTACACCAGAAAAAAGTCAGCACCTTCAGCACCCACAATAAAGCGCTTTTGCCCATTCAGTAGAAAATAATCACCTTTATCTTCTGCCTGAGTAGTTGCGCCAAAAAAATCGGATCCTCCTCTCGGTTCGGTTAAACATTCAGCTGCAAATTTTTCGCCTTTGAGCAACGGCTTCACATATTTTTCCTTTTGAAAGTCCGTTCCATGTTTTACAATAGCTTCACAGACCAGGTCTGCCCCAACACCGAATACGCATGCCATCTCATATCCCAGCGTTCCGACCTCTTCAACCACCATACATGTCGTCACCCAGTCCATATCCCTGCCACCCCATTCTTTAGGATAACGAACACCCAGCAGATTACGCCGGCCGGCCTCCTGAAGAAACTCTTTGGGGAATTTAATAACATCGTTATCCATATCCAGAATCATCTGGCGCGGAACCCATTTAACCAGATCCCGAACTTCATCTCTAATTTTCAGCTGTTCATCATTTAACAGATAATCAAACATTGTTTCTCCCTTGATCAATTTTTAAGTTTTTCCAGCCTGTTTTCAAGCATTTCCTTAACAGATAGTAAGTCTTCTGCCAATAGTTCCAATTCATTAATCCGCTCTCTGATCTCTTTAAGCCTTTGATTACCATAATCCAGACTCTTTTTGATCTGATCAGCCTCCTGCATATCTATATCCGTCAGACCGATCATCTCTGCTATTTCATCCAGCGAATAACCAAACCGTTTTCCCCGCAGTATCAACTTCAAACGAGCTCGATCACGTTTCGAGAATACTCGCAGGTTTTTATTCAATCTTTTGGGGGATAACAACCCCTTCTCTTCGTAAAACCGAAGCGTGCGTGTACTGATATCGAACTCTTTTGCCAAGTCCGATATGTTGTATTCCTGATTTTTCATGATGTTGTTAGTTGCTAATATTTTTACGTTGACGTCAACGTCAACCATATAGAGATAATATTTCTCCCGTCAAGTCAAAAATCTATTTTGGATTGAATATCTTTGATATATTGAATCGATATTTTGATGCAGGGAAAATCGATTGATCAGATGAATTCTCTTTAAATAAAATCCATTTTCCTATCCGTTTCTATTTCAGCAGGAATTCTAAATCAGCCGGCTTCGTAAATGTCTATATAGAAAAATTACCTAAAATAGACATTCCAAAAACTTAAAAATAAGCGATTGATAAAATTATTAAAATTGTATATATCAAGAATGACAAGGAGTTAGTTATTTCTCTGTAAAATTTAAGTTTGGAAAAATCCGACTCTATTAAGAAAAATATCTAGATATAAGAGTTTAAAGCTGGAAATCAAGAATTTTCTCTAGATAGACACTTTATCAAACTTTGATTTTCACGTGTCTATCCAGAGGAAATTCTGCTGAATAAATTGTTAGAAGCTAGGGATCAATGAATTTCACTAGAATGTAGGGTGATCGGCAGATGTTTAGAGTAGTGTTGGAAATCCAAATCTGTAGTAAAGATTCCAAGATTATGGTTTACTGAAACAGCACAAATTAAAAAATCAGTATTTGACCCTTGAATTCCCTTAGAACGACAGAGATTAAAAAACTGCGCGGCAACAATGTAATCGTCTTCGTTAAGCTGAAGGTCATTGAACCCATTAAAGTGGGTTTTTAATTTTTGAAACTGGATTTCATGTTTAATACCTGAAAGGATTTCCTGACGAATCGGACCTATCATTTGGACTCTGAAATCTAGTATTAAGCTTTTTAATTCAGTAGTGGTATCTTGTGATGATTTGTTATTATGTCGAAGAGCTAAAGACCAAACACAAGTATCAACAATTATTTTCATTTTGTAGATCGCTGATCTTTGTAGTTATAATCTTTTTCGTATTCAATTGTACCAAAAAGATCTAATACTTTAATTTGTTGAAGATGTTGGTTATATGTAACCAATGCTTGTGTGACCGCTTCTTTTTTTGTTCGATGACCACCAAGTTGCACAGCGGTTTGAATAAGCTTGTCATCAATTTGTAAATTTGTAGCCATAAGAACCTCCTTATTTACACATAATCTTACACAATTTATAGTGTAAAAACAAGTATAAGTTTTTAAATGAAGTCTTATGAATTGATATTTTAAACCTTTTATGCATCGCTTCTAACAAATTTCTACAACGGACCTTCACCGCGCGCCTTCGGCACACGGTTACGGCCAGTGAGAATGGCGTTGGGCTCATTTACATGAACATCATAAAATATTCAAAACATTTGTTAATAGTTGCTTGTATTCTAAGTTTTGCGGTTGCAATATTTCAGGTAGTGATATCCTTTTCACCAACATGGAGTGAATACTTTGGAGCGCCTAAAGCGCTCATTAACAATACGCCGCTGGGGTAGGCGCGGCTTTGGTGTTTTTTGTTTTTGGAATATTCGCTTTGTCAGGTGCCGGTAGCATACGTCCATTGCCTTTTTTAAGACTAGGGCTTTTAGGAATTGGGGGGATTTACACAATCCGTGGGTTGACTTTTTTACCCCTACTTTTCAGGACAGTGGGAAATCAACACCTCTCCAATTCAGTACCTCCCGCTGCTTTAGAGTCATCAATGGTTTCATTGTTCATCGGGCTCATTTCTCTTGCTGGAACCATTAGCGGATGGAAAAGTTTACCTTTTGGTAATAAAAAATAGGATCTAATAAAAAAGCCCCGCAAAAGTTTCAACCGGTCGTTTTTCGCCGCTACGATTTGAAAAACGCAGGCTAAACAGACTCGTTGGGTGGATTGAAATAAAACTACCTGATTATATACTATTGACATCCCATTCTTCTTTCACATTGTCATCCTCGCGTTCGCGGGAATGACAAGAGGTTTAGCCGAACGAGGGCTGTTGATTGTACATAATCAGATAAAACTATGGCAAAATTCTATTAGGACATTATCAGAGGGGGAACTGAATTTACTTTTGGAAACTTAAATGAATATTTTAACTTAATTGAAAATTACTGTAAGCAATCTTTACCAGTTGTACAAAAGTTTTTTGATCTACTTTTTCAAAAAGCAGATTTTGGCCCATCTATTCCATAATTTGTAGATTAGCCATATATTGTATCACCCAACAAATTGCTACATCGGCCCTTCACTGCGGATATTCGTTTTTGATATCTTGTAGTCTTGACCATTTTGCCGATTTCGTCTTATGATACCAAGTTAATAAAGCTCCTTTTGAATCAGCATGCTTCCGGTAGAACTTTTGAATCGTTCTTCTTGAAATTACATTCATATCAATAGTATGATTTCTTGAGTATGTTTTGATATCTTACTTTACAAAATGTTCCTGGATTATCTCAATAATAAAGTTCCTAAAATAGGAATATTATTAATTCCTTATTTAGAAACATAAAAGCAATGTTAGCTTTTTCAATTGGTAGGTAGCTAGGTTTGAGAATTGTTCCATCATCTTGGAAGATAACTGAAGATTGTTGTTTCAAATCTCACTTAAACAAACTATTGGAGACCATAATGTTAGATGACATAAAAAATAGTGATGCTAAAGAAAACCTTTTAGAAAAAGCCTATAAACTGGCTGAGAAAAATGAAAAAACCTGTACTGGGTGCGCCCAATCTACTGTTGCCGCAATTCTTGATAGTCTTGAAATAAAGAGCGATGACACATTCAGGGCTGCCAGTGGGTTGGCAGATGGGATTGGGCTAACAGGAGATGGGTCTTGCGGTGCCCTTGTCGGTGGAGCGATGTGTATTGGGCTGGTTTTAGGAAGGGAAAGGAAGAATTTTCAGGATCCAATGGCTGCCATGAATTCCTATTTACTCTCAAAAAAACTTCATGATGATTTTATCCAGCGATATGGAGCCAGTCGTTGTCATGATATCCAGAAGAAATTACTGGGACGAACCTTTAACCTGTATGACGAAAAAGAGATGAAGGAAGCTTATAAGTCCGGGATGATAGATCACTGCTCGAAAGTAGTTGGAAACAGTGCCAGAGAAACAGTTAGAATTATTTTGAATGCGAAAGAAAAAAATCTTTTTTAATCTTACGCCCATTAAAATAGCAGTTTTTTCAATTGAAAGCCCATTTCTAATACTTAATGCCTAATTGTAATAATTTTTAGAGAAATATAGCAAAAAATAATCATTTTATTGAGAATAAAGCAATATATAACTATTTTAAAGCATCATTTTTCCTTCAGAACAATGGAAAGCTATCTGACATAAAAAAGTCCTCACATTTTGAATTCCTGACAAATGAAGAACGTTCAACAAGCGATTAATTTAGGATATCAATCATACCTTCTCCTGGATTAACCATCAACAATCCGAACAAATTGACATATCCGTAATCAGCTGATACTTATGATCCGATGATGTTTTGAGGAGGCACAGCGGTCTTATTCGAAATTGAAAGTTGCTGACTATTAAGATATTCTGCACTCAATGAAGACATATCAACTTATTAAATTATGAAGATAAAAGATATTGAGCAAAGTTTAATAATGCAAAAATATAAAAGAAAAGAGTTGGAGCGAGAGTATCAGAGGTTCTATGAAATTGAAACCCGATTACTGATTCGACTTGGTATTATTCTGTCAATGCTATGCTGGGCAACTGCTATCGGAATTGCTTATTTTGTCGTTCCTCAATACTCTCATCTTATATCAACTGTAGTTCTGATTTGTACCTATCCTTTCTTTGCCTTTATTATCTTCAGCACATATAAGGACAGCTTTATTGGGCATTACCAATGGATGGCGGCTCTTGCTAACGGAATAGCAGGGATATTGGTGATATTTTATGGACACTTCATTGAGCTTTATGTTCCGAGCATTATATTGATTGGAATAATGATTGTTTTATTTTTCGCCTTTTATATTTTACGATTGAAGGCTATTTATGCCATTATTAGCTCATTAATTGTCATATAAAAAACCCAAGCATCTTCCGTTCTATTTTTCATCATATTTTCAATTTCTGGGAATCTAACTGATAACGATTCAAGAGAAGAGGTAGCTTCAAGATTTACAGCATTTATGAGTTTATCAGCTTTCTTTTTGATTTCATAGCCTAGTGTCATTTATCCTTTTATATTAAGATTTTTGATCCTGCGACTAATCTAAACATTAGATCCCTCTGTAACTTTAAGTGAAAAGGAGAGGAATGACAATGTGTGTCCCTGTCAGGAGGAAATAGAACCATTTAGTAAATTGATATTAATGGCTATTTAGAGGAAACTCACTTTGCCTGATTTTACTATTATGAGTTTCAAAATGTAGCATTTAGATTTAATAAGCGTACTTAGGAACAAACTATTGTACCGTCTCTGACATGATTGTGGTTGTGAAAACCGGCCACCGTAAAAACATACTTGGCTTTTGTTCGTTGCATCAGAGAGATGGAATAATCCCTGCCCCGGGTGAAG